>QMCD01000839.1_pt1 | contig 25531 bp, 21 predicted proteins | sample 1821841 | NCBI WGS metagenome assembly QMCD01 (sample SAMN01991225, study PRJNA193472) | Termite gut metagenome, whole genome shotgun sequencing project. | isolation source: worker | host: Macrotermes natalensis | reverse complement strand
CTTTTTAATGCTCGAAATATGTCCAATATTCCTGCGCTTAAAAAGTGTTCGCGCCTAGCCAGAGAACAAAATCCCTTATTTACGAACAAGCCCTAAGTCATTAATATAGGACGCTGCCACTTCAAAGTCCTGCCTTTGTTTACTTGTTAGCGATGATGGTTCACTAAAGTATTCGCAGGCGACGATATACATAGAATAGACATAAATATACCCAGTCCAGACAAAATCAAAAAATTCTTCACATGAGAATTTTGTAATAATGTCCCGTGATGTGCTGTCAAGAACACCATGTTCTAACTTAAAATTTTGGAAAAGATCAAGAGCAATATTATCGTCATCAGGAGAAACAAGATAGTCAAAAATCTCACTTAAACTTATATTGTTGGCGTCAATCTTGACATGACCCTTAATAGCGGCTTTTTCTTCAAACAGTAATTGTGTCAACGCCTGTGTTTTTCCACTTCCCTTCCTCCCTATAATGACATGCACATCTTGATGTTTTAGTTTTTTGTAGAACCAGGTTTCATAAAAAGCGCGCCCTAAGTTTAAACTGGATTCAGCCTTCGTATTATCAACTATTTTCTGAATAATTTGGTCGGAGTTTGCCTGATAGAGAACAGATCTATTGTAAGAGATTGCAAAAATTTGATTTACACATTCAGCTATGATGCTTGAGTTGATATTTTCAATTTTGGATTTTCTTTCAAGTGCTCTGCTTTTTTCTTTTTTGCTACCTGTTGGTGCTAAGTCATCAAAATAATACCTCTTGTACACAAAACTTTTTCTATCCAAAAATTCAGGAAAGGCATCGTTTTTGGTGATTTTGAGGGCCTCATATGGCGAGAATATAACCGGCAATATGGCAAAATTTTCATCATCATAGTTTGAGCCGGACTCTTTCAATTTTTCAACTCTAGCCAACCGTTGACATATTTTTTTAAACTCATAGGCTACATTTGTATTGTTAATGCTTATTTTCTCTTTATATCTTGGAGAGCACACCATGATCACAGCATCGCATTTATCGATTTCATCCATAAATGATTTAATTGTTTTCCCTAAAGCATTGTCCAAATCGCAAAGAAATGTAATTTGTCCCTGCGATCTATCTTCTAATAAACGGATAAAAGCCCTTAACGCCATTGGCTTTATGTCATCGCTGCAATAGGAAATAAAACACTTTTTCATTGATAGACAACTCCTCGCAAAGAAATATGATCTTTCATTCCTTTGCCTTGACTGTTTCTAGTCTAAAATTTCTATATCTATTTTGCCTATACTTACATATTACTTATAAGTAGTCAAGGCAATAAAATCGTTTCGGCTCTTATCTCTAGGCCATTGCCCGACCTTGTGATCTCATGCTTGCAGCCTTCAACATCATTTCATAATGAACCGTTCCAGCAACCACTTCACAGTGGCGCTGGGTTGGATGGCGTTATGGGGGATCAGGGCATAGCGCCAGGGTTTGCCGCCATTGGCCAGTTCGTGTTCGGTGGCGGCCTGGCACCAGCGGCGGGCGGCGGCCGCCTTGGCCTGGACTTCTTCGCTCTCCATGTCTTTTTCCATCTTGGTTTCGCACAGGAATTTCTGGTCGTTCAGTTCCAGCACAAAGTCCGGCTCGTAGGTGCGTTTGGCGTCGTAATAGATGCGGAAATCTTCGCGGCCGGGTTTGTACCATTTCAGAACTCGCGGCTCGTCTTCCAGGAGGGCGGCGAACAGGCGTTCGGTGTCTGAATGGAATTTCTGAATCGGGTAGAGGCATTTGGCAAAGCCGGTGAACAGGCTGCCGCGAATGATATTCTTGTGAGGCAACTCCTGGCGGTAATGGCGCAGGGGCTCGGTTTCCCGATAGGTGACGCCGCTCGGTTTGGGGGCCTGGAACCCTCTGGTGACTGTTACGTTAAACTCGCGCTTGGCCGGGGCCAGGTGTTTTTGCATCTGGCTGTGGATAATGGCCGCCAGCGGCTTTTGGTGAAACTGAAGCACGTTCAGCACTTCATCAGCCTGGCTGAGGTATGACCCCAGATAGCCGACCATTTGCGCGGCCAAATCATATAAAAGGTCGCCGTGCTGTTCGTAGTTGATGCCGTCATAATCCAGGAGGGCGGAGACGAGATAATCTTCCGGCCGTTCTTCGGTGTGATAAAAGCCGCCGCCTTCCAGGGTTTCGCGCTTGTTGTCGCGCAGGTGCTGGATGAGGATATCCTGCTCCACCGGGCTGAGGCGGCCAACACCGGCTGTATCAAGGGTGAAGGGGGCAAAATTGTAATCATCCCCTTCGGTGGGGGTCAGCACTATGCGGGGAATGTCTATCGTGTTTTGCAGAAAAGCCTCGGTGACTTTTTGCACCACTTCGGCCACATCAGGCTTTGCGATCATATCGCCCAAAGCGCCTTGGGCGGGCTGGATTTCAGCCTCCCCCCGCCGAACTATTTCCGCCTGAATTTCCGGCTCGGCCAGTTTGCGGGAGGTGGGCAGGCGCTCAAAATCGCGCATAATTTCCAGGGTTCGGCGCACGGTTTCGCGCTCGTTGTCCTGAAAAAGAGCGGGCGGGGCGGGCGCGGCCTTCGGCTCCGCCGGGCTTGGGCCTGAATGCTCCGGCGGGCTGGGCGGGCTTTGGCCCAAAACGCTTTCCAATTTTGGAGGGATTATGAGCGGTTTTTGCGGGTTGGGATCAACATCGCGGCCAATGATGAGGCCGGTTTTGATGATGGATTGCCCGGCGTTGGCCTCGCGGATGATTTCGTCAAAGCGGTCGTGGGCCACAATGGTCAGGCGATCCACGGCGGATGTGCCCGTGCGGCGGCCATAAGGTAGACGGAGGCCGCGCCCGATGGATTGCTCCACCAGGGTGCGGGAATTGGCCGCCCGCAGGGGGACGATGGTGTAGAGGTTGGTGACGTCCCAGCCCTCTTTGAGCATATTGACGTGGATGACGATTTCCGTGGGTTCATTGGGGTTTTCCACATCCAGAAGACGCTGTACGGTGTCGTCTTTTTCCTCACCGCTTTTGCCGGAGTGGACGGTGATGACGCGCCCGGCGTAGCGGCCCTGAAAAAAGTCGTCGCTGATGATGATGCTTTGCAAATTTCCCGCGTGGCTGGTGTCAGTGGCCACCACCAGCATGAAGGGTTTCACCGGCGGCAGGTCGCGGTTGGCCGCGTACACGGTCAGTTCGGTTTTCACTGTTTCATGGATGCGGATGGCGTCTTCCAGTTTCAGGCGTTCCAGTTGCTTTTCATCATACAGCGCGGCATCAAAGTTTTCGCGGGTGGCCACGGCCGGCTCTTTAATGTAGCCGTCTTCCAGGGCGCGGGCCAGGGGATAGCTGTAAATAACATTCTGAAACGGCACCGGCGCCTTGCTTCCCGATTCCACCTGGGGAGTGGCGCTCAATTCCAGGCCCAGCACGGGCTTGAGATCGTTCAGGGCTTTCAGGCCGGCTGTGGCCCGGTAACGGTGGGCTTCGTCCATCAGAAGCACCAGGTCGGGCAAGTCGGCCAGGTAATCGAAATAGCTCTGCCCCAACACTTCGGCCAGGCGCTTAATGCGTGGTGAACGCCCGCCGCGCACTTCGCTGTTGAGCTTGGAAATATTGAAGATATTGACGTGAAGCCCGCCCTCCAGCAGATAATAGCCCCGCACCCCTTGCCCACCCTCATAATTGTCGCCGGTGATGATTTCGGGCTGGTTGACGGAAAAATCCGGCAAGCCTTCAAAAACGTATTTGGGCGTGTTGGGGGTGAAGTCGGTGATGAGTTTATTGTAAATGGTCAGGTTGGGAGCCAGCACCAGGAAATTGCGGAAACCCTTGGCCTGATGGAGCCAGGCGATGAAGGCTCCCATGAGGCGGGTTTTGCCCACGCCGGTGGCCAGGGCAAAGCAGAAGGATGGAAACCCGCGCTCGAAATCAACAACGCTGGGGAAGCGTTCGTTGATTTTGGCTAAATCATCGGCCAAATCGGAATTTTTGCTCAGGGGCAAAAGTTCGGCGATTTCCGCCAAAATGGCCAGCGATTCACTTTGGGGCGGACGAAGGGACAGGCGCTGTGAGATATTTTTCAGGTGCATGATGTCACGCCCCTTCCATACCGTCAAAGAGTGACGGCCCGGCGTTCGCCTTAGTCTTCCTGGTCGGCGCTTCCGGTTCAGGTTTGAGCATGGGGAGATTCTGGATGTTGAGGGAATAATCATCCTGCCCCCATTCGCATTTGCTCATGACCGCTCTGGGGATTTTGGTGACGGTGAGGTTTTTGAAGCGGTCGGCGTTGCCCAGAAAAGCCCCGCAGCAGATCAGGAGCGAACGCTCCGGCCCCACCTCTTCGGAAAGGGCTTCCATTGTGGCCTGGTCGATGGATTGGGTGGTGACGTAGATATAGGCGTTTTCATTGGCCCGGCCGTGAATCCACCAAAAAGTTTCGCTGGGCTCGTAATGAAAGCCCATGAATTTGCAGACCGCCTCACTGAGCATGGCCGCGTTGTATTTTTTGGAAATGACCCAGCGGCCCCACTTGTCTTTTTCCAGAAGCGATGGAGCCAGCCTGTAATACCGAAAACCGCCGCCGCCCGTCCAGCCCACAGCCTTGCTGATGCCGCCCTGGTCTTCGCCGTCAATTACTTTCTTCAGGCGCGGTACGATGTGGGTGCGGGCGTGTTCGCCCAATTCTATCATTATCCAACGGCGGCCCATCTTCTGCGCCACAGCCCCGGTGGTGCCGCTGCCGGCGAAGGAATCCAGAACCAGGTCGCCGGGATCAGTTGCTAAATCAAAAACTCGCTTCAGGAGTAATTCAGGTTTTGGGGTTACAAATGACAATTCTCCAGGAAATAAATTCCTCATTTCATTCTTTGATGTTCTGTTACTGCCGACATCATCTTTTTTCCATAGTGTTCTCGGTACAAGGTCGGAAACTTCTGATAAATAACGCTTGATGCTGGGGCGGGCATCTTTAGTAGGCCCCCACCAAATGCGGCCATCAGCTTCCAATTCCCAAAAGCGGTCTTCTGAAATACGCCAAAATCGTCCTGGAGGAGGAGAAAAATTTCTCCCTGTCGGGCCTGTAATAGTGTACTGACCTTTTGAGTATGGTTTATTGGCGTATGGGTCTCCGGGTAGCCAAGGGCCACGTTCATCATTATCTGGATTTGAATAAATAGAATTTGCTTCTTCAGTTCGGGATAATCGCCTTGGAACCCAATCGGGATTTCGTGAATAGATTAAAACATAGTCATGGTCAACGGAAAACTGACGAGCCGAGTTCCTTGGTGAATCCGCTTTTTCCCAAATAGCCGATGCAACAAAGCAGGTACGCCCAAAGACTTCATCACAAATTATCTTCAAATAATGAACTTCATTGTCATCTATCGTGATCCAAATAGAGCTATCTGGAGACATAAGCCGTTTCAAAATTTCCAGGCGGTCACGCATGAGGCCGAGCCAGATGGAGTGTTCAATGCCGTCGTCATAATGTTCAAAAGCCGAACCGGTGTTGTAGGGCGGGTCAATGAAAACGCATTTCACCTTGCCTGTGTAATCCTGCTCTAATGCCTTCAAGGCCAAAAGGTTATCGCCAAAAATGAGCTTGTTGTCATAAATATCATGGTCGCTCCGCCGGAACGCGGCGTGGTGGCTGAGTTCCGCCTCTTCCAGCAAAATGCGCGGCTCCAGGCGCGGGCGTTTTTCCTTGCCTATCCAGGTCAGTTCCAGTTTTTGCTTTACAGTCATCAAAATTACCTTCGTATTTAGAAATACCAGGGGAGCATTGCCATGTTGTTCGTTGATTTGTTATAATACTAAAAATGGAGTAAAAAAGGAACACCGGCATGAGTTATTTGTTGTTTATGGACGAAAGCGGGCATGACCGCAGAGAGGCTCCCTACGAAGTTTTGGCTGGTCTGGCCGTGGAAGATCAAAAACTCTGGGGGCTCATTCAGCGTGTTCAGGAACTGGAGTTGCAATATTTTGGACTGCGGGTTTCCAGCGGTTTTTTGGAGTTGAAGGGGAAAAAACTGCTGAAGCGAAAAGTTTTCAGCCACGCCTCTCAACTGGATTATTTGGAACCTGATGAACGCCGTGCTTTGGTTCAAGCCTGCCTGGAAAAAGGGCGGACTCACGCCACTGTATCCCGGGCGGAATTGACGGCCCTGGGGCAGGCCAAAATAGCTTTTGTCGGCGCGGTGTTGGATATTTGCCGTCAATATGACGCCAAAGCTTTCGCCAGCATAGTTCCTCAAAACGCTTCCCGTCCGTCCCCCAACGCTTTTCTCAGAAAAGATTATGCCTATCTGTTTGAACGTTTCTTTTATTATCTGGAAGATATGCCTGAAACGCCAATGGGCCTTTTGATTTTTGACGAACTGGACAAATCGCAGAGCCATATTTTGCTTGGCCAAGTTGAGCAATATTTTAAAAAGACTGAGAAGGGCCGGGAGCGGGCCAGGCTGATAATTCCAGAACCATTTTTTGTTCACAGTGATTTGAGCACAGTTATACAACTGGCTGATATTATTGCCTACATCATCTCTTGGGGAGTTGTTTTGCCAGGTATGACCGGGGAGAGAAGGGACGAGCTTGAAGATTTGAGCCGTCAGGTATGCCGTCTGCGCTACAGGTCTACCCGAGAAATAGGTGAGCGTGAGGCTTTTGGAGTCTGGAGTTTTGCCATAATTGACGATCTGAGGCCAAATTCAGGGCCTCAAGCCATAACGAAGCAGCCAAAATAAAAGGCAAAGCCCACTTGCGCGGACTAAGCCTCCGTAAATAATATAACCTTTCGTGATCTCTCTGTCAAGGACAAGCAAAAACTATCAAAATAAGGTGGATTATGGGCATTGAAACTATTCTTGGCATCAGTGGCATCCTTGTAAATATTGGAACACCACTCGCAATTATATATGTAGGAACGCGTTATGTCGCAAATATAAAAGAAAAAGTATCCACAGAGCATGGCTTTAATAAAAAATGGGCCGATGATTTTTACAAAATATCTTCTGAATATATGCAATGTATGGAAAAATACGCAGCGTATTTGCATTTTCTAAACGTGTTACAAAATCCGAATGATGAACTTGGAGCAAAACTTCAGAAAGAACTTCCTGCTTTGGACATAATGCTTTGTGAATATGGTTTATCTATAAGGCGATTTTCCGCTTTGTCACCTGTAAATAAAGATGCACTTCTGCAATCTTCTAAGGATATGCTTGACTATGTAACGCAAATACGCTGTGAAAAACAAGGGAGTTTCGATACACTGATTTCATTGCAACACACGTTTAATACTTGCAGCAGAAAAGCTCATGCTGAAATGCTTAAAATTAAGTAAGCTTGAAACCAAAAGCATTCAAACAATTGTCCACTTGACAGCCATAATCCTTTCTGTCGAACTGCGGCCGCTATCCATCTGTTTTTCAATCTGCTCAATCAAGAGCCGCCGCTTGCGGTCGATTTCGTCCTGGGCCTCGAAAAGTTCGTGCCGCTTTTGGTGGCGTTTCTTTTCCAGGGCGGCTTTCTGCTTTTGAAAGACCAGCTTCTCTTTGAGGCCGGGCTGCAAGCGGGACTGGCGATCAACATCGCGAATCTCCCGGTTTAGGGATTCTATTTCCAACTCCAGGCCATTTTTCAAATCATCCGACCAACGGTCGATTTTGTCAAGCTCTTCCACAAAATAAACCTGATTATCAGCCTCGGCCTGTCGGGTCAGGCTCTCCACCCGCTCGTTCAGGTCGGCTTCCAGGCGTTCCGGCTTGGGAAAGTCCTGCCAACTGGCCGGGTCAAGCTCGGCCTCAAGCTGAAACAGGGCCGGGCCGATTTCGGGCTTGAGCGGGCAGCCCTCCTGATCGTAGATATTGAAAATCAGATACTCGGCTGTCTCAAACGTGGAGAGGCTTAAGAGGTCGAGAAAAAGCCAGCCGGACTGACCTTTCAGTTCCTCCAGAATCCCGATGTGGCTGGGGTGGCCGCTGAGTTTAAAGGTGAGGCGGGCCGGGGCGGTGGCCAGTTTTTTGGCCCGATTTGTGACCAACTGCCCCTCAATGCCGGAGAGCCGGTGCGGCTGGCCGCCGCTCATCGGCTGTCTGGTTCGCTTTCTTGGTGAAGCGTGTACATCCACCGGCGGGGCCGGGCCGGTTTCCACATAGTAATAGAGCGGGGTGCGGGGGCCGTCCGGGCCGCGCCGGCCATTCAGGATGAAATCTTTATCGGGGCCAAAAATAAGTTCCCGGTCATTGAAATAATGGGGCACATGGCCAAGGCCGCCGGGGCCGTAAATGTGTTTGGTCAGCGCCCAGAACTTTTGGCCTATGTCGTCCAGGCGGTAGCCGGTCTCGTCCAGCCCCGCTTTCAGGCGCTGGTGAACCTCCTGATCGAAACTTTCCAAAAGCAGGCGGCGGCTTTTGGCCAGGCGGTCTTCAATGGGCGCTTCCAGTTCGGCCTGAAGGGCGGCAAAGCCCGCCTCTATTTCCGCCGGGGTGCGGCAACTGTCAAAGATTTCCAGGACGCGCTTTTCAAAATCCAGGCCCGATTCCAGACGGCCCAAAATTTCGTCAGAAGCTCCGAAAACGCCGTCGAACAGTTGGAATTTTTCCTTCAAGAGCGCGTAAATCCGCAGGTCGGCCTGATTGGTCTCATTGAGAAAATTGACCACCACCACATCGTGCTTTTGCCCGTACCGGTGGACGCGGCCGATGCGCTGTTCGATGCGCTGGGGATTCCAGGGCAGATCATAATTGATGATGAGGGAGCAAAACTGAAGGTTCAAACCCTCGGCTCCGGCTTCGGTGGCCACCATGATTTCGGCCTGTTGGCGAAAGCGATCCACCAGGGACTGGCGCATATCCACGTTCAGGGAGCCAGTCAGGCGCATGGCGTTTTGCGGGTCGTCCTTCCATTCCTGATACATGGCCCGGCATTCCGGCTCGTCATTTTGGCCGTTGAACGTCACCAGTTTTCCAGCATAGCCGTGGGCGGCCAAAAATTCTTTCAAATAGCGCTGGGTGCGGCTGGATTCCGTGAAAATGAGGGCCTTGGGCGCGGCCCCCAGTTCCTTGAGGCGGGCGAAGGCAATATCCAAGGCGCTCAAAAGGGCCTTGGCCTTGGTTTCAACTTTGATGGAACGGGCCAAGGCGATAAAGCCGTCTATGGTTTTCAGTTCGGCCGCCAGCTTTTGCCTGTCGATGGGGTGGGCCTTGCTTTTGGCCTGAATTTCCATTTCTTCCGCCAGATATTCGGAAGAACTTTCAGCCAGGTTGAGCCGCAAAGGTTTATCCTCTCCGCTCAATAAATCCCCCAAACGCTGGCGAATGGTTTTCAGCGTGCCGATGAGGGCATAGCTGGATGAGGCCAGGAGCTTGCGTATAACCATCACCACCAGCACGCGCTGCCCAAGGGGAATGGAATAGCTGTCAGGCCGCAGAAGGAATTCGGAAACTTCGGTATACAGGCGCTGTTCGTCCTCCGTGGGCGTGAAGGGCTGGGTGATGGCCTCGCGCTGGGTGTATTTGATGTATTCCAAGACATCGCGGCGCAGAGTGCGCTTGAGGTATGGGCTGAGGCGGTTTTTCAAATCGTCAATATCAGCTTTGGGGCCTGTGTAGGCGGCCTTGAAAGATTCCAGACCGCCAAAAAGCTGTTCGTCCAATAGGGCGGCCAGGCCATACAGTTCGAGAAGGGAATTTTGCAGCGGGGTGGCGGTGAGAAGAATTTTGCGCCGCCCGCGTAAAGCCTCACAAATGGCCTTGCCCATTTTGTTGTCCGGCTTATAGAGGTTGCGGAGCTTATGGGCTTCATCAATGACCGCCAAGTCCCAGGGGACGGCCCCCAATTCTTTGGCGTAACGGCTGGCGAACTGAATGGAGACGATGGCTATTTTTCCCAAATCGGCCAATTTGGTTTTGGCCGACTTGAAGCCGGCGCTCTCCAGAATGAGGCTGTCCAACCCAAACTTGTCCAATAATTCCAAAGACCACTGCCGCCGCAGAGAGGCCGGGCAAATGACCAGCAGACGGCGCTTGTGTTCAGCCCACAACTGCGCCAGCACAAGCCCGGCCTCAATGGTTTTACCCAAACCGACTTCATCGGCCAAGATGACGCCCTTGGCCAAAGGCGAACGCAAAGCGAAAAGCGCGGCCTCCACCTGATGCGGATTCAAATCCACCGCCGAATCATACAGCGCCGTGGAAATCTTGCCTCCACCCTTTTCGGCCGCTGATACCTTGCGCGTCAGATCATAAGAGAAATATTTGGCGTGATAATCAGTAATCATGCCTTATTATTCTGCTTTTCAGGCGAGAGGTCAAGTCTTCGTTTGCGGAAGCCAGAAAACGCGAACATCTACACTCAGGAATATGACGATGCACACGGTCGATTGGAGTGGCACAGGATGCCGAAGGGAGGAATGAAGGGGCTAACAGTGACTACTATCCAGCACTACGATTTCCCTTTCTTACGCACGGTGATCATGACCCGAATCAAATAGTTTGTATCATCGGCAATACAGATTTCATTCAATGGGTATTCCTCATAAGCGTCTCCACATATTTCAAAACCGTTTTCTTCTATATAATTGCTCAATCGTTCATATAGGTCACCAGTCTGGCCATACCAACCGCGCGTATAACCAATAGCATACTGTGCGGCTGGTCGCTGGTCATGTCCCTTTGGATTGTAAAAGTAATAGCGATCCGGTCGTTGCCAATCCCTTCGCTTAATCCGTTCTGCTGAGACTAGAGACCAGACAGGATAGTTCAACAAATTCCAATCTAAATACTTTTCATTGCTGGAGTCATAAAAACTCAGCAGTGCGTCTAATTTATCTCTGCCATTGCTGTAGTCATTAATGTCGCCAAGGATAATCTGTTCGGCGTGCAGGTCTTGTATCGTAATGACGCTTTCATTCACATCCGCGGCCGAATGAATAGACTCTCGGAGCGTGAACAGAAGGTTCCTGGCATGACGCAAAACATCAATTTTATCATCTATGTTCCTTGTCAGTTCCATCAGCAGTTCATTTACCTGTGTTGGGGTTCGCTGATTTTTCACAGCTTTTATCTCATTTAAGGTCATACCAAACTCTTGCAAAGTACGAATCAGATTGACACAGGACAATTGTCGGATGGAGTAGAAGCGATAACTGTTATCCTTGCCGCGCTGTAAAGGGGAAAGCAAACCAATTTTATCATAATGGAGCAGCATCGCCCTGGTCACTCGCGAAAGACGTGCGAACTCGCCTATAGAGAAGCATTTATCATCCAAGAGAGACATCATTCATCCTCCCTCAAAACTTTTACTTTGACTTTTGGAAAAGATTATATCTTGTGATTTTGCTGAATTCAACATAAAACATTTAAAGTTTGCAAACTGTCATATGTATATATAGGTTTTTCATGTTTTGGCGGTACGCTTTATAGTCAGTGAAGCTGAATTCATGCAGTAATATGGTTAAATTTCAGCAGAAAAAATTTTTGTGTAATCTTATTATATTCTCTTGACCCTGCTACTGCCTCATATCGTTTAATAGAGACAAACGGTTATAAGATTCAATTACCAATTTGGGGTAAGGAATTAGGATAGATTTATGAAAAAGACCGAGCGTTTATTGGGCTTCGTGCTTGCTGTTTTCTTTGTATTGTCATCCGACCTTCATGCCGATGTTTTAAGCCTAAAAAATGGCGACAGGATGTCAGGGCAATTGGCTGGCTTTTCTCTTCAAAGTTGTGTCTATGTCTCTGCTTTATCTGGGGCGCCTGTAGAAGTGCCCTGGAGTGAGGTTGCATCATTAAAAACAGACCAAATATTTACTTTAGAGCTCAAAGGTGGAGAAAGAGTCACAGGTGCTTTAAGCTATTCCGGAAAAGCTGGCCTCATGGTCACTTCACCCAAAATGGGCAAAATCAGGATTGACTTAAATGAACTTGAAAAATTCGAGATAGCCTCTCCATCGCCGCAAGTTGCACCAGTTCAAAATGACACTGCCGCCCAGGCCGCGAGTGACAAGTCGCAGCCTCAAGATGCCACGCCTCCAGAAACATTTGGGCAAGAAGAACTGTCTCCTCCGCTAACATATTTACGCGGCTCAACTGTACTTCTTAAACCAGGGCAAATTGAGGGCCGTTTAACATTCAGTTACACGCCGACTCGTATAAGCCAATATGGGCAGTACCAACGCCGACTGTATACAGCGGCTCTCAGCCTTAATGCCGGCCTTCATGAAAGGCTTGAAGGCTGGGTATATATTCCATATGGTTACGCCACCGGGCACACCACTTCTTTAGTACATATAAATTATCTCGGCCGTTCGGAAAAACACGAGCTAATGGATATAGGCATGGGATTTAACTTTCTGATTCTGCCGGAAAGTGTTGAATTTCCAGAAATGACCCTTTCAATTTCAGGGACAGCCCCGACTGGCGATTCTCCATATTTATATGACGAATTGCTCAATCTTGGCGGCGGTCATTGGACAGCAACTGCCGGCTTGAACTTCGTTCGGTCAGTAGACCCCGCGATATTATTCTGGGGTGTATCCGCAACCCATACCTGGCCCAGCCATGTATATGATCAGACTTTCAGTTTTGCTTCCAGTGGTTGGAGTTGGGATTATTATTTTGGTTTAGGTATGGCTGTGAATGACCGGTTAAGTTTCAGCGCACGTATGTTAGGAGGCTATCGCCCAGCACTGCAATACAACGACGATAATGAAGGCCGTTTTTCCAATGATCCGATGTGGGCTGGATTTGGCTTTGCATACCGCATGAACGAGACGGTGGTCGTGGAGCCGCAAGTTCTTTTTGGTCTCAATGATGATGCGGGTGACACCAGAATAAGTGTCGCGTTCTCGAAAAAATTCAATTAGTGCAAACAAGTGCCTGTGGTTGCCAAACTTTAATGGTTGCCGCAGTTACAGAACTTCAACTGACAATTTTTTATCGAGTGTTCGACCACTCATCAACGGAACATTATGGGAATATATGGCAAGATAGTGCTGTTTCTGACTATTCTGATTACGACCGCTTGCAGTAGCGGTCAAGCGATCAACTATAAAGAAAATCTCCAATCCTGGCATGACTTGTTATGGAAGGATATTGACAGGCAAGGTTATGATTACTCCTGCGGTTCAGCCTCATTGGCGACTCTGGTAAACGGCTATTTTGGGGATCGTATACCAGAAAATATTATGCTGGCGGTTTTGGTTAAAAATTTGGAGAAGGCGGAGTACGCGGATCGCGCAAAAAATGGATTCTCTCTCTTAGACCTCAAAAAAGCGGCGGCTGTATTTGGATATTCCGTTATTGGCGTCAAGCTAAAACCAGAAGCAATTTTTGAGTTGAAAGGCCCCATTATTATTGTATTGCGCCAAGATTCATGGGAACATTTTGCCGTGCTTAAAGGAGTATATAGCGATAGAGTATTTTTGGCTGATCCAGCGCGTGGAAATACAAGAATGCCACTTTTTGCCTTTTTTGATCAGTGGGATGGAACAGCTTTAGTGTTGGATAAGCAAGGGTTTGGCCTTCCAGCGGACTACCCCTTGGCTTTAGTTGGCAGATTGCCGCATACATGGCCAGAATCGGATTCTTTACGTCAAGTCAGCCCGGCTTTTGGTAACCCACGCCCTTAGTTGATTCTGCATGGTAATCTGCGGCATGAGGTCTTCTCCTATGTGCCAGTCATTAAACATTTGAGAAGCTCTAACAAAAACAATAGAAGGAGAGAATTATGAAGAAACTGTTCTTGCTGGTTTTTGCGGTCGCATGTTTGGCCTTTGCCACTGTGAGCTGGGCTGATACCGGTGTCGCCGTGGTCGATGACCTTAACCAAGGGATGGTTACCCTGTTGAGCGACGATCAACTGCACCAAGTCCGGGCTAAAGGCCCCAGGGAGGATTTTTTTGGCGAAAACCTTCCCTATTACTTCAACCTGTACGCCAACAATACTCTCATCAATCAGGCGCAAGTGGTCAGGCTGGACGATATCGTTGGCGGTGTGCAAGGCTGGGTCGGCGGTGTGACGTCTTATACAATCATAGGGGCAGCGGCAACGGGGGCTCCGGTTACCTTCAGCATCAACAACAGCACCGGCGTTCTTAATATCCTGGATCAAAGGAGAGTATATTGGTGGCCGGCAAACTCCGGCTGGCGCCTGGACATGGGGCTTGCCTATGGCACATATGGCTCTGGTATCGCCGGCGTAAATTCCATGATATCGCCCGGCAACTATGTGACCTACATCGATGAAGCCTTCATCGTTGATGCCGATGGAAACATGTTGACCTGGCACGAGCAAATTGGCTCCAACACTTGGAAAATGGACTTTGGCACAATGAAGGATCCATTTGTTCCGAATAGCCAAACTCCCTTCATCACTGTTCCCCCCAATTTCCTCACCAACTAAATTGGTGCAGCAATGGGCTGGCTAACAAAACAGCCCGTTTGGACTGGCAAACGGGCTATTATCATATAAACAGTTTAAACTACACAAGTTTATCCATCAAGGTTCCAGTGGATGATGGTATCTGATAGGTGCATGGTATGCGCTTGCCGTCAACTTCAACCTCCATAGGCTTCAAAAAGCGATCCGCACCGGAGCTATCCCCACATTCGCCAAAATCCCAGGTGCGATAGCTTTCCCCATACCTCCAGTCGCACAATCTGCCTACGGAAACGCCTCTAGGCCAAGTATAGAGGCCATAAGTGTCGGATTGATTCCGGTCGCTGTCATAGGCTGTGGCGGCCTGAAGGCGGGCTTTTATTTCAGCACTGCCTCGTATTGATTCGTTGGCGGCGTCCACCATATTTTCAGCCAGGTATCTATTCACTTTGCCAAGCTGTTCCACTCCTTCCCCAGCACGTTGCGGAAAGGAGGCCCCAAAGCGCCGTATGCTTTCAGCATCCGGTTCCGTCACATGGGTATTTTCCAACAGGATGTTGCGCACCCGATCCACCGCATCGAAAACATCTTCGCCGTCACTTAAACCTTCTATATATTTTGCCGCCTCTTCACTACCGACCTCAGAGCGCAAATAATCGGCAAACTCCTGAAGAGGCGCCCGGCCAAATTCTTTTACGCTCATAGCAAAGGCTTTATAACTGCCACCTTCTGAACTTATACCATCTTTGATTGGCGACGCCCAAGAGTAATCATCGGTGAAGTTTTTTTGAGATTCAGCGCTGAGGCCGAAGTAACTGCTCAGGGCGCCATTCAGGCCAGAGTTGCCGCTTCCATCTTCATTGCTGTTCGCCTCGTTTAGTTTTTTCACGAACTCCTGAAGTTGCTCTTTTGTCTTGAGGGCCGCCTCATACTGTTCCTTAGTTGCCGAGGGATCCTTGATAGTCTCCTCACTGGCTTCGGATAAGCCCTTAAGCACACCACTGACAGCGCCAGCTATTGCATCGGCGGTCATATTTTTTTCGGTTCCGGTTAAAATGTCGGCCATAGCCCTATTGGCGGCTTCTTGGCCGAACTTTTTTCTTATCTCCTCAATGGTAGCTGTAATACTGTTCACAAGTTTCTGAGAGTCTTCAGGGGTCTTTTTTGCCCCGGTCTCATCCTGAATATTCGCCAAGCGTGACAAAAGGGTTTCAGTGAATCTGTCAGAGACATTCAATTTCTCTTCTTTTTGCTCAACAGTAACGGGTTTGCTGTCAGACGCCTCAGGCTTGGCCGGTTCCGCTACAGTTTCAGGAGTATTTTGCTTTTCATCCCCAGCAATGCGAAGCGCGCCTGTGAATAGCTTCTTATTAGAACCATTTCCATAATCAAACATAAAGGAGCTCGAATGCTTAGTATAAAACGAATTACAACTTAAATGACCGTGCTGTCCAATCATCTTGTCTCCTCCTTGAAATGGTCTGTTGAAAAGCTTTGATGGAAAATTTTCAATAAACTGTTCAATTGCTGCCCTCTCTATGTAATGTATCGGCTGACAATGGAAATAAGTTAAAAAAATTTCTAATTTATTTATACCGAGAGTTTTTACTGTCTCCGTTTGAGGGTTTCCAGGGAAGGTGTTTGATGGTCGTCTGCTTTGCAATTGATTCACAACACTCCTTATATAAGTGCTTTGTGGCAATGAAAGTAGGTTTTCATTTTTACAATATTGCCTTCTGCTCATAGATTTATATCAACAGGGACGCCTGCGGGCGTCTTTATTTTTGATATTGGAGGTCTACAGATGAAAGGTAACTCTTTGGATTCTTTTGAGAGTCTCTCAAAACAATTGCTCGAAATGGCCTTGAAACTTTCCGCCGCCAAAGACGAAGAAGACGGAACGGCGGACAATCGCGTGGCATGGAATGTACGGCACAAGCTTATAGTGATGCTGGATGCCGTACTCGGAAGCTTATCCCTGATTTTCAAGTCATAAGATAGTAAATCAAGCGGTTCAATACGCTTGATTCGCCCATATAAATCATGGGCAGAAGGGTAATTTGCTCTCTATCGTCATAGTTATTTAATCATCTGGTTATCGGCCAGCACTGTACTCTTTTGCCGAACCTTGCCGCTGTCAAACCGTATGGTGTTGCTATCCGATAGTATTGAATGATCGCCCCAGCGTTTCTTGGCAAATTTGAGAGCCAAGTCTTTTATGGCCCCACTGCCCGCACTGAACGTAATCTCGCGGCCATTGTCACGGATGGCGCCGCCTGGCACATTAAAGATGACTGTCCCTTTACCATCTATGCGGAACCGCAACTCCAGAGGTGTGTTGCCGGAAGCATTTTCCTCTTCAATAAGTTCACGCATTTTAAACACCGTGAGCAAGGCCCGCTGGTGGCGGTATGAAATGCCGGGGGCATTCAGGGCGCGTTGTTCTTGTTTTAGCTGGGGTCGCTCCGGCTCGTGCGACTGGTGGTTCACCTGAAAAACAGCCGCCGCTTCCGGCTGGACTTCCATATTTTTTGAGCGCAGGATGGCCAGAGCCGTCTCGTGGCCCTGGCCGGCCAAGTGTTGCAGGTAGGTGTTCCAGGAAGTGTAGGGGCGCTCCGCCCGCGCCTCTTTTCGCTTCATGGCCACGTTGGCCCGCAGGGAGGCCAGTTCCTCCCGCTCCCGGTTTTGCAGGGCTAGGTTGACACGCTGGCGGTCGGCCTTCAACATGGGCATGAGCTTTATTCCACGGCGCTTTTGCTCCCATTTTTCCTTGTGGGCCTCATAGAGCCGCGCCCCTTCCTGATTGATGGAGGCCAGGGTGCTTCGCCGGGCAGCTATTTCCGTCAGAAAATCCTGATAAAGGCCGTCACGCTCCGGGTTCACCTGAAGCGGCCTGGCTTCATAGCGCCGGCCGGCTTTGACGCTTTGGAGCAGTTCGCTCGACGGGGTCTCAAGGGGGCCGAACCGCGCTTCCAGGTTGGCCTTGCTCCACAGTCTGTCGATGACGCTGGGTTTGACGTGATGCTTGCCGTATCGGTCTTTAATCTTCAAGCCATTGCCGGCTGGAACCAGGGATAATCCGTTTTGGAGAAAGGCAACGTGAACTTCCGGCCAGCTTGTGGCGGGGGTCAGTTTAGCCATAATGTCCGGCTTGTGGCGCAAGACATAACTGAACAAGCTCTCCTGGCCGCTTTGTGATTCAATGGTCTGGATTTTTGCGCTGGCTTGCCTGTCCCGCTTGGGGGCATCCGGCTCCATGCCTTTATCCACCGTCAGACCATACTTTTGCTCAATGGCCCGACATGCCCGGAGCAGCTTGTACTGATCCCGGTATGGCGCGTGTCTGTTATATGTCTGCGGATGTATCATCGAAAATGCAATGTGCATATGTAGGTTCGCAGTATTGAGGTGAACGCCGCAATGTCGTTGATGCTCATAAAAACCAAGAGCGGCCGCCAGCATTCCTTCGATGTCCCGCAGCACGCCCTCGGTGAGTTTTCCCTCATCTTCTGGCCGGAAGCTTACCATTAAATGATAGGTCTTGCCCGCTTTGCTTCGCTGGTTCAGGGTTTGAGCCAGTTCAACGTCCTCCAGGCCCTGCCAGTAATTGGCCGTGTCGCCAAGCCCGCCGGAGTACCAACTGAAAAGCGTCTTTTCGCCCGGAGTTTTGCCCAAGGCGGCATCCGCGATATAAATAGCCAGGGCTCTGTAGTTGTCGCAATCCGGGTCATGATCTATCCGCTTCGGAATCATTGATTGCCCCTCCGAAGCTGATGCAAAACCTTGGTTATGCCTTCGCAGTCTTTGGTCAGTTTGCGTTGTGAGTATTCGATGCTCCGCAAAAGGCCACGCAGTTCCTGATGCCAAGCTTCAGTACCGCCAGTTTCCGAAAGATGTTTCTTGAGCAAACCACCTAACCTCCCCAAATCTGCTTTGCTGTTTTTAACCAACAGTACGGCCTCCAGGTCGATGAGGCTGTTGACCTCCTGACCCAGGCAAACGCGCCGGGCAAATGCGGAGACAGAAAGTTTGGCCCGGCGGGCGCTGGCACTGACGGCCGCGTATTCTTCCGAGGTCAAATAGGATTTCAAGGTTTTATTATTAGGCTTTGGCATTTCTTCCTCCTCTGCCGTTGAGCGCCAGCGAATAAGGTCCCGGCGCGAAGCCGGGCAGGATAGCATTTGGGCCGGAGCAGGCCCAGAATGCCTATCCTGCCAAAAGGTCAAGAATTATTTTCTGAGGTTTTTCAGCATCTTGTATGATTTTGTAACATTTCGCACATTTTCGTAAAAAAACCAAATCAATGCTGAAAAATGCCAGAATTGCGCAAAATCACCGAATTATTCCGAAAACCCCAGGCAGGGCCTCCAGCCTCAAGTAAGCTTGGCAATGTCGATGGTTTTGTCAAAAACGAAAGGGCCGGGAGGTGCCTCCCTGGGTGTGCCTGACTGTCCTGGGGTCAAGCCCGTTGGCTTCCGATTTCTGATGTGGCGTTCACTACTCCGAAAACGCCGGCCGCCGCCACGCACATAATCGCAAAAGGTGCTGTAGCTAATTGTGATCCGGCCGCTCCGGGACATTTCCTCAAAGATGGCCTTGCATGAGTGCCCCAACTCCAGCATACGCTCGACTTCTGATCGGACGGACAGATACTCGACGCGGACGTCGTATTTGGCCCGCTGTTTTCCTTTCACCACAATGCTCATGGATTCAACCTCCCGTATTTTTGATGTGAAATCTGATTTTTTTCCCTTCATCTTCACTGCAATCGGGCGAGGAATCATGGCCGCTGGTGGGGCGGCCCCCGACCAGCCAGCGACAGCGGCCATGATGGGCTTGCTTACCGGTACGATCCTCTTTCTTAAGTTTTTGTTCTTGATAATTAGTGCCCGACACATAGGGGCAATCCATGCGACACTTATTTGCCCGAAAATTTTTTGCCGCACAGGGGCAGATTTTTTTAAAAGCGAATCAGACATTTTGACCTCCAAAATCGGATAGAGAGTGGCTTGAAGTTGAGTTCTGGCCGAAGAAATATCGGACGGCTGTCATACACTCACGCTTCCACCGGGGCGCCCAGGCCAGGACTCCAGTCAGGTGGGAAGTTCATCCTGGCATTTACCAGCCTCTGAGCCTCTTTCATATCCACCCCGGCGTCTATGAGTTCCCGCATCAGACTATGCCAGGAACGGAGACGTTCATAATCCAGTGACTTTTTAGGCTCCTGAAGAGGCTTCGGCCTGAACAGCGGCTTAAACAGATTGACCGGTCGTTTCATGACGTCGGCCAGGCTCCGGCCATACTTGGCCAGGCGCTTTTTCAGGGCTTTTGAGGCCCTGGCCCTTTCCCTGGCCAACATGGGGCCGAGACCGAGCCATTCAAAGAAACGCACGGTCAAAAGCCGGATGGCCCGCAACCCGAAATAGCGGCCGTCTTCACTTTGAAAGCGGGGTTGCTTCACTTCCATGAACCCGGCCTCTTTCAGATTGCCGATAGCCCGCTCACAACGCCGCTGGCCCAGACCGGTGCCTGCGACTATGGTCTTCATGTCCAGATCAATGAACCCGTCCTTCATCGTCGGCATCCCGACACAGAGACTGGCCAGTTCCAGGCGGCCCAACAGAAACTCCAACACGACCTGGATGGCTTCCCGACGCTCACTCCGCAACTGTCGCTCAGATTCAGCCCGAAATAGCGGGCACTTGTCAGGCGCGAAAAACCACTCCTTGGCCCGTTCGGCCGCCAAAGACAGGATACGGGGCGGGCAGCCGGAGCCACTTTTTATGGGTTCAAGCGGATTCAGTCGCGGATTTTTCGGGTCATGGCCGCAACGGTTGCCGGATACTGGGGGGAGGTGAACCGAGTTCATGGCTGACCTCCACCGGTTTCGATGCCGCGGAGTGAATCAGCCCGCACCTGTTCCAACTGCTCGGACAAGCCGGCCCATTCAAAAAATGCAGGGGTTATCGCTCTGACCACCCGCAGTCCGGCATGTGGGACAGGATTACAATAATGTTGGGGTGGGAAAACCGAGACAAAGCCGATTTTTTTGAGATGTGATATGGCCCGTTCCGGCGGCGGCCCAGACCGGCTTCACCGGCTATGGTCGCCATATCCAGAGGAATGAAGTCGCCTTTTGTTGACCAGTGTCCGACACACAAGGTTTCAAGGTCAAGGCGCCGCAGTAAGACGCTTATGGTCAGCCGTACAGCTTTAAGGCGCTCATGTCGAACACAGTGCCCGGCTGGCCACAGTCGTCCCGCTTGCTCAGTGCTATCCTCAAAGCAAGCCCGTATGACAGACAAGGCGGCAGCTATGAGATTGGCCCGGCCGAAATGGCTGTCGATGAGGTGCATCTGGCTCATGACCGCACCTCCTCAATGGAGGTATAAAGAGAGGCATAAAACAACAAAACTACTTTTATATATAAAAGTGAGAGCGCCCCAAGTTGCTGGAAATTGACCGGGGTTGAGGGATGTTTTCTGCTGTCTGGGTATAAATGGGGTATAAAAAAGAGTCGAGCCCTTGCGATGTCATTTTCGCAAAGGCTCGATTTTATTGGAGTTTTCGGCTTTTTTGGTTGGTGGAGGCGGCGGGAATTGAACCCGCGTCCGAAGATCTTCCTCTTAGACTTCTACAGGTTTAGTTCATTGTTTGGGTCTCGCCCGGTGATCGCCAATGAACAGGCTATCGCCAAAGCCAGCGACATGTATTTCTCACCCAAACCGTCATCTCGCCACCGGTTCAGGCCAGCCCCTTTGCTTACACCCCTATACCGCCACGGGCCATGTCGGTATAGAGATGCTGGCTTAAGCAGCCAGAGCGTACTCGTAAGAGTCTGCTTTTGTGTTTAGTCCCTTTGGATTAACGAGTCATCGGGTTGCTCGACCTGCCGCCTAAGGTTCAACTATCCCCGTCGAAACCATGTCGCCCCCTTTTTTGCGTTCGGTTCATCATTGTGAACCATGTTGAATATAATCATTTCAGCAGCTTTTTGCAAGTTTTATCTTCTTTAGGTCCGGCTCGTCTGCTTTGTTATTTCTTGCTTGTGTTTTTATCCGCAATTGTCGGGAAACTGTCAATTCAGCTTAAAGCTTTTTTTACTATGGTTTTGGCCATGTTTGACGATAAGAAAGACAGCGGAAGGAAAGTTTCAGGCGACTTGAACAATCCTTCAGTGCATTCACAGCTGAATCTTGACCAAGAAAAGGGGAGAGTTTATGCGCGAAATTTCCAATCAAAGCGGCGATTTGGAAAATAAAGTGGCTATGGCCCAGGCCGAACTGGCCAAAATAGCGGAGCAGGCCCCCAAAGAGGATTTGTTGAAACAGATGGGGGAAAGCCTGGTGGCCCAGGTGGGGCAGATGTCTCAGTTGGCCCTTAAGCTGCTCGGCGGCTGAGGGGTCCGGCGGCCGGCCTGAAGCGGCGGTCACAAAAAATTAACAGCGGGCTGATGTTTTTGTTCAACTTGTCCGAGCCGTCCCCGGCGAGTTGTTGAACAAAGACACCAGCCCGCTGCTGATTTTTCGTGACCGCCGCTTTCAGTTTGGCTGGCCGCTTGAGTGTTTTAAGGGTTGACCACACCATCGAGCGCGCCGGTTTGGAAGAAGGCTATCATTTGTTCGGCCACCGCCCTGGCCACATTGACCTGGCTTTCAGCGGTGGAGGCGCCCAAGTGGGGCGTTCCGATGAAATTGGGAAGGGCCAGGAGGGGGTTGTCGGCCGAGGGCGGCTCCTGAGCGAAAACATCCAGGGCCGCGCCAGCCAGGCGGCCGCTCCCAAGGGCTTCCGCCAGGGCGGCTTCATCCACCAGGCCGCCGCGCGCGCAGTTGATAAGGCAGGCGGACGGCTTCATTTTCCCCAAAACTTCCGCGCCGATCAGGCCGGCGGTTTCCCTGGTTTTAGGCAGATGCAGGGTGACGAAATCAGCTGTGGAATAAATTTCATCCGGTTGGGCCGGAACGGCCCCGCTCGCCTGTATTTGCCCGTCATTCAGGTAGGGGTCGTAAGCCAGTACAGTCAGCCCAAGGGCCTTGGCCATGGTTCCCACCCGGCGGCCTATGGCCCCATAGCCGATGACGCCGATGGTCTTGCCCAGAAGTTCCGTTCCGGCCAGCCCGTTTTTCTCCCAACGCCCTTCCTTTAAGGAAGATGATGCGCGGGTCAGATGGCGAACCAGGGAAAACATCAGGCCGAAAACAAGTTCGGCCACGCCGTTGGCGTTCTGGCCGGGCGTGTTCATCACTTTGACGCCGGCGGCCGTGGCGGCCGGCACATCAATGGTGTCAACTCCGGCTCCGGCCCGGCCGATTATTTTCAGGGCGGAGGCCCGGGCCAGTAGTTCAGCCGTAACGCGGGTGGCGCTGCGCAGCACCAGGCCCTCATAGCCGCCGATGACGTCCGCCAGTTCTTCGGGCGCCAGGCCGGTTTTTTGTTCAACCTGAAAACCGGCCTCCTGAAACAGTCGGGGGCAGATGGGGTCTATCTTCTCGCTTATCAATATTTTGGGCACGAATCAATCCTTAAGCGTTCTTGTGTTGAAACTCAAGCATGAATTCAGTCAGGTTGCTCACGTCCTGCTGGGTCACGGCATTGTAGAGGGAGGCGCGGATGCCGCCGACGCTGCGGTGGCCGCCCAGGCCTTCCAAACCGTTTTGGACGGCTTCTTTCTTGAAGCGTTTTTCCAAATCCTCGGTGGGCAGGCGGTAGGTGACGTTCATGACGGAACGGCTGCAGGGGCGGGCCGTGCCGCGATAAAAGCCGTCGCTCAAGTCGATGGCCCGATAGAGGGCCTCGGCTTTGGCCCTGTTTATGGCCGCCATGTTGGAGAGTCCCCCGATGGTATTTTTCAGCCATTTGAAGGTCAGGCCGCAAATATAGATGCCCCACACCGGCGGGGTGTTGTACATGCTGTCGCTTTTGATATAAATGGGATAACTCAGCATGCTGGGAACGTCCAGGCGGGCCTTGTCGGCCAGGTCGCGGCGCATGGCCACCACGGTCACCCCGGCCGGGCCGACGTTTTTTTGCGCGCCGCCGTAAATCAGGCCGAAGGGTTCGAGGTCGATGGGGCGGGAAAGGAATTCCGAAGACATGTCGGCCACCAGGGGGGCCGGGGCGCCGGAGGGAAATTTCTTCCACTGGGTGCCGCGAACCGTGTTGTTGGTGGTGATATAGACATATTTGGCTTCGTGGTCGAAATCAAAAGCGTCGGGGATATAGGTGAAATCCTCTTCCTCGCTGCTGGCGGCGAGCCTGGGTTTGGCGCCGCAGATTTGGGCCTCCTTATAGGCCTTGGTGGACCACAGGCCCGTGTTGATGTAATCGCAGCGTCCGCCGGGACCGGCGAAGTTCAGGGCGATCATGGCGAACTGAAGGCTGGCTCCGCCCTGGCAGAAGATAACGGCCCAATCGTCATCCAGGCCCAGAAGGTCGCGGAAATCCATCTCCGCCTCTTTGACCATGGCTATGACTTTTTTGCCGCGGTGGCTGTTTTCCATCACCGACATGCCGGTGCCCCGCCAATCCAGCATATCGCGAGCGGCTTCTTCCAGAACCTCCGTCGGGAGCGTCCCGGGGCCGCCGTTAAAATTCGAAACTCTCATGTCGACTCCCTGATGCGCCAACTGGCGGCGCGCAAATGGTGGTCCAGTTCGAGGGACACACAATCTTTTACTATAAATCCAGATTGCATCCGCGTCAAGAATATTGTAGCGCGGAAAGATTGCGGCCGGGCCGGCAAAAAACCATGAAAAAAAGCTTGACATTTTCCAGAGGGCGACTAATATTAACGAGACGGATTTCAAGCATACTGCCTATTAAACCGCCAGAGGTGAATATTATGAACGGCGCCACCATGAACAACCTTAACGCCGACCGCCGCCCCGTCGTGGAAAAGTGCGGCGGCTGCGATAGAGTCGCCAGCGAAACCCAAACCTGCACCGCTTTTGCCTTTCCCGAGACCAAATGGCGCTTGGGCAATTGCAGCATGGCCACCCACATCAAAGTGGAATCGGCCAAAAACGAAAAAGTGCGCGTGGGCCAGCAGAAACAGAAGAAACGCTAAGCGTTCTTCAGTCCCCTCCTTCAAGCCGGTTCCACTTGGGGAACCGGCTTTTTTACGGAATCAGGCGCGCGGAACCAGGGCCTTAATTTCAGGCCCATATTTAATGAAAAAAATCCTTGACTAGGCAAAGCCGTTTATGATATTAAGCGATAATGCCTTGGCAACGGAAGGTTTTTCAAAGCCCGCAGCTATCGGCATTCCGGCGATGTAGCTCAGTTGGTTAGAGCATGCGGCTCATATCCGCAGTGTCCGGGGTTCAAGTCCCTGCATCGCCACCAAACAGTCATTAAAGGCTTCCCGGCAGTCCCGGGAAGCCTTTTTCATTTAGGGCGCCGCCCTCCCCTATTCCATCAAGTTGCCCTGCCCGGCGGGCCGGTCTTTGCGGTAAAGTTCCCGGCCCCTCAGGTGGTGGAACTTTTCGCGCATCTTCTGGAACATGGCGTACACCAGGGGTATCACCACAATGCCCAGGATTGAGGCGCTCAGCATGCCGCCGAAGACGGCCACCGAAACGTTCCTGCGGCTCATGGCCCCGGGGCCGGTGGCGATTATCAGCGGCAGGAGGCCGGCCAGGAAGGCGATGGAGGTCATCATGACCGCGCGGAACCGCAGACGCGCGCCTTCGGCCGCCGCCTCCCGTATCTTCATGCCGGCCTCCCGCGCGTCTTTGGCGAACTCCACTATCAGAATGGCGTTCTTGCTGGCCAGGGCTATCAGGGTCACCAGGCCGATCTGGACGTAGATGCCCAGCGACTGCCCGGATATCTTCACCGCCAGCATGGCCCCGTAAAGGGCGGCCGAAATGGATAAAATGACGCCGATGGGAATCGTCCAGCTCTCATACAGGGCCACCAGGAAGAGGTAGGCGAAGAGTATGGAGAGGGCGAAGAGGTAGACGGTCTGGCCGGAAGATTCCCTTTCCTGAAGTGTGCCGCCCGTCCAGTTGAAACCATAGCCCGAAGGGAGGGAGGCCGACACGGACTCCATGGCCGCGATGGCCTCGCCCGTGCCCAGGCCGGGCTTGGCGCTGCCCTGGATCTTGATGGCCCGCGTGTTGTTGTAGCGGGTGATGTTGTGGGGGCCGGTGGTCATCCTGGCGT
>QMCD01001260.1_pt1 | contig 25589 bp, 19 predicted proteins | sample 1821841 | NCBI WGS metagenome assembly QMCD01 (sample SAMN01991225, study PRJNA193472) | Termite gut metagenome, whole genome shotgun sequencing project. | isolation source: worker | host: Macrotermes natalensis | reverse complement strand
ACCCGGCAGGCCCCGGAACCCGCATGGTGCCGTCCGGATTCATGAGCCCGAGGTTGACGAAGAGTTCCTGCAACACGCGCATCGTGTCTTCTTCCTTGCCGTGATGGAGAACCACATCCTGGATCACGGCTTGCGCGTTCGTCGTATCGCCCATCCCGAGATAGACGCCGATCGAAGCGACCTTCCAGATTCCCGGCGAAACCTTCAGGGTTTCACATTCGCTCTTGGCCCGGTCGATCCAGACGAGCGCTTCTTCGAGATTTTGTTCCGCCTGCGCGACCCGGACGAGGACGTTGAAGGCGAGGAACCGGGCTTCCTTCGGCATGGAATCGATCGGCCTGGCGAGCAGTTCTTCCGAGAAGCGGACCAGGCACCGGGCCTCTTGCGTGACTTCGGCCATCCGCAGCGCGGAAAGGAGCAGCCCGGTCGACATGTTTTCGATTTCGAAACGATACCATCGCCAAATCGGGACCGATTCGAGAAACGCGGTCGCGGCATCCCCGGAGAGGTTCCCGGGCACGGCGATCGGGCCGGGAACGGGCAGGTCCAGGCGTTTGAGGATCGTCCCGCACACGGAGACGGCGATTTCCGGGTTCATCCAGTTGTCGAGCATCGTCACCGTCCCGAGAATTTTCGAACGGAATCGCGGTTCCCCGGCGGCGGCGAGCGGCGTTTTTTCATCGAGCAGCCCGAGCGGACCGTTGAGGAAGGTTTCGGTGAAATAGCCTTCGTAATATCCGACGACCAGTTCTTCCAATTGTTCGGCGGTCGGCATGTTTTCCGGCTTGAAACGATACCGGTATTGAACGGCGGCCTGCGTCCGCGAAACCCGGCGCGTCGCCACCGGGTCGCCGACCGCACCGAGCATGGGGCCGATCGCATTGCGAATGACGTTATCGACCGTAACCAACTTGTCGGAGATCATTTCCACGACTTCCAGCCGGGCGGGCCGGTCGGTCTGTTTCCCGAAAAGCATGCAGGTCGCCCATTGCGAGGAAACGTTTTCCGCCGTCGGGGCGGTCCCCTCGGGGGCAAACGGCTTGTCGAGCAGCACGAACACGCATTTCGGCGGCGGCGTGTCTTTTTCGGCGAACTGGTTCGGGCTGAAATCGATCCGGTAGAATTGCGGCGTCGAAAGCAGCGTTTCCAGGGCCTCGTCGAATTTGTCGATCGCATACTCCCGGGCAAGGACATCGGTCATGTCGCCCAGCGGATCGGGGCTCAGGCAAAGCCGGAGGAACGCCGCATCGCCGAGGTCTTCCGGGTTTTCCGAGGCGTAGGAACCGTACGTGTCGAGTGCCGCGACCGCTTTTTCATCATCGAGCAGCCAGAGGGCGAGGACGGCCACGTTTTTCCAGATCGTCGGCCAACGGTCGGCGCACTCGGGCTGCGCGGCAATCGCCTCCAGCGAGGCCAGGGCCTTTTTCCAGCGACCGCTTTGCATTTGTTTGACGGCGACTTCAAATTCCTCTTTTGCGGGAAAGTCCGCGGGAACCTGCCGGATGAAATGCGTATCCCGGATAATCAGCGGGATTTCCGCGAGCGACATCGCCTGGTACAGCAGTTGGCCCGCCTGCTGCGCGGCGACACCGGCGATACGGAGCTGTTGGGCGACGGCAATCGCGGGAATAACCATGCCATACAGGAGCAGTTGCGTCCCGACCCCGTAAAGCGCGCCGAGCAGCGAGTTGTGCAGCGTTCCCTCTTCGCCCATCTCGATTCCGTCGATAATCATCGAAAGCGCCGTTTTCGGATCCCCGGTCACAGCCGTCAGGGTCGCGTATTCGGATCGCGCGAGCACGTTGGCCGGTTCCCGTTCGTAAAACGCTTTCGCGATCGGGAGCGCCTCTTCATAACGCTGTTCGGCGCGGAGCATGAACAATCGCGCCGAGATCAGGCAGGCACAATCGGGGTGTTTCGACTCCAACTGATCCAAAAACGCGAGACAGGCGCTCGTTTGCCGGCCGTCGAGGAATTTTTGAACCTGCTCCAATTCCTTGGTCATATCGGGACAGCAAAACCGAATTTTTTTATCGCGCCCGCCGGGACACATCGCGTAAGAGTCGAAAGGCATGATCGTTTGTTTTTTCAGGATATGGTGATCTTCAGTCTGGAAATTCGACGGGAGGCAGTGTCGTGAAGCGGCGTCTCGCCGCCCGAAGGGCCGGACCTGCCCGGACATACGACCCGACACACGACCCGAGATGCGACCCGACACACACGACAGGGCACACACGACCGGGCGTATAAAGCGTCGATTATGGCTGATCCGCAACACCTTGTCAACGGGAACCTTGTCATCGGGAACCTTGTCAACGGCGCGGAGGGGGCTGTGCGGAAGTTTGGTAGGCGTCAGCAGGCGTATTTCCAATAGAGGTCCCACTGTTCGCCGTACAAAACGGCACAGAGCGTCGCCATCCGATTGACCCGACGCACTCGCCACCTCGCTCCCGTCTGCTTCAATCGCCTGCCAATTCGTGCAAGTTGTTTCACGTTATTATTTTCACGTATTTTTCACCTTTGGTTGTTTACAAGATATGCCACCTTGTTTTTTACGGTATTTTCACAGTATTCTCACCGCCGCGTTTTTTTCCTTCTCCCTCTGGAAACGAACGTCGATGTTTGCTACACTGTTTCCTGTACCGTGTGTTTGCCGCACCGTGCCTGCCCCGTCGCGGTCTGCCGCGTCGCGTTCGTCACGCCGGCGGGAGGCGGTTGCGAAATGCCGGAAACCAATGGAAACACGTTCCTTTTCAAAACGATTGCGATGCGAACACTTTTTTGCTTTGTACTGATTTCCGCGACGGCACTCATGGCGGCGGAACGACCGGTTCCCGGAACGGCACAACCACTTTGGCCCGAGGGAGCTCCCGGCGCGTTGGGCGAGGAAGCGAAAGACAAGCCTCAAATCACGATTTTCCTGCCGCAGGGGGAATCCGTGACCGATTGTGCCGTCGTCGTTTGTCCCGGCGGCGGATACGGCGGGTTGGCAACGGACCATGAAGGGAAACAAATCGCCGCTTGGTTCAACTCGTTCGGTGTCGCGGCGTTCATTCTCGATTACCGTCACCGGGGCAAAGGATACGGACATCCCGCACCGCTTCAGGATGCGCTCCGGGCCGTTCGAACCGTTCGAACCCGTGCGGCCGATTGGGGAATCAATCCGGCCAAAATCGGGATTATGGGATTTTCCGCCGGAGGACACCTGGCGTCGACGGCCGGAACCCAGTTCACCGACGGCGATCCGGATGCGGTCGATCCGGTTGAAAAGGCAAGCAGTCGGCCCGATTTCCTTATCCTGTGCTATCCCGTGATCGCGTTCGGCGAAACGTACAACCACACGGGTTCGATGAAAAATCTGCTCGGGGACGATCCGCCGCAGGACTTGATCGATTCCTACGCTTCCCATAAACGTGTGACCGATAAGACGCCGCCGACTTTTCTCTTTCACACCGATGAGGACACCGGTGTGCCGTCCGAGAACGCCGTCGCGTTTTATGCCGGGTTGCGCCGGCATAAAATCCCCGCCGAGATGCACATATATCGCGTCGGTCGCCACGGCATCGGTTTGGGTAAAACGATCATCGGTACGGAAACGTGGCCCGAGCTCTGCCGGCTCTGGATGATCAACATGAAATTCATTTAGGCCGGGTTGGCGATCTGCCGCGAAAAACAAGCGGCGGAATTGATAATTGACAATTGATAATGGACAATTGACAACGAGGGACGCAAGCGGGGGCCCTTATCGTAACGTTTGCATTGTGCCTCTTCGTTATCAATTGTCCATTGTCAATTATCCATTGTCCATTCAAAACGCCCTTCAAGTAGAGTTCAATGGATGTAATCGTTGTCGGGGCGGGACATGCGGGAGTCGAGGCGGCGCTGTCCGCCGCACGGATCGGGGCGAAAACCTGTTTGCTCAGCGGCAACCTCGACACCATTGCCCTGATGAGTTGCAATCCCGCGATCGGCGGTATCGGCAAAGGGCACATCGTCCGGGAAATCGACGCGCTCGGCGGAGCGATGGGGCGGGCGATCGATGTTACGGGTATCCAATTCCGAATGCTCAACCGCNCCCGGGGGGGGGGGCCCCGCGCAAAAAAGCCGATAAAAACGCCTATCGGTTGGAAATCAAGCGGATTCTCGAATCGCAACCGAACTTGGGCATACGGCAGGAACAAGTCGAGGAACTCCTCGTCGACACCGATTCGCGAAACGGTCGGCGTCGTATGGCCGGTGTCCGGGTCGCCGACGGGACCGTTTACCGCGCTCCGCGCGTCGTTCTCTGTTGCGGCACCTTCCTGCGGGGCGTCTTGCACTGCGGCAACCGTTCCCGGCCGGGCGGTCGGGCTTCGGAAGCCCCGGCAATCGGAATCGCCGAGTCGCTTTTCCGGCTCGGAATCGAACGGCGTCGTTTTCGGACCGATACCCCGCCCCGTTTGGACGCGAGGACGATCGATTATTCCAAACTGGCGGCGCATCACGGCGACGACGATCCGGTTCCGTTTTCCTTGACCGGCTCGACCCGGCGGGCCGCGATTCCCAGATTCCCTGCTGGATGTGCCGGACCAATCCCGCGCTGCACAATTTCATCCGGGAACACCTGCATGAGGCCCCGGCTTTCAGCGGTCAAACGCCCTCGGCAGGTCCCCGCTATTGTCCGTCGATCGAAACCAAGATCGTCCGCTTCGGCGAAAAAGAGCACCACCAGCTTTTTCTTGAGCCCGAGGGCCGCGACACCGCCGAGGTTTACATCAACGGTTTTTCCACCGGCTTCGGCCGCGCGACGCAGGAACGCATGATCCGCATGATCGAGGGACTTGAAAATGTCGAAATCATGCGGCTCGGTTACGCGATCGAATATGATTTCGCGCCGCCGGATCAACTGAAAGCGACGCTGGAAACCCATAAAATCGAAGGGCTCTATCTTGCCGGTCAACTCAACGGAACCACGGGCTACGAGGAAGCGGCGGCACTCGGTTTGATGGCCGGAACCAACGCGGCCCTGGCCGTGGGCGGCCGGGAACCGTTTATCCTGCGACGCGATCAGTCCTACATCGGCGTGATGATCGACGACCTGATCACCCGGGGCGGCGACGAGCCGTATCGGATGTTCACCAGCCGGGCGGAGTATCGATTGCACCTGCGGCATGATAACGCCGATCGCCGCCTGACGCCGCCGGGCGACGCCGTCGGACTGATCGACCCGGAGCGAAAAACGCGGCTGGAGCGGAAAATGGCGGCCATCGAAACGGCCAAAGCGTTATTGGAAGCGAAGCACGACGAGCACGGTTCCTTGAGCAAACGGCTCAGCCGGCCGGAAACCACTTGGCCGGAAATGGTCGGATTGTTGCCGGAGTTGGCCGCGATACCGCAGGATGCCGCCGAGCAGGTTGTGATCGATGTCAAATACCACGGATATCTCGCAAGGCAGGAAATCGATATCCGGAGGCAGCGCAAATTGGCCGACCGCCGTATTCCCGAGGGGATCGATTATACGGCGATGATTCACCTTCGGCATGAAGCGAGGGAAAAGTTCGCCCGGATCCGTCCCGCCGATGTCGCGCAGGCGGCACGTATTCCCGGCGTTACTCCGGCCGATCTGGCGGTCTTGACGATGTACCTGGACCCGTCCACAACCCGCTCCCGGCGGAGCCGGACAGACGATCCGTTACATGAGCCGATAATCGATCCGACAAGTGATTCGCGTGCTGCCAATCCTGATTGACCCGCGAATCGATTGCAGACCCGTCGGTCGGGCTGTACCGGTGGAATTTCAGCGACTATCGACTTTTCCTTTCGAACGAGACCATGCGATCCCATCTCTGGTTTTATCTGTTCGGTTCGGTTTTCATCGCGGCGGCTCTCTACTGGATCGCTTTCGCGCACGATCCGACTCAGACGGAAGTCTTACCTCCCTGTACTCTTTACCGAACGACCGGATTTCTATGTGCCGGATGCGGGGGAACCCGGTCGATCGCCCACCTGCTGCACGGTCGGTTCGGTGAAGCGGCGCGTTGCAACGCCCTTTTCGTTTTCGGGCTGGCGTTTTGTGTTTTATACGGGTCGGCATACGGGTTGAGCCGGTTGTCAGGCCGATTGTTGCGAAAGCCGGGTTGTTTTTCCATGCCGACCATTCGGTACACTCCCTGGACGGCGACCATCCTGGTACTGATCGTCCTGGGCTTCATGATTATCCGCAACATTCCGGTCTACCCGATGACTCTTTTGGCGCCCGCAAGTCCGCCTCCGCCGTCGCGGATGTCATGGATCGGTTCGAGCGGTATTCCCGTTTCCCATCCGGATACTCTTCCTCTTCCCGTTGACATAAAAAAAGATACCGCACACCCTGGGGAGTACGGTATCGTTCGTTAGCTTCCGTCGAAGTAAGTCGTATTTTTCATTCGACTTACCCGTATCGACATTCTTATCCCGATATCGGTGTAAACTTATTTGCAGGGATTGCAGGGGTCGCACGGTTCGCAAGGATCGCAAGGATCGCAAGGGTTGCACGGGTTGCAATGGGCGGCCATCTTCGCTTTGAGGTTCGTGAAGAATCCGCCGAACGGACGCCACGGACCGCAAGGGGCACAGCCGACGTCGCACGGGTTGCAGGGATCACAAGGTTCGCAAATCGGTTTGCACGGTTCGCAGGCCGGTTCACAGGGCGAGCAGCAAGCGGCGCGGTGGGTAGCCAATTTGGCTTTCAGCCGGAGGAAGAATCCACCGAACGGACGGTACGGTCCACACGGAGCGACACAGCCCGGTTCACAGGCTTGGGGCGTACAAGGCTCACAGGCTGCTTTGCAGGGTTCACAAGCCGGGGGAGTGCAGGGTTCGCAGGCCGGGGCACACGGACCGCAACCACGATGAAAAACATGACCCAGACGACCGAACATACCGGCATGGGCGTTGGTGGACGAAACCGCGAAAATGACGGCAGCGGCCACGAGTGCAAGAAGAACTTGGCGTTTCATTGGAGATACTCCTTTTGAAATTGGGGGAAAGGGATGTTTTAGGACAGCGGTGATCGAGCTGTCGTCATTCGTAGAATCATCTTCGTATTCGTTATCGTCTTTCTATTACTTGCTGTTTAGCCTTTCTGTTTATTTTTGTCAAAATTTACATTCGATCTATCCAGCTAATTTTACCCGATGTGTACCATCCGACCTCTTCCCATATTAGCATACGCTTTTTCACGAGAGCCGAAAAAATTTCAATTTAGGCAAAATAAGGAGTAAATCAACCGTTATCACCAGTCATCAAAGCCGGAAAGAAGGCCGCAGAATTGACAATGGACAACTGACAATGGATAACGGGAGATACAATCCAGGCGTTACAATAAAGTTGTAGAACAACTCCAATAGGGAACCCGCTTGCGTCCCTCCGTTGTCAATTGTCAATTCATCCACGCTCCGGTTTTTATTTCGGACGTTTTTAGCCCGGTCGAAGCGGAAATGACGGTTGTGCAACAGGTCCCTTATTCGGAACGGGTCGTTTTACCGTAAAAGAAGTTGGCGAACAGGTATTCGCCGAGGAAGACGGTGCAAAGGAGAAGAAAAACCGGGACGTACAATTCCTGGCCGACACGCCGCCGGGCAATGCCGATTTCGATTTCCGCCGGCGTCGTGACGATTCGGTACGAATCGGCTCCAAAGATTTCGTCGAGACGTTCCCGGGTAACCCGACGTAAGTTCCAGGTATCTTTAGGATAATTGACACTGAAACCGGAATCCCGTATTTCGTCGGTTCCGCCGCTTCGAAGCCGGTAGTTGCCGACACGATCCGTCGCGGGATAACGAATGGTCCGTTCCGGGACATCGGTGTCCAGGCGGAGGCCGCTTTTCATTCCCGGAACACTTAATAAACAGGTCGGTGGGAAAGCCCGGCCCGGTGCGGAATCCGTGTCGAGCCGCACGACGGCCGGTTGCGAGAGCCGGAAATTGTATATCTGTTCGCCCGCCCCGACCAGATACCGGGCCACGCCGTCAATCAAAGCGTAAAACACCCAATTGGGATCGGTCAGGTAGTTCCATACCCGTTCTCCCGACTCGGAATGCGGCGGATCGGAAACCGGCGTCAACATGGTCAACGTCCTTCCCAAACCAAGCGAACGGGCGAGAATCGCGGGCCGGCCGTCGGAAAACGTCGCCAGTGTCATCGCCTGGTCGGTCGGATCGGTCATTTCCCAATAGCGATCGACCGGCAATTCGTTCCACGGCGTTTGGGCGACCGAGAGCGGTCGAAAGGTCGTATAAACCGGGTGCGTGTAGTCCGCCGGTACGATCCAGAGATCGTTTTCGACGGCCCTGGCCTGCCGGAGAAGATTGCCCCCGAGCAGTTCGCGAGCCGTCGCATCGTTGAACCGATCCATCCGGGTCGCCCCACGTCCGAGAAAGGTTCCGACACCATATCCCCGGGAAACGAAATCCGCGAGGGTTTTCCATGTCGCCGGCCGCAACGGAGGCGGGTCAAGCAGAAAAACAGCCCGGTAATCGTTGACGAGTTCTTTCGTGGATGTCCTCTCCAATTGTTCGACCGTCATGATCGCGGTTTGAAACGGGGCCGTTCCCTCCCGTTTGAGCACGGCGGAATCAAGCACTTCGCGAATGTATGTTTCCGGTCGGATTCGCCGGTCCTGCATGGGGGGAACCACGAGAAGGACTTTCCACGGCGCATGGGCGTAAAAGGAAAAATAGGACAGGTCGTCGCTTTCCAACGCGTCGGTCCCGTCGAGCCGCAGCAAGCCCTGGTGGATGCCCGCGGGCAGACCCGGGAGCACGAACTCGATTTGCTGAACGGATTCTCCCTGCGTGAAGCGAACCAACCGTGAACCCAGTCGGTCGGCCTTACCGGTAAACCCACCCGTTTCGAGGGTCGTTCCCCCGTGATTGCCCGCCGCGTCGCCGTTGTCCGCCGAACCGTTGGTCGCGAGGAATAATTCCGCCGTCCGCTCTTCCGGTTCGCCGTAATGATGTAAATCGACCGTGAGCCGGAGCGGCGCCATGGCCGCCGGGGTTTGTTCGGACAAAACCGCCTCGGCGATTGCGGAATCGTTCGGGTTCGCGATCCCGACATCGACGATGAAAACGGCGAACTCCGCGCTTTGATCCGTCCTTTTTTCGGTACCGGTATCGTTATTCTTATCGGCAGTCACGTCGGCAGTCGCGGTTTCGATCGACGCTTTGCGTGGCGGGTCGATTGACGACCTGAGCGTTTTCGCGTATTCCGTTCCCCAACCGGGCTCGGTCAAATCGCTGAACAGATAGAGTTCCTGCTGTTCTCCTTCCGATGGTTCCCCCTTCGATTCCTCAAGCAGACGGACGGCCTCGGAAACCGAATCGAGAAAAGCCCGGCCCGTCGGTTCGATCGCCAATCGTTCGATTCGTTCCCGGGCGGCGTAGGGATCGACCTGGAAGGCGGCGGCTTCCCGATATCCGCCGAGGACGGCAACCCGGCTGTTCGGCGGAAGCCGGCCGATTACCCAATCGGCATACTGTTTCGCAATATCCAACCGGGTTTTGTTTTCGAGCCGGTATTCCATTCGCGGCGATGTGTCGACGACGATCACGGCGGTCACCGGGGCGTCCTGGGAACCGAACGAGGAAGCGAGGATGCTGGTGATCGTGCCGGTATCGTCGATTCCCGTCGCATTCGTCAGGGAAGGAAACCAGTCGGCCAGTTTCACGCTCGGCCGGGCCAGGAGGAACCCCATCAGGACAAGCAGGGCAACGCGGAGCGCGAGGAGCAGGATTTGTTTGAGCCGGAGATTCCGTTTTGTCGTTTCCAGGCGTTGTTTAATCAGCCGGAGCGCGGGGAACTCGATCCGGCGCGGTTTCCCCCGCATCAGCAGGTGCAGCAGCACCGGGATGGAAGCGGTCGCAAGCCCGCCGAGGAAGAGGGAATAGGTCAGGAAACTCATCCCGGGATTATTGGTATGCGCGAAAAAACATGGCCGGCAATTCACGTCGAACCGGCGCGGGACCGCAGCTTCTTTTATGCTCAGCACATTATACAGAAATCTCCTCTTGACGGGAAGCGGAACAATCCGTATTATCCCGCGTCGTTCGGAAAATGAAAACGCTTGTCCCAAGACGACAAGCGGGCATTCCGGCGCCGTCACGGCTTTGAAAAGGCTTCCGGGTGCGGGACCCGGGGCGTTTTTTCCGTTTACGGAATCGATATTCGAAACGTTTTCGCTTTACTGGGTTTTGGCGCCGCCGTTTTCGAAATGATCGCAGAGCGTGCCTACCGGCAACCGAGTTCATTCGCGGTTCGCCGGTTTTTTTTGCGCAGGCCGTTGACATTCCCGTCGGGACGTGTCGTTTCCGGCGGGCAGGCTCCCGAATCGTCGGCTTCGCATTTCAACCGCCTTCCGCATATTGCATGTAGGCGACGAAAATTTCTTCGAGCGAAGGCGTTTTCAACTCGAATCGGGCGACATTCGGGTCGGCGGCCAGTCTTTGTTCGGCGCCTTCGGCGAGATCGCGACCGAGGAATCGACCGTCGCGGCCTTGCCATTGCGTGTCGAGAACCGTTGCGAACGGGATTCTGAAGGAGGCTTCTTCCTTGAAGGTGAGCGAAAGCAGGCGGGTATTCGCTTTGAGGGCTTCGAGCGGCTCGACGGTCAGGACACGGGATTTCTTCATGATCGCAACCGTATCGGCAACACGTTCGACCTCGGCGATCTGGTGCGAGGAAAGAAAAACCGTCCGCCCGGTCGCAGCCCGATCAACCATTCCTTCGAGAAATTCACGGCGCACCAAGGCGTCCAGACCGGAGGTCGGTTCATCGAGGATCAGCAATTCCGGGTCCGGCGCGACGGCCAGGGCGAGCGACACTTTGGCCCGCATTCCCTTGGAAAGCGTTTTGATCCGGGCACACGGCGGCAATTCGTATTCGGCGATCAGTTCGGCGTACCGCTTGAGGAAACCATCGGGATAAAACGAGGCGGTGAAGCGACCGAGTTCCTCGACGGTCATCCAATCGTACAGGATCGGTTGTTCCGGGACGTAACCGACCATGCTTCGGATTTTGAGGTCGTCGCGACGGGAATCCAGTCCGAGGACCGTCGCGGAGCCGTGGTCCGGCTCGCAAAGGCCGAGCAGGATACGGATGGTCGTCGTTTTTCCGGCCCCGTTTTCGCCGAGCAGCGCGAATACGGAACCCGGTGCCGCCGCGTAGGAAACGTGCTCCAGGGCGGCGACCCGGCCGAATGATTTCGAGACGTCGTTTAGTTCGAGCGCGTTCATCATGTATTCATGTATCCGTTGTTTTTTATGATTTCATCGATCTCCGCTTGGGAAAGACCGCTCTGGGCGGCTTGGGCGCGGAAACGCCGGAATTTTTCCGTAAAAATCGCTTTGCGCTGGTTTTGGCAGATTTCTTCGGCCTGTTCGGCGACGACGATTCCCATTCCCCGCCGGGTATAAACGAGTCCTTCATCCTGGAGAACGCGGTAGGCGCGCGCGATCGTATTCGGGTTGATCGCCAACTGCCGGGACATTTCACGAACCGAAGGAATCATTTCATTGGCGCGGATCGCTCCGGCGGCGACGGCGAATTTGATTTGGTCCACCACCTGTTCGAAAATCGGTTGGGTCGAAGTCGGGTCGATTTCAATCAACATGGAAGCGGTCTCCATTAGGCGCCTTGCTGTTCTAGGTAGATAATACAGGAAACCGCGCCCCGTGTCAAGCGAAAAATCCGAAAAAAACATGTTACAGCGTAAACGGCATGACAATCCTCCCGCGCACAAGCGCCTGCCGCTCGAACGATCCGTTTAAGCACTTGTATGAACAGACGTTAAAGGCAATTGAGTGCGGCGCGACCGGCTTCGGGAAATTTCAACCGCGTTCAGGTTACCGCTACTGTGCTCGCAGGGAACGGATTTGCTCGACGATCCGGTCCGCGCCGTTTTGAAGCAGTGTTTGAGCCAAGCGATACCCGAGCGTCTCGGCTTGATCCGGCACATCATGGTCCTCCGCTTCGAGCATCGTCTTTCCATCGGGCGACAATATCCTTCCCTGGAGAAACAGCCGCGGGGAATCGTCGCACATCGTGATGCGTCCCAACGCGGCGATGGGGGCGATACAACCGCCTTCGAGCGTATGAAGCATGGCACGCTCGGCCGTAACGGCAGCGAACGTGTTTCGATCGCCGATCGGGGCGATTCGTTCCGCCGTTCGATGATCGTTTTCGCGAATCTCCAGGCCGATCGCCCCCTGTCCGACGGCGGGCATGAAAAGGGTCGGTTCCAGCAGGGAACGAATATACGGTTCCAGCCCAAGACGCCGGAGGCCCGCTTCCGCGAGAATCAAGGCGTCGTATTCGCCCCGGCGCAGTTTCTCGATGCGTGTTTCCACATTGCCGCGGATGTCACGGAGCTCGAAACGGTTGCCGTAACGATTCTGAATTTGTGTACGGCGCCGCAAACTCCCGGTCCCGATGACGGCGCCCTTGGGCAGTTCTTCGAGCGTATCCCGGTGAAACGAAAGAAAGGCGTCGCGCACCGGGCCGCGCGGCAGGGTGGCCGCCAAGCGTAAACCCGGGACCGGTTCCGTCGGCAGGTCTTTCAGGCTGTGGACGGCGAGATCGATGGTCCCGTCGAGCAGGCATCGCTGGATTTCACGGGTGAAAACGCCTTGAGCCCCCATATAGACGATCGGATCGCGCTGCCGGTCGCCGGTCGTTTCAATCAGGACGATTTCCACCGAAATGCCGCGTTGACCGAGCGCCGCGGCGACCGCATCCGCCTGCCAGCGGGCCAAAGAACTTCCACGTGTCCCAAGTTTCAGTGGTTCCGGTAACGCGAGTTCCGCGGAAAAGGAAACGTCGTGGTTCATGCCGTTTGTCAACATTGAATCTGGCTTGATGAGGCGTGGGAGGACCGCCCCAATTGATCCTCGGATAAAGAACAAAACGAGGGCGCACCGGGCTTTTGGCCGAGATTCCGCACCAAGTCCGAGCAAACCCGTGCCTTCAGACAGCGAGACGCCTTTCTCACGACGCCTTTCTCATAACACGGCCTCTCGTTTGATTTTCAGTCGCCGTTGTACAACGCAAGCCGCTTTCGACGCAGTTTTACACACAATCTGCAAACACTCTATTCTGCCCGGCAAAAATAATCATCCAATCTTCGCCGTTGCACCAGCACACTCTATTTTCGTTTGAAACCCATGTGATCTCCGCAAATTTTCATCAGAAGCAAAGAAAACCATGAAAGAGTTTTATTCATGGGGCGGTTGTAACAAATAAAGAGGGCGATTATATTTGACAATGTCTTGGTGTTTATTACGGTATATCGTATACCGTAAACGGCCTGATAATCATCCCGCGCACAGTCGCCCGCCTCTCGAACGATCCGCTTATGTCATTCTAAAAACAGGAGTTATGGACAATCGAGTGCGGCAGGCGAAATCGACCGAATATTCGTTTTCATCGCGTTTCCAGTACCTTTCAAGCGGATCAATCCCCCATCCGCGCAGTATCACCCGAAGAAATTCACATGTCCAATCCGTTCAACGCGTTACGCTCTCTTTCCGTCGAAGGCGAATCCTATTCCTATTATCGACTGGATACCTTGGGAGATGTTTCCCGGTTGCCGTTTTCCATTCGCGTGCTCTTGGAATCGTTGCTTCGGAATCATGACGGATTCGCCATAACCGAAGCGGATGTTCGCAATCTCGCCGCTTGGGGAACACGTGAAGCGAAACCGGAAGCGGCAGTGCCGTTCAAACCGGCCCGAGTCCTTTTGCAGGATTTTACCGGTGTTCCGGCTGTCGTCGATCTCGCCGCCATGCGGGCCGCGATGAAACGGCTCGGCGGCGATCCCCGCAGAATCAATCCGCTCATCCCGGTCGATCTGGTGATCGATCATTCGGTTCAAACCGATTATTACGGCTCCGCGGATGCCGCCCAAAAGAATGTCGCGATTGAGTTTCAACGCAATGCCGAACGCTATGCCCTGCTTCATTGGGCGCAAAAATCGTTCGACAATTTCGAGGTTGTTCCGCCGTCGACCGGGATCATTCACCAAATCAACCTGGAATACCTGGCAAAAGTGGTAATTCGGGCAGGAAATGGCGAAAAGAAAAATGTGGCAAGCGATGACAAAGAGGCGAATATTCCCTCTTCCCGTTTACCGCTCCTCTACCCCGATTCCGTAGTCGGTACGGACAGCCATACCGTGATGATTAACGGTCTCGGCGTCCTCGGTTGGGGCGTCGGCGGAATCGAGGCGGAAGCCGTCATGCTCGGCCAGCCGTACTATATGACAGCCCCCGAGGTTATCGGCGTCGAGTTGGTCGGAAAACTGCCGACCGGGACGAATGCGACCGATCTGGTGCTCGCCATGACCCAATTGTTGCGTAAAGAGGGTGTCGTCGGCAAATTCGTCGAGTATTTCGGCGCCGGGGCCCGTTCGATGTCAGGCGGCGACCGGGCGGTTTTGGCCAACATGGGACCGGAATACGGAGCGACCATGGGGTTCTTTCCAGTCGATGAACGCACGATCGAATTCCTGAAAGAAACGGGGCGCCCATCGCACCAAATCGCCGTCGTCGAAGCCTATTGCCGTGCCAATTCCCTGTTTGCCGATGCGTCCGGGCCGATACCGCGTTACACAAACGTCCTGACGTTCGATCTTTCGGGCGTCGAGCCGTCGCTTGCCGGTCCGAAACGTCCCCAGGACCGGATTCCGCTCACGGCCATGAAGGAATCGTTCCATAAGGCGCTGACCGCTCCCGTCAAGGACCGCGGTTTTGCCGTTCCCCCGGAAAAAGTCGACGCCCAGGTGGAAATCGGGCCCGACAGTACGCTCCGGCACGGCTCGGTCGTGATCGCCGCGATAACCAGTTGCACGAATACGAGCAACCCGCACCTGATGATCGCAGCCGGACTGTTGGCCCGCAACGCGGTCGCCAAAGGACTGAAGGTCAAACCCTTCGTCAAAACCAGCTTGGGTCCCGGGAGCCGGGTCGTCGAGGATTATCTCCGGAAAGCCGGTTTGCTTGCCCCGCTGGAACAACTCGGTTTCGACATCGTGGGATTCGGTTGCCTCACCTGCATCGGCAACAGCGGTCCGCTCCCGGAGCCGGTGGCGAAGGCGGTCGCCGAAAACGATCTCGTCGTCGCCGCCGTGCTGAGCGGAAACCGGAATTTCGAGGGACGAATCAACCCGCTGGTCAAGGCGAATTACCTTGCCGGCCCGCCGCTCGTCGTCGCTTACGCCCTTGCCGGACACATCGACGCGGACATGGACGTCGAACCGCTGGGAATCGGTTCAGACGGCACGCCGGTGTATCTCAGGGATATCCGGCCCGGCGAAGCGGAAATCGACGCCGTCGTCAAACAGGCCGTCGAGCCGCGGATGTATGCCGAACGCTACACCGGATTTTACGAAGCGAACCCCGACTGGAACGCGATCCCGACGACACCGTCGAATCTGTTTCCTTTCGATCCGGACAGCACTTATATCCAGGAGCCGCCGTTCCTGCTCGACATGCGTTTCACGGCCAAGGAACCGGAACCGATCGACGACGCACGTTGCCTGATCGCGCTCGGCGATTCCACGACGACCGATCACATTTCCCCCGCCGGGGCGATCAAGACGGATTCCCCGGCCGGAGCCTACCTCCGGGAACGGGGGGTCGAACCGGACGATTTCAACAGCTACGGCTCACGACGCGGCAACGACCGGGTCATGACCCGGGGCACGTTCGCGAATATTCGTATTCGGAATCTCCTCGTCCCGGGATCGGAAGGCGGCGTGACGATTCATTTTCCGACCGGCCGGGTCCTGCCGATGTATGACGCCGCCATGCTTTACAAGGAAAGTGAAACCCCGTTGATCGTGCTGGCGGGCTCGGAATACGGGACCGGCAGCAGCCGGGACTGGGCCGCCAAAGGGACCGCGTTGCTCGGCGTGCGTGCCGTGATCGCCCAAAGTTTCGAGCGGATCCATCGCGGCAACCTGGTCGGCATGGGCGTTTTGCCGCTTGAAATGCCCCAAGGTGTCACTTGGCAGGAACTGGGGATCACCGGCGAGGAAATGTTCTCCATCGATCCCATCCCGGAAAATTTCGTGCCCGGTGGTCGAATCACGGTTCGTGCCCGACGGTCGACCGGCCCGGACACCTATACGGAAACCGCGTTCGACGTCCATGTGCGAATCGATACGCCCGTCGAAGCGACCTATTATCGTAACGGCGGCATTCTCCCGACGGTTTTACGCAAGTTGCTCGACTACTGATTTTCAATACGAAAATCGCACTACAAGGAAAACCGTTCCGGCACGGAATGAACCTATGGAAACGGATACAGCGCCCACGCGGAAGGAACGCCTTGGACCGAAAGGGCGTTCGACGCTCGTCTGGCTCGTCGCGGCGGCGTATTTCATGGACATGCTGGACGGCACGATCCTGAATACGGCGATTCCGACCATGGCGCGGGATTTCGGACAGAGTCCGGTTCGCATGCAGTCGGTCATTATCGCCTACATGCTGACCGTCGCGTTGCTGATCCCGATTTCCGGTTGGCTTTCCGACCGGTTCGGGACACGCAGGATATTCTTTTCCTCGATCATCCTGTTTTGCGCCGGCTCGCTTTTGTGCGCCGCTTCGACGTCGCTGGAAATGCTCGTCGCAAGCCGGATTTTTCAAGGAATCGGGGGATCGATGATGGTTCCCGTCGGTCGCTTGATCGTCGTCAAGGCGTTTCCCCGCCGGGAATTGGTCCGCGCGCTGAACTTCGTGGTGCTGCCCGCCCTCATCGGGCCGTTGATCGGCCCGACCGTCGGCGGTGTGATCGTCACCTTCACCAGTTGGCACTGGATATTCCTGATCAATATCCCGGTCGGCCTGCTCGTCGGCCTGGCCATCCTGCCGTTGCTCCCGGATTTCCGTGAGAAGAACCCGCCGCCGTTCGATTGGTGGGGAGCCGTCCTGTTCGGGCTCTCCATGGTCTTTATCTCCTTTGCCCTGGAAGGGATCGGCGAATTACACTTGAGCAGGGAAATGGTGTCCGCTTTCCTCGGAATCGGTTTGCTCCTGTTCCTGACATACTGGATCCACGCCTTTCGCGTCGCCAACCCGCTTTTTCGACCGACCCTGTTCCGGCATCGCGGTTTTTTGGTCGGCATCCTCGGCGGCATCTTCGCCCGGCTTGCCAACGGTTCGATTCCATTCCTCATGCCCCTGATGTTCCAGGTCGCCCTCGGATTTTCGCCGATTAAATCGGGATTGACCCTCGTGCCGCTTTTTCTTGCCTCGTTCATCGGGAAGTCGGCGGTCGAGCGGATTCTTGCCCGGCTGGGCTACAAAAGGCTGTTACTCTTCAATACGCTCAGTCTCGGCGTGTTGATTATGAGTTTTTCGACGATCGACGAGCATACTTCCTACCCGGTTTTACTGGCTCATCTGGCCATGCTCGGCGTCGTCAACACGATGCAGTTTACGGCGATGAACACGCTTGCCCTGCTCTCCCTGCCGCGCGAGGAAGAGAGTTCCGGAAACAGCATGCTTTCGGTCGTCATCCAGGTTTCGCTCAGCATGGGAATCGCCTGCGCCGCGGCGATTCTGGGTGTTTATGAGAACATTTTCGGGGTCTCCCTGCACGGCATCTCGGTTGCCCCCCAAAGCGACATTTTGCGGGTTTTCCATGCCGCTTTTTCAACCATCGGATTGATCGGCGTTCTTGCGACCTCGATTTTTCTCTGGACCCCTCGTTCCGCCGAGATGCGAAAACAGATCGACCGGGATTGAGCCCGATGCGTCTGGTTCTCTTCTTACCGGCTTCGGGCAAGTCCTGCGATACATGCCGGAATTCCGATATCGACGACATGGACCCGGCCCAGAAACGGGTCAGCCCGACGGGCGGCAAATCCCGTTTTGGGGGCGACAAAGGTTGCCGTATGGTCGGCCATGACAGTCGATCCGCTTGCCAAGCCGGTATCCGCGTCGAGACCGCTCGGAAGATCGACGCTCAGCACGGCCACGTCCTGTTTGCGAGCGGCATTGACGGCTTCGATGACCGCATCCAAGGGAAAACGGGGTTCCCCGACCGCCCCCGTTCCGAGCAGACAATCGACAATCCGGCTTTTCGCGGGAAATACCTCCGGCAACCAGGGCGGTTCCAAAACGACCGTCGGTATCATGCCGCAGCATTCCAAAATATGCTCGTTGGCAAGCGCATCCCCCGCAAGGCGTTCCTTCGGAGCAAACAGCCGGACACGAACGTCGTATCCCCTGTTGTAAAGGTGTCTTGCAATGACAAAGCCATCCCCGCCGTTGTTGCCGGGACCGCAACACAGAAAGACAGGGCCGTCGATTCCGAGCCGTTCCAGCAGATCCGCACAACCGCGACCGGCATTTTCCATCAACACCAGGCTGTGGAAACCGAACTCTTCCACCGCAATACGATCGACAAGCCGGGATTGTTCGCGGGTCAAGGCATCCATTTCGATAAAAATTTCCGGTTATGCCGGACGACGTTTCAGGAGACCCTCGCGGGACTCGTGATCGCGGTCAGTTTCTCGTTCACTTCATAAAATTCCCCGTGAACACCGACGATCCCCGCCATTTTCAGCCGGGCCGTGTATTTCGCAAGATAATTCTCGGCAAGTTCCCGGGTTTCAAACACGCAGACGCCGCCGGCTTCCTGCGTTTCGTGGTTTTCCGTCCAGATTTTTTGAATCAGCCCCGGTTCATTGGCAATCGATTCCGCCAAACCGCGTAAAGCCCGGCCCATTTCCTCGCCGAACGGTCCCGGATACGGGTATTCGACATGCAGCAACGTGGTCATATCGGTCGAATTCTCCAACGTTTTTTAGAATTGTCGCGGAAGCCGTTTCCCAGTCTACCATTTTTTCGCCGCAAAGCCTTCGGGCGAGGGGATGATCTCGACGGCGTAACCGGACTGCACGATCACGTACATGCCTTGCTTTTGGGCGAACTCCGTAACGTTCGCGTCGACCACCGCACCGGCGATGGCACCCACGAATCGCGGGCTCGCGACCGGCCCGTGACGATCGACGTGACGCCGGTATTTTTCCAGCCGGTCGACGTGGTCCTTCACGTCCGAGGTGGTCGGTTTGACTTTCGCCTCGATAAGAATGACCACGTCGCCGTCGTGCAGGATCAAGTCGATTTCGCCGCTCTCGCCGGAGATCGGGTTCTGGAAAATCAAATTCCGGGAATAGGCGACGACCTCGTAACCCAAGGCCCGGAACTGATCGACGATGTTGCCTCCGATCATATTCTCGACGATTTCGCCGATCCGCGAGCCGAGGGCCGAAATTTTCCGGTCGGTCTCCCGCATCCGCCGGTCCGTTTCCCTGGCTATTTGCTTCAGTTGCTGATCGGTCTCCCTGGCCATTTGTTTCAGTTGCCGGTCTGTTTCCTGCATCTTCAGGTCGGTTTTCAGGAACAGTTCCAAAACGCCTTCGTAGGTCAACGGCTTCGGTTGGTCCGACATGATTTCTCCTTCGACTCTCGTATGTAATGCGGAAAAGGGGTGGAATTCCGAGTGGTTGAAATTCCGGTTGGGATTTGGGATGACGGATATACTGGAAACGCGATGAAAACGGACATTTGGTCACGTCTGTCTGCCGCGATTACTTGTCCTCAACTTGTGTTAATGCAAGCATTTACGCGGATCGTTCGAGCGACAGACGATTGTGCGAGGGAGGGTTATCATGCCGTTGACGGTGTATCCGGACAAGATCGACGGTACTGGACAATCGCCCGTCCCGATATTACCATGATAGTGATCTTGAAGTAAAAAATCAAACGACGGCGGAAATTTCCTGAAACCGCGTATTCGAACCCCGCTTTCCGTTCGGAGAAACCAATGCCTCTCTATGAATTTGAATGCTCGAAATGCCAAGCGATCTTCGAAGAATTGGTGCGTGACAACCGGAAGACGTGCTGCCCGCATTGTGGATCGAAACGCCTCACCCGACTGATGAGCGCCCCGGTGACGCACGCTTCCTCGGGACAGTCCTGTCCGGGATCGGCCTGTCCGGGATCGGGTTTTTGCGAACCGTCCCAAATGCCCTGCTGTGGCAGCCGGGGTTGCGCGCATTGACCGGACCCGCGACCGGGATTGCTGTCGTTTTCCGCCCGATTTGAGATTTTATGATCCGATAACCGTCCGCGCCGTCGTCGCGATAGAAAGCGCCACGCCGGAAGGCATTTATACTTAAACGGCCTGAAACTACGGCATGTTTTTTCCCGCGCACAATCGCCTGCCGCTCGAACGATCCATTTAAGCACTTGTCTGAAAAGACGTTAAAGGCGATTGAGTGCGGCAGGCAGACGTGACCGAATGTCCGTTTTCACCGCGTTTCCGGTATACCGCGATCCGGAGGAAATTCGGAGCCGGGAAGGCATGGCCCCACTTGCACGACGGAGGTATTTTTGATAGAATCCGGGACCGTCTACAGTTCACCAGTCAACAGGCACTCTTCTATCATAGTACATCGCATCATGTCGAAAACACACCGCACGATCAAGAAAGCGAACAAAGGTAAACGACCGGCTTGTGCCAAGGCGCGACGCAGCAAACGTCGGCTGGTTCGGACTTGAACGGAATCGACCGGCGTACTTCGCCGACATGTCCTATCGTGTCGGTTGATCGGACTACGTTGAAGCTGGACATGCGATCCCGGGATCATCTCTGCGGGAACCCGGTTTTCGAAAGGTGGGCAAGCGAACCTGAGGGAGAATCGGGCCGGCTTCGGTGTCGTTTCTCCCCTGTCTTTCGCTCCCTTCGTTGGAGATGTTCAAATGGCATACAAAGAACTTCTCGTCGACCCTTCTCTGTACGACCTGGACAAGCCGATCGCGGACATCACGGAAATTCGTCGCCGCAATCCGCAACGTTTTGAGATGGAGCAGCTCACGGCTGTCGTTTACGCCGATCTGGAACAGAAAGCGGCGGTCGGATATAAAGACGTGAGCGAAGCGGAATTCTGGGTTCGCGGACACATGCCGGGCATGCCGTTGATGCCGGGCGTACTCATGTGCGAGGCGGCGGCGCAGTTGACCTCGTTCGCGGCCCATTGGCTTGAATTGATGCCCGGCACCCTGCTCGGTTTGGCCGGTATCGAGTCGGTTAAATTTCGCGGTTCGGTTCGGCCCGGGGACCGTTTGATCGTCCAGGCCAAGATGGTTCACTGGCGCCGAATGCTGATCTCCGCCGAATTTCTCGGCATCGTCGGCGAGAGTGTCATTTGCGAAGGAATCGTCAAAGGCGTTCCCCTGAGAGTCGACGGTTGAACGATGTCGGTTCCTGTTGATCATTTTTCGCCATGCCGCATTTTTTCAAGAGCATCCGCATCCGGAATCTGCTGTCCTTCGGTCCCGACAGTCCCGAGTTGGTGCTGAAACCGATCAACATCGTCATCGGGCCCAACGGGTCAGGCAAGTCGAACTTCCTGGCGGCACTATGGTTGCTCTCTGAACCCGGCGATATATTTGATCCCGTAATCCCGGGAGGAATCGAATGGAAATGGAATCATGAGCAGCAGAGCAGGGCTTTTATTGAAATAGAAACGGAAGGGAAAAAGTATCCATGTGAATATCATGTCGGCAAAAACTATCGAGGAGTGCTTGGTTCTTCTGATAGTGCCGGTAAACACATCCAATCGTTCTCCGATTTGTTTTTCTTCCGCGATTGGCAGTACGGCCCGACGGCCCCTGTTCGCTCTGGCCCGCAACCAATTGATCTATCGTCCGAACGTCTACGAACTGACGGCCGAAATCTTGCTCATGTAGTGAAGCGGATTAGGGAAAATGAGCAGAGCAATGCCAAGTTTATGGAGTTTCTTACTGAACTCTATGAAGACATTTCCGACGTTACGGTAGAGGAGGCACATGCGTATTATTTCCTGTATGTCCTTGAAAACGAACAAAAAAGGCGCGTTGAAAGAATTTCCGACGGCACGCTGCGCTACCTCGCCTTGCTTGCCATTTTGTGTGACCCGGAGCCGCCGAAGTTGATTTGCCTCGAAGAACCGGAGTTGGGCCTGCATCCCGACTTGATCCACGTCATCGCCAAGGCCATCCGTTACGCTTCCGAACGCACACAAATCATTGCCACGACGCATTCCGTGTCACTGGTCGATGATTTTACCGACATGCCGGAGAGCATCGTCGTCTGCGAAAAAATCGACGGTTCCACGGAGTTGCGGCGACTTGACCTCGAAGAAATGGCCCCTTTTCTCGCGAAAAGGCATCGGCTTGGCGAACTTTGGACCTCTGGACTGATCGGAGGCAACCGATGGTAAAGGAAAAACACACTCATCAAAAATATAAAAGTGTCTTCTTATTTATTGAAGGCGGAGGTGACGATGCGAGTTTGAAGGCGCAGTTGCGTGACGGTTTTTCTAAATTCTTTGGGAAAACAGACTTCAAAACACGCCGCCCAAAGATTGTTGCCGGTGGCGGACGAAACAATACCTATGATCTTTTTTGCTCCAAAGTTCCGCAAGGTGATCTTTGTATTTTACTCGTCGACAGCGAAGAGTTGGTCGCTGAAAATTGTTCTTCCGCTTGGGAGCATTTCAAGAACCGCGAAGGCGACAAGCATTGGATGAAACCGGCAAACGCTGGAGATGACGATGCCCACATGATGGTCTGTTGCATGGAAAGCTGGTTTCTGGCCGACCGGGAAAAGTTGAGACGGTATTTTGGGCAGGGCTTCAAGGATGCGAAACTGCCGAACACTGCCAAAGGCATTGAAAATGTTTCAAAAAACGACGTCCTTGGCGACCTGAAACGTGCGACCAAAGAATGTAAAACGAAATTCATCTACGACAAAGGCTCGCATTCCTTTGATTTGATCGGGCAAATTGATCCTGAAAGAGTCGACCAAGCCGGACCGTGGACAAAGAAACTGTTTGACAAATTACGAGAAACCTGCCAAGTAAGTCGCAAATCCTGAATACGCGCGACCATTCCGATTCACTCGCTGTCCATGTTCGGCAAACGAACGACTGAACCCCCGTTTTTTCCTCTTATACCGTAAACGGCCTGATAATCCTCCCGCGCACAATCGCCTGCCGCTCGAACGATTCGTGTAAATAATGACATTACCAAAAGTTGGGGGCGCGTGAGTGCGGCAGGCAGACGTGACCAAATATCCGTTTGCATCGCGTTTCCAGTATACGTATTTCATGGCACGACGTTCCCTTGGCAAATTGGATATTTCCGTCGATTTTTCGCGGCATCTCCTGGGTTTCGAAGATTTCCCTCGGGAAAAACGGGCCGATTTTGCCGCGATTTTCGGCCGATCGGCTCCCTTGGAACTGGAAATCGGCAGCGGCCGGGGAATGTTCCTGGGGAATACCGCGGTCGCCCGGCCGGAATATGATTTTCTCGGTGTCGAGATCGGACGCAAGTACGCGAAGTTTTGTGCGATCCTCCTCGCCAAACGCGGCATCGAGAACGCGAAAGCCTTTTGCGGAGACGCCGTCCGCGTGCTACGTGAACTGATCGACGAGAACACGCTCCGTGCCGTTCACGTCTATTTTCCCGACCCGTGGTGGAAACGGGCACACCGCAAACGCCGCGTCCTGAGAGAGGAAACGCTCCGCCTGATCGAAAGCCGGCTGGAAACCGGCGGAACCATGCATTTTCGAACCGACGTCCTCGAATACTATCAATCGACGCTCACATTGGTGGCGCAAACAACCTCGCTGGAGGGACCTTTCGAAGACCCCGGAAACGACGGCTCTGGAAACGACGACCTGGAAATTGGCGGCTCTGGAAACGACGGTCCTGAAATCGACGGCAAAGCATATCGAACGCATTTTGAACGGCGAACGCTCCTCCATGACGAACCGGTTTACCGGGCGGTATTCAGAAAAACCTGACCGAAAAACCTGATCGGGTGCGGACACGATTGCCGTATGACCGCCGTTTGCTCCGCCGCGGCCCCCCCCGAATTCGGCACTGGATTCGGCACCGGCTTTCAGCAGGATCCGCGGAACAGTTCGAGGATGAATTCCTTGGAATAACCGGGAAGCCCCCAAAGGGGCGCGCACAGGGCGACGTTTTCCGCGAATGCGTCCGGATCGGCGTCGATTTCCTTGAGTGTCGTCGGACTTCCGAGCGATTGGAACCAACGTACGAAAGCGTCGATGGTCTGGGTTGCCGCACGCGACGGATCGGCTTCGTGGATATCGAAAACCGCCTTCCCCAACTGCCGGAGGCGCTCGGGCCGGCTTTTCGCGTACCACGGCATCCAGGCGGCCAGCGCGATCGAAAGCGACGCCCCGTGCGGCGTGTCGTACAGACTACTCATGCTGTGACCGATCAAGTGGTTCGGCGTGGACCAGTTGCCGATTCCCGACGGAGCCGTTCCGTTCCAGGCCAGGGTCGCCCCCCACATGAACGTCGAACGCAACGAATAATCCCGGGGATTGTCCATCATCGGCCCGGCGATTTCGACCAGCGTGCGGATAATCCCCTCGGCGTAGCGATCCTGGAGCGGCGTGGAACGGTCCTCGCCGGTAAAATAACCTTCGAGCAGGTGCGTCGTCGCGTCGATGCAGCCATAAGCGGTCTGCTCCGGCGGAATACTGTAAAGGGTTTCCGGATCGAGAATCGACGTGCGCGGATACAGCGCGTCGAAACCCATGCCGAGCTTGACGCCGGTCGCCTCATTCGTTATGACGGTTCCGCCGTTCATCTCGGTCCCGGTCGCCGACATCGTCAAAACGTCGATCAGCGGAAGCGCCTTGACGACCGCCGCTTTTTGCATGTAAAAATCCCAGACGTCATGATCGACGCAGGCCCCCGCACAGATCGCTTTCGCTTCATCGATCACGCTGCCGCCCCCGACGGCGAGCACGAGATCGACATTCTCCTTTTTGGCGAGCTCGATCCCCAGGTGCGTATGGGCAAGCGTCGGGTTCGCCTTCACCCCGTCGAGTTCGACCCGGGAAAGGCCCGCGTCATCCAGCGAGCGGACGACCTGTTCGTAAACCCCGTTGCGTTTGACGGACCCTTTTCCGTACAGCAAAAGAAGCCGTTTTCCGATTTTGCGGCATTCCTCGCCGACCTGCGGGATCGTGTTCCTTCCGAAAATGATTTTGGTCGTGTTCCGGTAAACGAAGTTCTGCATCGTGTCGCTCGATTCTATTTCTTGTTGAATGATGATATACTGGAAACGCGATGAAAACGAGCATTCGGTCAAGTCTGCCTGCCGCACTCACTCGACTCTAACTTCTGTTTGCGCAATGACATAAACGGATCGTTCGAGCGGCAGGCGATTGTGCGCGGGAAAAAACATGCCGTTGTTTCAGGCCGTTTACGGTATATGACGGGTAAAAACCGGCGGTTACGCCCCGGCACGGTGTTCACGCTCCGGCTGCCGAACGCCAACTGATCGGCTGAATGATCGATCGACCGTCACGCGCCGGCCACGACGCCGTCGACGATGCTCTTCGCTTCCCTCAAAATCCGATCGAGATGCGCGTCGCTCCGGAAGGATTCGGCATAAATCTTGTAAATATTCTCTGTTCCCGACGGCCGGGCGGCAAACCAGCCGTTTTGAGCGCATACCTTGAGGCCGCCGATCGAGGC
>QMCD01000565.1_pt1 | contig 25641 bp, 17 predicted proteins | sample 1821841 | NCBI WGS metagenome assembly QMCD01 (sample SAMN01991225, study PRJNA193472) | Termite gut metagenome, whole genome shotgun sequencing project. | isolation source: worker | host: Macrotermes natalensis | reverse complement strand
GTGGATGCGCTCAAGAAGATATTCGTTCGCTTAAAGGGGAGTATCGTGAAAAAATCACTGAACTAAAAAAAAGAACGGAAGAGTTTTGGAACAGCCTCCCTACCACGGACAATGCACCCCAAGCATAGCAGGGCGTTTCTTCGTTTTCACAAACCGATACGACAAACCGATTTCAATGCCTGCGGAAACCGCTCGAACACCCTGTGGAATATCGCTTGCAGCAATGCCGGAATAGGATTGATGATGCGTGAAAACATCCTGTTTTGCTTGTATGTTCAGCAAGCTCATTTGCAAGTTCAACAAAGTAAAGATTTGTCCTTTTGCTGAAAGATTAAATCGAAATCCGATTTCGCCGAGAGCGGATAGAGAATGCTTAAACGTTGTTCCCTGCAAGGGGTTTAGAAAATCGGAATAGGTGGTTAAATTCATCGAAGGAAGATTTTCGATGATGTTGTTGTTCTCATAAAACCACGCATAACGCCGATACGAACCGCTTGTCATTTGGTTGTTTTCGGCAATGTTGATACCGTAAACCAAGCCAACTCCAACGATGAAATCGACTGCGGAACTTAATGTTTGCACATATTCCAAACGAATGTTCGGTTCAATACAGGTCAGGCTTTGTGTTTCGCTGCTGTTGAAAATTTGATAGAGGTAGTATTTGTGTCCTTCCGAAGGGTCGATGATGTGAACGGAATCTCGCAAGCCGTTGTAATCCATCGAACCGCTGTATTTTCGGTAGTTTACACCAATAGCAAATTGCCAATTTTTATGAAATTGACGGCGAAATGTCAGCCCCAATCCCAAGTCGAAATCGCCTGTGCTCTGCACATCGGCTTTATGGTATTTCAGCCAATTGTATGCAGGCAGTGCGGAAACAGCAAGACTGTTCGACGTTTGCGCCCTCGCAAGAGTTACGCAACATCCGAATATCCATATTCCTATCCAAATTCGTTTTATCATTGCACAACAATTTTAAGGGTTTCTGCGGGTTGATTATCCGTGTGGATTTGCAGAATGTAGGTTCCTGCGGGCAAATGGGAAACGTTGATGATGAATGTACTATTTACGATTGACGATGTACTATTTGGCTTCGCCATATAGACACATTTTCCGTTCATATCAAATATTTTAATTGCTGTTTCTCCGTCATTGGGGACCTGACCCGCAATCCCCTGATTCGGGGGATTCCCGCTTTCGCGAGAATGACGGACTATAATTACCAATTGTCCATTCGTAACCGGATTGGGATAAACAGAAACCCCAAACGGTTTGTCGAATGTGCGTTCCAAATACAAAATCTCACTGCCTTGATGATGTGCGGAAACACTGTATTTTCCTGCGGGAATAGGCTCGCCGACTTCAATCCAATCTTTGTTGCTTTGCGGTAGCAAGACATCATCTTTATACCACTCATACACCGCATCACGCAATTTCTCCAAGTTTTGCGGATTGGAAACGGCTAACACTTTGTTCCAATACACAACGATTTCTGACACCATTGTGTCAGTCGGAGGTTGCGGTGGTTCGGGTGGTTCAGGTGGTTTGGGCGATTTAATAACCGTAATGTTTACTTTGTGAACGCTGTCGCAACCGGCAAGTGTTTGATGCGAAAAAATCAACATCGTATCACGATAATATATATTCGATAAATACTCCAAAGAGTCTGTGCCGTGTATGTTTTGTGAGTTGTAATACGAACGATTGACCGTCAGAAATGCCGTTTCAAGGGTTTTGCATATTCCGATATCTATCAAAGTATCCGCAACCGTTGATGAATAATAAAAATCTCCACGATAATGCACACTGTCGCAATTCGACAAATGAACAGTATCGAAATCAGATTTCAGAATGTTCAGTTTCACGGTTAGCAAACTGTCGCAACCTGCTGAATTTACAAGCGTATCAATAAATGTTGTATCATTGAAAAACGATACGCCGTTATAGGTAATTTGGTTGCAAGAATCCATATTTAGATACCCATACGTGCTGTTGCAAATCGTGATGGATTTTCTAACTGTACTGTCGCAACCGTTAGCAGCGACAAAGGTTTGCGAGTATATGCCCGAATGGTAATAGTATTGATTCTTCCACACATAGTGTCCGCAGGCGGTGTCGGAAAGCCCAATGAACACAGGCTTTTTTAGCGAAAGTTTCAGAGATAGCGTGCTGTCGCAATTGCAGGAAGAAGTTAGAAATTGCACATAATCGCCCTCGTTGTCATACGTTATGCCGTTGCAGATATAACTTCTTCCTTCGCAGAACGAATCCGTGATTTTTGCAGTGATGGAGGGCTTTTTGGTCAGATTGAGGATAATATCCACATCGCAGGAACTGTTCGTGAGTGTTTGCGTGTAGATAAAATTGCCTGCTTGGGTGTTGCTATCTGCCGGAAGGCTGAAACCGTTGTTTGCGTAAGCATAGCCGGTGCAGATAGTGTCGAACACTTCTTTGGGAAGCGCACTGCTCACAAAAATGGTTTGCGAAACGGTGCTTGCGCAGCCTTGTTCGCTTGTTGCAGTGATGGAAAAAAGAGAATCCGAAGTGGGTTTTGCCGTAAGGCTTGTTGCGCTGTCGCCGGTATTCCAACGATAGTTGAGCGTGGTGTCGTAGCCGGATACGGAGGGAAGTATGGAAAATTCTTTTACTGAACGAACGAAAAGGAAACTATTCAAGGAAGAAGAAAGCGAAAATCCTCCTATATAACTCACTATACCCGGATTGAATGACAATGTGCGAGTACTTGTCCACAAACGGTCAATAGAGAGAATAGGAGAGCCTCCGTAGTTTAAGAATTTTTGATGAATAAGGTCGTACACCATATAGAGTTCATTCATAATTCCTAATGAAGGAAGAAACCATCCGTTATCAAAATCCACTACATTGAACGCATAATCTGTGGAGGGAGATGCCTCTCGCAATATGCGGGTGTATTCATAACCATTCATGTCCAATAGCATATCGTAGAGGTTTCTAAAAGCAGGGATCTTTGTTATCAAAGAGCTATCTCCCCATTGTTTTGTTCCGTAATCTTTGAAATTCAACAAATATCCGTTGCTTTCATCGGGACTAATCCAAAAAACAATGCCTTTGTTTCCATCGGGAAAACCAATGGAATCGCCGATTTTAGGTTTGGGTATGGCGACTTGCCCGAACATACCAACGTTCGCTGTGCAAAACAGCTGCAAGAATAAACCGAAAAGCAATTTCTTTTTCATGGCTGAACGATATTAAAACGTTTGATAGGACGCACTTTATAGACATTCTTTCTGTATGAAATCGCAATACCTCCTCCTGTACTTATATAAAAAGCAGAATCCTCTAAAGGAGTTCTATGAGGAACAGATGTCCAAAGAGGAGATAAAAGAGCACTTTGTGGAGCACCCGCAACAACAAAAGATTGTTCGATGCGTTTTAGGGTTCCCCATAGTCGCCTTGCTTCTTTGGGTGCTGCTAAAAACCAAGGACCGGCAAGCATTACAGTGACTTCAATTGCCGGATATTTTCTTGAATTATTGTAACCGTGATTCATAACCCAGTTTGTATAAGAACTTCCGGAGGCAGGGTCGGATTTCTCCCAAGAAGTGTATGGTGCACTGATAGGATACCAATATAGCACAGGTACACTATAAACGAAACCAACGTCCCCCCATATCGTATCGAAACTAATTAAACTCACAGCAAGTCCGTGCGTTCTGTCGGGAGCAAGCCAAAACACAATGCCTTCCGCTGTTTTTCCCGATGTTTTGAAATCTGCAGTGTCTAAAATGCTACTGTCGGAACATAAAATATCGCCAATCTTCACTCCAAGCGCAGACACAGGCATTGTGTTGTTTGCGCTTGTGATATTGAATACTACGGAATCGTCTGTGCAAAGCACGTCTTTCGAGGCGTTCAGCGTGATTTGTGGTGTGGGATAAACGGTTAGATACAGATTTCGAATGCTGTCGCAACCATTTGCAGTTTGAAATTGTTGCGTGAAGAGTTTAACGCCACTGCTGTCTTGGCGAGGAAGTTCAAAACCGTTTTCAGTGTAGGGCAATCCGCTACAAATCGAATCTTCAAAAAATAAATAATACGAAAGTTGAGGCTCTACAAACAGGCGCAAGGTGTCGCCACCACAGCCGTTTGCAGCATAGAGTTTGAGTGTGTCGGCAAGTGATTCGTCTGTGAATTGCAAAGAAATGTTTGCCGCATTCCGGTTTCCGAGAACAGTAACCTCTTCGGGAATAATCCAATGGAAATGCGAGAAAAATTCCGCATCGGGCATCGAATAGGTTTCAACTTCGCCCGAGCAGGGAGTGGTGTTTCCAAGCATATTCTTCGGAAAAGATTGATTGGAAGGGCTCACTTTTAGCGTGAGATAGACGATGCTGTCGCAGAAATTTTTGCGTGGAATAACCAAAGTATCCAGCATAGTTCCGGGCATCGGATTTTGAATGTTAAAGCCGTGTTTGGTGTAATCTTCTCCGTGGCAGATGGCATCTTCGATATGATTGTAGCGTTGTATCACATCTAAATTCAGAAATGCCGTTACATCTCCCGAACACGTTGCCAAATCATAGAAACTGTTGATATGTGTGGATGTTCCGACTTTGTGTTGCGCAGGCAGGTTGAAGTTGTTTTTGACGTAGGGTTCTCCTTCGCAAACGGTGTCGCAAAGAATAGTGTCGTGTGTGAACGAACTGTTGGAAACGTGGGCGTTTAGCGAGAATTGACAACCGGTTACAGATGTAATCAAACAACTTGCCTCAACAGGCTTGTTGTTTTCTATACGATAGGTGCTTGATGCGGTGGTGTCGCCGTTTGTCCACGCATAACTTTCACAGAATGCAGGTGCTTTCAGTTCTATGGAATCGCCTTTGCAGGCATCTAAGGTCAATTTGTTAGAAGTGCATTCCGCAGTGAAATAGGCATAGCCGAAATGTCCGTGCAGTGTGCAATCGTAGGAAATGAATTGCACTTTGATTTCCTGTCCAACGTAGGAAGAGAGGTCGAGCGCCACGGTTGTCCACGGTCTCCATCGCACAGGTGTTCCGCTACCTTTGTAGGTTTCAAAGCCGGGTATGCCTGCGGAAGAGGTAACGTCGTATTCTGCGCAAGTTTCCACCAATTGGTCGATTTCGTTCAAGATGCGAACAACGAAACGGGGCTGTTCTTTCGGGGCGTGTCCGGGGTCTTGCAAGACGACTGCAAACCTTAGAGCCAAGAGGGTTTTGTTGTATTGCACTTTGAAACGGTAGGTAAGAGCCTCCGCTTCCGCACCAATTCGCATATTTCCAAGACGAATGGAAACGCTGTCGCCATCGGGAATGAGAGGCAGTTTGTTTCCGGTGTTAGGGTCGAAACCGTTTTCCGTAATACGCGTGTGTCGAGTGCTTGCAATGCCTGTATGTAAAAACGGATTAGAGGTGTTTCCATAATTCCACACTACGCAAGTTCCGTTCAAATCCGTGAAGTCCGGAGCGGAATCACAAACGGCTTGTCCTGCGATTGTATGAGCAAGGAATAAGAGGGATATGTGCAGAATATATCTCAAGAGTTGGTTGTTTTTTTGTTTTTATAGTGTCATTTACAGATATTTTGTTTTGCAAAGATACGAAAAAAAAATTACATATTCAAATAATTAACAATATGGTGTCAATATTTGGATTGTTGGCGATGTTTTTTGCATTTATAAAAAATGTATCTTTGTGCAAAGAGATAGCACATTGATGGGGATAAAATTAGTATCTGCAAACTATGAAAAAGAAAATAAACAACGTAAAAACAACACTTCAACCTCATTCAAAAGCGAAAGTAGATTTTCTAAAAGCATATTTAGGACGCTATTTGCGAATTTTGAATAGAGTTAATTCTGTGAAACAAATCAATCTGTTTGATGTTTTTTGTGGCATGGGTATTTACGATGATGGAGGGAAAGGAAGCCCTATTGTTATGTTCGATACTATCGTCGAAATTGCTAACGATGAACCCAATTTATTACAAAAAGTAAAGTTGTATTTTAATGATATAGAAAAGGACAAAATAGATAATGTCAAGTCTTATGTAGATGCAAATAACAAGAGCAATATACATGTTGAATGTTTTAATTGTGATGTACAAGAAATGTTTGAACTTGTAATTCAGAAAACAAATACCGTTTACAAAGATAGTTCCAATCTTGTTTTTATTGACCCGTACGGATACAAAGATATCAAGAGAGATATATTGGTGGATCTGCTACAAAATACACACACGGAAATCATGTTGTTTTTACCAATATCTCACATGTATCGTTTTACTGACGTTGCCCAAAAAGATACTGAAACAGCACAATACAAGCCGTTACGGGAGTTTGTGGAAAGTTTTTTTACAGAGGAGCACCCTATACGGAATCAAAAAATTGAAGATGTGCATGAATATATTGCATACTTAAAAAAGGCATTTTCATTTAACAACAAACGGCATACAGCTTCTTACTATTTAGAACGAGATAAAAATTCATTTTTCGCATTATTTTTTATGAATTCGCATATTTATGGATTAGAGAAAATATTGGAAGTTAAATGGGAGCTTAACAATGAAAATGGAAAAGGATTTAATCAAACTAAACCCCCATCGTTATTCGATGATGAGTTTGCTAATGATGTTAAAGAAGATAATTTTGAACAACTAAAAGAAATCATCATTCATGCACTCAAAGAACACAAAACACGAACAAATATAGAGTTGTACCGATTGGCTATTGTTAATGAGTTTTTACCCAAGCATGCGAACGATGTTTTAAAATACTTACAAGATGGCAACCAAATATCTGTTTTTGATATTGCCAAGCAACAATCGGCACGGAAAGGAGCTTTTTATTTAGGTTGGGATAATCATAAAAACAATCATAATAACCCTAAAATTAACATAACATTAAAACAATGAAAACTACAAAAATAGAATGGACAGAAGCCACGTGGAATCCGTCTGTTGGCTGTACTAAAATCAGTTCGGGCTGCAAAAATTGTTATGCTGAAGTCATGGCAAGACGCTTGCAAGCTATGGGAATGTTCGAGTATAAAAACGGTTTTGAATTTACACTATTACCGGAACGCATAGAGCAACCGATAGCTATAAAAAAGCCAACCAAGTTTTTTGTAAATTCCATGAGTGATTTATTTCATGAAAAAATGCCGTTTAGCTATTTGGATTTGGTTTTCCAAACTATTCGGTTTACTCCTCAACATCAATATCAAATTTTAACCAAAAGAGAAAGTATTCTGCTGCACTATTTCGAAACAAGAAGTGTTCCGGAGAATGTGTGGTTAGGTGTAACTGTTGAGCATGCAAAAACCAAACATCGAATAGATGTACTCCGAGAAATTGATGCCAAAATTCGTTTTTTATCCATAGAGCCTTTGATTGGAGATGTAGGAGGGTTGGATTTATCTGGTATTCACTGGGTTATCGTGGGTGGTGAAAGTGGTGTTAGTGCACGTCCAATGAATCCTCAATGGGCAGAAAATATTCAACGGCAGTGCGAAGAACAAAATGTCGCTTTTTTCTTCAAACAATGGGGTACATGGGGGGCTGATGGTATCAGAAGAAGTAAGAAAGCAAATGGCAGTATTTTGCTTGGAAGAGAGTGGAAAGAAGAACCTGTATTCGAACAATTATAAGTTTGAGAATAGAATAAATTACAACAAAAATTAGCATTTTTGCAAAAAAAACCAATAATGACATCACAGGAAATCATTCCCAAGACCGTAGATTTACGGAAATTCATCGCCTCGAAAAGTCCGAAAATGGCGAAATTTCTTCCGAAATTTGTGTATAACAAATTGGATAGACTGCTACACGTTGACGAAGTCAATGCGTTTTTGTATCATAATCGAGATTATCAAGGTGTTGAGTTTGCCACGCAAATTGTCAATAGTTTCAATCCCGACCTGACTACCGTAGGCACGGAGCACATCACTTCCGATGGACGTTTTCTGATTGCCGCCAATCACCCCCTTGGAGGCTTGGACGGTGTTGCTTTGATTAGTACTGTTGGGCAAATCCGCCCGGACGTACTGTTCCCGGTAAACGATATTCTGAACTTATTGGTCAATCTTCGTCCGGTTTTTGTGGGAATAAATAAGTTTGGAAGTAATTCATCGAACACAAAAAGTCTGACAGATGCATTTGCAGGCGATTCGCTGATTTTATTTTTCCCCGCAGGACTTTGTTCCCGCAGGCAAAAGAACGGCGAAATATGCGATTTGGAATGGAAAAGCACCGTCATCACACAAGCCCGAAAAAACAAGCGTGATATTATCCCTACTTATATTGATGCCTACAACTCCAAACGCTTCTACAATTGGGCATATTGGCGGAAAAAATTAGGATTGAAAGTAAATATCGAACAGTTGTTTTTGGTTGATGAAATGTATAATTTCAAAGGGAAATCTATTCGAATAACATTTGGAAAACCTATTCCATACAGCGTTTTCGACAAACGTTTCAACGACAGAAAATGGGCAGAACTCTTAAAGCAACACGTTTATGAGTTGAAATCAAATCCTCATAAAACGTTTGATTATTAGGTTTTTGAAAAATAGATAAAAGATTTATCAAATTTTCGTTTCCTGTTCTTAATTATTTTTCGTATTTTTGTAGAATGAAAAACTCAGAGCAACTTGATATATTTGGTGCGAAAGCACACAATCTGCAAAATATAGACCTTTCTATTCCGCGCGACCGCCTTGTTGTTATTACAGGATTAAGCGGAAGCGGGAAATCTTCACTCGCGTTCGACACAATTTATGCCGAAGGACAACGTCGCTATATGGAAACTTTTTCCGCCTACGCACGACAGTTCATCGGAGATCTCGAACGTCCGGAAGTGGACAAAATTAACGGATTGAGTCCGGTAATCTCTATCGAACAAAAAACAGTCGGACGAAACCCTCGCTCAACCGTTGGAACAATCACTGAAATCTACGATTTCCTGCGATTGCTCTACGCACGTGTTGCAGACGCTTATTCGTACAATACCGGCGAAAAAATGGTCAAATATACGGAAGCAAAAATCATCGATCTTATTCTTGAAACCTACACGGGAAAAGAGATTGTGATTCTCGCACCGTTGGTGAAAGGACGAAAAGGACACTATCGCGAAAACTTTGAACAACTGAACCGTTTGGGATTTCTGAAAGTGCGTGTGGATGGGAAAATTGTGGATATTGTTTCCGGAATGATGCTCGACCGCTACAAAACACACGACATAGAATTGGTTGTGGATAAAATCCGTGTGGACAGCAGTGCGAAAGCACGTGTAACACGTTCCGTGCAAACAGCGATGAAACACGGGAAAGGCGTTATTTTGGTTTTGGATGTTGAAACCGATACCTACAAACATTTCAGCAGACATTTGATGTGTCCAAGCACCGGTATTTCCTACGATGAACCGGAGCCAAACACATTCTCATTCAACTCGCCCTACGGTGCGTGTCCGCGTTGCAACGGACTCGGAGAAATCACGGAAGTGGCGATGGAAAAATTGATTCCGAACAACAAATTGAGCATCCGAAAAGGTGCGATAACACCGATAGGAGAGTACAAAGATACGTGGATTTTCAATAAATTGAGTGCGATAGGAAAACGCTACGATTTCACACTCGACACACCTGTCAAAGACCTTTCACAAGAGGCAATGAACGTCATTCTTTACGGTACGGATGAGGTCATTCACGTGAAGAATAGTTATCTCGGAATAACGCAAAAATTGGATTTGGAATTTCAAGGAATTGTGAATTTCATTCGTCAGTATCAAGGCGAGGAAGGCGCAGGTATTCAGAAATGGGTGAGCAATTTCACCAATCAAGTAGAATGTCCCGAATGCCACGGAAAACGCTTGAAACGAGAGGCTTTGCAATTCAAAATTCGAGATAAAAATATCTCCGAACTTGCTGAGATGGATTTGACGAAACTGTTGAATTGGATTGTTGATACCGATCAAGAAATTGAACCACGCAAGCGAAAAATTGCCTACGAAATTATTCGGGAAATACGCTCGCGCATTGGTTTTTTGTTGGATGTTGGCATCGAATATCTAACGCTTAACCGAACTGCCGGAAGCCTTTCCGGTGGCGAATCTCAGCGCATTCGTTTAGCAACGCAAATCGGTTCAAAATTGGTTGGTGTGATGTATATTTTGGATGAGCCGAGCATAGGTTTGCATCAACGGGATAATCTTCGCTTGATTAAAGCACTGAAAGATTTGCGTGATGTAGGAAACTCGGTGATTGTGGTGGAACACGACAAGGATATGATTCTTGCTGCCGATTACGTTGTGGATATGGGACCGGGTGCGGGAATCAACGGGGGAAAGGTTGTTGCGAAAGGAACCCCCAAAGAAATTTTGAAATCACACACTTTGACTTGCGATTATTTGAGCGGAAGAAAAGAGATAAAAACACCCGAAAAACGACGTCAAGGAAATGGCAAAAATATACGATTGACGGGAGCTACAGGGCATAACCTCAAAAATGTCAATCTGGAACTTCCTTTGGGACTGATGATTTGCGTTACAGGTGTTTCGGGAAGTGGTAAATCTTCGCTGATCAACAAAACCCTACATCCTATTTTGAGCAAGCATTTTTATCGTTCGGAGAAAAAACCATTGCCCTACAAAACGATTGAGGGTTTGGAGCATATCGACAAGGTTATTGAGATCGACCAATCTCCGATAGGGCGCACTCCACGCTCCAATCCGGCGACATATATTGGTGTTTTCGATGATATTCGCAAGCTCTATGCCTCTCTTCCCGATGCAAAAATTCGCGGATATTTGCCCGGACGTTTTTCGTTCAATGTGAAAGGCGGACGTTGCGAAGAGTGCGGAGGAGCGGGTGTTAAGGTGATTGAGATGAATTTTTTGCCGTCTGTTCACGTGCATTGCGAGGCGTGTAATGGAAAGCGATACAATCGTGAAACCCTTGAAGTGCGCTACAAAGGGCGTTCTATCAACGATGTGTTGAATATGAATATCGATCAAGCGGTGGAGTTTTTCGAGAATATTCCTCACATTCTACATAAGATTAAAACCTTGCAGGACGTGGGTTTGGGCTATATCACGCTTGGTCAGCAATCCACAACGCTTTCCGGAGGCGAGGCGCAACGTGTGAAACTCGCATCGGAACTTTCCAAGAAAGACACCGGAAGAACTTTGTATATTCTCGATGAACCCACAACAGGCTTGCATTTCGAGGATGTTCGTGTGTTGATGGATGTGCTGAATCGATTGGTAGGTAAAGGCAACACCATTCTTGTGATTGAACACAATATGGATGTGATTAAACTTGCGGATCACATTGTAGATATAGGTCCCGAAGGCGGAGAATCCGGCGGAAAAATCATCGCAACCGGAACCCCCGAAGAGATTGTAAAGGTTAAGGATTCTTATACGGGGTTTTATTTGAAAGAGTATCTGTGAGAGAAAAATACAAGGCGTATTATTTCACCCTTTAATTCAAAAAAATCACACTTTAACAACCCATTGTTAGTAACAACTCCTCAATGGGATTTTGATTTTTCCAAAAAATCCGTATTTTTGTAGTATGGAATATCGTAGAGAAATGATTTTGAGGATACTGAAAATGCGCCGAAATGGGCTTATCGTCTGTATTTTGGCTTGTTTGGGTTTGTCTGCACAAGAATCGCAGTTGGGAATGCCCTTGCAAATCCCTGCGGAATTGTCGGGTTCTTTCGCCGAATTGCGAGGAAATCATTTTCACGCAGGAATAGATTTCAAAACGCAACAACGTGAGGGATTTCCGGTGTATGCCGTTGCAGATGGAACATTGGCGCGTGTGGCAGTTTCAGGAACAGGATACGGAAAAGTGTTGTATATCCGACACGACAAAGGAATGATGAGTGTTTATGCGCATTTATCCTCGTTTGTTCCGAACATCGAAAAAGTAGTGAAAAAACATCAATATGCGAAAAAATCTTTTGAAGTGGATATGACTTATCCCGAAACATTGCATTTCAAAAAAGGCGATTTGATAGGCTATTCGGGGAATTCAGGCTCTTCGGGAGGTCCGCATTTGCATTTTGAGTTGCGTAACACAGGAGGAGAAAATGCGCTAAACCCTGCATTATACGGCTATTCCGTGAAAGACAACATCGCTCCGACCATTTCCACATTTGTCGTTTATCCGAAAGATCATCTTTCCTTGGTTGAAGGTTCGCAAAAACCTTTGCATATTCCCGTCAGATGCGCAACAGGAAAATGTTCCGTAGCACAAGATACCGTTCGCGTTTTCGGACAAATGGCATTCGGACTTGAAGCCATCGATAAAGCCAATGGGAGTGCAAATGAGTTGGGTTTGTATGCTTTCAAAATGTTTGTCAACGATGAACTGAAATTCGCTTGGAAGTTGGATGCCGTGCTGTTTTCGCAAACACGCTATATCAACGCTTTTATGGATTATGCGCATTACGATTCAACCGGGAAACGCATACAGTGGACATCTCATCTGCCCGCAAATCGTTTGAATATCTACGAAAAAATCGACAACAATGGCACATTCCCATTTTTGGAAAATGGCGTGCAAAAATTGCGTTTTGAAGTGTCGGATGTAGCAGGAAATACAAGTGTTTTGAACATTTTAGTGCGCATTGATGACGAAATGGAATGTGTCGAAAAAACATTTCCTGTAAATGAAATCGAACAAAAACGTTTTTTCTCATACGCTGTCAGCAATACGTTTGAAAGCGATGAACTCAAACTGACCATTCCCGCAAAGGCACTCTACGAGCCGATTTACTTCGATTATGCAATGGAAACACGCACAGATTCTCTCACATATTCCAATCTGCACCACGTGCATCATTCGGGTATTCCCTTGCATTCTGCATATACGTTGAAGATAAAACCCGTTCAGCTGCCCAAAAATCTTGAAAACAAAGCCCTCATCGGCAGTTGGGATGCCAAAGAAAACAAATGGAAAGCCGAAGGTGGAACGTTTAATAACGGATTTGTTTCGCTAAATATCCGAAAATTTAGTACCTTTGCAATCTGTATCGACACCACTGCACCTCTGATCAAGCCGATAAACGTGAAAAACGAACATATTCCTGCATCTCAAAAGGAAATCAAATTCCAAATCTCGGATGATTTTTCGGGAATAAGGAAGATTGTTGCAAGCATTGACGGAAAATGGTTTTTGATGGAGAACGACCCTAAAAAGAAAACGCTAAAAGGCACGATAGACGGGGATTTGCCGAAAGGAGAACATCAATTTCAACTCGAAGTGTCTGATCAAAAAAATAATAAAACGTTGTATAAAGCAAAAATAATTCGATAATATGAACACAAACCTCCGTCGTTTTTTAATGTTTTGGCTGTCTTTTTGCACAGTCGTGCTATCTGCACAAACACCACAGCCTGTGCCTGTTGAAATCTCTAAACACATTGAGAAAAAAGACGGCGCATACTATCATTTACATAAAGTTGAGAAAGGGCAAACCCTGTATTCAATTTCGCGAACCTATCAAGTGAAGGTTGCAGACATTCAGCGAACAATTGATAAACCGGAGATTCAAACAGACGAAATTCTGTGGATTCCGATAAGCGCAGAACGCCTGAAAACATTAGACAAATCAAAGATTGCAGAGCATTCAGACACGAGTTCCGTGCAGCATACGCAACAAATGAAAGATACCGTAACCGATATTTCTATGGCAACAGATACAGATACGCTTTTGCAAAAACCGGATTCTGTTGTTCCGAAAAAATTCTTTGCGAATGCTCCGAAAGACACACTAAACGTGGCATTGATGCTCCCTCTGTATTTGAACGAAGTTGATCAATCCGAAGAAACAAGAGGCAGAAGAGGAAAAAAACTTCCGAAATCATTCTCGTTTATGAGTTTCTATGAGGGTGCGAAAATGGCTGCGGAATTGTTTGATAGTTGCGATGTAAAAATCAATATGCAGATATTTGACGTAACCGATGATGTGAAAACGGCTACACATCTCATCAACAGCGGGCGTTTGGAAAACGTGGATATGATTGTGGGTCCTGTGTTTTTGCGTTCGTTCAAAACGATGAGCGATTATGCCAAAGAACGTGAGATTTTCATCATCAATCCGCTATCGGATAGAGATGAAATTTTGCTTGATAATCCATACGTAATGAAAGTCAATCCGTCGAACGAGAATAAGCTGAATGCCCTGATAAATCAAGTTATTCAAGAGAACGAGAAACAACATATTTTGATTTTATTCGACACCGCAGTTCCACAAGAAGAAAAATATGCGGAACAGATGAGATTGTTCTTTGAATCCTTTGCCGACTCTGCGAGAATGCCTGTATTTATCAATATCTCAAAAGAAAAGGGTGCACAAATTGAAGCGCATTTATCCGATACCAAAAGCAATGCGATTGTTTATTTATCCCACAATGAGGCTGTGATTACAGAGATTCTAACGCAGATTTCAAAGCGGGACAAATCGCCAAATGTGCTGTATTGTTTGCATAATTTGAAACAATTTGATTTCACGGAAGTGCTTTATATGAACGATTTGCAAACACATTATGCCGAAACTTTTTTTGTGAATCCAAATGCTGTGGAAGTGAAAAATTTTGAACTTTTGTTTTTCGACACGTATCAAACGTTGCCCGATAAAAATGCGTATATTGGTTTTGATGTGATGAATTATGTTTTTCAACTTCTGAAAAACGGAAATACAAATTATGGAAATCTTTTAGAAACGAGCGTTTACAAAGGGTTTCACAATGCTTTTCTGATGCGTCGCAAAGATGTGTCGCAAGGTTTGGAAAACGGGGAAGTGAATATCTTGAAAATAGAACATTCGCAATTGAAAAAAGTAAACGAATAATATGGCGAAACGAACAAAAAAAACGGAACAGATAGACGATACGGTTGCAGAAAATGTGTCGTTGCAAAAAACCTTGAAGAGTGAACGATTTCGCTATGTGAGTGGTGTTTTTCTCTTTACATTTGCGGTTTTTGCACTCTTTGCATTTTGCTCATACTTGATCTCTTGGTGGGAAGATTTCGACCTCATTTCACGAATGTCGATGTCTGATTTACTGACGGATTCTTCGACGAAAATTCGCAACGTTGCAGGCAGAATGGGCGCACGTTTGGCACACGTATTTATCTACAACGGTTTTGGAATAGGCTCGTTTTTGTTTATTTTCATCGCCGGCATATTGGGATTGAAACTTCTGAAAATCCCTATTCCTAAGTTGAAGAGAAAAATTTTGCACAGTGTTTTTTACATTCTTTGGATTTCCGTTGCACTTGGATTCACTACACTTGCACTCGGAAAATGGAGTATCTTGGGCGGAGTTTTTGGATATGAAATCAGCCATTATCTCCGTATGGCAATAGGTGCTCCGGGTACTCTTCTCTTGCTGTTTGGGGTATTGATTATTTTTCTGTATGTCGCATACAATCTGAATTTGCGCCTCTATCCGATGCTGAAAAATTGGTTGGAATCTTCTCGAAAAGATGTGCAAACCGACGTGAGTGATCTGTTGCAAAATCCAAATTCCAATACAGAGGAAGAAACTCCGAATGTTGCACAGGACGGAGGAAACGAACTTGTTTTGAACGATGACGAAGAAGAGGTTTTCAGTTTGTTGAATCAGATTCAAAAATTGCCGAACAACAACGAAATTCCGAATGATGACGAAGTTCCGTTTTCCATAGAAAATACGGCAAATCCGGAAGAGCGCATCGAAGAACCGGAAGAAGATGAAACGGAAGAAATGCCCGTTCACAACGGCGTTGATACTCCTTATGACCCTTATTTGGATTTACCGAACTATAAATTTCCAACCTTGGATTTGTTGGAAGATTACGGTTTAGGAAATGTGGATACCTCTAAGCAAACCTCCGAATTGATGGCGAACAAAAAACTCATCGAAAACACGCTAAAAAGTTTCGGTGTTGAGATTGCGCAAATCAAAGCCACGATTGGTCCAACAGTAACGCTTTATGAAATTGTTCCCGCTGCGGGCGTTCGCATCACGAAGATACAAAACTTGGAAAACGACATTGCTCTAAACCTTGCTGCGCTTGGCATTCGGATTATCGCACCCATTCCGGGAAAAGGAACAATCGGTATTGAAGTTCCCAATCTGACGAAACAAATTGTTCCGATGAAAGTGATGTTGGATTCGCCGAATTTCAAAGATACCAAATTTGATTTGCCGATAGCCTTAGGAAAAACCATTCAAAACGAGTGTTACGTTGCGGATTTAACCAAGATGCCACACTTGCTTATGGCGGGCGCAACAGGGCAAGGAAAGTCTGTTGGATTGAATGCGATAATCGCTTCTTTGCTGTATAAAAAACACCCTGCGGATTTGAAATTTGTGATGGTTGATCCGAAGAAAGTAGAGTTGTCGTTGTACAATAAAATCGAACGACATTATTTGGCAAAATTGTCGGATGTGGAAGATGCAATTATCACGGATACGAAGAAAGTTGTAAACACGCTAAATTCGTTGTGTGTGGAAATGGACGAACGCTACAATCTTCTGAAAGATGCGCAGGTAAAGGGAATTAAAGAATACAATGCAAAATTTATTTCTCGTCGTTTGAATCCCAACGATGGACATCGTTATATGCCATACATTGTTTTGGTGGTGGATGAATTTGCGGATTTGATTATGACCGCAGGCAAAGAAGTTGAACTTCCTATTGCACGTTTGGCGCAGTTGGCGCGGGCTATCGGCATTCACTTGATTATTGCCACGCAACGTCCTTCGGTGAATATCATCACAGGAACCATCAAAGCAAACTTCCCTGCACGTATTGCATTTCGTGTTACATCAAAAATCGATTCACGCACCATTTTGGACAGTGGCGGTGCCGACCAACTGATTGGAAAAGGCGATATGTTGCTCTCCACAGGCAACGAATTGATACGGATTCAATGTGCGTTGATAGATACACCCGAAATCGAAAAAGTTGCCGATTTCATCGGAGAACAACGTGCCTATCCATCGGCATTTATTTTGCCGGATGTGAGCGATGAATCAGGCGGTTCGGGCGGTGGTTCGATCTCTGCCAACGAGCGCGATTCAATGTTCGACGATGCGGCACGCTTGATTGTATCTTCGCAAAGTGGCTCCACATCTCTCATTCAAAGAAAACTCAAATTGGGTTATGCACGTTCCGGACGTATTATGGATGAATTGGAAGATGCCGGAATTGTAGGTCCTTCGCAAGGAAGCAAACCGCGTGAAGTACATATCAAAACCTTGCAAGAGCTGGAAGAAATCTTGCAAAATGAATCTGAATAAAAATAGTCGTATCTTACAAAATACAGTCTTATGAAGCATCTTTTTTTTAAGGAAATCGCAATGTTTTTTTCATCGGTAATGGGCTATTTGGTGATTGCCGTATTCTTGTTATTAACCGGATTATTTTTGTTTGTATTTCCTTCGGAATACAATCTCTTAAATTACGGATATGCCACGTTGGATGCGTTTTTTGGCATTTCTCCCATCGTATTTTTATTTTTGATACCGGCAATCACGATGCGTAGTTTTTCCGAAGAACGCCGCATAGGAACAATCGAAATTTTAATGACCAAACCGTTGAGCGATTTTCAACTCGTTCTCGCCAAATACTGGGCGTGTGTAGTATTGCTGATTTTTTCGCTCTTGCCTACCTTGATTTACGTGTATGCCATTCAGCAATTAAGTCAAATCAAAGGCAATGTAGATATGGGTGGGATATGGGGGTCGTATATCGGATTACTCTTTATTGGCGGGGCTTTCACGGCAATTGGAATTTTTCTTTCCGCTGTTTCAAAAAATCAAATTGTAGCATTTATTTTCAGCGTTTTGGTCTGTGGATTTATGTTGCTCGGTTTTGATTTGACAGGAGGATTTTTTGGGAAAAATGAAACGTTTGTACAGGATTTGGGAATGAATGTTCATTTTGCATCGTTGAGTCGAGGTGTGATTGATATCCGAGATGTGGCGTATTTTCTGGGGATTATCGCTATTTTTGTTGCCTTAACATTGAATCGTTTGCAAGCACAAAAAAAATCAACATTCAAACGCGGATGGTTTTTTGCACAGATTTTTCTTCTTGTCATCGCAATAAATATCGCAGTGAATTTTATTTTTCTTCGATTGGATTTAACTTCCGAAAAACGTTATACCTTGCATCCGAACACCAAACAGATGATTAAGAAATTGGACAAAGTGGTCTATTTCAAAATTTATCTCGACGGAGATTTGCCGGCAGGTTTCAAACGCTTGAAAAACGCCACACGTGAGATGTTGGAAGAATTTAATGCGTATAACGATAAGGTGCAATTTGAGTTTGTAAATCTCTACGACATCAAAGATGAAAAAGAACGTGCGAAGAAATCCTACGAGCTTGCGCAAAACGGCATCAATCCAATCAATGTAGAATTTAAAGAAAAGGGTGGAATGTCGCGAAAATTGATTTTTCCTGCGGCGGAAGTGAGTTTTCAAAATCGTTCCGAAGCGATGGAGTTGTTGCAATCGCAAGTTGGATTATCTTCGGAAGAAGCATTGAACAATTCCATTCAAACGCTGGAATATCAACTGATGTCAACCATTTATAAACTGACAAAGAACGACAACAGAAGTGTTGCATTCATTGACGGACACGGCGAATTGGGCGTTTTTGAAACGGTGGAAGCGGCGTATGCAATCGGAGGTTTTTATGAAATCGACCGTTTGCTAATGAATCAAAATCCTGCGGCATTGCTGAAATTTTCGCAGGACAGCAGTGAGATTTTTCCGGCGTATGATGTTATCATCATTGCACAACCTCAAATGCGCTTTTCAAATGAGGATAAATGGGCGATAGACCAATACATTATGCGAGGAGGAAAAGTGTTGTGGTTGTTGGATGCAAGCAGTGCATCAATGGATTCTTTGAAAGGGATGAACGAACAGTTTGCGATGGAATGTGCGCACAATCTCGGCGATATGTTGTTTCGCTATGGAGTGCGAGTGAATGCGAATTTGATTTTGGATTTGAACTCCGGAGTCGTTCCGCTCATCACCGGATACGTAAGCGATCAGCCACAAACAGCCTTTTTCCCTTATCCATATTTGCCGATTTTGATTTCGCAAAATCAACACACCATCGTGAAAAATTTGAATCCTGTTCGCTCGGAATTTATCGCATCTATCGACACCTTGGATAACGGCGTTCACAAAACCGTTTTGCTTACTTCTTCTCCTTACACGCGAACGGTGGGCGTTCCGGCGATTATCGACTTTGCTATGGCAAAAGAAGACCATAGTCCGAACGATTTCAGAAAAGGCGAACTTCCTGTTGCGGTTTTGATGGAAGGTGTTTTTGAATCTCACTTTGAACACCGCATGGCATACGGGTTAGAAAAAATTTCGATTCCGATGAAAAACGAAAGCGAATCCACACAAATGATTGTGATTTCGGACGGTGATATTATCAAAAACCGTTTCAATATGGAGCAGAATTATCCCTATCCAATGGGCTTTGACCCGTACACCAAACAGACCTTTGCCAACAAAGAATTCATCGTAAATTGCGTGAATTATTTATTGGATGGTTCGCTATTGTTGGATTTACGTGCAAAAACCGTAAAACTTCGTTTGCTCGACAAGCAACGCATCGAACAAGAAAGAAACAAATGGCTACTGCTCACGTTGGGACTTCCTGTGGGATTGGTCGTTTTGAGTGCTGTTGGGGTTATGGGCTATCGACGGAAGCGTTACGCACGATAAATTGCGAAGCGGTGCATTCATCGCTAATCCAAATCTATCCCAAACAACTGCAAAGTCTGTTCCGTAGTTTTTTTTGCGACGGTTTCGATGGGAATGTTTTTGATTTCGGCGATGCGTTGCGCAATGAGAGGAATGTAGGCGGATTCGTTGCGCGTTCCACGATAAGGATGAGGTGTGATGAACGGCGCATCGGTTTCGAGCAAAAGATGGTCGATACCGATTGCCTCCACAACTTGCCAAAGCTTACTGTTTTTGAACGTTACAACACCTCCAATGCCGAGGTAAAATCCCAAATCCACAATGCGTTTGGCTTGCTCCACAGAACCTGTGAAACAATGAAACACTCCTCGCAAAGAACCATCATCAAAGCGTTTTAGCGTTTTCATCGTTTCTTCAAAAGCATCACGAGAATGGATGATGAGGGGTAATTTTTTTTCTTTTGCTAATTGAATTTGCACTTCAAAGGCTTCGATTTGTTCGGATAAAAATGTTTTATCGTGATACAAATCCAATCCGGCCTCTCCGATTGCGTAGTAGTGACGGGAGTTTGCAGCATTCAGCACAGCATCCAACTCCATTTTGTAGTTTTCTTTTACATCGGTGGGATGCAGCCCTATCGCCGGAAAACAATGCTGCGGAAATTGCTTGCAAATCTCTAAAACAGGTGCTATCGTAGAACTATCAACATTCGGAATAATCATATACTGCACACCGGCTTGCAGGGCACGATCGAATGTTTCTTGGAGGTCTTGTTTATAATCCTCGAAATAGAAATGAGTGTGTGAATCGGCGAAAATCATTTACCGTACATATTTGAAACTTAAATCCCAAACAACGCCCACGTGGAAACTCAATGCACCACTGAGAATGGGTTTTGTCAGCAAAGCGTTGTAACGCAGATCCACGTTGATGTTCCAGAGTTCATTGATGGTATAGAGGAATCCAACTGTTGGATTTATACTCACGAAACCTCGATTGGTAGAGGGTTTGTAGCGATCTTCGAAGAGTAGCAGTTCGGTGGTTTTCGGAGTGTCAAAAGTTGTGTTGTAGCGCCGATTAACCAAGTTCAAACCAATTCCGAGTGCAGCATACGGACGGAAATTTTTCAGTGCATGCGAGGGTAAATAAAACTCGAACGTCAGGTTGATAGGAATGTATTGCGCACTTGCGGAAACACCCGTGATTTGCACGGAAGAGTCTTTCATTCTTCCAATGCGTTGTTCGTAGGCAAGCGAATTTTTTAGGGAGTCCATCACGTCTTTAACGTGAAAATCCTCGACTTTCGGTGTATAAATACCAAAATCGAAACCAAAAGCAAAGGTGTTCGTTCCAAAATATTTTCCACGCAAACCTCCTCCAACAGCCATTTTCACAACTTTTTCATCATAGATTTTCATTGGCAAACACACGCCAGCTTGAAGTCCAACCATGGTTTTATCTTCCATCATTCGGCGGTTGACGAGTGTTTTCGTGTTCTCGGAACGTGCGAACGATGCAAGGAGCAAACAAGTGATGAAGATTAGATATTTTTTCATAGAGCAGTTTGTTTATGAAATACTGTTGCCGATGCTTGCGCAGTTGGCATAATTACCAAATCGTTTATACAAACGTGTTTCGGAAGATTTACGCAATAAAAGATAGTATCTGCGATGTCTTCCGCTTTGAGCGGTTCAAATCCTTTGTAAACCCCGTCGGCACGCTCTTTATCGCCTTTGAAACGCACGATGGAAAATTCTGTTTCCACTGCACCCGGACAGATTTGCGTTACACGTATGCCGTGCGAAACCAAGTCTAAACGCAATCCTTGCGAAAGCGCATCCACGGCGTGTTTCGTGGCACAGTAGGCGGCTCCGTTCGGATATACTTGCTTGCCTGCGATAGAGCCGATGTTCACAATATGTCCGTGTTTGTTTTGTATCATCAATGGAGCAATCACTCGTGAAACATAGAGCAAACCCTTGACATTCGTGTCAATCATTCGTTCCCAATCGTCGATAACTCCGTCTTGAACAGGGTTCAAACCCACAGCCAAGCCTGCATTGTTTACCAATACGGCAATGTTTTTCCAATCGTTCGGCAGATTTCCCAAATGCTGTTCGACCTCAGTTTGCGAACGAACGTCGAAACACAAGGTTAGTACACGATTGCTGTAGTTCTCTTGCAACGTACTCTTCAAGGTTTCCAAGCGTTCCTTCCGACGTCCGGTGAGGATCAAGTCGTAGCCGGCTTTGGCAAAGCGTTCTGCGGTGGCTTGTCCAATGCCTGATGTGCTTCCTGTGATAAGGGCGATGGGTGTCATTTTGATATTTTTTGCAAAGGTACAATTTTTTTTTGAATTGAGCTAATTTGGGGGTTTAATTTTTTGTATATTTGGCAAAAAATCTAATTACCGCACACGCAAACGTTGTCCCACGCGGATAATAGACGTTGAGCGGATGCCGTTCAATCGGCAAATAGCAGAAACATTTGTGCGGTATCGTCCGGCAATACTGCCAAGTGTTTCTCCATTTCTAACCTTGTGATATACCGCTTGTTTCAACTTATTTACTTCAACTAAATAACGAAAATGATAAGCCGACAAATCCAGTTCGGGACTTTTCAATTCTCCTTTGTCGAAATCTATAATATCTTCGGGATTCAGCGGTGCTCCCAAATATCTTATTTCGAAATGCAAATGGCTACCGAACGAACGTCCTGTGTTTCCGCACAATCCAATCAATTCTCCGGCTTTCACTTCTTGTTCGGGCAAAACCAAAAGTTTCGACAAGTGTGAATAATAGGTTTCCAATCCGTTGGCATGGCGCACAACAACCAAATAGCCGTAGCTCGGGCTTCTTCGTGCAATTCGCACAACGCCATCGAATATGGAGCAAATCGAATCGCCTGTTCGTCCTTTCAAATCAACGCCGTAATGATAGCGATAGCGGCGCATTCCGAACTTCGACGTAACATGTCCTTTGCAAGGAGGAACAAACTGTTGATCGCCCGAAAGCAGTACAAGTACCGTTGTGTCTTGCTTTTTTGAAAAATCCACTTTCGGATAGTGTATGGTTGAGGTGTTGAACGACAAGTATTCTTTCGTTGAAAGCTCTGTAGAATCAAGGGACATCGCACCTTCATCATCGAAAAAATCACTGCTTGCCTCGTCATAATCCTCTTCGGAGCTCAGTTGCCAAAAACCGGTAGCTAAATCCAAACTGTCGTTCGGACTTTCTATCAGAACGACTTTTTTAATCTTTGCGTATGGATTAACTTGCGCAAAGAGCAAGCCTTGCAAACCGCAAAGCAAAAGGATAATTACTATTTTAACTATTTGTTTCAGTCTTGAGGTTTCTTTTTTTCTTTGCAAAGATACGAAAAAAAAATGAAACAAGTTCCATTTTTTGTTTAATCGTTTAGTTGTTTAATCGTTTAATTGTTGATTTGACTATTTGTTACTACTGAAAAAAAATTGGTTAATTGGATTTTGCAGATAAGTAATCGTGAAACGATAACCACTAATTCTCGTCAATAAGTAGCAAAACTCTTCCAAACATATTTTTTAGTAATTTTCCATCTTAGTGATCCCGAGCGGATTCGAACCGCTATCGTCAGAACCGGAATCTGAAATTCTATCCATTGAACTACGGAACCATTAAGCCTGCGAAGATACAAAAAAAACGAAATAAATTTCGTTTTTCTCATTCTCTGCGGAAAGAGGGGGATTCGAACCCCCGGTACGGTTACCCGTACGACAGTTTAGCAAACTGTTGGTTTCAGCCACTCACCCATCTTTCCGTGCTTTGGCTAAAAAAAGGACTGCAAAGATACAAAAAAAAAACGAATTTTCCAAAAAAATATTTTTCTGCTAACTCCATTCATCCACTTGAAAACTTCTAATCCACTCAAAATCAAGGCGTGCGATTATCAAACAGGTCGAACGCAAAACGACGTTCTAAAAAAAACGCATCAATTACCGCTGAAACAAAAAAAAACTACGAACGAGAACAAGAAACTCGCTCCTGATTTTGCGCAATAAACGTTTCCCAATTGGAATAATTTTTGGATGATTTCCGTTTGGATGGTTTTATGTCCGTACTATTCGCAGGAATTTCATTTTGCAAGGCGTGGCAAACCGCAGCAGCCAAGCCATCTGTAGCATCCAAGTATTTCGGCAGTTCTTCTTCCATATTCAATATGCGGAACAACATTTTTGCAACTTGTTCCTTACTTGCAGTGCCTTTTCCGGTGATTGCCATCTTGATTTTTCGTGGAGCATATTCACAAATCGGAATATCTTTCGACATTGCCGCTGCGATTGCTACGCCTTGTGCTCTGCCGAGTTTCAGCATAGATTGCACGTTTTTTCCGAAAAATGGAGATTCGATTGCCAAGGATTCCGGTTTGTATTTTTCAATCAATGCCGATGTACATTCAAAAATACGAGATAATTTCTTTGCCACATCGGGCTCCTTACTCAGATTGAGCACATTCATTTCGATGAAATGCAAAGATTTTCCGACCTGTTTAACCAAGCCGTAGCCCATCATCACGGTACCCGGGTCAATGCCCAAAATTACCCGTTCCATAAGACATTTAGATAATCAGCATAGCATCGCCGTATGCCAGAAATTTATATTTCTTTGCAATAGCCTCTTTGTAGGCTTGCATAATCAAATCGTATCCTCCGAAGGCGCAAGTCATCATAAACATCAACGACATCGGTTCGTGGAAGTTGGTTACCAAGGCGTCACCCAAGTGGAAATCGTAGGGCGGATAGATGAATTTGTTTGTCCAGCCGGAGTAGGGTTTAAGCAGTCCGTTGATACCAATAACGGTTTCTGTTGCACGCAAGGTGGAAGTGCCAACGATAACGATTTTTTTCTTTTCGCTACGTGCTTTGTTAACAATATCGCAGCATTCCTGCGTAACGAACACCTCTTCGGAATCGGTTTTGTGCTTACTCAAATCTTCCACATCAATCTTTCGGAAGTTGCTCAAACTGCAATGTTCAGTCAAGTAAGCAAGCTCAACGCCTTTGATTTCTGCACGTTTCAGAAGTTCTCTACTGAAGTGCAAGCCTGCTGCAGGCGCAATCACAGCACCTTCGTTTTTTGCAAAAATAGTTTGATAGCGTATTTGGTCTTCCGGCTCCGGAGCGCGCAAGGCAAGAACCTGTTCAGGGATAGGCATTTTCCCATGCTTTTCGATCATACTTTTGAACTCATCGTAAGATCCTTCGTGCAGGAAACGCAGTGTGCGTCCGCGAGAAGTTGTATTGTCGATGACCTCCGCAACCAACTCTTCATCATCTCCAAAATAGAGTTTGTTTCCGATCCGGATTTTGCGTGCAGGTTCAACAAACACGTCCCACAAACGATTTTCCCGACTTAATTCACGCAGCAAGAAAACTGTGATCATTGCTTTGGTTTTTTCTTTTGTGCCCGTGAGCAAAGCAGGAAAAACTTTCGTGTCGTTCATCAAAAAGACATCTCCGGCATCAACGTATTTCAATATGTCTTTGAATACTTTATGCTCGATTTTTTGTTTTTTTCGATCAACAATCATCAACTTCGATTCATCACGATTTGCAGCGGGATGCAATGCGATCATATCGGTTGAATACGGAAAATTAAATTCAGATAATTTCATTCGTCTATAATTTGGGAACGCAAAGGTAATATTTTTTTTTGAAAAAAGCAAATTTTTGAGGCTTAATTTTTTTTTGAGGTGTCGGAAGTTATTTTTAACGGACAATAGCAAGGGGGTGTCTCGATTCCGCAAATTATTTCATTTGCAACCGGAACGGTTGATGGCAAGGGGGTGTCTCGACTGCGCGAACTGCGTTCGCTTCGCTCGACATGACGGATATATTATGCGGGGAATGAGGGGGGAATAGAGAGTTTTTT
>QMCD01001707.1_pt1 | contig 25649 bp, 27 predicted proteins | sample 1821841 | NCBI WGS metagenome assembly QMCD01 (sample SAMN01991225, study PRJNA193472) | Termite gut metagenome, whole genome shotgun sequencing project. | isolation source: worker | host: Macrotermes natalensis | reverse complement strand
CGTCTTTGCGCCTTAGCGGTCTTTGCGTTTATACAAAGAGCGCAAGCGCATAATTTAACGCAAAGAACGCTAAGGCGCAAAGACGCGAAGATAATTGGATGATGAGCTTTTGATATAAAGAATATTACCAAGTTATTTTTTACATATTACTTAATTAAACTAAAACAAATATGGAAAAAACTCGTATTTTGCAACTTAAATCAAATTTTGATGAAATCGCTCATTATATAAATAATGAAGATAATAGCGAGCAAGTCGAAGTTTGGTTCGCGCGGAAGCTACAAACTTTATTAGGATATGCCCGTTGGGAAAATTTTATTGTAGCCATTCACCGGGCGGAAGATTCCTGTAAGACACAGGGTATCAATGTAGATGACCATTTTCGTGAGGTCACGAAAATGGTCGAATTAGGTAGTGGTTCCAAACGTGAAATTACTGATTTTATGCTGACTCGTTATGCCTGTTACCTGATTGCTCAAAATGGCGACCCTAAAAAAGAAGAAATTGCTTTTGCTCAAAGTTATTTTGCCATTCAAACACGGAAGGCAGAATTGATAGAAGAACGATTGCAATTATTGTCGCATCTGGAAACGCGCGAAAAATTACGCATTTCAGAAAAACAGCTTTCGCAGAATATTTATGAAAGAGGCGTTGATGATAAAGGTTTTGGACGCATTCGTTCCAAGGGAGATACGGCTCTATTTGGAGGAAAGACTACCGAAGAGATGAAGCAAAGGCTGAATATCAATATTAATCGTCCATTGGCTGATTTTTTGCCGACATTGACCATTGCCGCTAAAAATTTGGCGACAGAAATGACAAATTATAATGTCGAGAACCAAGATTTATACGGCGAGCAAAGTATAACGCAAGAGCACATCCAAAATAATGTAAGTGTCAGGGAAATATTGGGTAAAAGAGGAATAAAACCCGAAGAACTTCCCGCGGCAGAAGATATAAAAAAATTGGAACGGCGAGTTGCAAGCGACCAAAAAAAAATAGAACAAACAACGGCTAAACTTCCTAAAAAGGAAGTTTAACAAACTGAAAAAGATAAAACGATGAAGAAAATTAAATCATTTTCACTCATAATACTGCTCATATTTATCTTTGGTTGGTCAAAAGAGAACTCTAAATAAATCACGAATGAATCAAAACAAAAAAGATACAATTAAGTTGTTTGAAGACAAAAAAGTCCGAACCGTATGGGATGTTGATACTGAAAAATGGTACATTTCTATTGTTGATGTAATAGAAGTATTGACCGAAAGTCCCAATCCTCGCAAATATTGGAGTGTATTGAAAACCCGGTTAAAACAAGAAGGAAGTGAGTTGGCTACAAATTGTAGTCAACTGAAATTACTTGCTACGGACGGAAAAAAATATCTTTCCGATGTAGCTGATGTCGAGCAACTTTTCCGGTTGATACAATCCATTCCATCACCAAAGGCAGAGCCGTTTAAGATGTGGTTGGCAGAGATTGCACGCGAACGATTAGAAGAAATTGACGACCCCGAACTGGGTATTGAGCGATTGATGGAATACTATCATCGAAAAGGATATTCGGAAAATTGGATTAACCAACGACTCAAATCTATTGAAGTACGCAAGGAGTTGACCGATGAATGGGAACGCCGCGGAGTAAAAAAAGGACAGGAATTTGCAAACTTGACGGATATTATTACAGTCAGCTGGTCGGGTATGACTACCAAGCAGTATAAACAATACAAAGGGTTGAAAACGGAAAGTTTGCGTGATAATATGACAAATTTGGAGCTGGTTTTGAATATGCTTGCAGAAGCCTCAACAACCGAAATTTCAAAAGAGAAAAATCCGTGTACTCTTGCCGAAAATGCCAAAGTTGCCAAACAAGGCGGTTCGGTTGCTGCTGCTGCCCGACAAAAATTGGAATTGGAATCAGGTAAAAAAGTAGTTTCAAAACTAAACGCTAAAAATTTGAACGCAATTAAAGATAAAGAAATATGATAAAAACAAGTGCCAAAATATTGTTTTTTGACAGTTTGAATTAGAAGTATTATCTTTGTTTTTTTTAGAATTTTGAAAAATAATATGCACAATGAAATACAACGTATCATTTCGGGAGAGAGCCAAGTTAGGTATGGAACAAATATCCAAACAGCCATTGACTACCTTAGAAAAGGCGAAATTTCAGGCACTTTGGATAAAACAGATAAGCACTTCAAACGTAAAGAAACAGAGAGTTTGAGGAAATATATTGAAAATCAAAATCTTTGGGTAAAGGATATTGATTTGAGTAATTATGTTTCGGAAGGTGCTGAACAAAAAGTGTATTTAAAAGACGGCAGGTCTGTTTTTAAATTAAATGATGCTATTTATTATTTGTCGTGGGTTGATTATCTAGTGAGTTTATTATTAAATAACTTTTTCTTTCCCGATACAGCCTATAAGTTATTAGGATTTTTTGAAAATAAAACTATTTTATATGCAGTAGTAGAACAGAATTTTGTCAAAGCCACGGATAAAACGGATTTGAAACACGTTGAATTATTTATGAAATCAAATGGGTTTCAAAAGATTCGAAATAATGATTATTTTAATTCCGAATTGGGGATTAATTATTGAAGATTTACACGATGAAAATGTATTAACAAGCAATGGCATACTGTATTTTATTGACACTGTATTTTACTTAAAATAAATATAACAAACCAATGATAAAAACAGGAATCATAGGAGGCGCAGGCTACACCGCCGGCGAATTGATTAGAATACTAATCAATCACCCCAACGTTGAAATCGCGTTCGTAAACAGTTCGAGCAACGCAGGCAATAAAATTACCGACATCCACAGTGGATTAATCGGCGAAACCGATTTAATTTTTACCGGTGAATTACCGTTGGATAAAGTGGACGTTTTGTTTCTCTGCTCGGCACACGGCGACAGTAGAAAATTTATGGAGGCAAACGCTATTCCTCCATCGGTAAGAATCATTGACCTTTCGACCGACTATCGCAACGAAAGCGAGGGTTTTGTGTATGGCTTGCCGGAGTTGAATAAAGAACGGATTAAGAAAGCGGCTAAAATTGCCAATCCCGGGTGCTTCGCCACCGCAATTCAACTGTCTTTGTTGCCATTGGCTGCCAATGGATTGTTGAAAAGTGAAATTCACGTAAACGCCATTACCGGTTCAACCGGCGCAGGAGTAAAGCCCAGCGCAACAACCCATTTTAGCTGGCGCAACAACAATATTTCCGTTTACGAAGTATTTAAACACAGGCACTTAATTGAGATAAACCAAACCAATCGCTCAAACAACTGCAAAACGGATTTGACAAAGCGATTAATTTTGTGCCTGTCCGCGGAAACTTTACCAGAGGTATTTTTGCTTCGGTTTATACAGAGTGCAATTTGAGTTTGGAAGAAATAAAAGCACTTTACGAGCAATTTTACAAAGATGCCGCTTTTACTTTTATCACAGGCGCAAGTCCCGATTTGAAGCAAGTCATTAATACCAACAAGTGCGTCTTATTTTTAGATAAATACGAAAACAAAGTATTCATTGTTTCTATCATCGACAATTTGCTGAAAGGAGCATCCGGGCAAGCGGTTCAGAATATGAATCTGATGTTCGGGCTGGATGAAAAGAGGGGATTAAATTTGAAAAGTTCGGCATTTTAAGATATCATTCTTTGGTGTAGGGTGTAATCCAGATACGAACGGATTAAAACTACTCAATTTATTAGTTGCCCCATACATAAATGTTCGCTTATACTGGTATCTTCTATTGATTGAGCCGCTTATATCTGTAAACTTGAAACATACCGGTTATCTAATAACTTTCTATACACAAAAAGGAATGGAGTGCGAATTAGCAAGTCTGAATTAGATACATTACTCTCTCTTAATTTCAGACTTGCTAATTCGCACTCCATTCTTTTTTGTGTATAACAATCCCGCAAAGATAATTTATCAGCTTTTTATGCAAGGCAATTACTTTCGAGTATAAAAAGAGAATAAGGGTAAGTTTTGGGGATACACCTATCGTCACAGCTAACGCACATTTAAATCGTGACTTCAAGTCAAGATTATCCCAACATGCTTAACAATATTCCCGCCGCAACAGCCGAACCGATAACTCCAGCCACATTCGGACCCATAGCATGCATAAGCAAGAAATTTCCAGGATTAGCCTTTTGCCCTTCCACTTGTGAAACTCGTGCTGCCATTGGTACGGCAGAGACTCCGGCAGAGCCAATCAACGGATTAATTTTTTCTTTACTGAACAAATTCATAAATTTGGCAAGAAGTACGCCTCCGGCACTACCTAATCCAAATGCAACAATACCCATACACATAATAATCAACGTGCTTGCATTCAAGAAATTATCGGCAGTAGCCGTTGCCCCAACGGTAATTCCAAGAAATATGGTTACGATATTCATCAACTCGTTTTGTACGGTTTTTGCCAAACGTTCGACAACACCGCATTCGCGCATTAAATTTCCGAGCATAAGACAACCGATTAAAGTTGCCGCCGATGGTAACAGTAATGCAACAATAATAGTAACTAAAATAGGGAAAATAATCTTTTCTGTCCGGGAAACAGCCCGAAGTTGTTTCATCTCTATCTCCCGCTCCTTTTTAGTGGTAAGAAACCTCATAATCGGTGGTTGGATGACCGGAACCAATGCCATATAAGAGTAGGCTGCAACGGCAATCGGACCCAATAAATGAGGAGCTAATTTAGAAGTCAAATAAATGGCAGTAGGACCATCTGCCCCCCCGATAATACCGATAGAGCCTGCCTCTGCGGGTAAAAATCCAAAAGCACGGGCAGCCAAAAAAGTAGCAAAAATCCCGAACTGAGCAGCCGCTCCCAATAGTAAGCTTTTAGGATTAGCGATCAGCGGTCCAAAATCAGTCATTGCCCCTACACCGATAAATATCAAACAAGGGTAAATACCAAGTTTTACACCGAGATAGAGGTAGTCCAACAATCCGGCTTTATCTACAAAAATACCCCAATGGACATGTCCGCCTTCGAATAATTCCGCATTGAACAACCCTGCACCCGGTAAATTACTAAGGAGCATCCCAAAAGCAATCGGAAGCAGAAGTAATGGTTCAAACTTTTTAACAATCGCGAGATACAGCAATACACAGGCTATCACCAGCATAAGCAAAAACTTCCAGTTTTCTGCAAGTAAGGCAAAGCCGGTACTTTCAGCAAAGCCGACCACACTCTCGACAATACTAAGGTCAGCTTCGGGTTGATTTTCAATAATATTAACTCCTTGTGCAGTGGTTGATTCTCCGATAGGAGATTGTTGCGCTGACAATGGCATTGCAATAGTAAATAGCGCAATGATCAGCAGAGAAAAATAGCTGTTTTTCATTTTTCTTGTGCAATTTTAATGTAGTTGAATATCAATACGTTTTTATATTCCAAGGAGAATATCTGTAATTGATATTTTTAATCGTGATAATATCGCTCTCTTCATCATGAACATCGGCAAAATAGAGATGCATAGCCATCGCAATAGCAGCACTTTCGGGTCCCGCAACAGCTTCCGGATATTGTTCCGGCTCTTTTTCTTTTATTTCAACTTTTTTGTCTTCAGACAATCTATTGGATACCATTCCAAAAATGCGTAAAAGTAGTATCAATAGACATAAAATGATGAATACAAAACCGATTCCTAAAAAGGTTATAATGAAAGCATTTGTCCAGTTTATACTAAGTGTCAACATAATTTTGTTCGTTTTAAACGGCTAAAACACAGAAGCAAAGTAAGGTTTAGTAATTTTCAAATTCTTATAAAATAGTTTTTTTTGATTTTTAAAAGGTCATTTCAATCCTTATTTGAGGATCGAAATGACCACTCTATGAAACCGGAAGAAAGTTCAAACTGTATGTTATCACACCTTTAGACTTTCTTTTTTCCTATTTTACTCCAAATCCATAAGCGGATCGCCTTGCAATACGCTTTGTCCTACCTGAACATGAATAGTTCTTACAATACCATCTTTGTCTGCCATAATGTTATTTTCCATTTTCATGGACTCAATGACGATTATTTGGTCTCCCTTCTTCACTTCTTGTCCGACTGAAACAGGAATTTTAAAAATATTGCCGGGGAGCGGCGACTTGATTGATTTCGCACTGCCGCCCGTTGATTTTCTCGGAATAGGGGCAGCTTCCCTTTCCGGCGTAGGCGAGGTATTGTTTTTGGGTCCTTTTCTGGCGATAGCCGGCTTAGGTATTGAAGCATCGTTCTCTCTCTCAAACTCTACAATGTATGGTTTTCCGTTGACAGAAACTTCTGCCATGCCCTTTTCTTGTTCTGTTACCGAAACTTCAAATGTTTCACCTTCAACTTTAATTTTGAATTTCTTCATTTTATAATATTTTTATATCATAATTTTATTGTATACCAAATATTTTTGAAGACCAGGGAGAATACTTGCTATGAATATTCTTGAACGTGATAATATCGCTTTCTTCATCATGAACACCATAATAGAGGTGTAAAGACATAGCAATAGCTACTTTCTCCCTGAATAAAATGCCTTCTTCCAAATTAAGATCATTCGCTTTTTCCATCGCCGCTTTCTGTTCTTTTTTCTTATCAAGTGCTTTACCTATTACGATAAAAAGCACCAACAAAAAAATTACTGCCATAAAAACAGCATAAACAATAAGCATTGCATTATTTGCATTAAGAATGAACATAACCGGCTATTTTTACAATGGTATATTATTGTGTTTACGCAACGGATTTACTACCTTTTTGGTTTGCAATGACTTAAATGCGCGAATCACGCGAAAACGTGTATTGCGAGGTTCAATCACATCATCAATGTAACCCATTGAAGCGGCTTGGTACGGATTGGCAAAAGCTTCTTGATATTCGGCTGTTTTCTCTTGAACGTATTTTGCTTTTTCTTCCGGATTTTCGATTTTGGAAATTGCTCTTCCTTCCAACACTTCGATAGCACCGCTTGCACCCATTACGGCAATTTCGGCAGTAGGCCAAGCATAGTTGAAGTCGCCGCGAAGCTGCTTACAGCTCATCACATCGTGAGCACCACCGTAAGATTTACGCAACGTTACGGTTACTTTCGGAATAGTTGCCTCTCCGTATGCGAACAATAATTTGGCTCCGTGAACGATGATACCGCCTTGTTCTTGACCCGAACCCGGCAAGAATCCCGGGACATCGACTAATGTGAGAACCGGAATGTTGAACGCATCGCAGAAACGCACAAAACGGGCAGCTTTGCGAGAGGATTCAATGTCTAAAACACCTGCCATTTGCGATGGTTGATTAGCCACGATTCCGGTCGAAACACCATCGAAACGGGCAAACCCAACAATGATATTTTTAGCATAGCCGGCATGTACTTCAAAAAAATCCCCATAGTCCGTAATCGAAGTGATAACTTGCATCATATCATACGGTTGATTCGGATTCTCTGGAAGTAATGAATTAAGAGCGTCCTCTTTTCTTTCAATCGGGTCTTCGCACTCAATATCCGGAGCATCCTCCAAGTTATTTTGAGGCAGGTAAGATAATAATTCGCGAATGGTTGCCAGGCCGCTTTCTTCGTTTTCTGCAACAAAATGAGCTACTCCCGAACGTGATGCGTGCATATTGGCACCTCCCAAATCTTCTGTCGAAATATCTTCTTTGGTAACTGCTTTTACCACTTTCGGTCCGGTAATAAACATATAGCTGTTATCCTCCGACATCATAATAAAGTCGGTCAGGGCAGGCGAATAAACCGAACCGCCGGCACAAGGTCCGAAAATAACCGAAATCTGAGGAATCACACCCGAAGCAAGAATATTACGCTGGAAAATTTCCGCATATCCTGCGAGTGAAGCTACCCCTTCCTGAATACGAGCACCTCCCGAATCGTTGATTCCGATTACCGGAGCACCCATCTTCATTGCCAAGTCCATTATCTTACAAATCTTTAAAGCAAAAGTTTCGGAAAGCGAGCCGCCGATAACAGTAAAATCGTGTGAGTAAACATAAACCAAACGTCCGTTGATGGTTCCTTGCCCGGTAACAACACCATCGCCAAGATATTTTTCCTTTTCCATTCCGAAGTTTGTACAACGATGGGTAACGAACATATCCAACTCTTCGAAACTACCCTCATCAAGCAATAAGTTAATCCTTTCTCGAGCGGTTAATTTTCCTTTTGCATGTTGAGATGCTATTCTTTTCTCGCCACCTCCCTGTTTCGCCTTTACGCGAAAGTCTATAAGTTGCTTAATCTTATCTTCGTTTCTCATATATGGATATTTTATTTGTTCGGATTTTCGCAAAGCTCAGTAAGAACACCTCCGGTTGATTTCGGATGTAAGAATGCAATGTTTAATCCTTCGGCTCCTTTTCTTGGCTTTTGGTCAATCAACTGAACGCCTCTTTCAGCCGCTAATTGAAGTTTTCCTTCCAATCCTTCAACCGCATAAGCAATGTGATGAACTCCTTCTCCCCTTTTTTCAATAAACTTAGCAATTGTACTTTCAGGATCAGTCGCTTCAAGCAATTCAATTTTGGTTTCTCCTACTTTGAGAAATGCTGTTTTTACTTTTTGTTCCTTTACTTCCTCTACGGCATAACATTTCAGACCTAAAACATTTTCGTAATAAGGCAATGCTGCGTCTATGCTTTTTACTGCGATTCCGATGTGCTCAATGTGTGTGGGATTCATGCTATCAATTTAATTTTAATCTTGTGAAATTATATTTTTTAAAATCACCCGAAATTACTAAATAAAACGACAAGAAGCAACTTTATTAAAGAATAAAATAAGTTAATTTTCAGAGCTATCCGAGCAATTTGAATGGCAAATTGTTAATTTTAGTATAAAAAACACCCAAAATATATCAAAAAGTAATTTCCTGCTAAAAAATCGGTGTATTTGATAGCGATTATTGTTCAAAAAAATCAGATATCAATTGAAAAATATTCAAAATAATCTTGTATCATAATCCCGCTTTTTAATATAAATTTGCATCTTAAAATCAAATATAAAATGGAATACCTCAGATTTGTCGATATTTTAGAATTTCTCGGAACATTTGCCTTTTCAATTTCGGGAATACGGTTGGCTTCAGCTAAACAGTTTGACTGGTTTGGCGCATTTGTTATCGGATTTGTAACGGCAGTCGGCGGAGGTACTTTGCGCGACGTAATGCTCGACCAGCCCCCTTTTTGGATGGTTAACCCTATCTATATTATATCCACAGGGATAGCGTTCGTTGTTGTTATTTTCTACCGGAAAATCCTAATACGGCACAATTACACCATCTTTACGTTCGATGCCGTAGGCTTAGCCCTCTTTACGGTAGTGGGAATTGAAAAGACGCTTGGTTGCGGATTCCCGTTTTGGGTGGCATTGATTATGGGGATTATCACCGGTTGCGTTGGGGGAATTATCCGCGATGTACTGATTACCGAAATTCCGTTGATTTTCAGAAAAGAAATTTACGCACTGGCAAGCCTCGTTGGCGGACTTTTTTACTTTGCAAGCGACCTAATAGGGATGCCCGCCGAAATTACGAAAGTCATCGCGATTATAGCTGCTGTCTTGACGCGTATCATTGCAGTCCGGTTTCAAATCAGCCTGCCGATACTTAAAGGAAGCGAAGACAAGGGTATGAAAGGGATTCAATAATTAAGAGTGTCCAAGCAAATAACTATTCCTGCCCTTTCTGTTTCAACAAATCCCTCAATAACGAAGCCTTCTCATAATCTTCTTTTTTTACCGCATTTTCTATTTCCTGCTGTATTTCGGCAGGAGAAAGGTCAAACAGGCTTTTAGGCTCGCCTTTTTCCTCACGCACGGTTGAACTTGGAATCACACCAGCTACGTTCATCACATTTTCGTTGGTGTAAATCGGCACATTGAAACGCAATGCCATGGCAATGGCATCGGAAGAGCGCACGTCAAACCGCGTTGTTTCGCCGTTTCGATCACACAACATCGCGGCATTGAAAATTCCTTTCACTATATCATATATGTATACTTCTTTCAATTCAATACCGTAATGCACCATGACACTGAAAAAGGTGTCGTGTGTCATCGGACGCGGCGGCAACAAGTGATCTATGGCAATAGCAATGGATTGTGCCTCGCTCGACCCGACAATGATAGGTAGTCGTTTTTCACCTTCCTTCTCTTTTAAAAGAACAATGTAGGTGTCAGGCGATTGACTGATAGTCAGCCCTAATATAGATAATTCAATTTTTTTCATTTCAAAAAATTTATAGACAAACATAAATAAAAATACAATAATTTGTGGAAAAATCCAAATCTTTTTGTACTTTTGCACCCGATTTTCCTTCGTGGTATGAACAAGTGGTTGAAAGCCCACCACCGGAACTAACTTAAAAACATAAGTTTTATATGTACGCTATCGTAGAAATCGCAGGACAGCAGTTTAGAGTACAACAAGGACAAAAGTTATTTGTTCACCGTTTGGAAGCAGACCGCGGTACTGTAGTAGAATTTGACAAAGTATTGTTGCTTGACAATGACGGAAAAGTAGTTATCGGCGCACCAACCGTAGCCGGCGCAAAAGTAACTGCGGAAGTTGTTTCTCATGTAAAAGGAGAAAAGGTAATTGTTTTCCACAAGAAAAGAAGAAAAGGTTACAGAAAAAGAAATGGTCATCGTCAAAGTATGACCGAATTGAAAATTAATTCAGTAGTTGCTTAATATTTAAAATTGTAGAAAAATGGCACATAAAAAAGGAGTCGGTAGTTCCAAAAACGGTCGTGAATCAGCAAGTAAGCGGCTTGGAGTTAAAATATTTGGAGGTCAGTTTGCAAAAGCAGGAAACATTCTTGTACGTCAGCGTGGAACAACTCACCATGCTGGTGAAAATGTAGGTATCGGAAAAGACCATACATTATTTGCATTGACCGATGGTCAAGTTGCATTCAGAAAAAGAAAAGACAACCGTTCTTTCGTTTCTGTTTTACCACTTGTGTAATATTCTGTTACATAGATATTTGAAAGAAGCTGTCTCAAAAGGACAGCTTCTTTTTTATGATTCTCTACGCCGTCCTAATTTCGATATGAGAGGAAAATCGGATCAAGTAAAAATTCCTGTTGGTAGAAAAATAGATGAAGCGTTAGAATTATTTCGGATTTTTTGACTCACTAAAATTTTCCCTATAAATGTTTCTTTTATAGACATTCATAGGGAAAATATATGCAGAGTAATATTTAACAGAAAATAGAATTTTATTTGTAAATACATTTTTTACCAACAACCTTTTACAGTTGATCCACATTTTAAGTATTATCACGGATAAGCATTTAATTTATATTTCATTTTAAGCCGGCAGATTACCATCAAAATCAGAAAGAGAATAAAATTCGATACCTATTGGCTTCACCGACAAAATCTTTTCCACCACCGAACGATGATATACTTTTTCTAAATATCTTTCTTTTAGAGCAAAAACTAGGCGTTCTTCTAAGGGGATTTTATCTAATTTATCATTATCCAAAATCAACTTATCTATGCGGTAAACTCTACCGGGAATAAACTCATCCTTTTCCCATTTGGATCTTTCCTTATCCATACATTCCACCAAGTTGTAGATGTGGATATAATAATATCCTTCGTGTTCATCTCCACCGATATCCTCAATAGTTGCCGGAACAAATTGTATATCTTTCAATTTCATGACATCCAATTGCTCTTTTATCTTTTCTGATATAACCATCATATAACCGCCGCGATGCAAATCTGCTAACTGTGGATTATCAGGCACCGGCTCACAGAATTTAAAAGGTATCGGCATATTTCCCTGCCAAGATTTTTTTGAAAATTCAATTTCACCATCTTGCCAATGAGTAAAATTAACTATAGGAAAATTAACTCCTTTTGTTCTCATATAAAAGTACTCCTGACTGTAATCGTTCATTATTTCTGTTTTTTAGTAAATTTATTTTTATAAATTTCTCATTTTTAACATCTTATTCATTTTACAAAATAGTTATTGTTTTTTTAGTTGTACAACAGCTATCCCATTATATGCCGGCGTTTTTATCGCATTTTCTTTTTCTTTGCGTTTCATTACAAGTTTATTTTTTGTTAATCACAGCATTTTCTCATTTTAAAATTAATGCGCCACGCTTTTGCAATCCAAATTTCATTGGAAATGATAATCCTACTCTATTTCACTATTACAAGAAAACTTTTGCAAAAATATTAGTTTTTACAACCTTTGTCAATCCCACCAAAGTATGATTTTCGATATGGATATACAACAATTTTTTCTCCGGATACAATAAATCCGGGAAAATTTATCGTATGACGACATTGATTCGTAGATTAGGGAAATTCAATAAAAACTCCAAAATATGTTCTTTTATTGTTTGATAGTAAAAAATCTGCTTTGATGTAATTTATTAGGAAATCAGCTGTTTCTATATATTATTTCCAACACATGATTTGATGTTGTCAACCGGTTATAATACAATTTCACCCCGAATTCGCCCATAAAAAGCGAATTCGGGGTAATTTTCAGGAAATAATGGTCTATTAAAAATTTATATGCTTATCAGCCATATTACCCCTAACAATAATTATTTCCCACAAAGACACAAAGAACACAAAGTTTTTTTATAGCCTTTGTGTTCTTTCTTTGTGTCTTTGTGGGAAATAATTATTATAAGTTTTTATGACCTTTGTCGTTGTGTTTATAAAATTCGTTGACTTTAGCATTGGGGGTAATATTGTTGATAAGCGATAAAATTTATAATGCTTATCTGCTATCACCGGGACTGTCTTCAAAAGCCCGTCATTAGCTCCTTTTGACAGCACCAATTACTTTCATTTTCTTTATTTCAACTTCAATGCCTTATCCTCCTCTTTCTCCATTATTTTCCGTTCTTCAGGCGATTTATCGTTGATACCGCAAAGGTGTAAAATGCCGTGTATGATAACCCGGTAAAGCTCATCCTCGTAAGCAACTCCAAATTTCTCCGCATTTGATGCCACAGTCTCCAAACTGACAAAAATATCACCCGAAATACGTTTTTCTTCGGTATAGTCGAACGTAATAATGTCTGTGTAGTAATCGTGTTGCAAATATTCCTTATTCACATTCAAAATATGCTCGTCCGAACAAAAAACATACGAAATATCTCCCACGTGGAAACCATGGTTTTCTGCCACTTTCTTAATCCAAGCCGAAACATCTCGCTTCCTGATTTTCGGCATTTTAATTCCTTCTGTAAAATATGAAATCATAAGGCTGGTTAATTTTCAATGAATGAACCGGATAATCAGATAACAATATTGGATTAAAATAAAAATATCAGGAGTTAACTTCCTGATATTTAATCAAAATTGCATGATTTAACCTTGAGCCGATAGCCGGACTCGAACCGGCGACCTATTCATTACGAATGAATTGCTCTACCAACTGAGCTATAGCGGCATTTGCGGTTGCAAATTTAAAGGGAAAAAGTGATTTATTGAAATTTTTTAGAAATTTTTTTCTATAATAGTTACCTTTGTACTTTTACTTTAAAATTATGCAACAACCTTCATACTTGACTTCCGGCGATAAAGTCGCTATTGTATCCCCTTCGGGCATGGTCGATCAACAATACATTGACGGAGCGGTTGACATGTTGACTTCTTGGCAGTTAACCCCAATTGTCAGCCCCTTTGCGCGCGAAATATCCGGCCGGTTTGCCGGAACGGATGAGCAACGGCTGCACGATTTACAGCAAGCACTGGACGATTCTTCCGTTCGTGCCATTTTGTGCAGTCGCGGTGGATATGGCATGGTACGAATAATTGACAAGTTGAATTTTGAAGCCTTTGTTAAGCATCCGAAATGGCTTATCGGGTTTAGTGATATTACCGTTTTACATGCTGCGGCAATTCGACAAGGGGTACAGTCCATTCATGCCGTTATGGCAAAAGGGCTGACGGAAAGCAATTCGCAGGCAGAACCGGTTACCTTTTTACGAGAAATACTGTTTGGAAAAATCCCCGCTACATATACATTATCGCCGAACACATTAAATCGCTTGGGTAAAGCGACCGGAACGCTGGCCGGCGGAAATCTCTCCGTCCTGCATGGATTGCGCGGAACAACCTTTGATATTCAACCGGAAGGAAAAATCCTTTTCATCGAAGATCTTTCGGAAAAACCCTACCATATCGACCGGATGATGCAAAACCTTAGATTAGGCGGAATTTTATCCCAACTTTCCGGATTGCTGGTTGGCCGTTTTACTGAAATCAACGAAGACCCACTATTCGGAAAAACAGTAGAAGAGATTATCCGTTCTGCGGTTGATGAGTATGATTATCCGGTTGCGTTCGATTTTCCGGTAGGACACATCGAGCATAATTTACCTGTCATTCATGGCGGCAAAGTAAGAATGACTGTTTCGGGAATAGGGGCAGAAGTGCAATATGCCTAATATTACAGCCATTTCTCTTTCCGGTACCACTCAATACACTCGCGCAAACCTTCCGGTAAATGATAACCGGGCGTAAATCCGAGATCTTCATTTAATGCACCTACTTCACATTTCCAGTTCAACGCTGAGAGAATGTTGTACTTGTCCTTGTTTAAAGTCGGCGTTTTACCCAACCAGCCGCCAACCGTATCCAACATATAAGCGAGACCTTTTACCAGCGTACAAGGTACTTTCACCGGGATTGTCCATTTGACCCCCAACTCTTTTTTTGCTAAACCGGCATATTCATCCGAAGTCCAAACATCCCCATCGGCTACAAAATAGGCTTTCCCTATGGCTTTTTTTTCGATGGAAAGAAAAATTACCTTTACCAAATCTTTTACATAAATGAAGGTAATGTATTGAGGCTTGAATCCGATAGCGGGGTTCAAATGCCGCTGTAATGTTTGCAGCATCACAAAATAATCTTTTTCACGCGGTCCGTAAACGCCGGTCGGACGAAGAATCGTATAGGGGAAACCCGGCAGCGATTGGATAAATTTTTCCGCTTTCAATTTGCTTTTTCCGTACAATGTATCAGGCGCAGGAGTATCGTTCAACTTGATTTCTTCCAATGAAACCGGATTTCCCGAACCAAAAGAAGAGAGACTACTCATATAAATAAACTGTTCCGGAACCATATCTGCCTCTTGGAGAGCTTGAATAAAATTGCGGGTGTAATCGAAATTCACTCGTTCAAAATCGGTCTTATGCTCACATTTGGTCAATCCCATGTTGTGGATAATCACATCCCATTTCCCGTATTCCGCCTTTTGTCCGGTCAGCATTTTGACCATTTCATCCTTGTTTGAATAAGGAAAATCAATCGTTTTAATTGAGGAATCCGGCAAAAATTTCTTGCTGCTTGTCTTGCGCACACCTGCCCAAGTTTCATTTCCTCTTTTCAAGGACTCTTCAACGATAAAACTTCCGATAAAGCCGGTTGCCCCGGTTACTAATATTTTCATGTTTTGAATGATTAAAATACAAAAGTACAATATTTTCTTTTCTCCTGTTGCAATTATCAGGCTTTTTCAGTAAATTGAAAATTGTATTACTTGGCCGGCATCAGCAGAGTGATCATATTATTTTTTCAACACCTTCTTTTCTTCCGTTTTCAACCGCCGCTCTACTTTTTGCACATCTTCGGCAGACGGCAGATTTTCAGGAATAATATCACGTTCAAGCAGCATTTTTCTTACTGCCAAATTATTATCAATATGTTCTGTTTCAATCGGTTTTACACCATACAAATCTTTTGTTTGCACATTAACAGAAGTCATCTCCGCAGCCAAATCCTTGGCTTTTATATTAATAGTCGGCAAGAAATCGGCAACCGGACGACTATTCGGAACACCTAACTTTCGTTTTAACATCGCTGTATTCAACCGGAATAAAGCTTGATCGCCTTTTGAACGGATAATGGCAAAATCCTTGTCGTTTACCCCTCGTTCATAAAGAATACCGGATAAATGCTTCTCCGTTTCAGCTAATTTTGCACGGGCTTTTACACGCTCATAATCTAATATGCGTTGTTCAATGATTTCCGCCCGCCTTGTTTGAACTGCAAAATAACTTTGAGCAAAGGCGATCTGCTCTTTACGACTATCTCCATTTTGCGCAATTAAATAGCAGGCGTAACGTGTAAGAAGTGTGTCATCTATCTGATGTGAGCACCTTTCCCTGCATCGATCACCTTGCTGACGTCAGCAAAGTGATAAGCTATACTTTCTCCCGCATTTTTACACGCATCTTTGGCTTTTTCAATGATATTCTCAAAGTTCCGCCACTGCGAATAACCCAACAATTTTTGTAATTCCCTTGCACTCCAACACTCTACTCCTTCGATTTCGGTAGAGGCACTTTCAAATTGCGCAAACAACGCTTTGATTTCTTCAGACTTCAACATAATTTAATTAAAATTTATTTTATGGGCGCAAAGATAACGATTATTAGTTGCAGTATTGTACTTTTGCGTTAAAAAAAAGTTTATATGAAATACAACATCTTTACAGGAATCATTCTCCTGTTCATCGCATTACTGAAAATCAGTCTAATGGATATGACTTTCTTTTGGGACAATATTACGTGCCTTTCGCTGCCTGCTAACTTTTTTTACGAAAATAAGCTGCAAACATTGATTTACAGCGGTTGGCTGGATAATGGTGATCCGCACATCATTCCTTATTTGCAGGCTGCCGTTTGGTCTTTGTTTGGAAAAAGCCTGCTTATCTCCCATTTGATGTTTTTGCCGGTTGTTGCCGGGGCCGTTTTTCAAATCGTACAGATCTGTAAAAAAACACTGGCTCCGGATTGTTCAAAAAGCAATCTCATCGTCTTTTTATCCGGCTGTCTCCTTGTTTTGGCAGATCCAAGTGTATTAACACAACTTCTTTTGCTTGGGATTGACTTGTGGGTTATTTTCTTTGCCGTTTATGCCATCAATCAAATGCTTGCCGACAAAAAAGCAGGTTTATCACTCGCTTTCATCGGATTATGCCTCACAAACAAAAGAGGAATGATCATCGCCGCAACGCTAATGATTGCCTACGTTTTGAAAGTCTTTCTGTTAGAAAAAAGAGCATTTTCGATTAAAGAACTTGTAAAAACCGTCCTTCCTGCCATGCCCGGTTGTTTTACAGTATTCGTTTATTTATTTTTCAGATTTCACTATCACGGTTGGGTATTTACCAATGAAGATTCAGCTTGGGCAGGAACGGGTGATTTGGTCGATTTTTACGGTTTTATCCGGAATTCTGCCGTCTTTGTATGGAAAAATATTGACTTCGGCAGGATCGGGTTATGGGCGGTTATGCTTTTCATGTTTGTGAAATTCGGATACAAACGGCTGTTTAACTCAGAAAACCGCTTTTTATGGTTGTGTTACTTCTTACTGCAATTTTCATTTGCATGCGTTACGCTGACTATCACCAATCCGTTTGGTGCGCGGTATTTTATCGTGCAGTTTATTTTGTTTGCGATTCTTACTACTAAGTTATTATTTGATTTATTCAATGAAAAACAGGCAAAAATAATCGCCGTACTGCTCATTATTGTTTCAGTTACAGGAAATCTGTGGTTATATCCCGAAAAAATCGCACAGAATTGGGACTGCACGATGAAACATCTTCCGTTCTATTCGCTCCGCAAAGAATGTTTCGATTATATGGAAAAGCAAGGCATTGCCTACGAACAAACGGCTTCCGGTTTTTGCCTGTATGGCGACCAGCGAAATGTAGATTTAATGAACAAGGAGCGAATTATCCAGAGTATCTTGACAGACGATATTCAATTTTTTCTTTACAGTAACATTAGCAATTTGAGCGATGAAATGATAGAAGAATTTAATAATCCGGCAATTTGGACAAACATAAAGACCTTTGAAAGAGGCGGGGTGTTTATCCGCGTACTTTCGAGAAACAAAAAATAAATCTAAAATGATTTTTACGAAAAAGTGGCTGTCATTAGCTCCTTTAGTCGCTGGCCGCTGGTTCCGTGCTTAACGCGGAACCGGATAAAAAACGATACTGATTATTAAAGGATTAAACATCAATTCCGCAATAACGAAGCGTATTTTTCGACTTTTGAGACTATCTCATCGTAATTTTAGAACCTGTTTGAATTAATAATGCGAATCAGGAGCTGAAAAAAATGCGACAAAAGGCATATCCCCCTTGCGCCCAAGTCCTGATGCACATAATTAACTCAAACAGGTTTTTAAAGAGCCGGTTATTTCAACTTTACTGTTTTTTTCGAACTACCATCTTCGTATAGAATAATATATACGCCTTTTTCCGGTGATTCCGGTAGTTTTACACCGGAAATGGTACTATAACCGATTATTTCCGGTAGAGATGTTTCGTGCAGCGCCTCTACAACATCAACTGTACCACCCTCTCCGGTAGTTCTAAAGAAACCTGTTTCGGAAGTTAATTCATCGTTGTTGGCATTAAATGCTTTGAGGACATAGTAATAAGTCGTATTATTTTCCAGATTTTCAACGGTATAAGAAAAACTCGAAGTCGCAATTTGACCTTCGTTGCCTGATTTGAGAATGGATATATAGATCAAATTTCCACTTTCATCAAATTCCATTGTACAAATAAGGTCTGTACATTCTTCGTCACCATAAATATTCAAAATATATCCTCCGGCATTTTTAACGTATTGCACAACTACCTCTGCAGCATCTTCGGCTGGTATAATGATGACAGGTAAATTTTTTCTAATAACTATCACTGTATCGGTTATTGATGTTTTTCCGTCTTCGGCAGTCACGATAATCCAAAACATATTTTCACCAAACGCCAATGAATTTACTCCTAAATCACCTTCAATAATTGCGTTAGGATGATTAGAAATAGCCTCTATGGTAATTTCATCAACCAGATAATCCACTTCGACAGTATGTATATGACTGCTTGCATCGTACTCGAAATCGCTTGGCGTAATGCTTAACGATTGAAACGAGGCATCATCGCTTGCCGCGCGAATAAATACAAGGGTATAAGTTTTCGTTGTTACACTATCTGCGGCTGTCACTACAATGTTGAAAATATTTTCCCCGACTGCCAATTTTTTTTCTCCCAAAGCATCATTCGCAACCGTTGCATTTGAATCATTCGGAATAATATCCAGGAACGTAATGCTTTCTATTTTGTTTGCCACATTTACCGGAACATCAACCGATTTTAAATCATAATTCAATATCCCTGCCGAAACGGTAAGGTTTTTTAGCGTAGCATCATTGTTTGCTGCACGAATAATTGTAATAGTGTAAGTTTTCGTTGTTACACCATCTTCTGCCGTTACTATAATTTCGAAAGTATTTTTACCGACTGCCAAGTCTGCAGGCCAAATAGACATTGGATTAACAGTTGCCTTCCAGTCAACAGGACTATAATTGATTGTGAAATTTTTCGTATCATTGACTACATTTATCGTGGTATCCATTGCCGTTATTGTAAAATTCTTCATTTGATAACCTTCCTCAAAAAAGGATACATGAATACCGCCTAATGAGGCATCATTATTTTCGCCGCCGACAATCTCTGCAAAAAAATCACGAAATACCTGATATTCTCTTTTTGTACCGGCAGGAATACTTAGTACACAAGAAGGAGATACATTGAAACAGACTTCGATTGGTTTTTCCCAAAAAACTTTTAGGGTATCTATTTTTATTGGATCTCCTTCACTCATACAAAAAAAAGCATAAAGATCAATTGCCGCTACACTCTCCGGTATAACACAAGTCCCTGTTTTTCCTCTCGGGCAAATCAGCAAGGTATCCTTATTTTTACTGTACAGCATTCCATCTTCCACAGAAAAAAATTCATGGTCTTCTTTTACAATAAAAGTAGTAAGACTGGTTAAATCACTCCAAAAATAGAAAGGTTGTCCAGCATCCTTCAACGATGTTACTCCATTGGGAATGTTAATTTCAGTAATACCCGAACAACGGCTAAAGGCATTTGATTTAATGGTTGTTACACTATCCGGGAGCACAATTTTAGTAAGACCGGTACAATTGTAAAACACACCCTCTTCAATCGTTTTTACGTTTTCCGGAATTGTAATTTCAGTAAGACTGATACATCCTAAAAAAGCGTAATCATTAATACTTGCGACACTTTCTGGAAGCGTAATAGAACGAAGATTTATACATTCTTCAAAAGCAGAACTTCCAATACTCGTTACACTTTTAGGAATTATAACAGAAGTGAGATTGGAGCAATACAAAAAAACAAAATTCTCAATGCTCGTTACATTTTCAGGAATTGCGATTCCGGTCAAAGCCGTACAACTCTCAAAAGCAGATATCCCAATCGTTTTTACACTTTGGGGAAGCGTAATTTTAGCAAGGCTTGTACAATTCAGAAATGCAGCATTCCCAATACTCGTTACACCTTCAGGAATTGTAATTTCAGTAAGGTTGGTATAATTGTCAAATACAGCAATACCAATACTCGTTAATTCATCTTCTATAATTACTTGTTTGACCTGCGATTCGATAGCAGAATCCCAAAAACTATTAGACAACGGTCCCGTGCCGCTTATGGTTAACGTGCTATCTTCAAGTATTGCTGTCTGATAATCAACTTTACTATTGTTATTCCAAGTTTGTGCCGCTATCACACCGAAATTTACCACAAAAAGAATGGCTGTAAGTGAAATTTGTATTCGTTTCATGTTTTGATAATTTATTTGATTTACAGTAAAAAATGAGCAAATGTAGAGAAAAATTTATTACAAATGTTAAAAGACAAGTTGTTTTTGAGATATTTTAAAAAGTCAAAACGAAAAATAACACAATTTATATTGTATTATTTTTTCAATCCATATTATTGCAACTTATTGAGTTATAAACATAAAAAAATTTAGAGGCTGTTTGAGTTATTCACGATAAAAGAAACAAAGGAATAATTCCGATTTTTTTAACAAACTCTTATAAAATGCGAGAAACCGGAAAAAGAACAGAACGTATGAAGACTGTGTTTTGGGAAATAATTCTCAATTTTATGGTGCGATTTGGCATAATAAACAACTATATTTGCAAAACAAAACAGTAATTAATACAACAATTACCTAATCATCAACCGTATACAATTCCCGCGCATTGTGAGTTTGGTTTGTCAAACCATCACCATGCTCCGGCAGATTGCAAAGGCGTGTACAGTAGAGCAATACAAATTTTGTAATTTATTAAAAAATATGAGAGTAGTAATCCAACGAGTAAGCCATGCATCGGTAACAATCAGCCAAAAAATCAAATCCAGTATCGGAAACGGATTATTGGTGTTAGTTGGAATCGAAGACAGAGATACCGGTGAAGACATAGAGTGGCTGGCAGCAAAAATCGTAAATCTGCGGATATTCGACGATGAAAACGGGGTAATGAATAAATCTATCATAGAAACCAACGGGGAAATCCTCGTTGTAAGTCAATTTACCCTGCATGCGATGACCAAGAAAGGGAACCGCCCATCATACATTAAAGCATCGAAACCGGAAATCGCAATTCCTCTTTATGAGAAATTTTGCCGGAAAATAACCGGTTTAACCGGAAAAAAAATTGAGACAGGCGAATTTGGTGCAGATATGAAAGTCGAATTGCTGAATGATGGACCGGTAACAATTTGGATTGACTCAAAAAACCGGGAATAAATGTTTTTTTTTGCCATTGTTTTTTGGTCAAAAACAATGGCAAAATTAGTATTGAATATTACCAAATAGCATGGCGTCTGTCTTATTTGTGAAACATACTCTTTTTTCTTGACAATTTTTACAAAATGAAGATTTATCGTTATATTTGTCATACTTAAAAACAGAAATAATAAAAATAGATTAATATAAACCTACCCCATTGGATATTCACGAATTATTGAGCGTTTTTGAGAATCATTCTCAGATAAAAGCAGTTGTGGACTGGTATGCAACCCAAAAGAGCAACCTTTTTTTGAAAGGAACGGAAGGATCCCTTCGCTCGCTCGTTTTTGCCTATTTGTATCAGACAAAACCCGGACATCTTTTTTTTGTACTGAATGATGCCGATGAGGCAGCCTATTTTTACCACGATTTGGTACAAATATTGGGAAAAGAGAAGGTTCTTTTCTTCCCGTCATCCTACAAGCGTGCGTTAAAGTCGTCCGGACAAAAGGATTCTGCCAACGAAATTCTCCGGACGGAAACATTGAACATCATCGAAAATTCATCGGAAAATTACCTGATTGTTTCCTATCCCGAAGCAATTATGGAGAAGGTAATTGCATCCGAGCATCTGCGAAAAAAAACGTTGCACCTGCACGATGGAGAGTGTGTTGATACCGACTTTATTATTCAAGTGCTGCATGAGTATGGATTTGAACGTGTTGATTTTGTGTACGAGCCTGGACAATATTCCGTGCGCGGAAGTATCATTGACGTTTTTTCCTTTTCAAACGAATATCCCTACCGCATAGATTTTTTCGGCGATGAGATTGACTCAATTCGTACTTTCGATATTGAAAGTCAGCTTTCTAAGGAAAAGAAAGAAAGCATTTCGATTATTTCCGATATTCATACCGGGCAGGACGTTTCCGAGTCTATATTCAAATATACCCGGCCAAATACCACTTTTGTATTTCGCGATTTCGTTTTCATTTCAGACCGTACAAAGCATTATTATGAGGAATCAAAGGAAAAGCAAAATCTCTCGGAACCGGCAGAATTTCTTCGACAACTATTAGATTTTCGCCGTGTGGAGTTTGGATCTCATTGCTCATTAAAAGAGCCTGATACCATTGTTTTTAATTCTTCTCCCCAGCCGGTTTTCAACAAAAATTTTGAGTTAGTCAGCCAAAATTTTCAAGAGATGCTGAAAAACGGCTACCAAATTTTTGTATTGAGCGATAATGAACGTCAGACAGACCGTTTGAAAACGATCTTTGCCGACCGGAAAGAGAATGTTACATTTACAGCAGTGTTGAAAACCTTACACGAGGGATTTATCGACCACGAACTGAAAATTTGCTGCTACACCGACCACCAGATTTTCGACCGCTACCATAAGTACAGCCTGAAATCAGATAAGGCACGTGAAGGACGCGTAGCGTTGAGTCTGAAAGAGTTAAGCAATTTCAATCCGGGCGATTACATCGTGCACATCGACCACGGAGTAGGTAAATTCGGCGGTTTGATAACCACTGAAATGAACGGAAAACGGCAGGAAGTAATCAAGCTCCTTTACAAAGACGATGATTTGGTTTTCGTCAGTATTCATTCTCTGCATAAAATTTCGCGCTATAAAAGCAAAGACGGCGACCCGCCACGCATCAATAAATTGGGAACCGGAGCCTGGCAGTCGCTGAAAGAGCGTACTAAGAAAAAGGTCAAGGATATTGCCCGCGAGCTGATTTCGCTTTATGCCAAACGCCGTTCGGAACACGGATTTTCTTTCTCGCACGATACGTTCATGCAGTCCGAACTGGAAGCTTCTTTTATCTATGAGGATACTCCCGACCAAGTTAAAGCAACCGTTGATGTCAAAAAAGATATGGAGCGAGATTTGCCGATGGACAGGCTTATTTGCGGAGATGTCGGGTTTGGAAAGACGGAAATTGCCATCCGTGCAGCCTTCAAAGCTGTTGCCGACAACAAGCAGGTGGCAGTGCTTGTACCAACCACGATTTTGGCACTGCAACATAGCCGCACGTTCAGCGAGCGATTGAAAGATTTTCCTTGCCGGGTAGATTATTTAAGCCGCTCGCGCAAGGCGAAAGATGTAACAGCTATTCTGAAAGATCTTTCGGAAGGAAAGATCGACATTCTCATTGGTACGCATAAAATCATCGGGAAAGAGGTTCGTTTCAAGGATTTGGGATTGCTGATTATTGACGAGGAACAGAAGTTCGGCGTATCCGTCAAGGAGAAAATCAAGCAGATGAAAGTGAACGTAGATACGCTCACGATGACGGCAACTCCGATTCCGCGCACACTGCAATTTTCGTTGATGGGTGCACGCGATTTATCGGTTATCAACACGCCGCCGCCTAACCGCTATCCGGTTCAAACAGAACTGCATACATTCAATGAAGATGTGATACGCGAAGCGATTCAGTTTGAGTTGGACCGCAACGGACAAGTATTTTTTATCAATAACCGTGTACAGAATTTAGCTGAAATCGAAATGTTAGTCAAACGTTTAGTCCCTGAGGCCCGCGTAGTAAGTGCTCACGGACAAATGGAAGGCGAGGCTATGGAGAAAATCATACTTGACTTTGTCGATTATGAGTATGACGTGCTGATTGCCACTACTATAGTAGAGTCGGGCATTGATATTCCCAACTGTAACACGATTGTTATTAATAATGCACAAAATTTCGGATTGAGCGACCTGCATCAGTTGCGAGGCAGAGTAGGACGCACCAACCGCAGGGCATTTTGTTATCTGCTCGCACCTCCGCTTTCGACACTTACGCAAGATGCTCGCCGGCGTTTGCAGGCAATTGAGAGTTTTTCCGGCTTGGGAAGCGGATTCAATATTGCGATGCAGGATTTGGATATTCGCGGGGCGGGAAACTTGTTGGGAGCCGAACAGAGCGGCTTTATTGCCGATTTGGGTTATGAGACCTACCATAAAGTATTGAACGAAGCGGTAGACGAACTGAAAAACGATGAATTTTTTGACCTCTATCACGAAGCAACAACGGAAACGGCAGAAGACCGGAATTTTGTTACCGATTGCCAGATTGAAACCGACCTTGAATTGATGTTCCCTGCCGGCTACATTGAGAGTGTTTCCGAGCGGATGAATCTTTATCGCGAGTTAGACAATGTAAAAACCGAAGACGAGCTGTTCGGTTTTGAAAAACGGCTGGAAGACCGGTTCGGAAAGTTTCCTCCCGAAACGGAAGATTTATTTACGCTTGTCCGCTTACGCTGGACGGCTATTAAAGCAGGCTTCGAACGGTTGACACTCAAAAACGAACGGATGACCGGCTATTTTATCTCTTCGGACGATTCGCCTTACTATCAATCAAATGCTTTCGGAAAAATGTTGAATTACATACAACACCACGCGGCAAGAGTCAAATTAAGGGAAACCGGAGGTAAACGGTCAGTGCTCTTTTCAGACGTAAAAACCGTAAAAACAGGGTATGATATTCTTAAGCGAATAGATGGAGAATAGAAAGGTTTTCTTTTTATATTCAATAACATCCAAATTAAATGTCTTCAATGTGATTATCGCAAAAAATTTCGATTTTCCTCCTTACCTGAGTTTTGGGCAACATTGTTTATAGCATTTTACCTTAGGCCGGACCGTACGGTTATGAAAATTAAGCCCATTCGGGCTATCTCCGATATACTACCTTATCCAAAACTTTAAGTTATAAGGCTGGCTTGAATATGAATGCCCTTAAGTTTATGTTAATTGAACAAAAAAGAAAAGAATAGACCTCTTCGGAAAATCAAAAAATTTCTTTGCTGCTTCGCGTTAAAATAAATGAATGCGCTTGCGCTTTTTGGGGTTAAATGCAAAGTTCGCGAAGACGCAAAGTTTTTTGCATTAATTAGTCGCTCCTTAAGAATAGCATTTATGCGGCGGCAGCATAAGCAAATTCGTTAGCAAAGCAGCGGATAAAAATAATTCGAAAAATTTTCTTGGAAT
>QMCD01001406.1_pt1 | contig 25660 bp, 29 predicted proteins | sample 1821841 | NCBI WGS metagenome assembly QMCD01 (sample SAMN01991225, study PRJNA193472) | Termite gut metagenome, whole genome shotgun sequencing project. | isolation source: worker | host: Macrotermes natalensis | reverse complement strand
AAATTGATTTTCAAAACAATAAAAAAATAATCGACTGCCTGTGTGTTGTAAAAAATACGCTTGAAGCTGCCCATAAAATAACCGCCGGTGATATGTAACGATTTGGTAACCGTGCGCTTGAAATAAAATGCGGGCATGCTATACTGGTAGTAGGAAAAAGGGAGGATATATGATCTGCGGAACATTGGAAATTGATATTTTAAACGCTTTTTGGGCGTTGGAAGGTGATGATGGGGATATTGCCATACAAGATGTTGTTAACGAGCTTGCCTTGCAGGGCACGCATCGCGCTTACACAACGATAAAAACGGTTATGGACAGGTTGGTTGCCAAGTCTGTACTTGTGCGTTACAAATCAGGTAAAAAATTCTTCTACAAGGCTGTGATGAGTAAGACTGAGATGTCAGCCGGGTCGGTGAACAAACTTGTTGAACAGTTTTTTGAGGGCGATTGCTCAAAATTGGTTAGGTTTATTGAATCGGAATGTGCGCAGCTGGTTTAAAGGTTAAATTCGTTGCTGCCGCTGTTATCGCGGGAGACGGTGATGAGTGAGGACAGACACTTTGTTGCCTCGTTGATGCGTCATGTTTTGATGTATCGGATTCCTGTGCGCGAGGCGGTTGTGAACTTCCCGAAAAACACCGGTGATAAAAGCATCCAGGCTGCATATCATGCGCTGGTGCATTTTGAGGCCGATGAGGAGCTGCGGCTGCGTGACCCGCTTTACAAGGAGGAGCAGGACGATTATATAGAATTTCTTGCAAACCTACTTGAAAAAGGACAGGATTTGCCTGATAATATAATAAAAGGGTACGAAGAATATTACGAGGTGGTAAATGTCCCGCAAGAACAAGGAGCAGGTGGATTTTGGAAAAGATTTATGCGTTTTTTAAATATATAATTGTCTTTTTGTGTTTGAGCAGCAGTGTTATGGCGGCCGGGAACTCAAATATGTTTGCCTGGGCGATTGAGGCCGTGCCGTTGATGTCGTCGCGCTGCGAGAACCCCAACCGCGTCTGGGTCGGGACATTCCAGCTGGTTTGGAACGATTTTATGGACGAGATCGTCAAAGGTCCTGTGGTGTTCAAAGGGGGCAAGTCGTATCTGGCGCAAGGCCTTAACAAACGCGAGTTTACAGCAGATGAATTGTCGCCAAGCTCTTATTACAAAACTTGCGGCGAGATTTCGCTTGACTTGAAAAAGAAAATTGAGACCGCGATTAAGAAGAAATTCAACGAGACAAGTGATATATTAGATTCCGTGAACTGGATGCCGGGTGAGGGCAAATATCTGGTTTATGCGATGTTGAAAAAAGATTTCAAGTTTGCCGCGCCGTTTGACAGGTTAAAAACAGAAAAGGGCGTGCAGTATTTCGGGATAACGCCAAAGAGCCACAACGCGCTGCGTGAGCAGGTGACGGTTTTGTTCTACACATCAAGAGCGGATTTTGCGGTGAAAATCAAGACCGCCGGCAAGGATGAGGTTTTTCTCTACCGCACCGATAAGGACGACAGTTTTGAAAAATTGTATAGTGATATGCTTACTTCCCCGCGGTATGACAGCTACAAGGGGATTTTGCCGCAGGACGAGTTGAAGATTCCGGATATAAATTTGTTTGTGTTCCAATCGTTTGATGACCTTTGCTACCGGCCGATAAAAGGGACGGACAATTTGATGATTGAAAGCGCGATAGAAACGGTTGAGTTCAAGATGAACCAGGCAGGCGTCAAGCTCAAAAGCGAGGCCGCGATTGCGACGACAAAAGCTGCGCTGCCGACCAATTTAAGGCCGCGTTTGTTTTATTTTGACGACACGTTTGTGTTGTTTTTGAAAGAGCAGGACAAGAGCAAACCGTATTTTGCGCTGCGGGTGGCGGATGTGTCGCTAATCAACAAGACCGGGCGTTAGTGGTAGCTGCCGACGTAGGGCAGGTTGCGGTAGTAGTTGTCTTTGTCAAACCACCAGCCGACGATGTAGTCGTCGCTTTTTAGGTCAATGGCGTTAAAATCGGGCTCAATGTCACGGGTGTGGCTGGCGTTTGTGCGGTTCAGCAGTGTGACGCATTTTACCGATTTTGCGTTATAATTTTCTTTCATATCGGCAAAAATCGCCTTCATTGTTCTGCCGGTATCAAGAATATCTTCAACGATGAGCACATTTTTGCCGTCAACGTCTTTCAACTCGTTTACCAGCTGGACGTTTCCGGTGCTTTTGGTGCCGGCGTAGCTGGTGGCTGTTATGTATTGGACTTTGACGGGCATGTTCAGGTGCGGGGCGAGCGCGGCGTGGAACTTTGCGGCGCCTTTAAGAACCCCGACGAGCACAAGCTCCTCTTTTGGCCCGTAGTACTCGTTAATATCTGCCGCGACTTTTTTTATTGCGCGGTGGATTTTTTTGTCCGAAAACAACGGTGTTATGTGCTGTTTTATGTCTTGGGCGGAGCCGACGGGCGGCTGTTGGCGCTCAAAGGTGTCCGGGCGATGTGCCCGATTTGCTTTTTTATCTCTTTTTTGGAATACCGGTGTGAACCCTTGGTTAATAGCTTGAATTTTCATACATTCTCTCCTTTATTTAGACAGGCGCTGATAGCGTCCATCAGGCGTTTTACCTTGATTACTTCAATTTTTGGGCCGGTGACTTCGTTGCCGTGCGGGATGATTGCTTTTTTAAACCCTGCGCAAACGGCTTCGTTGAGGCGTTTTTCAATATTGCTTACCGGGTGGATTTCGCCTGACAGGCCGATTTCGCCAAGGATAACCGTTTGAGAATCCACAACAACATCGCGCGCGCAGGTCGCGACTGCCAGTGCGATACCCAAATCCGCGCAGGGTTCGGTGACATCGATGCCGCCGGTGACGTTCACGTAGACGTCTTGTTTTGAAAGGTTTAGGCCGATGCGTTTTTCAAGCACGGCAAGGATTTGGTGAACGCGCGCTGTGTCAACGCCGTTTGCCACCCGGCGCGGTGTCGGGTAGGGCGTTGTGCCGACCAGTGCCTGAATTTCAACCAGCAGCGGGCGTGTGCCTTCGTTTGAAACAATTATTGCGCTGCCCGGAACCTGCGCATTAGAGCGTGCGTTCAGGAACAGCTCATTCGGGTTATTTACTTGGGTCAACCCATTTACTCCCATCTCAAAAATCCCGACCTCGTGCGTTGCGCCAAACCGGTTTTTCATTGAGCGAAGCATGCGGTAGGACTTGTATTTGTCCCCTTCAAACGAGATTACGGTGTCAACCATATGTTCAAGCACTTTCGGGCCGGCGATCGCGCCGTCTTTTGTAATGTGGCCGATGACAAGCACGGTGATGTTTTTGGTCTTTGCAATATTCATCAAGATGTTGCAGCATTCGCGAATTTGCGAAACGCTGCCGGCAGAGCTTGACACGGTTTGCGAATAGATTGCCTGAATACTGTCTATGACAACGATTTGCGGTTTGAGTTCTTCAATTTGCGCTTTAATATTTTCCATGCAGGTTTGCGGGTAGATGTAGAGGTTGTCAGAGTTTATTTTCAGTCGTTCGGCGCGCAGTTTTATTTGGTTTGCGCTTTCTTCGGCGGAGACGTAGAGTGAGCGCGCGCACTGGCATAGCTGCAACAGGATTGTGGATTTTCCGATACCCGGTTCGCCCGCAAGCAGTGTGAGCGAGCCTTGAACCAGTCCGCCGCCGAGAATTCTGTCAAACTCGCCGATTCCGGTCGGGATTCGGATTTGGTCATCTAGCGTTATTTCGTGCAGCAGTTCGGGTTTAAAATCGTCACGGGTGCAAGGTTTTGCTGCGGACTGGATTTCTTCTGTAATAGAGCCCCAGCTCAAACACTCCGGACATTTGCCCAGGTATCCGGCTGACTCATACCCGCATTCAACACAAACCCATTTTGATTTAACTTTTGCCATTGAGTCATTATAGCACAAAAATTCTATTTTAATTCCAATAAATTTGCAAGCGGTACGTTAAGGTAATCTGCTATATCGCACAATTTTCCAATAGAGAAATTCTGAAACCCGCCTTCTATTTTTGAAACATAACTCCAAGAAACATTCATAATCTCGGCAAAATTTTCTTGCGTCAAATTTTGTTTTTTGCGTTCATTTTGAATGTTTTTACCAATTCTTTTATATATTTGTTTCTTGTCCATAAAAATAATTATCATACATATTGACATATTTGTGTATTCACATATAATTGAATAATGAGGATAATATGACAAACACAAAAGATGAAATTGCAGAAATTAATTTTCGCATTTTGTTGGCAAAAAGTTTTGTTGAAACTATATTGCTTACGGTTGACAATTGCGGCAAAGAAGGTATCAAGGGTAGTTTGCGACTTTTGATAAAAGACCTTGAACTTACGGAAGCTATGATGCACAAGGTGGCAGATAAGTTATGATTGACTCAAAATCTTGATGTGTTACAATCTGTTATGTAAATTTAACAAAGAAGGAGAATATCTATTATGGTAAATGTAGCAATTAACGGCTTTGGACGAATCGGCCGTAACACACTCAGAGCGGCAATCGCAAACGGCGTTTTTGACAAAGTAAGCTTTGTTGCAATAAACGACCCCGGTCTTACCCCAAAAGATGCGGCCCATGTGTTTATGTTTGACTCTGTGATGGGCAGATTCTGCGGTACAGTTGAGGCAGCCGATGACGGGCTTGTTATCAACGGCAAAAAAATCAAATTCTACGCGGAAAAAGACCCTGCGGCGCTGCCTTGGAAAGACCTTAACGTTGACATCGTTGTTGAATCAACAGGGTTCTACACAGACGCTAACAAAGCAAAAGCTCACATTGACGCGGGCGCGAAAAAAGTTATCATCAGCGCTCCTGCCAGCAACGAAGATATCACAATCGTTCGCGGTGTAAACTGCGCTCAATACGACAACAGCAAGCACAACGTAATTTCTATGGCGTCTTGCACAACAAACTGCCTTGCGCCGGTCGCAAAAGTCATTGACGAGCAGTTTGGTATCGTAAAGGGCCTTATGACAACGACACACTCGTACACGGGTGACCAAAGACTGCTTGACGCGGGCCACAAAGACCCTCGCCGTGCAAGAGCGGGTGCTATCAACATCGTTCCGACAACAACGGGTGCTGCAAAGGCTGTTGCGCTTGTTCTTCCGCAATTGAAAGGTAAACTGAACGGTTTTGCTTTGCGCGTGCCGACACCTGATGTTTCTGTTGTGGACGTTGTGTTTGAAACAGAAAAACCTGTAACCGCAGAGGCTGTTAACGCGGCGCTGAAAGCTGCGGCTGACGGTCAAATCCTTGATTACGAAGAAAGACCGCTTGTATCAACCGACTTTATCGGTTCAACGCAGTCATCAACCGTTGATGCGGCGCTGACTATGACTATCGGCGATAACATGGTCAAAATCGTTTCTTGGTACGACAACGAGATGGGTTATTCAACCCGCCTTGCGGAAACAGTATTGTTAGTCGCTAACAAACTGTAATCAGCTATATTCAATAAGAGATGCACGCATTTTATTAAGTGCGCGCATCTCTGTTTGGCGGATGCACTCTTTTGTGACACCGTAGCGGCTGCCGATTTGCTCTAAGGTGTAGGTTTCGGTATCATCCAGCCCGAACCGCATCTTAATAACCTCTTGCTCGCGCTCTTTCAGCGTTTCAATGACGCAGGTGAGGTCGTTTTTCAGGTTTTCCAGCTCAATCACCTTAATAAAATTTGCGCTGTCGTCGGCGATAAGGTCTGCCATGTTGACCTCATCGTTGTTGAGTGAGACGGGTTTGTTGTATGCGCCCAAAAAATCCTCAATCTTGTTTGGTGCAAGGTTCATCTGCCTGGCGATTTGCTCGTTTGTGGCGGTTGGCTGCTCGCGTTTAAGTTTGTTGAATTTTGACAGGGTTTCTTGCACATAGACCGGAATTTTCACGCAATGGGATTGCTCGGATATGGCCTTGAACATGGCCTGTTTAATCCAAAACGTCGCATAGGATGAAAATTTTGTGCCCCTGTCGGGGTCAAATTTCCCGGCTGCAATAATCAGGCCGACGGTACCTTCTTGGATAAGGTCTTCCAGGGGCAGGCGGGAAAAGTGTATAGTTTTTTTCGCAATTGCGCGCACGAGTGGCAAATGCGCCTTGACCAGCTCATCTCTCATAATTTCTCCTTCTTTTTTGCGCCACGGATTAGCAGCAAAAAGAAAATAACTCTTCTACACGTAAAATAGGGGGTTATATATTTAGTATATACTTATATATATACTAAAATCAAGTGGGTCGCAATAAATTGTTACAAATCAGTCTTCGCGTTTGAGTTTTTTGAGCTTGATTCCGTCGGGCTCAATTTCAATGCTGATGTCATCCAAAACAGGATTGATGCCAAACCCTTCGATTATCGCTTTTGGTATGATTATACCCCAGCTATTGCCCATCATTCTGAATCTTTTTCGTATCATCTTAATATTATAGCACTTAAAGTGTTGACTTATGTGTCTTTGTATGTTAAAATTATAATTGACACATAAGGAGGCACACATGATAACCAAAGACGAACTTGACCAAATTGAAGACGCCGCGTACAAAATCCTATGCCTTGTCAGGACGCTGGTTTGCCTGAACGAAGACACAGGCGATATCCACACAATTGACTGCAATCGTACACTCATGGCCTACCTTCTGCCCGAGATTGAAAAAATTACCGATATGTTTTAAGCGCAGCCCGAATATCCGCAGCCAAGACAGATAAAGCAGCCTTCGGCCATCTGGATTGACGTTCCGCACTCAGGGCAGGTTACGGTTTTGACTTCGCCGCTTGGTTCCTCAACGACCGGTTCCGGTGACGCGGCAGCCTCCTCATTTGCCCCCTTGTTTTCCACAAGATTCATCGGCTGGAACTGGCGCGAGTTGTTGCGGTAAACCGTGATGCCTTTGAGGTTGTTCTCATAAGCCAACACATAGGCCTTTTCAATATCCGCGCGGGTCGCGTGCTCTTCAAAGTTAACCGTTTTAGAAACCGCGTTGTCCGTGTGGAGCTGGAAAGCTGCCTGCATTTTGACGTGCCATTCCGGTGTCACATCGTGCGCTGTCACGAACCGCGATTTAACCTCGTCGGAAACCCCGTCAACGTGTGCAACAGAGCCGGTTACGGCGATTTTTTGCATCAAATCGTCGCTGTACAGGCCGTTTGACTCCATGTAATCCTTGAAAATCGGGTTGATTTCAAGCATTTCCGTGCCGTCCATAACGCATCTGCCAAACACAAGCCCAAACAACGGTTCAACACCTCCGGAGGCGCTTGCTATCATTGAGATTGTACCGGTTGGCGCGATACACGTTGTGGTCGCGTTGCGGATACCGTGGATTTGGATTTGACGGTCAAGTTCAAGCCATTGCTCGTCACTTACAAGCCCGGCTGATTTGCCTTTGTACTTGTTATACAGGTAGCTGCGGTTGTCGTAGATGCTGCCTTTGAAGTTGGCAAAGCGTCCGCGCTCTTTTGACAGCTCAACGGATTCGCATTTGGAAACGTAGTCAATAAACTCCATCACCTGCGACGCAAGTTTTGTACCTTCTTCTGACGAGTAGGAAATTCCCATCATCATAAGCATATCAGCCCAGCCCATGACGCCCAGCCCGATTTTACGGTTGTTGCTGACCATCTCTGCGATTTGCGGGAGCGGGTAGTTGTTGACCGCGATTACGTTATCCAGGAACCGGATTGCGGTGCGGGTTGTGTCCGCAAGCATGTCCAAATCAATTTTACCGTCGGTGGTCACCATTTTGCCAAGGTTGATTGAGCCAAGGTTGCATGCCTCATAACCGAGCAAAGGCACCTCGCCGCACGGGTTTGTGGATTCAATTTCGCCAATCAGCGGGGTCGGGTTGTCAGCGTTCATTTTGTCAATGAAGACAATCCCCGGCTCGCCGTTGCGCCACGCGCCGTCAACTATCATGTCAAAAACCTTTTTAGCGCTTAGTTTTCCGACCGATTGCCGCGTGTTCGGGTGGACAAGATCGTAATCGCCGCCTGCGATGTAGGCCTCCATGAACGCGTCAGTGACGGCAACTGATATGTTAAAATTGTTTAAGCGTGAGTTATCGCTTTTGCAGCCGATGAACTCCAAAATATCCGGGTGGTCAATGCGCAAGATGCCCATGTTTGCGCCGCGGCGCGTTCCGCCTTGCTTGACGGCTTCTGTTGCCGCGTTAAAGACTTCCATAAACGATACCGGCCCTGATGAAACGCCCATGGTTGAGCGCACAACATCGTTTTTCGGGCGCAGCTTAGAGAACGAGAACCCTGTTCCGCCGCCTGATTTGTGAATCATTGCGGTGTCTTTTATTGCGGTGAAGATACTTTCCAGCGAGTCGCCCACAGGCAGCACAAAGCATGCCGCAAGCTGGCCGAGTTCGCGGCCGGCGTTCATAAGCGTCGGTGAGTTCGGCATAAAGCGGCACTGTGTTATCGCATCATAAAACCGCTCGGTCAACTCGTCAACCTGTTCTTGGGTTGAATTGAACGCCATATTGCCGTTTGCAATTGTTGAAGCAACGCGTCGGAACATGTCTGCCGGTGTTTCGGTACAATTACCGCCGCCGTCTCTTTTCAGGTACCTTTTTTCCAGCACCTTGACTGCGTTTTCAGACAAATTAACCTGTTCCATCATTACTCCTTGCGACATTTTCTTACCTCCCTAACCATAATTTCAGCCGTATTTACTATTGTACATCAATAACACGCGGCATGGCAAATATGTATACAAATTCTTAATATTACGATATAATATTGGTATGGACAAGAAAAAGTACAAACCCAAGGCCGGACTGCACAACGTAGTTGATGAGATAAAATCGGTATCCTCAAAGGAATCGGCCGAGCAATATTTAAGTACACACGAGGTGGCCAAGGTTTTTAAGGAAATGAAACCCGTAAACCCCAGCGAGGGAATAATCCCTTCTGTTATCAGCACCGAAGATAACAAGCCCAACTTTGAGGCGATAAAAAACACCGTCAGTGAGACGAGCTGGCAAGATTTTGAAAAGATTGAGTTTGAGAACGCGCCTGCCGCGCAGACTTATATCTCAGAGGCAGAATTCTTGGAGCGTGAAGAACAGTTAAGAGCAGCGATGGCGCCGCCTGTTCAGCAGCCGCAAGAAAGCGATATGGCGGTGCTCAATCAGGCCATGCCGGCCGCGAGCCTGCCCAGCGCCGCTGAGGTTCAGGCGCTTGACGCCGACGCATTGCAAAAAGAAATCACCACCGCAAGTGCAAAACGCGAGGAGGTTGCCGCCGAGCTTGAATCACTCAATGACAAGCTTGTCCAGATGAAAGATGATTTGTCGCAGGCGCAAAAAGATTTCAACACGATTTCAAAAGCCAAAAAAATAGAAGATATCCAAAAATACGTTGAGAAAAAGATGGAAGATCACCAATCCGGTCAAGGGGAGGTTTTTGCGATGGAGCAAGAGGGCAACGAGAAAAAAATCGCCCGTGCCAAGGCCAATATGGAACGTGCAAAAGCCGCGCTGGATGCAGCAAAAGAGCTGCTTGCAAACTTTGACCCTGCCGCGGACAACGCAGCGACAGCGAACATGAAATATATGGCGCTCAAACAGTCCACCGCGGAGCTTGAGGCGCAAATCGCCGCGAAAAAAGGCGAGCAAAAGTTGCTGACGGATATGGCAGCTATCTATGAAAAGCAGCTCAAATCGCTGCAATAACGCGGCCGCACAATGGCCGGGTTGAAGTTACTCCGCCTCTTTAATCGCAACGATTGTCTGTTCAATCCCGAATTTCAGGTATTCAATCTGTTGGTTGATGTTGTCTTTGTTGTAGATTGCACCGGCACCGCCGTAAGCCAGGTAAGGGTTGTATTTTAGCGCCTCCGAGCGCAGGAGTGCAACGGTTTGCGCGTGGGTGCTCAGTTCCAGAATTTTCCGGTATGATGCGAAATTACTCTCGGGTTTTTGGTCGTATTTGTCGCGAAGATGCTCTGCTGTCCGGTTGAAAAAGAACACGCCGGCGTTGAATCGCTGCACATCTTCATTATTTTCTATTGAGCTGTAGATTTTTTCCAGCAGTGGCACGATATCGTTAATATCGTTGAGGTAGGGTGAAGTTTTGTCGGTTTTAAGGATTATGTTGACAAAAGCGGGGTTGTCGCGCGGCACGGGTTTTACCTGGTTGGCAGAGTGAAAATCTTCCGTGCTTTCGTAAACAGGTTTTGCAACACCGTCTTCAACCGGTACAAATTGGCGCGACAGCTCGGGCAGCTTACCCATGTAACCTTTGCCGTCAAGCATTTCCTGAGGCTGCCGTTTTTGGAAAAATTTGCGTTTGGGTTTTATCGCGGCATCAAACTCGTCCGGTGACTGCTGGGCGCCCTGCGCCGCCGCAGGCTGCGCGGTTCCGCTTGTCGGCGCTGCAATCGCCCCGTTGCAAAAAAGCGATATTAGAATTAAAGCCAATATTTTCCTCATAATATCATTATAAGATATAATGCGCGTGAGCGTCCATACAATATTTATATGATAAAATAGTAACGGGAGAAAAAAGATGAGTAATAATTTAAGCAAATACATTGAACAAACGGTTTTAAAACCTGACGCGTCGTGCGCTGATATTGAGGCGCTTTGTGCGCAGGCGAGGGAGCACAATTTTTTCGGCGTTTGCGTAAACCCTATGTGGGTTGAAAGAGCAAAAACGCTGCTCAAAGGCACCAAGGTCAAGGTGGTGAGCGTTATCGGGTTTCCGCTGGGTGCGGGGACAACAGAGGTTAAGGCGTGCGAAACAGCTTATGCGGTGCTGGACGGCGCCGATGAGATTGATATGGTGCTAAACATCGGCAAACTCAAAGACGGCGACGAGGAATATGTCATCAACGACATCAAAGATGTCAAAAACGCCTGCAAAGACCGGGTGCTAAAAGTCATCCTTGAAACCGGAGCGCTGACTCAAGAGCAAATAAAAAAAGCGTGTGAGCTTTGTGTTGAGGCCGGTGCGGATTTTGTGAAAACTTCAACGGGGTTCTTAAAAGATGATGTGGGTGCGACACCGGAGAATGTTGCGTTGATGTTTGAGACGGTCTCAGAGCACGGGCTAAAAGTCAAGGCCTCGGGCGGGGTACGTGACAGCAAGACGGCCGCAAAGATGATTGAGGCCGGCGCATCACGCATCGGCACAAGCTCGGGGGTGCAAATCGTTTCATGAAACGGGCTGTTGATGCGAATTTAAATCGTGCAAGTGAGGCGCTGCGGGTTTTGGAAGAAATCGCACGGTTTTTGCTTGATGACGAGTCGCTTTCACAGCAATTGAAAGATATGCGGCATGCCGTAAACTCGCGTCAGGAGGCCGATTACGACAGTCTGCTTGCTGCGCGCGACACGCAAGGTGATGTTGGGATTAGTTTGGCAAACCCGGACAGCCGCGACGGTGCGGCAGCGATTTTTAAGGCCAACATAAAACGGTTGCAGCAGTCGCTGCGGGTTTTGGCCGAATACACGGGTGAGACGGTTTTTGAGGATTTGCGCTACAAGGCGTATACGTTGGAAAAAATTATTTGGGAACGGCTTGCTGCGCCGCAATTGGGCAATCTTTATCTGGTGACCAATTCGGACGCGTTTGAAAACGAGGACGAATTTTTGGATGCTGTTGCAGCCGCGCTGTCAGGCGGGGTCAAAGTTGTGCAGCTGCGCGAAAAAACCGCGCCCGCGAAGAAAATTATTGAGCTCGGACGCAAGGTGAAACAGTTGTGCGCAGAGTTTGGTGCGGTGTTTATTGTGAACGACAGGGTGGATATCGCCTGCGTGCTCGAGGCCGACGGGGTTCATCTGGGGCAAGACGATATGAGTGTTGAAGATGCGCGCAAAATCCTGCCGCAAGGCGCGATTGTCGGGGTTTCAACGCACGCGCCGGAGCAGGCGCAAAAGGCCGTTGCGGACGGTGCGGATTACATCGGCACGGGGCCTGTTTTTACCACGCCGACAAAACCCGGCAGGGCCTCTGTTGGGCTGGATTACATAAAATGGTCTGCGCAAAATATTGATATCCCTGCGTTTGCTATCGGCGGGATTGATTTGGACAATGTGGAGCAGGTTTTGGACGCGGGCGCAAAGCGCGTTGCCGTTGTGCGCGCGGTGATTAATGCAAAAGACCCGGCAAAGGCCGCACAGACATTCATTAATCAAATAAAGAGTAACTCGTAAGCCGTGTTCTGTTTCTAAACGGTCATCTATCTGGAACAGCAATTACTTGCTGCTTCTAGCGGTTCCGGCCGTTACCGGCACTCACCTTGCATTCAACCGGGGGTTACCTGGCCGGCGTTTCTCAACGCCGCCGGTGAGCTCTTACCTCACCGTTGCACCCTTACCGCTTTACAGCGGCGGTATATTTTCTGTGGCCCTATCCGCCAGCTCGCGCTGCCCGGGATTTCCCCGGCGGTCTTTTGAATAAATGCACGGACTTTCCTCACCTGCGGGGTCGGTGCTGCGGTATCGCGGAAGCGATACGAGCAGGCATGACGTCGCGGGCGCGACCGTTCGGTTACTCTTTATTTGCGTAATTCTGAATGTGCGGTTATCACCTTTATGGCGTATTCGTCGGCGGCATCAATTCTGATTCGGCCGTTGTTTTGGATATAGATCCAGAACTGGTCCGGTGCCTTGCAGGCCGGGTCGTTATAGCGGCAGTTTGGGAGGTTCTCGCTGTTTATATCAATCATGATATATTTTTCGTCGGCCGCGTTGTTTTTTGCCCAGTTTCTTGCGTTTGTCAAATCCCAGTGAAGCCCGTCGGGGGTTGTGAATTTGTCGCCGTCATCGTTTGTGATATTCAATTTTGCCTTGAACGCGTCGCGGAACTTGTTTGCGCCGGCGCTGTAGTCCCCGTGAGATTCTGTGTCGTCAAACCCTTGGTATTGTTCGTGGGTTCTGTCCGGGTAGAGTACCGGGTCGTTGATGAGGCTGCTGACGATTTTTTCGGTGACGGTGTAGGCTTTTTTTGTCAAAACAACGCCGGAATTTGGGCCCTTGTTGAGCAAGACAGGTATGGTCAAGGCAGTTATAATGCCTAAAATCACGATGGCCATCAACATTTCCGCTAAACTGAACGCTTTTTTCATATATTAATTTTAGCACAAAAAATTCACAAAATCTTTACTGCCATGGACAAGCCGCCGGGCAGCGGCAGGATTACGTTGCGGTAGTTTGGGTGCGAGTTTATCACCTCAACAAACGGCCGGCATTTTTCCTCGTGCGATAAAATATTGTCGCAAACCAAAATCCCGCCTTTACGCAGCAGTTTGTCTGCCGCCAAAAAATAGTCCAAATACTGCGTCTTGTTTGCATCAACAAAAATCATATCATAGGTTCCATCCAGTCCTTGCAGGACTTCCAGCGCGTCGCCTTGAATAGTTTTTACGTCCAGATTGCATTTTTTAAAATTTTCTTTTGCCAAATCAAGCCGCTTGTCCCAGAATTCAATTGTTGTAAGCCTTGCGCCGGACGACGCCAGCCAAATCCCTGAGTACCCGTTTGATGTGCCGACCTCCAATATGCTGCCGCAGCCGCGCGCCAGCAGGTTCAAAAACATGCCTGTCACGCGCGGCACGTTCCAAAACTCTTTTTGTGTCAGCTCCAAATTATTTAGTATAGAGTGCATTGACCTTGTTTCCGACAACCAGAGCGCTCACGGGAACCCCGAGTACGCTTGATTTTACGATTTGTTTTGTTTTTAAATTCACGACTGTTAAAACCGGTGCGCCCGCATCGGTTATGATGCCCAGTTCTGTGCCCTCAACGGGGACAATTTGTTTTGCGAACAGGCTTTGGCCAAGCACGATTGAGTTTGTGATATTATCTGTCACGGTATCAAGCACCCGCAGCTCGTTTGCGCTCAAAATGAACAGGTTGCTGCCGCTTGCTGTCATATCAACGGGTTTGTGCGCGACCTCAACCTCGGCAATCAGCCCGACCGTGTCGTAATCAATTATCGCGAGCCGGTCGGTTGTCCGGCTTATCGTGTAGACTTTGTTGTTTGTGTAAACAATCTTTGAAACATTCGGGAACCTGCCCAAATCGCGCAGCAGATAGTTGTTGTTAAGCTCAATCGCCATAATATCGCGGGTTTTCTTGTCGTAATAAAAAAGTTTTGTCCCGTCAGCGCTGAGTGAAAGCTTTTCGCACATCCCGCTGACCTTAATCTGGCGCACAAACGTCATTGTGGAAAGATTTATGACAAAAATCTGCGCATCTTCCGGCACCGACACGTATGCCAGCTTGTTTTTTGTATCAAGAACAATTTCTTCGGGGTTGGATTTAAAGTCCAATTGTTTTATTATCCGCTCGTCTTGCAGCGAAATCACGTCCAGCGAGCGCTTGTTAAACGATGTTACCAGCAAAAACCTGCTGTCAAAAAGTTCTATATCCAGCGGCAAAGTTTTCTGGCCGATCGCCAGATTGCCCGATGTTTGGATGTTTTTGTTGCGCGAGTTTACGAAATAGAAAGTTTTGTTTGGCAAAAACGATGTTGCGCCGGGGTGAATCGCGGCCATCGGTGCTGTGTTGATCCTGTTTGTGTTGATCATCTATTTCGCCGTAATAAAGCTGTTTGGGGAGCTTTCAGGCTTTCGGGGATAACAAAGTTTGGCGGTGTTAAAATATCCTGCGGCAAAAGCCCTGTGCGCACCGCTTCGGGCAAATCGGTCATCGGCGCGAACGTGTTTTGCCCGTTCTGGTTGATGACTTTCAGCAGCACAAAATCGTTGTTAAACAAAACAGCGTTGGGCCTTGTGCCAAGCTGCGGGCGGGATTCCAGCTTTTCGGGTTCAGTTATCCGCGCCGGAAAAAGCGGCATATAAACAGTGTTATCAGGCAGAACAATCAGCCCGTCAAACCGGAAATAGGTGTTGGGGAACACGGTGCTGATATATTGCCGGATGCTATCAGGCACTTGCGCGGAAAAGGCGGACAATTGTGTCAGCGCGAACATCAGCACAACCAAAAACACCGGCAGCCAGGCCGCTTTTTTGGATTTTTTGCCCGTGTTCAGTTCGTAGAGTTTTTTGTACAAATTCTTTTCCTCATCTGTCAAACTTGTCGGAGTTTTCACGGTAACTATTATAACATGGTCGCCGCGATGTGACGGCCGTGCAACCAGAGGAACACCTGCACCTTTGATTTTTACGTGCTGGCCGGTTTGGATACCGGACGGGATTTTGATTTGCGCCTCACCGTCAAGCGATTTGATTTGCAGCTCGTCGCCGAGCGCCGCTTGCGCGGGTGAGATTTCCAGCCGCGTGAAAACATTTGACCCGTCGCGTTTGTAGTAGTCGGACGGATTCACGTGGACAACAACGAACAAATCACCTGCGGGACCGCCGTTTGTGCCGGCATCACCTTCGCCTGACAAGCGCATGTTGGAGCCGTTGTCAATGCCTGCTGGGATTTTTATCTCAAGCTTGCGTTTTTTGTTAATTTTTCCCTCGCCTTTGCACGATGGGCAGGGTTTGCTGATAACCTGGCCTTTGCCGTGGCATTGCGGGCATGTGGTCAGCTGTGCGAACGAGCCAAGCGGGGTCCGCATAACGTTTTGAACCTGACCTGAGCCGTGGCATTTCGGGCAGGTGGCGGGTTTTGATCCTTTTGCCGCGCCGGAGCCTGCGCAGTCGGCGCATTGTTCAAGGTGGTCAAAGTTAAGCTCTTTTGTTATGCCAAAGACTGCCTGTTCAAAATCTATCTTGATATCAAGGCGCAAATCCTCGCCGCGCCGGGGTGCGTTCGGGTCGGAGTAGCCGAATCCGCCGCCAAACATGCTGTTCATAAAATGGTTTATGACCTCATCAAGCCCGCCGAATCCGCCGGCAAACGGGCCTCCGGTGTCAAACCCGGCGTTTTTCAGCCCGTCCTCGCCAAACCGGTCGTAGGTTGAGCGTTTGTCGTCATCCATCAGGGTTTCGTAGGCTTTGCCAAGCTCTTTGAACTTGTCTGCGGCGTCGGGTTCTTTGTTGACGTCAGGGTGCAAAACGCGCGCCTTTGTTCTAAAAGCCGATTTTATCTCGTCTTTGCCCGCGTCACGCGAGACCCCCAGTATTTCGTAGTAATCTGTCATGATGTCGCTACATTAACAAGTGCCGGGCGCAGCACCTTGTCTTTGTACTTGTACCCCTTTTGAAGTTCGTTTATAATCGTGTGTTCCGGATAATCACCGGTTGGTGTCTGCATCACCGCATCGTGAAAATTCGGGTCAAACTCTTTGCCCTCGGTTTCAATTTCTTCAAGCCCGATTTTTTGCAGCGCCTCGCGTGTCTGGCGGTGGACAAGGTTGAAGCATTCTTTTGACTGCCCGCAATCATCCAGCCCGTCAAGCGCCTTGCAGCCGCGTTCAAAGTTATCAAGGACATCAAGCATTTTGACAAGCGCTGTTTCCGTACCGTATTTGATAAGCTCCTCACGCTCTGCATCAACGCGTTTGCGGTAGTTGTCAAAACCCGCCGCAAGCCGCAGGTATTGCCGGTTCAGCGCATCGTATTTTTCGTCGTTTGACGCAGCCGGTGCACCTTCAACCGGGTCATTTGCCCCTTCGTTTACACCCATGTCAGGGTCAAACGGGTTGTCGTGTTTCTTTTTACTCATGCAAATCTCCTTAATGTATATTATAACATTAAAAAAGAGCGCCCGACAAAAATTTATTATTTATTAATTATTCCTCTTCGTACTGCCTGATTGCCTTATCCAGCATAGCAATCATCCGTTCGCGCACAAATCTTGGCGAGATAACCTCGCACAGCACATCGTATCGCATCAGGCGTTTGAGCAGCACGTCAAAATCCTCGCCGCGATTGATTACAATAAGGTTGCCGTCATCATCGTGTCCGTTTGAGACCTCGCCTTCTTTGAGCCGGTAGGACTTTATCAGCGGCCCTTTTACCTTGAAGATAACCGTTGTGGCGAGCTTTTGCTGGGCGTAGGCTGAGACCGGCAGCTGCTCAATATCTTTGATGGCTTTGAGCGGAACCTCAACTATCCGGTTTTGATAAAACACCCTAAATCCTACTTTGTGCTTATAAAACTTCAACTCCACAGGCACGCAAAACATCAGCCGTTTCTCATTGTTGTCGTTGTCTGTGTAGGTAATATTTAATTTGAAACCGTCATCGCAGTACTGCATGTACTTTTTCAGCTGCTCGTTCAATTCCATATCAAACAGGTCGGAGATTGTTTTTGTTTCTTCGCCGTAATGGAATTCCAGCGTTTTAAAGAAGTCCTCAAAGCGCTTTTTGGATTTGCCTTCGGGCATAATATCCATGGCGGACTTAAACAGGCTGATAGCCTTGGCATCGTCTGCGGTGAGCTCTATCTTGTAGGGTGAGTGCAGCAGGTAATAATGGTTTTTGCGTTTTTCAATCCCGACACCGAGAATTTTCAGTGTATTGAGGTATTTGTGCAGCGTCACCTGCGCGTTGGCCTCATCTTTGCAGAACTCTTTGAACAGGTCAACAACTTCGGTGTAATGAGGTGCCCGGCCGCTTGTCAAAAGCTGCAGGAACCGAAACATCAATATGCAAGAATCGTTTTGTTTTTTACTCATATTGCTGCCTCATTTGTTTAAGTTTTTTGACAAATTCAGCCTTAAACTCTTGCGGGTACAGAACCTTGCAATCCCCGCCCATAGCGAGCAGCCGCTGGGTTATATCAAATGTGTTTGACGATGTGATTTCAAGCAGTGTTTTGCCGTTTTCGGTGTTCAAAATCTTGACGCATCCGTCGGGTTCGGGGATATCGCTGCCCGTTAACTCAAGCCCGACGGTAATCTCCTCCAGATTGCCGGCGATTGCTTTTGGCTTGACGGAGGCGATTTTTATGATCCGGTTGACCAAAAAGCAGCCGTAATTTTGGTGTTCAATAGATGTGCCGTAGATATAGAACATGTTGTTTGTGTACTCAACGCGCTGCGCGATAAGCTCAACCAGAATCTGGCCCGAGTGCGGCGAGTTGTACTCAATAATAATTTGGTTTTGGGCTTCGGCGTGGTCTGTCAGCTCGGTCAAAAGGTCAGGGTCAATACCTTTCAGCACGGACTTTTTCTCCATGATTTCGGCGGCGTTTTCGCAGTCAATATGCTTGATTATTTTGCGCAGAAACTTCTCCACAATAATCAGCTCGTGCACCGACAGCACCTTTGAAAGATGTTTGTAAGTCTTCATCAAATCATTAAACTGGTCTTCTGACACCTTCATTTTGAACGGTGTTTTTGCTATTGAGAATTTCGTAACCTTGTTCTCGCGTGTTTTGACAATCTGGCAGCCAATTTTTTCAAGCGAGTACATATAGATACGAACCGCATCGGATGAGAGTTTTTCCTGCTTTTTCAAATACGGGTGGTTGATGATATACTCGCGCATCTCATCAATAGACTTTGGCGATTCCACAAGAAAAGAGAACAGCAAAAGCGACTTGAACGCCGTAAAAGACATCAAGTTATAAGTAATCTTTTTACTCCTTGCAAATTCTTTCATGTATACATTATACAACAAAGCATGCCAGAGGCAAGAATACATTATTTTGTCAAGAAAAAAACCGCAAAAGCGTTACGTAATTTCATTAAGTTAACTTCATTAAAATTGTAAACACGAATTTTTTCTTGAAGTCATGGCGGTCATGGTCAATTGTAAATCTTTTGCCGGATTTCTTTACTTGCTTGTCATGCCGCGTTCATAATAGGATGATTTTGGAGGTGATGGCGCAGATTAGGGATTAGGGTCCAGGGAAAAAAGAAAAAGAAACAGAGAATAAGGTTTTTAACCCTCTTATTCTCTGTTTTTTTAACGGAAAAATATGATATACTTATTGTTATGGACAAGTTTGCTTTTTTTGCCAGATTAACGGATGCGGTTGTTGTAACAGATGACAAGTATGATATCGTTTACAAAAACAACATATTTAATCGCAGTTTTGAGGATTTTGTTGATTTAAAACGGTTTTCGCACCGGTTGAGTTTTGAGCTTTGCCCGCTGGACAGTGAGAACCCGCAGAGCTGGTCGCCGATTTATCACGCACTGCAATCAAAGGAGGACTTTTTTGCGCGTGTGATGCTGGAAGATCCGCTCAAATACTACGATTTGTCCGCGGTAAAACTCAACAACCAAACCGCGCTTATTTTTCACGAGGTGACAAGCGCTGTTTTATCGGAAAACCTGAAAGAGGAGAACGAGCAAATCCGGCGCGATTACGACAAACTTGTCAAGGAGAACGACGATTTGCAAAAGATTCGCCAAAAGGCGCAATCTCAGGCGATTCGGATTGCGCTTGTAAATAATATTTCAAACATTATCCAGGAATCAATGGACGCGTCCGAGATTTTGAACTCGGCGTTGAAGGAGCTGTCAACAATGCTCGGTGCGTACAAAAGTTATTGGAGCCCGGATGCTGTGGAGCCAAAAATCAGCGTCAGCAACTGTTTTGTGGAAGATATCGGGCAGACGGTGATGAAGGTGGCGGTGCCGGTGCACGACAGCGGCGCACTCGTGTTCTTGATTCGCCAAAAGCGCGAATTGGTTGAAGAGATAGAGGTTTTAGAGGCCGTGAGCGCTCAGCTGGCGGTCGCGCTGTCGCGCGCGCAGCTTCAGCTGCAGCTGATAAACTCGGAGAAAATGGCGTCGCTTGGCCAGCTTGTTGCGGGTGTTGCGCACGAAATCAACACCCCGCTTGCGTCCATCAAATCCAACAACGAAATCGCCCGTAAGCTGCTTGCCCAAAACGATACCAAACTTTTGAGCCAGATGAACGAACTTGATTTTGAGGCGATAAACAGGATTAATAATATTGTCACGTCGCTGAAAAAGTTTGTGCGGCTTGACGAGGCGCAGCTGCAGGAGGCGGATTTGAACAGTGAGCTGGACTTGACGCTGGAGCTTATCCGGCATGAGACAAAAAATCGGATTGAGGTGGTGAAAGATTACGGTAAAATCCCCGCGATAAAATGTTTTCCGAATATGCTCAATCAGGTTTTCACAAATATATTAATAAACGCGGCGCAATCTATTGAAAACAAGGGCAAGGTGACGATTTGTACGCGCACGGCGGGCGAAAATATAGCGATTTCAATAAAAGATACGGGCTCAGGTATTGACAAATCAAGCCTGGACAAGATTTTTGACGCAGGTTTTACCACAAAGGGCGTTGGGGTAGGCACAGGGCTGGGTTTGGCTATTTGTAAAAAAATTGTTGATAAACATAAAGGTAATATAACTGTCAAAAGCGAGCCCGGAAACGGCAGTGAATTCACTGTTTTGCTGCCTTTGTAAACTTTCTTTAAAAATTTGCCAACCTAACTATTGAAGTTATCTGAAAAATAGTGTATAATAAAAAGTGTAAGGAATACAATAAATCTTCGGTTAAGGCTGCTGCATAAATAAAAGGTCACCGGTGTGGTTTAAAGAAAACTTTACAAAGCGAAACAATTTAGCAATAATCCGGAAGAAAAAAACTTTATAAAAATGTAGTGTGTAAGAAAATTGTAGTGGAGAAATTTAGATGACAATTAGTGTGACAGGTAAAAAGAAACAGGTTAAGAAAAGCTTTGAGGAGCTGCTGGCGGATTTACGCGTAAGCAATTCCGAGAAGGTGCGTTACAATGCGGCGCGCGTTTTGGGCGAGATGGGCGATTCCAAAGCTGTTGAGCCGTTGATTGACGTTTTAAAGAACGACAAGAACGGGTCGGTGCGCTTGTATGCGGCTCGTGCGCTGGGTGAACTCGGCGATTGCGCGGCGACGGTGCATTTGATTGAATCGCTGCGTGAGGACAGAAACGTTGATGTCCGCGTCAGAGCGGCACGTGCGCTTGGCCGTTTGGGCGGTGCGATTGTTGTTGAGCCGCTTGTTGAAGCGTTGAATGACGAAAACCCGCAGGTTTGCATCACCGCAACCGACGCGCTGATTGAGATTGGCGATGTTGCGACAGATGCGCTTATGGAATCGCTTGACCATACAAAAGTCAATGTGCGATGCGATGCAACGCGCGCGCTTGGCGAAATCGGCAACAAAAAAGCCGTTGACAAAGTGATTAATATGCTTGGCGACGAATGGGTGAACGTGCGGATTTACGCGGTTACATCGCTTGGCAAACTTGGCGAGCAAAAGGCTGTTCCGTCGTTGATTGAAGTTATGCAAAAACGCGACGAGAACGAATTGGTTCGTGCGGGTGCCGCAGCTGCGCTGGGTGTGCTGCGTGACCAGCGTGCGTTGATGCCGCTGCGTGAGCTCATTATGGAAGCTGAGGAACTCGGTGAACTTGAAGACACCGCGCTAAAATCGTTCAAAAAGATTATGGCGGCAAACTGGCAGTCAATCCCGGGCGGTAAAAAACCCGCGATGGCGTAGCGATTGCCGGCAATCACAGTAATAAAAAAAGACCGCCTCGGCGGTCTTTTTATTTCCTATTTTCCTTATTTTCTAACGTTTCCTTTTATTTTCCTTATTGATTTTCTAACGATTATGCGATGAAGTTTGTTCCGAATCTGCTTGCGCCGTGGAAGAAAGACTGCTGCATCATCCCGACAAGTGTCTTTTTGACGACGAACTTTTTGTTGAGGTTAACCTCGCTCAACGCCTGCGCTGATTGTTTGTATTTTTCTGCTGCATCACAAAATAGTAGCTGACTTGCCATATCTTTATCCTCTCTTCGTTTTTAAATCTCTCTTATGTTTATATAAACAAATTTTCCCAAAATTTATTGACTTTTTATATTCAGTTTATATACTTTTTGTTACATTACTTTACAAAATTAAAGAATCATGGACCAAGTGTCGTATTATAGAGGGTATTAGAGTAATTTAAATCAGGAGAACAAATTATGGTTGACGCAATTGGTGCAGAACGGGTAAATAAACTAAGAGAATTGGAGCTGCAAAAGCAGATGCAGCAGCAGCAAGCACAAAAAGCTGCGCAGCAAAAAGAAGGTGAGGCTGCGCCGGTACCAAAGGGTGTGCAGGAGGTATCGCAGGCAATGGCGGCGTCGCAGAACGATGCGGTGCAGTATCAAGCGCAGCCGGGCAGCGCAGAGGCGCTCACCGCGCAGCCAAACCAGATGCAAACCAATGTTGTTGCGGTTCAAGAGGCCGATGAGATAATGAAAAACGAAGAATTGAAAACGCAAGATAAGACGATTAGAGCGGAAGAGCCGCAAGAAGAGTCAATTGTTGCGCCGGAAGCACCGCCGGAAGTCGGCGCGGTGAAAACCGAGGACACAACAGGCGATGTCAAAGAAAAAACTCCGGAAAGCCCTGCCAGCCAGGCAGCACCGCCGAAAGCGCCGGCAAAACCTGATGCGCCGGAAACCAAAGAGGAAGAACGCATAAAAGATCCGGGCAAAGCCGAGGCCAATATCAGTGCGGATGCGCAGGAGCTGCTAAGACGCAAAGAGCGCAAAGGCATACCGCCGCAGTAATATTTAAAAAACAGGGCCGAGAGGCCCTGTTTTATTTGTTATACAACCACTTTTACCAGCCCGTTTGGCATATCAACGTTCCGGCCGAGCTTTGTTGCGATTTCCAGCGCAAGCAGCTGCGCGATAACTGTCACGCAAAACGCTTTTACTATCTGGCTTTCGCACGATATGTTCAGGTTGAACTTTGTTTTCACCTGCGGGTTTGCGTTACCGATGAGTACGAGGTTTGTTTCGTAATCAGCGAAAATTTTGTTGAGGTTTTTTATCGCCTGGTGTTTCAAATCACCTGTTTCAACGCAGATGAGCGGAATTTTTTTGTTGTTGAGCACCGCGACGTGGCCGTGCATAAATTCGCCCAAAATTGCGGCGTTGGCGTTGATGTAAGAGGTTTCACGGACTTTCAGCGCGGTTTCCTTCGCGATTGCGTAGGATGTACCTTCGGCTGATACTGCGATACTTTCGGATTTTGCAAGGAACAGCGCCGCCTCTTTGATTTCAGGCCGCAGCGCAAGCGTGGCATTGAGTTTTTCCGGCAGGGTTTCTATCTGGTCCAGATAAGGATTGATGTCAACATCGTTTATTGCTGCGTATTTGAACGCGAGCAGGGCCATGCACAGCAGCTGCGCGGTGAAGGTTTTTGTTGCGGCGACGGATTTTTCCTCACCTGCGAGCAGGTTGATTTTGTAATCCGCTGATTTCCAGATGCTTGAATCCTTTTTATTAGTCACAGCAAGGGTTTTCAGGCCGTATTCTTTGACGCGTGCCATCGCCTGATTTGTGTCGGTTGTTTCGCCGGATTGGGTTATGAAAACGTACAAAACATCGTCACTGTGTGCGATTTCAGGTTGGAGCAAAAACTCGCTTGAATAAATCGCGCGCGCTTGAAGGTGTGCGACGCTTCCGAGCAAATCCGCCCCGAACCACGCACTGTGGTAGGACGAGCCGCTTGCCACGATAACGATTTGGTTGATACCTTTTGGCACCTCAAAGTCAATCCAGCCGTTCTCGCGGATATAGGTGTTCAAAATCGTGCGCATCGTGTGCGGCTGCTCATAAGCTTCTTTTTCCATTTCAGATGTTTCTTGTTGTTTTCTGAGTATCATAGCATCTCCTTTAATATTTCATTAATTGTCTGCGGGTTGGCGCGGCCTTGAGTTTGTTTCATAACCTGCCCGACGAAGAACCCGAAAAGCTGTGTCTTGCCTGACTTGTAGGCAGCAACTTGTTCAGGGTTTTCGGCAACTATTTTTTGTATAATTTCTTTTAGCGCGCCTGCGTCTGATATTTGGCTCAAACCCTTTTCCTCAACGATTTGCGACGCTTTTTTGCCATCGCGCAGCATATCAATCACGATTTGTTTGCCGATGTTGTTGGAAATCGTGCCTTTTTCAATCAGGGTAATAAGTTCGGCCAGATTTTGAGGCGTTAATTTTGTCTGGTTAATTTCAAGTTTTTCTTCTTTGAGATAGGCGGCGATTTCGCCGGTGAGGAAGTTTACGGCTGTTTTTGGGTTGGTGCCGGCGTTTAAAACTTCGTCAAAAAACAGGGCAAGGTTCATTTGTTCAACGATTACGCCTGCATCGTAATCGCTCAGGCCAAGCGCTGTGTAGCGTTCGCGTTTTTGTTCGGGAAGTTCCGGCATTGCCAAGCGGATTTTTTCAACCCATTCGCGCGAAATTTCAAGCGGTATAAGGTCTGGTTCCGGGAAATACCGGTAATCGTGAGCATCTTCTTTGCCGCGCATAGAGCAGGTTATGCCGGCGTTGTCGTCCCAGAGCCGGGTTTCCTGCACAACTTTGCCGCCTTCTTCAACGATGTCAATTTGGCGGTCTATTTCGTACTCAATTGCGCGTTGGAGCGCGCGGAAACTGTTCACGTTCTTGATTTCGGCGCGGGTGCCGTATTCTTTTGAGCCGCGCGGCATAACAGAGATGTTCGCATCGCAGCGCATTGAGCCTTCTTCAAGGTTGCCGTCGCACACGCCGATATAGCGGACAATGTTGCGCAGCGTCTCCATAAACTCTTTTGCCTCGTCGGAAGAGCGCATATCAGGCTCGGAGACAATTTCCAGAAGCGGTGTCCCGGCACGGTTAAGGTCAACGAGCGAGTAGCTTGAGCCTGCAAGCCCGTCAGCGCCCGCGTGGACGAGTTTTCCGGCGTCTTCTTCAAGGTGCGCGCGGGTGATACCGATTACCTTGCCGTTTGAAAGCTTCAGGCTGCCCTTCGCGCAAACCGGTTCGTCATATTGCGAAATCTGGTAGCCTTTGGGCAGGTCCGGGTAGAAATATTGTTTGCGGTCAAACTTGCACCGCGCAGGGATTTCGCAATTGAGTGCGAGCCCGGTTAAAATCGCCATGTTCACAACCTCTTTGTTCAAGACCGGCAAAACGCCCGGCATTCCAAGGGTTATGGGGCAGGTTTGGGAGTTGGGTTCCGCGCCAAATTTTGTGCTGTCCGGTGCAAAAATCTTTGACTCTGTTTTTAGCTGCGCATGGACTTCCAGCCCTATTACTACTTCGTATTTTTCCCTCATAAAAACATTATACCATAAATATATCAAGTAACTGCCGATGTAATTTTACGTTGTGAACACGGATGTAGTCGGCTTTTGGCGCGTATGCGTGCAGTGCGGCCGTGAAAATATCTTTTGTATCGTTATCGCCATCTTGAATATTGAGCAGCCGTTTGCGCGAAACACCGAGCATAACGGGACAGCCGAGCCCGTAAAGTTCTTCCAACCGCCGGATGATTTCAAAATTCTGCCCGCGCGTCTTGCCAAAGCCGATGCCCGGGTCAACGATGATATTTTCTTGCGCAATTCCACAAGAATTAATCCTTGCGGATAACTCCAAATACATATTGTCAATATTGCTTGCGTGCGAGCAGATAATGACCGTTGCGCCGGTGTCCGCGATGGTTTTTGCCATCTGGGGGTCGTGCGTCAGCCCTGAAATATCGTTTATTATCCGAACCCCGCATTTGAGGCACTCGCGCGCAACCTCGGCCGAGCGCGTGTCAATGCTTAAAACCGTATCCGGCTGGGTTGACGCAATCCAGTCAAGCATGGGCAAAAGGCGTTCTAACTGCTGCTTTGCCGGCACTTGCACGAACCCCGGGCGTGTTGATTCTGCGCCAATGTCAATAATATCAGCGTCCGCAAGTTCGCCGAACCGCTTTTTGGCGCTTTCCAAATCAGGATACCCGTCGGAAAATGAGTCGTCTGTGAGGTTCAAAATTCCGGCGATT
>QMCD01000939.1_pt1 | contig 25681 bp, 18 predicted proteins | sample 1821841 | NCBI WGS metagenome assembly QMCD01 (sample SAMN01991225, study PRJNA193472) | Termite gut metagenome, whole genome shotgun sequencing project. | isolation source: worker | host: Macrotermes natalensis | reverse complement strand
CCGCATGGCTCTTATTATGACGATGTTGGGGGTTACGGTATCATGTTGAGTATCGATAGTATTGAAAAAGGTGTGGTGATCGACCATATCAAGGCGGGTAAGAGCATGGAAATATACCATTACCTGGGGTTGGATAAGCTGGATTGCAGCGTCGCCATCATCAAAAATGTGAAGAGCGGCAAAATGGGCAAGAAAGATATCATCAAAATAGAGGATCGTGTGGATACTGACCTTGATATGCTGGGGTTTATTGACCCGAATATTACGGTGAACATCATTGAAAATGGCGAGAAAATCGAAAAGAAAAAAATCACACTTCCAAAACGCGTGGTCAATATAGTAAAATGTAAGAATCCCAGGTGCATCACATCTGTGGAACAGGAACTGCCGCATGTGTTCAATTTGACAGACGCGGAGCGCGGCGTTTACCGCTGTGTCTATTGCGAGCAGGAAGCGGATAATACTAATCCGCAATAGAAAAGCGACAAAAATCGCTTTTCTATCACCGCATAAAATGCGATTCAAAAAGGAAAATCCTTTTTGAGCGGCTCAGTATTGAACGACTTGCGCGCGCGTAATGCCCAAAAGCATTACGCGCTGTGCGCCAAAGGCGCAATTAAAAACCCTGTGGGTTTTTAATTGCGGAATAGTATAAGTAGGGGAGGTAACGGGGTGAAACATTTTTTGAAGATAGGCGATCTTTCGCGCGGCGAGATTATAGAGCTGCTTGATTTGGCGGATGAATTAAAGGCAAAGAACAAGCGAGGGGAAGAGTTTAAGCCGCTTTGCGGCAAGACGCTCGGGATGATCTTCCAAAAATCATCCACGCGCACAAGGGTGTCGTTTGAGGTGGGCATGTACCAGCTAGGCGGATACCCGCTGTTCCTTTCAAGCGCCGACTTGCAGATCGGCAGGGGGGAGCCTGTGGAGGATACGGCGCGCGTGCTGTCGCGGTATCTGGACGGCATTATGATTCGCACTTACGCGCAGCAGGAGGTGGAAGACCTGGCCCGTTTCGGCAGCATCCCCGTGATAAACGGCCTTACCGACTACGCCCATCCCTGCCAGATACTCGCCGACCTGCAAACGATCCGCGAGTATAAAAAAGACTTTAACGGCCTGAAAATGGCGTATATCGGAGACGGGAACAACATGGCGAATTCGCTTATTTTGGGCTGCCTCAAGGTGGGGATGGATGTAGCGTGCGCCATCCCAAAAGACTACTACCCGGATGAAAAGGTGCTGGCGTTTGCCAACGGCTACAAAAACTTTTTGATCACGCAGGATGTACACGAAGCCGCGAAAGACGCGGATGTGCTGATCACGGACGTATGGGCCTCTATGGGCCACGAAGAGCAAATCGCGCAGCGCAAAGCCGCGTTTAAGGGTATGCAAATAAACCGGGGTGTGATGGAGGTTGCGAAGCCGGACGCGATGGTGCAGCATTGCCTGCCCGCGCACAAGGGCGAGGAGATCACGCGGGATGTGTTTGAAGCGCACGCCCGGGAGATTTTTGATGAAGCGGAAAACCGCCTGCACGCCCAGAAAGCGGTGCTTACCACGTTGATGGGCGGGTAAGGGAAGTTAGAGCTACTTGACAAATTAATATTATTTTAATGGACGCTGTTTTTTCATTGGTATTGCTTGTAGCAATCCGCCTGTAATTTTGCCGCCTGTAATCCGGTTGCATACGAATTTTGCTGGAAAATAGCTTATATAATTATCTTCTCGCTCATAAGTGTCTGGAGTTATATATGCATAAATCCTTGTCGTATCATAAGCTCTAAAGCTATCAACAGAAAGTATGGAAGTATCTACTGCCCCGATGGGGAACAACAGTCTGTCAAATGCTTTACTACTCGACCAATGTTGTCTAATTCGTCGCATAATATCGTTGGTTGTTCCACTATAAAGCTGACAATACTCATCAAGCACCATCATATAGTAACCGGATTTTCCAGCGCAAATATTGAGGCCAGATATTTGTCTAAATCTTTGGTGCTTTTTAAGAAATGTAGTTATGGATGTATTAAATTCTTTGCGATTTAATGTTGAAAAAAACTTCATGTTCAAATCGAAATTTTTCAAGCAATCATCAAGATGTTTTGCACACCATTCATCTGAATAATATATGCCCTCTTTATCGGTATAAGTGATATTCTGGAAAGGAACCAGAGAATTTTTGTTGTTGACTATCGCATAGTTTTCTTGTGTTAATTTTAGTCCGTGCTTTCCATCAAGGACGGTTACACTAAAATGGGTTGGCAAAACAGTCCCCTCCCTCTATCTGCTACGATACCCAGTTTTATCTTAACTTGATTATATACCGTCAAAAGCAAGAGAACAAGCACAACGCCTGCCCTTTCGACTTCATTTCAGATATAAAACAAACCCGAACCCCCTGCCAACTGGCACAGGGTTCGGATTATCATGGTTTGGTGCGGTCAGAGGGACTTGAACCCTCACGTCTTTTGACACATGATCCTTAGTCATGCCTGTCTGCCAATTCCAGCATGACCGCAACTGTATTTCATTCAGCAAGAAATAGTATAATTTACACAGGCGCTAAAGTCAATACAAACCTTGGCGCGGTATTGAATACCAGCCGTTTATCGTGTATAGTTTAAGTGTAATGGCTTGTAGTGAATGATTTTTTGATTTGGAGAAAGCGTATGAAGCGAATACCGATACTGTTACTCTGCATAGCTCTGGCCATCTGCCTTGGGGCCTGCGCAGCCGAAGAGACGCCGGAGGAAGGGAACCTCCCGTCGCCCGATGAGCCGGAGCCGGTGAAGATCGAAAAAACGATCGCGGGTATGATCGATAGCGCGGAGGACACGGATGCCGGTGTGCGGCTTTTGGTCACGGCGGGTGAAAATGACCGGTCGGTTTACGGGCAGGCGTATGTATTGATCGACGGCAATACTTCTGTGGGTGAAATAGGCCAATATTTTAACGATACCGCATCCGCGTTTAAACCAGGGGCTGTTATCACGGTGTATACGGACGGCGCGGGCGCGCAGGGCGAGCCGCCCGAGCTTTATGCGGTGTTGATACAGTTGGCGTGAGACGGGAAACAGGAACCACTTTTGCGGCGGGCGCAAACGTTTTTAGGAATATCAATAAGAAAACGCAAGATCATTTCGTGGTCTTGCGTTCTCTTTTTTATGCGGCAGCCATCCCCAATATTACTTGATAAGGGGCGCAGGAATGGGGAACACGGTTCTGCCGAGCGACGCGTTTACCACCATCGCGGCCGCGAGGTAGATCGTGAGACAGCCCGAAAGCAGCATCAAAACGGCGGGAACCATAGACATGGATGCCGGGATGAGCTTAAGGTCGAGCAGCGTGACAAACGGCAGAGCGGCGTCCAGTATAAAAAGAACGGCGACAAGCAGTTTGCTGGATTTGAAAAAAGCGGGCGTCCAGAGGATTGTGGATAGGGTAAGGACAATCCACACATAGCCGTCTATTCTACCGTCAACGTCCAGCCCTTCTTTGGCGACCCACCATTTTACAAGGAGCAGTATCCCGCTGATCAGCATAAAGAACGAGGAAAAAAAGAGGAACGTGTTGCCGCCCGCCGCGTTACCGCTTCTAAGGTCGAGCAGCGCGACAATGATCTGGACGAAAAAACCGCCGATCAGCCAAAAACCCGCGTACAGCCGCGCGGACGAATCGACCGCGCCGGAAAGCAGGGCGAAAAAAACGAATGTGGCCATGGCAAGCGCGACAAGGCCTGCCGGTGTGGGGTTTGCCCATTTTACGGGCGTTTGATTTTCTGACATTGCATATACCTCCAAATTGCGTGATGGTTTTCAAGCAACCACTAGTATAGCACAGCGGGGGATTGGGGGATAGTTTTTTTCGTGTGTGGAGTGGCTGCTTAATACTAATTCTTCTCTAAAATGACAGTAAAAAGTGTGAAATAATAGAAATATCTCATGTTTGTTTTTAGATATTCCCCAAAGGAATACCCCGATAGACAACTGTGGAATATTTCGATAAGTCCATGCTTCTGCTGTGCTTTTTCAATTTGAGCATTATTACTAACCGCGCAAACCGGATATTTCTACCAATCTGCGAAAGCACGCAAAACGCGGATAATATGCGGTTTTTTACGTGTGGTTTATGAATGGGGAAGCAAATGGGATATTTTTTTATAGAAATCGGCTAAAGTTTTTCAAAACGGTGCCGATAGAGAAAGTAACGGATGAACCGGAAGATGTTCCCGGAGGCGAGGATGCCAAAGGATGTATGGCAAGAGGCCGGTTCTCACTCGTTTTTTTTGATGGCAGGATGCCGAAAAATCTAATTGAATGATTCAGCGGTATGGATGCCAGAGAAAAAAAGGAGATAATTTAAAATGAGAATCCAGAACAACATCATGGCGATGAACACGCACAGGCAGTACACCCTTCAGAACGAAAAAGTGGCCGGTTCGGCCGAGAAACTCTCCTCTGGTTACAGAATCAACCGCGCGGCGGACGACGCTGCCGGGCTTGCTATTTCAGAAAAAATGCGTTCGCAGATCCGCGGCCTGAACATGGCGGCAAGGAACACGCAGGATGCTGCTTCGCTTATTCAGACGGCGGAAGGCGCGCTGCAGGAAGTGCACAGCATGCTGCAAAGAATGAACGAGCTTGCGGACCAGAGCGCGACAGGCACGGTCGGTAACTTTGACCGCACGCAGATCGCCAAAGAATTTGACCAGCTTAAACGCGAAATAAACGACATAGCGGAACAGACCACATTCAACAACATGAAAATACTCGACGGCTCGCTTTCCGTAAAGGGCTTCGACAGAAGCGCCACCACGGTTGGCCTTTTCGCGACCAGCCTGGGCACGCTGCCCGAAGAGAACGCCGTAACGCAGACAGTGCCTACCATCCCGAATGTAGCCGCGGCGTATGAGCACGTATCGGGGCTGAAGTTCGTGGATGTCGAGGTTGGTGACGCAGCAAACGACGGTGGCAAATTTGCAAAGGTCACTATAGAAATAACGCCGGGCGTTTCCATCACGAGCGGCGAGCTGCAGATACCGGCTACCGATGGAATAATACAAGAGACAGCATTGGCGGACGCGTTCAACGGCGTGATGTTTACCCATGACGGCACGCGGTTTAAGATCACGAAAGACAGCGGGGTTGCCGGCGGGTTTTATATCACCGCCCTTACGGCAAACCCGGTGACGCCGCAGATAAAGAACGCGACTATGTTCGGGCATAACAACTTCACGAATGTAACGCTGGCGGGCACAAAAGTACCGCTTGAGGAATCGGGGCTCCTTGCTGGTGAGCCGAGTATCATAAACGGCGGTTCGCTGACCAACCCCCCTTCTACCGCAAATATGCCGGCGGGTAGCATTGACCCTGCCTATACTTACAACACAGGTTCGGCCGGCAAACGCCAGGCTGATATCGCGATCGACCCCGCTAAGCTGCGCATCAATGACCGGCTTGTGATCGGCGACAGGACATACCAGCTTGTGAACACTCTTTCGGAAGTGACGGAAGACGGCGTGTACGGCATCGTATGGACGGATGAAGCAGAGACGGCGGACGCGGTGTCGGGTACGGTTTCGCAGACCGGCAGAAGCATGGCCACCTTGATCAACTCGCTGGCTACCGGCATAGGGCCGACGGGCGCTACGGTAGCGGCTATCCCCGCAGGCGGGTCGGTTCCCGCGGGCGGCGGCATACGCATCACGCAAAACCTTCCCGATTCGGACAGCTCCATATCGTTCAGCCACCAGTCGAGGGGCACGCAGGGCACGCGTATCGAGTTTGACATCACAAAGCTGAAGGACGGCGACAAGATCGACGTGACTGTGGCGGGGCAGCCGTATTCCGCGGTGTACCGCGAAGGCGATTCCGTTACGGATATCTTCAACAACCTGGGCGTTGTGGCGTCGGGAACGACGGAGACGATCTACCCGAAAGACAACAGCATACTCTTCAAGGAACTGAACGCGACGGCGGAGTTCACGGGCGTGACGGTTTCGACGGTAGAGTATGGCACCATGCGCATACAGGTGGGTGCGCTTGAGGGCGAGCAACTCAACATCGAAGTGCAGTCCATGAACACGAAGGGCCTCGGTCTCGACCCGTTCAACATCGACACGCAGGACGAAGCGGGCAAGGCGATCACGGCGGTCAGAAGCGCGATCGACGTCGTATCCGACCAGCGGGCGCTTTTAGGTGCCATGCAGAACAGGATGACCTATAAGATCAACAACATCAAGGTCTCGGCGGAAAACCTGCAAGCGGCGGAAAGCCGGATCCGCGATATTGATATCGCGCAGGAAATGTCCACATTCACAAAGAGCAATATCCTGACGCAGGCCGCCACGGCAATGCTGGCGCAGGCGAACAGCGCGCCGCAGAATGTGCTGTCACTGCTGCAATAAGAATAACAAGCGGAGGGGTTCTAAGGAACCCGCACGATGGAAAAAGCACCCGAGAGGGTGCTTTTTCATAGGCTGTCAATAAAGGCACGACCCGGCCACTGCTTTTGCAATCTTTCGTTCGGCACAGTGGCCGGGCGGCGTCATCGCATAACCACGCGACCTCGATGAATCGTTTATTCTATCTCGCCCGCGTGGTTATGCGATTCCTTGCACCTGGGCCTTTCTTGACAGCCTGCTCAGCGTGCCAAATTTTCACTGTATTTTAAGCTTTTTGACACGCTGAAAGCACCCGAGAGGGTGCTTTTTCAGTTACCCGCTTTGCGGGTGGCAGTGCAGCAAGATTTGTCTGTGTTCCGGTTAGGGGCTGAAGATACGAACCCGCATTAATCAGTAATTGGCTGGGCAAAACACAATTCTTATGTTCGTGCATGGCCCCGGCTAATGACTGTACGACTGCCCGCAAAGCGGGCAGCAAAACACCAAGGTTTACTCAGGGATTGGATCCATAGGCGCTTCGCCCAGCTTGATAGGCTCAAAACCGTTCTTTTTGAACGCTTCATAATCAAACTGGTCGATCTCGTCGTAAGCCAGCTTGTGGAATTCATAAAAGCCTTTCCAGTCCTCATATCCGTCGCCGAGATTGTTGTTAAGGAAAGCGTCGGCAATGGCTTTGCCTGTCTCCGGCGCGACATAAAAAGCGCCCATAGAAAGGATGTTGCATCCATTTCCGGTGACACACCGCAGCGCGGCGGGTATGCTTTCCACAACGGCGCACTGCACATGCGGGCACTGACTGGCGGCAATGTGGATACCCATGCCGGTACCGCAAAAGAGCAGGGCACGCTCAAACTCGCCTTCTGCTATTTTTGCGCCCACTTTAAAACCGATGCGGTGGAACATTTCCGGATTTTCATCTTCCGAAGTCTTAACACCAATATCCGTCACAGTCCAGCCGTGATGCTTAAGGTGCTTCACAACGGCATTTTTTAGCGGCGCACCCGCAAAATCCGCGCCTACAAGTATTTGTTTGTCTTTGATCGTTTTCATTACAATTCCCTTTCTTTATTGTATAAGGTATTTGTTGTGCCCCATACGGCGGACAATCGGAAAAAGCCCAAGCCGCCTGTTTTGATCGTGATTTTATTATAGCAAGAACAATATGCAAAAACAATAGTCCTGAAAAATGGGATGTGGAAAATGGGGGCGTGCTCCGCGGGTAAAAACTACGCTTTCCCCGCTGTGCGTGTATGTGAGGTGGCATTGCGTTATGGACGCACAAAAAACCAACGTTGACGGTTATCCCGGTAGATAAAACGGCGATGGCCGCCGGACACGACTTCATACCGGTCGCAGTATTCATTCTCGATGATCGCCTCACCGGCGTAGCTGGAACGGTCTACCGCGCAAACCGTACCATCCTTTAATGAGTGGGACAGTATATGCAGGCCGCCCTCTTTGGTATCAGTTTCAACATGTACAAAAGTTTTCATATTTTAAGTATAGCACGGCAAAGCGCAAAACAAGTTATGGGGTTGTAAAAATCTAATGAACCCGCCAGACAACCTAAGTTAATTTGTTCTAAAACAAAATTCACACACTTTGCGGAAAAAATGATATAATGACAGGATAGCCATTTTGTGCGCCGCGCGCGAAAATGTTTGGAGAGCATACGTTTTTTGGCGCGGGCGAATGGTATGATGAAGCACAGGGAAGGAAAGCAATGGAACAGAGGTCATTTGAACTGCATTCAAATTACTCACCGTCGGGCGGCCAGCCCGAGGCGATCGATGCGCTTGTGAACGGCGTCCTTGCGGGCGAGCGGGCGCAGGTGCTTTTGGGTGTTACGGGCAGCGGTAAAACATTTACGATGGCGAACGTGATTGCGAGAACGGGCCGTCCGGCGCTGGTGCTGGCGCACAACAAAACACTGGCGGCGCAGCTTTGCAGTGAGTTCAAGGAGTTTTTCCCGAACAACGCCGTGGAGTTTTTTGTATCCTACTACGATTACTACCAGCCGGAGGCGTATATCCCCGGGCGCGATTTGTATATAGAAAAAGACGCGGATGTGAACGATGAGATCGATAAAATGCGGCATTCGGCGACCACTTCGCTGTTAGAACGCAGGGATACAATCGTGGTGGCCAGCGTGTCGTGCATTTATGGCATTGGCGCGCCGGATGATTACGCGAATCTCGCCGTTGCCCTAAGGAAGGGCGCGGAGCTGCCGCGGAATGAGCTTTTGGAACGATTGGTTACCATAAACTTCGTGCGTAACGATATGGATATGACGCGCGGAACGTTCCGTGTGCGCGGCGACGTGGTGGAGATTATCCCGGCCAGCCAGTTTGAGATGGCCATACGCGTGCAGTATTTTGGAGATGAGATAGAAGAGCTTTACGAGGTGGACGCGCTGACCGGTAAAAAGATCAACGCCATCAGCTACACGCTGATCTTTCCGGCGACGCATTACGCGGTGGAGCCGGGCAAGGTGCAGGCAGTGCTGCCGCGCATAAAGGCCGACCTCGCCGAGCGCGTGACCGAGCTGAAGGACGAGGGAAAACTGCTCGAGGCCGAACGGCTGACGCAGCGCACCGTTTACGATATGGAGATGCTGAAGGAGTTGGGGTATTGCTCGGGCATTGAAAACTATTCGCGCTATTTTGACGGGCGAAACCCGGGCGACCCGCCGTATACGCTGATGGATTTCTTCCCGGACGATTACCTGCTGTTTGTGGACGAATCGCACGCCACACTGCCGCAGGTGCGCGCCATGTACAACGGGGACAGGGCCAGAAAGCAGATGCTGGTCGATTTCGGGTTCCGCCTGCCCGCCGCGTTTGACAACCGGCCATTGAAGTTCGACGAGTTCAACGCGCGGCTGAACCAGGCGATCTATGTATCGGCCACGCCGGCGGAATATGAACGCGAGCTTGCCCGGGGGAGGGTGGTGGAGCAGATCGTCCGCCCCACCGGCCTTTTAGACCCCGCGGTGGAAATACGCAAAACGGACGGGCAGCTTGACGACCTGTTAGACGAGATTCGCGGCATTGCCGAGCGCAAAAGGCGCGTGCTGGTGACGACGCTCACAAAGAAGCTGGCCGAGCGGCTGACCGACTATTACACCGAGATGGGCGTGCGCGTGAAGTATATGCACTCGGATATCGACACGCTGGAGCGCATAGAGATCATACGCGGGCTTAGGCTGGGCGAGTTTGACGTGCTGGTGGGCATCAACCTGCTGCGCGAGGGGCTGGATATCCCGGAGGTGGAGCTTGTCGCCATACTGGATGCGGACAAGGAAGGGTTCCTGCGCAATGAGACGTCGCTGATACAGACGATAGGCCGCGCGGCGAGGAACGATAAGGGGCGCGTGATATTGTATGCCGATGTGATGACGCGTTCCATCAAGGCCGCCCTTTCCGAGACGGACAGGAGGCGGGCGCTGCAAAAGGCGTATAACGACGAGCACGGCATCACGCCGACCTCCATCAGCAAAGAGGTGAGCGGCGGGTTTGCCATCACGCAGAGGGGAGAGGAAGAAGTGGCGCAGATCCCCGAACAGGAGCGCAAGATGCGCATAGACCTGCTGACACAGCAAATGAAGCAGGCCGCCGCCGAGCTGGAATTTGAGGTGGCCGCGAAGCTGCGGGATATGATCACCGATTTGGAAGCGAAGAAGCGGTAATTTTCAACGGGAAAGGAACAAAAAAACCAACATGGATGCGTTACATATCAAGGGCGCGCGCGAGCACAATTTAAAAAATATCGATATCACGCTGCCGCGCGATAAATTTGTGGTGATCACCGGGCTTTCGGGGAGCGGGAAATCTTCGCTGGCATTCGACACCATCTACGCGGAAGGGCAGCGGCGGTATGTGGAGTCGCTCTCCGCCTACGCGCGCCAGTTTTTGGGGCAGATGGAAAAGCCGGACGTAGACCTTATAGAAGGGCTTTCGCCCGCTATTTCCATCGACCAGAAGACGACGGCGAAAAACCCGCGCTCCACCGTGGGCACGGTTACGGAAATACAGGATTACCTGCGCCTGCTGTACGCGCGCGCGGGGGATGTGTATTGCACGCAGTGCGGCAAGAAAATTACCCGCCAGACTGTGGACCAGATGGTGGACGCGGCCATGCGGTATGGCGACGGGGCAAAGGTCATGGTTTTAGCGCCCGTCATCCGTGCAAAGAAGGGCGAACACAAGAAAGTGATGGAACGGCTGGCGCGTGAAGGCTTTGTGCGCGCGCGGGTGGACGGCGAGATACGCGAGCTTGAGGAAGAGATCGACCTTGAGCGGCAGAAAAAGCATTCCATTGCCGCGGTGGTGGATAGAGTGGTCATAAAAGCGGACAGCGCGAAGCGGCTGGCGGATTCCATTGAAACGGCGTTGAAGCTGGCGGATGGGCTGGTGATACTCCACGATATGCAAAAAGGGCAGGATTTTTTGATGAGCGAGAATTTTGCCTGCACGGATTGCGGCATCAGCATAGAGGAGCTTGCGCCGCGCATGTTTTCGTTCAACAGCCCGTTTGGCGCGTGCCCGGCCTGCACCGGGCTGGGCATGATATTAAAAGTAGATCCCGCCTTGATCGTTTCGGACAGCAAAAAGACGCTGCGCGAAGGCGCGGTGAAGGTATCCGGGTGGAATTTCGGGCAGCCGGGCACGATCGCGAAAAACTACCTGGACGCGCTGATGGAAAAGTATAAATTTGACATGGACACGCCGTTTGAGAAGCTTCCCGAACAGGTGCAGCATATACTGCTCTATGGCACGGGCGGGGAAAAGCTGAAGGTGTATTATGACGACTCGGGCGGCAAGGGATATTACATGGCGAGCTTTGAGGGGCTGGTAAATAACCTGGAGCGCCGGTATCTTGAGACGACGTCCGACTATATGAAAACAGAGATTGAGGGCTTCATGGTGGAAACGCCGTGCGAAGCCTGCGGCGGCAAGCGTTACAAGCCGGAGACGCTGGCCGTGAAGATTGGGAGCAAGAACATCGCGGAGTTTTCCGACCTCTCCATCCGCGCGGCGCGGGAGTATATCAACACGGTGGAGCTGGATAAAAAACAGGCGGTCGTGGCGCGGCAGATCGTGAAGGAGCTGAACGCGCGGTTCGATTTTCTGTTAAACGTGGGGCTGGATTACCTCACGCTTTCCCGCGCAGCCGGAACGCTTTCGGGTGGGGAGGCGCAGCGCATAAGGCTGGCGACGCAGATCGGCAGCGGGCTGATGGGCGTGCTGTACATACTGGACGAGCCGAGCATCGGCTTGCACCAGAAGGACAACGCAAAGCTTTTGAAGACTTTGAAAGGGCTCCGCGACCTCGGCAATACGCTGATCGTGGTGGAGCACGACGAGGAGACGATGCTTTCCGCCGACCACATTGTGGATATCGGCCCGGGCGCGGGCGAGCACGGCGGCAAGGTGGTGGCGCAGGGCACGCCCCGGCAGGTCATGGAGAATGAGAAGAGCGTCACCGGGCAGTATCTTTCCGGGCGCAAGCAGATCCGCATCCCTTCAAAATTGCGAAAACCCAGCCACTGGCTCACGGTGAGAGGAGCGAAGGAAAACAATTTAAAGGGTATCGACGTGAAATTCCCTACGGGCGTGATCACGGCGGTGACGGGTGTTTCGGGCAGCGGTAAGAGCAGCCTGGTAAACCACATTCTCAAAAAAGCGGCGATGCAGCGTTTTTACCGGTCGAAAGACCGGCCGGGTGCGCACGATAAAATAGAAGGGCTGGAATACCTCGACAAGATCGTGGATATTGACCAGTCGCCCATCGGCAGGACGCCGCGCAGTAACCCGGCGACTTATACGGGCGTGTTTGATATCATACGCGACCTGTTTGCCATGACAAACGACGCGAAGGTGCGGGGGTATTCCAAGGGCAGGTTTTCGTTTAATGTAAAGGGCGGGCGCTGTGAAGCCTGCAAGGGCGACGGTATTATAAAGATAGAAATGCACTTTTTGCCGGATGTGTACGTGCCGTGCGAGGTGTGCAAGGGCCAGCGGTACAACAGGGAGACGCTGGAGGTGCGCTACAAGGGCAAAAACATCTATGAAGTGCTGAATATGACGGTAGAGGAAGCCTACGGGTTTTTTGAGAACCTACCGCGCATAGAGAGCAAAATGAAAGTGCTGATGGATGTGGGGCTTTCGTATATCAAGCTGGGGCAGCCCTCCACCACGCTTTCGGGCGGCGAGGCGCAGCGTGTGAAGCTGGCGACGCACCTTGCGAAAAAGCAGACGGGCAGCACGCTCTTTATACTGGATGAACCGACGACCGGCCTGCATATGGCCGATGTGAAAAAGCTGGTAAAAGTGCTGAACAGGCTGGCGAACAAGGGCAATACCGTGATCGTGATAGAGCACAACCTCGACGTGATCAAGTGCGCGGATTATATCATTGACCTGGGGCCGGACGGCGGCGACAAGGGCGGCATGGTGGTGGCGCAGGGCACGCCGCAGCAGGTTTCTCAAACGCCGCTCAGCTACACGGGGGAATATTTGCGCCGTATTTTTGAGAACGCGACGCCGGAGAGTTATTTGACCCCTCGGTTTGACAGGTAGGGAACTGATGATTCAGGAGGGTTTGTATCCTCGGTTTCCAGGAGGGCGGGATTTGAACCCGCCCCTGCGCTGCCAATGAAACGGCAATATATATCACCGTGGGCAGTTATGACGCTGCCGCGGGGCGTCAAGGGGGGCAGGGGGATTCGGAATTTCCACCATTGCGGAGACCAGCTCCCATCTCCAATTCCGTCATTGCGGGCTTGACCCGCAATCTTTTAAGCTGGCTGGATTTAAGTAAGGATTGCGGGTCAAGCCCGCAATGACGTAGACACATAGTATAAGCACTATCCGTGCCTTTGGGGAGTCCTTAGAACCGTAGGTTCTGAGCCGCCGGAGGCATTATAATGCGCCGCAGGCTCCTTGACCCATGAGGAATACCCAAAAGCAAGCACAAGATATTTGCACAACAAAATATGGGTTCGTTTTTGGGTGGGTATGCCTAGGCGGAGCATAGAGAAGGGATTGGGGTAAAATTTGGATATGAGTAAACAAATCAGCTTATGAAAATACAACTGAAAGACATCGTTACGCCGCTTTTGGCATGGTATGACAAGCACGCGCGAAAGCTGCCCTGGCGCGATGACCCTGCTCCTTACAGGGTATGGGTTTCCGAAATCATGCTGCAACAGACGCGTGTGGAAGCGGTGAAACCTTATTTCGACCGGTTTCTGCGTGAATTACCGGATATTCATGCCCTCGCGAACGCGCCGGAAGAACAATTGCTCAAGCTGTGGGAAGGGCTGGGGTATTACAACCGCGCGCACAACCTGCAAAAAGCCGCGATCGTGCTGGAAGAACAGTATGGAGGCGCGCTGCCCGCGTCCTATGAGGCACTGTGTACTCTGCCGGGGATAGGCGGCTATACGGCGGGGGCGATTGCGTCTATCGCGTTTGGGCTGCCGCACCCGGCGGTGGACGGCAATGTTTTGCGTGTGCTCTCACGGATTTGGGCGGATGCAAGCGATATATTGCAAGCGAGCGTGAAAAAAGCGGCGGAACGCGCGCTGGCGGGCATCATACCGCAGGGCAGGGCGGGCGATTTCACGCAGGCGATGATGGAACTGGGGGCGCTGGTGTGCCTGCCGGGCAGTAGCCCGCGCTGCGGGGAATGCCCGCTTAACGGGCTGTGCGCCGCGCGTCAATATGGGATACAGGGGGAGTTGCCGGTTAAAAAGCCCAAGCAAAAGAGGCGCGGGGAAAAACGCACGGTGTTTGTGGTTACAGACGGCAGGAGACTGTTGCTAAGCAAACGGGAACAAAAGGGTTTGCTGGCAGGGCTGTGGGAATTGCCGTCGGTACGCGGGCATTGCGGGCAGGAGGAAGCGCGGGCGTGGCTCAAAGAGCGGAGCATGGCCGCGCAAAGCGTAACGGAGCTGGGGCAGGCAAAGCATGTCTTTACCCATGTGGAATGGCTGATGCGGGGCTATTTGATTCATGTGGAAACCGCAAAACAGTGGGATGGGGCCGTATGGGCAAGCAGGGAGCAGATCACTGCGGAATACGCGATCCCTTCGGCATTTTCGACGTATTTGAAATATTTCATGGACGGGTACCCGCATGGATAAATTGCGGATAGAGGAAAAACCGCTGTGGGAGCGGCTTGCGGAGTGTAAAAAACCGGTTGTACTCTACGGCATGGGCAACGGCGCGGACAAGGTGATTGCGCACATGCAAAAAAGGGATATTCCGCTGGCCGGCGTATTCGCGAGTGACGGGTTTGTGCGCGGGCAGGTGTTTCATGGGCATGAAGTGACCACATACCGGCAGGCGAAAGACCGGTTTGGCGACATGGTGGTGTTGGTAGCATTTGGCACGCACCGGCCGGATGTAGTGCAAAATATAGAGAGGGTCGCGGCGGAATGCGAGCTTTATGTGCCGGATGCGGAGGTAGCGGGTGGGAATGTGTTTACCCGGGAGTTTTATGACGCGCACAGGGAGGACTTTGAAGATACGTTTGCGCTGCTTTGCGACGAGAGGTCACGGCATGTATTTTTTAATCTGCTGCGCTATAAAGTAAGCGGCAAGCTTTCCCGGTTGATGGAAAGCGTGTGCGCGGGCGGCCTGTTTTCCTTTGAGCGGCTGGAGCTTCGCGGAGACGAGGCGTATGTGGACGCGGGGGCTTATGACGGCGATACCGTGCGGGAATTTTCCGAAGCGGCGGGCGGGTGGCAAAGCATAACCGCGCTTGAGCCGGACAAAAAAAACTACAGAAAGCTGTTGAAAAGCACGGAAGGGCTGCATGACTGCACATGTATGCAGGCTGCCGCGCACAGTGAGGACGGAACGCAGGGCTTCGCGCAAAGCGCTGGGCGGCAGTCGCGGCTGCGCAAAGACGCGCAAACGCCTGTGCGTACCTGCAGAATAGACAGTATCGCCCCGGATGCAACCATGGTAAAGCTGGATGTGGAAGGGCATGAACGCGAGGCTTTACAGGGCATGGAGCGTGTAATAAAAAATGGCAGGCCCCGGCTCATCGTGTCCGCGTACCACCGGAACGAAGACCTTTTTGCACTGTCCAAGCTGGTGAAAAGTATACGCGCGGATTATAGAATCTATCTGCGGCGGTTTTATTCTGTGCCGGCGTGGGATATTGTGTATTATTTTCTGTGATACGGCTGGCGATAAAGGCACGATATCTGCGGCGGTTTAAGTGCGCTATACGCCTTTGCGCCGGGCGCCTTTCTTTTTCCTCTACTTTCTCCCGTTCGGCGCGTGGGCGGGCGGTGAAGAATGGATTAGAAAAAACGTGCCTTTCTATTTTATGAAATTACTCGATCATATGGCAGCGTTTTTTCTCATAGCGGAGTACTTTTCCTGCTTTATTCATGACGGAGCGCCTGATGAACCGCCCGCGCACGTGACGGACGGCCCACCACCACCTTTCCCGCGCGCAGCGCGGGAAAGGCTGAACCCATCAGCATAAGAAGTCTGTACCGCTCGGCGAACCAATAGCTACGCCGCCGATAATAATAATTTATGTCCACGCATAAAATGTCCACACTCAGTGCAGTTTTATTATTTGTCGTTTATTTTGGATTCGTGCTATACTTATACTGGTTCCATCAAAAAAGAAAAGGAGAAAAATACTATGCTGAGAAATATTCCCGATATCATTTCACCCGCACTGATGAAAACGATCATGGATATGGGCCATGGGGACGAGATCTGTTTTGCGGACGCCAATTTCCCGTCCGAGACGATGGGGCAGCGCGTCGTCCGCGCGGACGGTCTGAAAATCCCCGACCTTCTTACCGCGGTACTGCAATTTTTCCCGCTGGATGTGTATGTAAAGCAGCCGGTCATTTTGATGGACGCGCCCGAGGGAGAGTCGCCGCGCGTGTGGGCGGTGTATGATGAGATCATTAAAAAACATGATTTTACCAAAGCGCATACGGACTATGACAAAATGGAACGCTTTGCGTTTTATGAGAGGTCGAAGCGTTGCTTTGCGGTTGTGGCGACAAGCGAGTATGAGGGGTATTCAAATATTATACTTAAAAAAGGTGTAATATTTAAATAGCGTGGGAGCACAAGCCGCCGGAAACCCCGGCGGCTTGTGCCAGCAATAAAGGCACAACACCTGTGGTATAATACCAGTTATTGTGCAAATACCTTTTGTTTGCTTTTGGGTATTCCTCAAGGGTCAAGGAGTCTGCGGCGCATTATATGCCTCCGGCGGTTCAGAACCTACGGTTCTAAAAACTCCCTTAAAAGGCGTGAAGCTCACTGGAAGCAGGGTTAGAGCAACTTGACAAACGATAGCCGGTTATCTTTGGCAAAATTATTTCCAGCCGTCGTTGCGCAAACTTGCCGTATGTGCCGATACGCCTGCGTTTGCACACCTAGTCTGGAAAAGATTTTCCTCAGACCTACCTCGGCCACCGTTCGTCAAGTTGCTCTAAAGCGAGGATTATTAAGGAGAATGAAGCGCGACCGCACGCGGTGATACCTTCGGGGATTCCAGCGGCTTTTGATTCGTATCACTTCTCGTTCTCCAGAAGTTGCAGCTCAAACCGGTCGAAATCAACCTTATCGATAAAATCATCCGGCCGAAACGTCGCCTTGTGGAATATCCCGAGCTGTTTTGTGTGCTGGGAATGCCACATGGGCGCTTCCATATCGAACTTCGCGGCAAAATATTCCAGGCACTCGAGCAACGCCGCAGACATATCCTGTTTTTCGCTTGTCACGGTGTCCGACCGCACGATCTTGCCGTCTTTTAAAAGCTTGCCCCAAACAGTTATCATCGCGGCCTGCCTTACTTCAGGTTATCCGGGTTTAGACCTTTTAGCGCATCCGCAACAAAAATCCCGTCTTTTCTAATGAGTATGTCATCGAAATAAATTTCACCGCCACCCATCTCTTTTGTCTGCACCAACACAAGGTCCCAGTGCACCGCGCTTTCGTTGCCGTTATACGCGTCGTCATACGCGCTGCCCGGTGTGAAGTGCAGGCTGCCCGCAATCTTCTCATCAAAAAGAATATCGCCCATAGAACGGGTGATAAACGGGTTTAGGCCGAGGGAAAACTCGCCCACATACCGTGCGCCTTCGTCCGTATCAAATATTTCATTTACGCGCTTTGTATCGTTTGCGGTCGCTTCGATGATCTTGCCGTCCTTAAAAAGCAGGCTGACATTCTCAAATTTGAACCCGCGGCTGATGGACGGCGTGTTGTAAGTGATGCGGCCGTTCACGCTGTCGCGCACGGGCGCGGTGTATACCTCGCCGTCCGGCACATTGAAATGCCCGTCGCATTTTTTCGCGCCGATCCCCTTGATGGAAAAACTGATATCCGTGCCCGGCCCTGTTATGCGCACTTTTTCCGTGCGGGCAAAAAACGAAAGCAGCGCGTCCATTTCTTTGGACATTTTTGCGTAATCAAGGTTGCACACATCAAAATAGAAATCCTCAAACGCTTCGGTGCTCATGCCGGCCTGCTGCGCCATCGAAGGCGTGGGGTAGCGGAGCACAACCCAGTTCGTGTTCTTCACGCGCAGGTTGTGGTGCACTTCCTTGGAATAAATGGATTGGTAAAGTTCCATCTTATCCGCCGGGACGTCGCTCATCTCGGTGGCGTTCGCGCCCCCGCGAAACGCGATATACGCCTGCATGGCTTTCATGCGCGCACTGTCCCATTTTGTGATGTTCTCTATCTGTTCTTTATTTGCCTGCATCAGCCATTCCCGTGTGACGGCGGCGTGCGGGGTCGTCACATATGGGCTGCCGCCCGCCGCATACACTTCTTTTATAATCTGCCGCGTGAGGGCGTCGTCGCACCCGGTCACGTCGATCAGCACATTGTCGCCCTTTTTCACTTTGCATGAATAATGCACCAATGTATTACACAGTTTTTTGACTCGTTCGTCTACCATTCCCGTTTCCTCCGTTTGCTCGCATACTTATTTCAATTATAGCACAAGAACCTGTCTCGTTCCATGTTCACCCGGCAAAGAAAAGATGCTCGATCAAGATACGCGCCCCAATGGCGATCAGCACCGCGCCGCCGATGATCTCCGCGCGCGTTTTAAATTTTTCGCCCAGCCGTTTGCCAAACACCGCGCCCGCAAAGCTGATGCAGAATGTTGTGAGGCCGATGACCGCCGCGGCAAGGACGATGGACACGGAAAGGAACGCCAGCGAAACGCCCACCGCAAGCGCGTCTATGCTGGTGGCAAGCGCCAGTGTAAGCAGTTTTTTATGGGAAAGCATCCCGGCGCTTTCTTCCCCGCCTTGCTTGCCGCCGCGCATTGCCTGTACGATCATTCTGACCCCGAGGAACGCAAGCAAAAAAAATGCGACCCAGTGATCAAACGCGCGGATATAGCCGCTCACCGCGCTGCCGAGAAGGTAACCGAGCGCGGGCATCAATGCCTGGAACCCGCCAAAATACGCCGCGATCTTGAACGCATGGCGTTTTGTGAGGTCGGGGACACAGATCCCCGTGGAAATGGACACGGCTAGTGCGTCCATCGAAAGGCTGACGCCCATCAGCAGCAATGATAAAATGTCCATAGCTCTATTATACCCCCAAATGCCGGGGGTTACGCGCAAACAGTTCGGTTACCTAGGGCAAGCGGGATTTGAACCTGCCCCTGCGCTGTTGTTGAAGCAACAACATTTTCCACCGTGGGTAGTTATGACGCCTGCCGCTGGGCGTCAAGGGGGGCAGGGGGATTCGGAATTTCCACCCTTCGCCCCCCTTGACAATCCCCCTCTACCCCTTAAAGCCGACTAAGGTCAGTGACCTTAGTAATCCGGGAAAGCTTGCGGTTCAGCCATGCAGACCAGAATACAGAACAAATGAAGTAAGTCTATATAGTTGTAAAACATACTATTTCACGTTTGCTCGCGCCTTTGCCCTTTGTCTTTTAGGGAGTTTTAGAAGCGTAGGTTCTGAACCGCCGGAGGTATATAATGCGCCGCAAGCACCTTGTTCCCGCTTCACTGCGGGTTCACTGCGCCGCATGGAACAGCGGCTTGCTCATCTCGCGTTCAGCGAATGCTGTACTCCCTGCATAACCCATCAGGGCGTGGTCGTTTCACATTCCCATTAGGAATACCCAAAAGCAAACGCAAGATATTTGTACCGCAAAATACGGGTTCGTATTTAGTTCCGCTTGCCTGGGGACTGAGTGTACGAATCTGTTTTAATCAGCGTTTACATACCCAGCCCCTAATCCGCGTAAGTATCAAAATACCCCTGCACCAATACAACTGGCGTGCCTTTATCGCCGCTGCCCGACGTAAGGTCGCACAACGAACCTATGAGGTCTGTGAGCTGCCGGGGGGTGGTGCCCTGCGATTCCATAGAACCTTTCAGGTCGGTGTTTTTCTCTCTTATGTAGCCGGTGACGGCTGCGGTAAGCGCTTCACCCGAAAGGCCGGCAAATTGGTTATCCGCAAGGTACTTGAGTTTCAGCTCGTTCGGCGTGCCGCACAGGCCTTCCGTATAAGCAGGTGAGACGACCGGGTCGGCAAGCTCCCAGATTTTACCTACGGGATCTTTGAACGCGCCGTCCCCATACACCATGACTTCGATATTTTTTCCTGTTTGTTCACGCAGCAGTTTTTGTACGCTGCTCACAAACTGTCCGGTATCCCGCGGAAAGAGCTTTACGGTGTCTTCGGTCGATTTATTGGATCCCAAAAGGCCGTAAGACGGATTGTAACCGCTGCCGTCTACCGGCGTGGAGAGGATATCGCCCAGGCAGTATACTGTTTGTGCGCCGGCGGCCTTGAGCTTGCGCACGGAACGTTCGCGCGTGTGGATGTCGCAGCACAGCACATTTTTTGTATAGGGAAGTATGGCGGGCGCTTCGTTCGCAAAAATGATCTCCACCTCGGCGCCTTCCTGCTTGATTAAGTCGCTGTAATAGGCAACATAGTCCATGCCGGTGAACGGATGGAGGTTTACGCCGAAAAGCGCGCGGTATTTTTCAAGTGTGAGCACATCCCGCCATGGGTTGATACCGGCTTCTTCCGCCTGATCCAGCGAGATCAAATGGTTTCCAACCTCATCGGAAGGGTAACTGAGCATGAGCAGTATCTTCTTCGCGCCGCGCGCGATGCCGCGCAGGCAGACGGAAAACCGGTTACGGCTCAGAATAGGGAAGATAACGCCCAGCGTATCCCCGCCGAATTTTGCGGCTACGTCGGCAGCGATATGGTCGATGGAAGCGTAATTGCCCTGCGCCCTTGCCACGACCGCTTCTGTAACAGCTACAACGTCTTTATCGCGCAGAGAAAAACCATCTTCCGCCGCCGCTTTAAGGACGCTGGTTGCCACAATGGAAGGAAGGTCGTCACCCTGGCGAATAATGGGAGTGCGGATTCCACGTGAGACTGTACCGGTATACTTTGACATAATTCTGCACCTCGCTTACATTTTTTACCCGGGGATTATCATAACAAACATGAAAGGGGCGGACAAGGATTTTTTTTGGTAATCCGAATATTATAATGCAATTTCAATAAAATATTCGAATTTATTGGTTATTTGTGCGCACGCAGATAGCTGCTGCTTCATTGCGTTTTTTGACAGTCCGGATATGTTATATATTATAATGATTATAATTTCAAGAATATAGCGGCCGGGGATACTCGGCTTTACAGGTAAATAACCGGCGTGGATCGCCGGGTGCTGCAAGATAACACAGGAGAACAAAATGGGTTCACAATGGTCATCGGATATGGTTTTACAACTATTGGATTTAACGGATACGAACGTGATTTCGGGCGAGCGGATAGAAACGATATTGGAAATGCTTTGCAAAGAAAGCGGGTTTGCGTGCGGATTTGTGTATGAAAGGGACCAGGTTCGTGTCTTTCATCTGTTTGAATACTTTGGAAACAGGGAAAACCGCACGCCGAAAGCTTTTACGCTGGATTCCCTTACGCCCGGGCAAAGGGCAGAGCTGATTCATTGCCGGGAGCTTTATGTGGACGGCAATAAAAAGCAAAACGCGATAAAGACGGCATTACAGGGCATTTTTAAAACAAATATTTTGTTTCTCGTGCCCATCATGGGCGATAGGGAGGAATTGCTTGGCTATATTGGTCTGGCGGGCGCAAAAAGCAAGGTTATTGAGCCGGATGCTTTAGGAACGGCATGCCGCCTGCTGGCGAAATACATCGCCCCCCGAATATTACATAAAAAGATAGACTATGCGCGTGTTTCGCTGGAAAGCATACTCGATCATACCGGGATCGATATTTATGTGAATGATTTTGAAACGCACGATATGCTGTACGCGAACAAATCGATGGCGGCGCCCTATGGGGGAATGAGGTATTTTGCGGGAAAAAAATGCTTTGAAGCGCTGTATGACGACAAGACGGAAGAATGTGACTTCTGCCCCCAAAAGAAATTAATCGATGATAATGGGAACCCTACAAAGGTGTATTCGTGGGATTACCAAAGGCCGTTTGACGGCGCGTGGTTCCGTGTTTTTTCCGCGGCGTTTCACTGGGTAGACGGGCGCCTCGCGCATGTGGTGTCCAGTGTGGATATTACAGAAAACAAGCGCAACGAGCAAATCATCAGCCATATGGCGAACTACGACGCGCTGACAGAGCTCCCGAACCGCAGGAAGCTGGTTGCCGATTGCGACGAAAGGATCAGCCGTAATAAAACAGGCGGCGGTTTTGTGTTGTTCCTCGATCTGGATGGATTCAAGCTGGTGAACGATAGCCTGGGGCACAAGGCGGGCGACGAAATGTTGCAGCAGCTCGGCAAATATTTTTTGCATGGCGCGGAGACAAAAGGAAACAGCTACCGCAATGGCGGGGACGAGTTTGTAATTTTACTGAGCGGCGATAAAAAATCGATTGCGGAGGATGTGGCGCGCAAGATACTGAAGCGGTTCAAAAAGCCGTGGAAGCTTACGGAGGGCACGGTGTATTGCAATACGAGCATTGGCATCGCGCAGTACCCTAAAGACGGTAAAAACGCGGAAGAGCTACTTCACGCCGCAGACGCGACGATGTACCTGGCAAAACGCAGCGGCGCGGGCAACGCTCGGTTTACGGGGAAAAAGAAGAATATACAGTTGTAATACAGCCAAGCCAAAAAACATTAACAAATAGTTCACTCTTTTTAGGGAACGGCAGCGAACCGGGCCGCGTCTTACGCATGGATAAAAACTGGCGACAGATTTATCTGTAAAACAGCAACACGTACGTTAGTACGGATGGAGGACTTGTATGAAAAGAGTTTTATTGTTCGCGATGCTCGCGCTCGTTTTTACCGCAGTGTTCGCGTTGGCGGCTTGCTCGCCCAACACACAACCTGCGGCGGAGCAGCCGCAGACGACGCAGCAAGCTGCGGAACAACAGCCGGAGGCAACCCCGGAAACCTCTCCCGAGGAGCAGGCGGCGCCTGCCGAAACGCCGCAGGCGGGCGAGGCGGCAAACACGGAACCGGAAGAGATGGAAGATGTCGAAGGTGACGAGCTGGAAACAATGACAGTGATTGGCCCGGTTACCGGGATCAACGTGGAAGCCGCGCAAATGACCATTTCAAACGAGATTGGTTCCCAGCTCGGCGAAGAAGAGGAAGTGGTTGCGCTCATAGACGAAAACACCGTGTTGATCGACGCGCAGACGGGCGCGTCGGCAGCGCTGGAAGATGTGGAAGAAGGCAGCTTTGTGGTCGCGTATGTAAGCGCCGCGATGACGCGCTCCATGCCGCCGCAGGTGCAAGCGTATACGGTGATCGTAAATGTTCCAGAGTCTGGCATGGATGTGACTGCCGGGGACGTGACGCAAACTGAGGACGGCAACGTTATCGTAATAGGCGGCGACGAAGACGTTGTGGTGACGACCCCCGAGGATGTGGATACAGGTATGTTCGGGGAAGAGGGGGAAACCGCCCCCGCCGATGGCCGCTAAGGCGATCGTGATTAAATCGACGTTCTAGTGTGGCGCACAACGAAAAGCTTTCATTCGGAAAAGGATGGGGGCTTTTTTATATCAATCGTCCATCGTCTCAAAATCAAACAACTCGTAATCGCATACCAGTCGCAGCATGGTGAAACGATTGCGGATGTAACAGCAAATCTTCATGATATGCCGGAATTGTTCGGGTTCTATGCCGATTTCCCGGTAATCCGTGTAACCCCGCACGGTCTTGAGCGCCTTGATAAGCGCGTCCGGATGGGGCAGTCCGTTTGCGATCTCCGTAACGCGTTTAAAGTTTTGCTTGAGCAGGGCGGGCTTTAAGAGCGCGGAGACGGTGGGAACGTTTTCGTCCAGCACAAGGTCTAAAACCCCTTGCGGATACGGGGCGTAATAGTCTTTTACCCGTTCAATAGCAAACCGGTTGGCGCGGTTTTCGGTAACGATGCGTTCCAGTTGTTTTGCGAAAACGGGGTAATACTTCGCCGCGATGATAGAGGCAATGCCCACTTTCTCGCCGTGCAGTGCGTGGTGGTCAATATTGCCGCCAAGCGGCACGATTTCAAGAAAGTGGGAAAAATGATGTTCGAAGCTGGAACCCGGCCGCGTGATCTCCACCATCTGCATGGCGATGCCGGATAGCAGCAGGCCTTCCACCAGACTGCCGATGCTCGCAAGATCGCGACTTGCTATGCCATCGATCTGCCGCAATATGAGGTCTACGGCGGCTAATTCAAGGTTTGCCACAAAAGGGCAGTAGTATTCGCCGGAGATCAGATGGCCTACATGCCAGTCGGCAATACTGATGTATTTGCTGAGCATATCGCCCACGCCGGAAGCGGTCATCTTTTGCGGCGCGGAGGCTATGATTTCAAGGTCGGCGACGACCGCTTTTGGGGCGACCGTTTGCAGTGTTTTTTTAGCGCCTTTGAATGTCATGGCGGAAGAATTTGAAACGAACCCGTCCACACTTGCGGCTGTCGGGACGGAAACGACGGGAATGCCCTGTTTGTACCCGACATAGCGCACCGTATCGTTTATGACGCCCGAGCCGACCGCCAGCATGACCTGGTGGCTTGCCGCGGCCTGCGAAATTGCTTCCACCTGTTTTTCATCCGGCAGTATTTCCTTGCCCTGCAAAATGAGGGTATCGATATCCGGCAGGACGCCCGCAAGTTTTTCGTGCGCGGCTTTGTATGTGTTTTCGTCGTATACGGCGAGCGGCGCTTTTGAAAGCGCAAGTTTCTCAAGCAGCACGGGAAGCTTTAGCAGCGCATCTTTTTCCACGATGTAATCGCGGGTGACCAAATGATGCTCCCTGCCGCATTCGCAGTTCAGAACGTCCAGTAAATGTTCAAACATGGCTTTTTGTTTCCTCCTTCAAAGGCGCGGCGTCCGGTTCGCCCAATCCGTTTTCATTGTATGCCAACTGCGGGGGTGCGTCAAGGAATCTAGGTAAACACTGATTTAATCGGCTCCGAAAAGCTGGTATAATAGAAAAAAAGCCAACAGGGGGCATGAAATGAAGCAGCAGAGCTTTGTGGATGTGGAATACGCGAACCGAAAGCGGACAACCAAGCGAGACGAGTTTCTGGAAATCATGGAAGAAGTAATACCGTGGGACGAATGGACAGCGGTAGTGGAGCCGTATTCCCCGGATGGGAAACGCGGCCGCCCGCCGCGCGGTGTGGAAACGATGCTGCGGATGTATCTGCTGGCGAACTGGTTCAATCTGTCGGATGAGGGAGTGGAAGACGCGGACAGCTACGCGTTCCGAAAGTTCATGAAGATAGACTTTACGGGAGAAGGGCAGGTTCCGGACGCGACGACGTTGTGTAAGTTTCGCAAGCTGCTGAATGAGAACGGTATAACCAAGCTGTTGTTTGACACGATGCGGTCCTTTATGGAGCGCCACGGCAAGTTGATGCATGGCGGCACAATCGTAGACGCGACGATAATCGAAGCGCCGACCTCAACCAAGAATGCGAGTGGGAAACGCGACCCCGAGATGCACTCTGTGAAGAAAGGGAAGGGTTGGCATTTTGGGGAGCGGATGCATGTTGGCGTGGACGCCGGGACAGGGATTATCCACTCGCTGGAGATAACGGCTGCCAATGTAAACGAGCGGGATGTCGCACACCGATTGATAAGAGAAGATGACGAGGTTCTCTATGGAGATGCCGGGTATACCGGGTTGGCAAATAGGCCGGAATTCAAAGCAGATGCACATTTATCAGCGATAGATTACCGAATTAACACACGCAACCGGCATCACTGGAAAAGCAACGCACCGG
>QMCD01000571.1_pt1 | contig 25694 bp, 22 predicted proteins | sample 1821841 | NCBI WGS metagenome assembly QMCD01 (sample SAMN01991225, study PRJNA193472) | Termite gut metagenome, whole genome shotgun sequencing project. | isolation source: worker | host: Macrotermes natalensis | reverse complement strand
TTAATCTTAAAATTTTATCATTATGGAATTAGAAAAAATCAAAAGTAAAATCATCAACATTCAAGGACAGCAGGTTATCCTTGACAGTGATGTAGCAGAATTGTACCGGGTTGAAACCAAGCGTATCAACGAGGCAGTGAAGAATAATCCCGACAAATTTCCGGACGGATATATCATTGGTTTAACAACCGATGAATGGAATAACTTGAAGTCGAAATTTTCGACTTCAAGTTGGGGAGGCAAGAACAAACTACCCAATGCGTTTTCGGAACGCGGACTGTATATGCTTGCTACCATTCTAAAAAGCCAGAAAGCAACCGAAACAACAATTGGCATTATTGAAACCTTTGCCAAAGTCCGGGAATTATCCCGCACGATTGCCGAATTGCACCAACACGACGAAGAAAAGCAAAAATCAATGCTGCAAAAAAGCGGAGAAATCATTTCTGACATTATTTGCAGCGATTTAGAACCTACAGAAACCGAAACAACAGTAGAACTCAATCTTGCCGTATTATCGGTAAAACATACAGTCAAACGAACTAAAAAGAAATAGCGATGGAAACCGGAAGCATAAAAATCAACATTGAAGCAGGTAAATCCCCTTCAATAGAAGCCCGATTGGTAAATAACAATTTGTGGCTCACAAAAAATGAAATCGCACGATTTTTCAGCGTATTTGTACAGAAAATTGATGTGGAGTTACGCAGCATTTTCAATGCAGGATTACTTCTACAAGATTGTACTTACAGCAACCGCTATATTGATAAAGGAATTGAGAAGCAAACAATGTATTACAATCTCGAAGTGCTGATTTTTCTTGCTTATCGGATTAACACTTTTGAGACAAAGATTTTCCGGCAATTTGTAAATTCAGCCTTGCGTAAAGAATTACAAAAAATCAAAACCCCGGAAATGTACATTGCTTGGGAATATTTGCAGAATGGTTATTGTCTGAATTAAAACAAAAAACGGAATTAAAGCCTTACTCTAATTCCGTTTTTTGTTTTGAATCCCCTTATTTGGATGCTTCAAGAGATTTTTTGCGAAACTCCTTCATTGCTTTTTCAATGGCAAGAGATACTTTTCTTGCACGAGTTCCGGCAGCTTTGTTTCCTTTTTCTACTTGTAATGCTGCATCCGTTTTGAAATCTTCAAATAATTGATGCAAGTCCTGTACTAAATTTTGCATGGTAATATTTTTATTAAAATTTTGGCAAAGATAAAACAAAAAGACCAAATATATTACCGGCAGATTCATTTTATCCAGCAAGCCTGCAACACGCTTTGCGTTTCAACTGCAAAGCAAGTTTCGGCAGCCACCGGACAAGCGCAGGCTATTCCGTTTCCCTGCAATCCTGCACTTGCTGCGTTATCACTTCGGGTGATAACATATTCAATCCCTTTAAAAACTGTACGCATACGCCACCGTAGCAGTTACAGCATAAGTTTTTTTATCGGTCAGATTTCTGTTTTGCCAGACAACATTCGCATTCAGGTTATGCCTTTTCCAAAAACGGTAGGCAGCATTCGCCCGGCAATTCAAAACTTTTGCCTGTACATTTTCTTCATATATATTCACATTGTAAGATGCTGAAAGTCCACACGAGAGAGTTTTTTTGAAAAATGCAGCCGTAATGCCCGCCATAGGTCCCACCGTGTAAGATTCGACCCTACCGTAATAATTATAAGTTCCGTTCAGGGAAGCGGTCAGGTTGATATTTTGCGGTATCAGCATCATGCCGTAGCCCAAAGCGGAATTAACAAAGCGAGATACATTACCGGGCAGCGAAACGCCGCCCTGTGCATCGGCAGCCTGCTGATAGCTCGCATTCAAATTTAATCGCTGATTGTGTGTTTCGCTCTTTTGAAAAGTGTACATTACCGAAGCATCAAGATTCTGCGACAACTGTGAGAATTGCAGCGTATCCATATTATCGTAGGGCGACATCTGATTGATATAATCAAACTGCGACTTTATGTTCCGGTAGCTTTGGAAAGTAGAGAAGTTAAGCGAAGTCTGCAAGTCCTCCGTCGGGTTGTAATTCAAGTTTATGGAGCCGACATAACGGTTGCTTGTTTCTTCCTTGCTATTGTCCAGATTATCGCGCTGAACGCCGAAACTCACGGCAATGTTGGCTTTATCATTTTTGAGGAGGGGACGCGCATAATTCAAGGTAATATTTTCATAGTCGTTGTTAAAATAGTAAGCACCGAGCGTTTGATACTGCGGGTCAATGCGCTCGTAGGCTATTCCAATCGTATTTTTCATTAACTGATAATTCAGTTTGGCATTAAAGGCATTGTAAATGCCGGTGGAGGTTTTCATTCCGAAAGCATCCTGCAAGAAATTGCCGTTTTGCGTTGCAGCGCGTGCATCGCGGGTTAACAGGCTAATGCCGTATTCGGCGGTAAACGACAGGTTTTTAACGAGTTTCAATCCGATATTCCAACTGAAAGCCGTATTCTGCATAGGCAATACTCCCAAGCTGTCGGCTATCGGGGCGATTGTTTCATTTGCCTTATCCTGCGCTCCGAAATATATCATACCGAGCGAATATTTTTCGGAGTCGTACTGTACTTTGGCTCCATAGCCCCACCGTTCATAATTGGGCATCAGGTATGGATGCTCTGTTGAGTAGGCTACTTTTTTCAATAAACGCCCGCCCATAGCACTGATTTTCAACTTGCCGGGCGTTAATTCCACGCCACCGCCCGTAAACTGATGCCCGTTCAGCGTGTAAGGCGAAAAAGTCATGTTCACATCGCCTATATGGGCGGTAGCCCATTTATAGCTCGGATGCAGGCTCAAACGGTTGGGAAGCGAGGGATAGGCAAAATCCGACCCCAGATTCGTTAAATTGACGCTTACCGGAATGTCTATCAAGCCGTACACATTCATATTCAGGTTGCCGTTCAGGTAGTATGTCCAGGGTTGCCGTCCCGACTGCTCGTTGCCCGTATAATGAATACTGCCTGCGGATAAGCCGCCGTTGAACCGGACGGGTTTGTTTTTACCTGCATTTAATACATTTTCCACATTTACCTGCTGGGCAAATGTCAACATCGAAAACAGGCTTATTAAGAAAGCTGTGCTTATTTTCTTCATCTCTCCTGCGCTGTTTTCTGATGTTTTATATCCGTTAGAATATATGAATAATTCCCTTCGGAAACAAAGGCTTTGATTTTGATAACACCTTTGATGCCGCCGGCTGTTTCAAAGAGAACAAAGCGGGGTATTTGCGTATTATCAAACCACGGCGTGCCTGTTGTGTTGCCTGCCTGTTTGATGTCTAAACTTTCCAATTGGGCACTATTGGTCATCGCATCAAAATCGGAAGCGATAAATGCAATGCCGCTTTCTTCTATCTTATTGACAAAATAGGTTTTTGAGGCATTGGGTATGGCATAAAATCCTGTTTGCACGGCATAATCGGGCGAAACAAAGAAGCACTGGTTGTAGTTGGCATTCAGACCTGAAAACAGGATAGCTACATCTTTTCCATTTGTACTGTTTATCTCGTTGGTTTTGATGATTGCTCTTTCTTGCAGTGAGTAGGCATAGCCCACCGTATTGGATGCGGATTTGATGCCGAACCTGACATCTTTTACCGTGTATAAATTGGTATTTTCCTTAATGATAATCTCTTTACTCACGGTTTTACTTTCCTGCCCGTTGCCTGCCGTTAAGCTTACGGTATAAGTTCCTGCCGAAGCAATATGCAGCATCGTGTTTTCTCCCTCTGTAATGACTGCGCCGTTGCAAGACCATTGATAAGTGAGTGCGCTTGTGCTCTTATTTGTCAAATTCGCGGTAAAGGGTGCTTCATAATCGGCATCGTCAAAGGATGGCTCTATATCGAAATCAACGCTCAAAGAGGCTTGTAGCGTAATGGTTTTGGAAACGGTAAAGGATTCGCCGCCATTGCTGACTTCAAGGGTGATTTTGTGTTCGCCCTCTTCGCTGAAAAGCACTTCGCCGGGGTGCTGCTGCGTTGAGGTGGCGGGCGTACCGCCCTCGAAAGTCCAGCGGTAACTGCTTGCGCCGTCAGTGGTATTGGTAATTTTTACATAAGCCGGCGCAAAGTCATTGATGAGTATTTCCGTGTCAAAACCGGTGGTTACGGTAGAATCGACTGTAAAGGTAAATTCCTTTTCGTCTCTTTCGGTATCGTTCCACGCTTCTAATTTGATGGTGTAAGTCCCTGCCTTTTCGTAGGTAACCGTACCGGGGTCTTTTTCTTTGGACGAAGCGGGATTGCCTCCGGTAAATGTCCACTGGTAAAAATCGGCTCCGGTGGAGGTGTTTTCCAATTCGACCTTGACGGGGGCGGTGTGGTTATTATTAACAATAGTGGGTGTAAAGTTGGTTTTGACAAGTAAAATGGATTCCTGATAGCAGCCTGACAGCAGAAGAAAGCACATTCCCCAAATGACTTGAAATAATTTTCCTGTTTGTATATTTTTGAGTATCATATTTCCTGTTCTCATTTAATAATTAATTTGAATACGGATGCGTGTTCATTGGCTACAAAACGCAGGTAATATACGCCTGTGCTTAATTCGTTGCGGAAGAGTGTTTCTTCTCTGTCTTTCTTCCGTATTTCTTTGCTGTCTATTAATATGCCGTTTTCGGTAAACAGCAGCAGCCGGTAATCCGACGGCTCGCGCAGTTCTACGCTTGCCGTGAAATTGCCGTCGCTGGGATTGGGGGATACGACAAAGCGTTTTAAAAACGGCTCGGTATCGGCGTATGCTTCTATTTCAGATGCTTCAAGCACTTGAACGGTTTTGTACATAATGTCGCGGCATTGTCCCAAATAACCGATAAGCCCAATGGTGTATTCGCCTGTTTGGGCAAATGAGATGCTTAGTTCGTGGTCTGTCTGTTCGGTAACAAAGGCTTCGTCGGGTAAAATCCACTCAACACTGTCCACACCGGTATTAATAATATTGACTGCATGAATGGTTTTGCCGCGCGGAATAAGCGAGGCGATGACAAACTCTGTGCTTAACACATCGTTCGACTGTCCGACAGTGATTTCATTACTGCCCGTACAGCCTTCGGGCGTGCTTACCGTCAGTTTATAATTGCCCGCTGTACTGATGCTTAATTCGGGTTCCTGGGAAACGGCACTGCTGCCGTTAGTCCATTGGTACGAAGCACTTTCGTGTGTGTTGGCATCTTTTACTTTTAGCTGCTGTCCGGCGCAGAGCGTGAAGTCGCTGCCTATATCTACCTTGACCGGCGCGGGGTCAATTAAGCTGTATTTTTCGGTAATACTGCAATCGTTGGCATCTATGATTGTTATGCTGTATTCACCTGCGGTAAGGTTGTTGCGGTTTTGGGCTGTGCTTCCGTCTTCCCAGTGGTAACGGTAAAGGGGTGAGCCGCCGCTGACTGTCAATTCGATTTTACCGTCGGAATACAGGTGGCAGCTTGGGCTGGTTACGGTGGCGGAAGTGCTTAGACCGTCGGGCGACTGTATATTGATATGCGATTCTGCCGCACAACGCTTGTGCAGGCTTTCCGAGCGGTAGCGGGAATCTTTGACAAAGACGGTATAAATATCGCGCGGCAGATTATCTGCGGTGCTTGTTGTGTCGTTGTTATAGCTTGTCCACTGGTAGGTATAGGGCGGTGTACCGCCTGTAACCGTTACCTGTGCCCTGCCGGTGCTGTCGCCGTCGCAAAGCACCTGTTGCAGGGCTATGGTTTTGGCAATCAGGGTATCGGGTTCTACCAGATGAAATTCCAGCGATGTGGTATCAATGGCGTTTCTATCGGTTATCTTTACCTTGTAATGACCGGTGTAAAGGTTGCTTAATATGCTGTCGTTTGTTCCTATCGGATTGTCTGTATTATTTTCTATTTTGAACCATTCGTAATTATACGGAAGGCTGCGCCCATTGTCCTGTGTGGAGTTGAAGGGGCGACCGCCGCGGGCGTGTGCCTGCAACTGTCCGTCGTTGTCGCCGTGACAGGTTACCATGTGGCTTTCTTCGTTTTCTACTATTAATTTGGGCGGCTGGTCGATAAAGATATGGACGGTATCCATACAGCCTTTTGTGTTGATATGGGTACGGGGATATGCCTGATTATAATTTTGGTCTTTTACGCGGGCAATATACCAGTCGCTTCGCAGGTTTTCCAAACGGCTGGTAGTGGCTGTACCGCCTGTTTGAGGCATCAGCACAGGTGAATTTTGTCTTGACCAGGTAAATTCGTAGCCGCTGCTGCCGCCTCGAACAGAGACTTCTGCCCAGCCGGTGGAACGACCGTAACCGTGTGCTTCAATATTGCTTATAACGGATATTCTTACGGTGTCTTCCGGCTGTGTTACGGTTATGGGACGCTGTACTTTTGCTCCATTTACATCGAAATCACATCCTTTAATGTCTTTTATATAGACTTGATAGCTGCCCTGATAAAGGTCGCTGAATGCGTGCGTGCCGGTACCGACGGAGATTCTTCTTAATGTATCGCTGGCTATGCTGTTTAACAGATAAGCCGTATAGGAATTGTTTCCTCCTGCGACAGTCAGATTTACTTTGCCGTCCATTCCGTTTTTACAGTGGACGGGATTTTGAATTACACTAAGAGAGAGGGGTGTTTTTGAAGTTACCGAAAAATTATTCCACTCATGCCGTTGGCTTTCCGTAAAGGTATTTACACTGCCTTTAAGTGCTGAGTCATATACTCCCAGAAGGTTGATAGTATAAGTTCCGGAGGCAACACCCTGTATCACTGCTTTATTGTCTGCTTCTATCTTAACGGTTCCGTTCTGTTTCATTAGAGTTTCATTGCTTTTATCTACATTTAATCCGACATACAGCCGCTCGCCGGGAAAAAGCTGCCTGTCGAATGCAACCTTTATTTTTGCATCGTTCCGCCCATAACATGTTTCCTGTTCGTAACCTACCGATACGATATGCGGGGCAGATAACATTACAGGCAGAGAAATAGTTTGGGAAGTGGTTTGATTTTTCCAAGCGTCATAGTAGGCTATGACCCGGAAATGAACATTTGTGCCGACATAGGAAATGTAATTGTTTCCTATTGCAGGAATCTCTTTTGCTGAAAAGGAATTGACATTGGGCACATTATACCAATATACCCCATCTAAACTGTATTGATAATAATGAGCATTTGCAACAGCACCATAATCTTGAACAGATAAAGTTATCCTGTCGTCTGTCGGAAGTGCAGGATAAGAGGCTGTTAGCGTAACAGGTCGTATGATTTGATAATTAAATGTTGCCTTATTTTGAAATACTCCATCTGTATCTCCGGCACACCCTCCAAAAATATGCACTCCTACACAAGTTTCTTTCGTGTACTCTTGCGAAAAGGAATAACTTGTATTTGTTCCCGTATTCAAGTCGTTGGAGCCGCGAGCAGTAACCGTACCGTTATCGGAGGGCGTGCAATCGTTGGAACTTAACCCCCAGTCGCTATCGGCATCTATGGCACATATTTCTACACGCAGTTTAGTAGGTTTTCCATATAGAACCGCCGTTTGATAGGCAAGCGTATTTGTTTGCTTGGTTCCACTGTTTCTACCGTTGATAGTAAATAACTCCCGCTCAAATCCACCTTCCTCCGTTACAAAGAATCTTGTATATGACGAACATATCCCGTCATCTGTCTCTACCGTATGGGTGTAGTTTGATACGATGAACAAATAAGTGTCCTGTCCAACTGCATTGCTCGACAGAATAAGCCCAAAACAAAAAAACAATATTATCCGTTTCATTTCTATAAAGTTATTCTTGAAATTTCCTGTTTGTTAATGCGAACCGGGAGTATCTCTCCTGATTCGTGTAGCCTGTTATTTTATACTTATATTTTTACTGTACACTTTTCCCTGCCGGTCTTTGATTACCAGCATATATTCATACGCTGTGTTGCGTTTGGCTGTGAGGTCGGCGGTTTCACGCTGCGAGCTTTCCACTTCCCGCCAAAGCGAAAGGCTTTCTTCGCCTTCCCTGCGGTAGATGCTCACAGAGCGGATATTATCTATATTGTGCTGCCAAGTGAGTACAATGCCGTTCTGACGGCTGCCTTTAAACTGTGTAATATCTGCGCCGGTATCTTTGGCTTTCGACTTAACGGCGATTTCGGGCGAAGCGTCCGACTCTAAGCCGCTTTTGGTGGCTGATTTCACATAGTAGATGTAGTTGGTACCGCTTACAACGCTTGCATCGGTATAGGAAACGGCTGCCGTATCGGTAATGGCAACCTGCACTGCTTCACTGCTTCCTTTTTCCCTGCGGTAAACGCGGAAGGAGCGTATGGTTTCGTCGCGTCCGGTTACCCATTCCAAGCGGATGCCTTCTGCGGTGGATTCGTAGCGGGTAATGTAGGGCGGCGAGGGTTTTACGACATCGGGCTTTTCGAGTTCCAGCACTTCGGAAAGCGCGGACTGATTATAGCGTCTGTCGAGCGCGGCTACGGCATAATATACTTTGGCGTTCAGATTATGAATGTTGATAGTATCCGTAAATGTGTTTGACTGATGCGCTACATCGTTTAACGGAATTAATTCTTCGCCTTTGGTATGCCCTCGGTGAATGCGGTAGCCGTAAAAGTCATATTCGCTGTTTTTATCCCAGTTCAAATGTACCACGCCGAGTGTATCTACATAGCCTTTTAAGCCTTTCGGTATGGCGGGCGGTATGCTATCTTCCATTTGCAGCAGGTGGGGGAATGATTCTCTTTCCTCGCCTTCGTGGGGAATGGCGGCAACGGTCAGGTAGCCTTCGGGAAGGGGATTGGCGTAACGAAGCGTCCGGAGCACCGGAGGGATATTGGCAACGGCAACCGTAAAGGCACTGTCCACGCTTACACTTTGGCGCAGTTCAAAGCCTTTTATCTCGCTGTTGCCGCGCTCGTCAAATTCCCAGGTAATTTCTACGCCGCCTGTGCCGTCGGGCATTGCCTGCTTGATAAAGGGGACATACACCAAGCTGCCGGTTCCTTTTCCGCTCAATATATCGGAATAGCTTCCCGCATCGCCGAAAGCGGTAACGCCTTGCAGGCGGTAGTAGTAGGTTTTTCCGTTGGAAATGCTGTCGGTGTAAAACATCCGGTCGCTGCCCATAATATTGGTTAATGCGGTTTTGGAAACACGGGTAAAGTGCTGCTTGTCTTCCGAGCGTTCCAGGTGATAGGCATTGAAATAGTGCAGCATATTTTTATAATCCCAAGTGAGCAATACGCTTCCGTTGCCCCATACGGCATTGAAATCCAAGGGACGCGGAGGCTCGGAATAATCGCTTAAACTGATGTATGACGCGCCGACTTCTACTTGCTGTTTGGTTGTAGTATGTAACGGAACTATCTGATAGAGGTAGCGTTCGCCTTTTTTTACTGTGTAATCTTCATATCCCCAGCCGGCAAACATAGCGGCTGGAAAGGACATTTCGGCGGCAACAAGCGACATGGCGTAGCGTTGCTGCTGCTCTTGCGAGAGGGCGATGATTTGACTGATGTTGCTCTGCCCGCCCGATACTTGAAAGTCTTCGCCGTAAAGGGCTTGTGCTATGATGGCGGCGTAATTGTCTTTTTGGGCAATATGCTGCCAGTCATCCAGTGGCTGGGGTTTCAAAACATGGGCAATGGTGATTTTTTCGGGTGTTTCCAATACGGTACTGTCGCGCATAATGGTGTAACGGACAAGGGTAAAGCCGTTTTTGTTGGTAAAATACCAGGCAGAGGGCGAATTGACTGCCCAGCGGAGTTGTATCCTGTCTTGCTGTGCATTGGCGCGCAGGGATACTTTAATGGTGTCGCCTCCGGCTGCTTGCAGGTGAATGGGTAAAAGCAACAGCAGGAAACAGCTTATCAAATGGATTGTTCTCATTCGGGTGGCTGTGTGCTGCCTGGTGGTAGTATGCTTGCGAGAGTGCATGGGTATTGTTTGTTTATTGATATTATTCTTTTGCAAATTTCTAACAGCGATTATTTGCCTTACATTAGTATCGAAGTCCGTTAAATCTCTAATGTAAATGTATTGATTTGACATAATGAAACACACTAACAAACACTATAAAATAGTGTTTATTTCTTTTTTAGATGGTATGTTCGTGTTGCGCTGCTTACTACGGTTTCTGTCGGAACACCCGGATAAGCACCATCGTTTACATTGCGTTGCGCAATGGAAGTCCAGTCTTCCGGTGCGGTTGAAAGCGTTTTTTTATCACTTGATAAGGTATAAGTTCCTCCATCAACGGTAACAATATTACCGTCTTGCAAATATGTGCCGGTTTTTCCTTCGGATACTGTACAAGTCCCGTCACTGTTGAAAGTAATAAAAACTGTCTGACCGGCATCTCCTGCATCGAAGTGTCTGTCTTCAATAATTTTGTCATATTCGGCATTACCGGTATGAACCTCGCTGGTTCTTCCGCCGTTATACCATTCTCCTGCTATGGAATTGTTGTCTTCTGTGTTGTCTTTGTCGCACGATGCAGAAAAGCCTGCTATTAAAAGGCTTGTCAAAAGAAGTGTGCCTGTTTGAATTAATTTTCGCATATCTAACTGTTTTTTAAATTGTTATTAATTTTATTTTTCGTAGTGTTTGATTGTGTGTTTCAATTATGTTTAAAAACTATTTTTATATCGGTAAACTTTTCGCGGTAGCGGCGAAAGATTCATTCATGCAACAAATCTTCTTTTTCTAACTCCCACACACCTTCTAAATATATTAGATATGCCGTAGGTTGAAATTCTCTTGCTGCTACAACAATTAAATATGCGATATTATTGACTTTGTTGATTAAAAATTCGTGAGCACCCAAACTCCCAGGCCACACACTCCGTTTTTTATCTAAATCATTAATATAATGAATTATTTTCATTGCTAAATCTTTTTTTATTTTTTTGGGCAGTTCTTCAATTCTCGAAAGATTAGAAATCCCTCCCCCCCCTAATTCTTCACCAAAGGAAAAAGCATAAAAACCATCTTGTAAGCCAGCATAAAGTTTTTGTTCTTTTTTTATCTGTTTCATATTTTATTGTAAAATTTTTATATATCCATTTTCTAATAAATAATCAATAGGCATTTCTTTGGGTAATTCATACTGTATTCCGCCACCTTTTTGGTTAAACCAAGGAATTGCCTTGCCTTCATTTACATTCGGAATTTCTTTTATAACTTCATATTGTCTATAACAGCATTCTTTTATTTTAATACTTTCGTGTAAAGCTCTTTTCTTCAAAAGGTAAATCTTTCGGAGCGACAAATAGACCTCTATCTGTAAACACACCATTTTTAAATTCTCCGCCGTATCTATCAATTTTAGTTCCTACTTTTAATGTTGTCGGTTTTATTTCAATAAATCCTCTATTTGGCGGATAATTAAATCCAAAATTATTTAAATCATACTGTTTAAATAATATTTCCATTTCTTTCCATTTTTCTGCCCTCCAAAGTTCCCAAACTTCTTCTATTAATTCCGTTTTTTTAGATAATCCTGTAACGCTATTCGTTAATTGGGATCTATTAACTCCTCTTATAACTTCGGCAACTCTATCTAAATGCGCTCCCGCCTCCGCATAATCACTCAAATGCTCCCAATCCACCAACTCATCATACAATTCTTCCTGTTGGGCTAACTTTTGCTGGTGGCATCATCCAGATTATTCCTCCCCCCCCTAATTCTTCACCAAAGGAAAAAGCATAAAAACCATCTTGTAAGCCTGCATAAAGTTTTTGTTCTTTTTTATCTGTTTCATATTTTATTGTATTTTTTTGCTAAATCCCAAATCTCATTAAATAAATACGCAGCCTTATAATTCATAAAATCTTGTATTTTAGAGGCATTTATTATTTCATCAATAACAGTATAATCGTTGTTGTCTAATTTTGTTATTAATTTTTCTATAAAATTAGATATACTATTGTTTTGATCTTCTAACAAGACTTTCAATTCAACTAATTTTTCTCTCAAATTTTCCATTATTTAAAAACTTTATCTGTTCGTATTACCCATGCGTTTTACCCACGCGAAAAGATTCGCACAATAGCGATGTAAATTTTTTCTTAATAATTCTGCACAAAATAGTACATCAAATCAATAGCTTCTTCCCAAAAAACAGATTGCTTTTTTTTGAGCGCATCCATCCCTCCTGTAATTTCAAAAAAAGGCAAGAAATTAGCATAACCTTCCTTAATGGAAGGTAAAGGAATATTACCCATTATATTATTTCTAACATCAATAAAACTCTCAAACAGAACTTTTTCTGCTGTCGTTTTTTGCTGCTTATTCTTTAATTCTTCAAAGAATTTGTCGAAACGTATTAGAAATTCTTCTTTTGAATTTATATTAGGAATATAAATTTTCTCCATAATAGTATTATTTTAATGAGTTAGTGAATTTTTCTATTTTTTCAATGTTGGATAAATCTTCTTGTAGAAAATATAACTGATTACCTCCTCCTATTGCATCAGAGTCAAAATACTTAGTATTATTTACTTGACTTGCCACTTTTCCTTCAATATAGGGCGTTCCTTCTTTTACTCTTACTTTTACAATCATTTCTGCTGTATTATCTTTTGGCAAAGCAAAAAGTTTTTTCGCATTTGCAGGTGATTCTATAGTTCGACTAAACCAATAACTTATTTCGGGTCCATCTTTACTAATATGTCTGTAAAGTATCATATCCTTGTCTGCATATTTTATGGTTGCCGTACCGTCAACAAATGCCTTTTTTACTTGCTCCCTAAAGCTCGCTGGTACTTTTGCTAAAAATTCATCAACATTCTTAAATATTACTTTTACACTTCCTTTCCCCAGCGCATTCCTTACCGCCAAAGTAAACGCCTCCCTCGACATTCCTTTTATAGCAGCCTTATCGACAAGTTTAACCGTGATATTTTTAATAACGGCTCCTAAGCCTAAGGTCATCAACTCAAATTCGGGCGAAATACTTTGAATAGCACCGGAACGCATAAAGTGAATATGGCTTATTTCCTTCTGTAATTCGTTATATGCCTTATTGATATATTGCTTGTTATTCAATATTGCCTCAATGGCAGCGTCGTTAATGTTTTCTTTTGACAGAAAGGTTTGACAGGCATATATATAATCCGCTTTCAGGCTTTGAATTTGAAATATATCAGTTTCACGGTATGAAATAAAAATATCATCGCTGTTGAGAATCAATAAACCTTTTATTACATTCTTGATAACATTCGGATAATCATCCTCTTCATGCCAGCCTGTATTTGTTACTTTACCAAAAGCATCAGTCGTACCGGTATGATAATACCATACTTTTTCACAATCCAATTCAATCGTATTATATCCGGTAAAATTCGTAACACCTTTGGTTATAGCTTTTTCCGCTTCTTTCGTTCCTGCTTTTGCCGGTTTTTGCGCATTGCAATAATCCGTCAGTTTCATTCCCTCCTCATCACTATCCAGCACCCCGTCAAAAATAGCCGGCGCACTCATCATATCCCACTGCCATTTGGCAAGAGCCGTGCCCCTGTTGTAGTCCATCAGGTTATTGGTTGTGCCTTGTGTAGCCTGTGCCGTTTTGCCGTAGCTCTCATCAAAGGTATGGCGTAGCTTCCACAAGCCATGTCCCAGTTCGTGGGCTACCGCATTGTTTACTTCGCTCACTTTGAGGTTGGAGAGGAAAATATATCCGAACTGCTTCCCGCGCGGCATAAAGCCTGCCGTATTGCGGTTCTTTTCCGTGCCGCTGTAATTCAGTACAAAAATGTAACAGGTATTTTTATCTATTCCGCCTTCTGCTGCGTAAGCCGCTTGCAGCTTTTTCATCGGCTCGGTGTAGCTTTGCAGTAAACTGCTTTCCGTGTTCAGAAAATTATCCTTATCACCCTCGTAGCTAAACGCATCGCTGCTTACTTGCCAATCCACGCCCACAGGCAGGTAAATATCGTCAAGTTCCGCTTTCAGGCTTTGCTCGTCTATCCTGTAATTATTGATATTTACTATGACCAGCTTCGGGCTTTGCTTTTTGTAGGTGATTACATTAAGTTTACCCAAAGTCTGGTAGTTTTCATTGCTTAACTTGTTCAGCGCGTAGATTTCCTGTACATCATTATCCTGTCCGGCAGCAAGGCTAAGGGTGTAAGTTTTGTTTTTGCTGTCGTAAGCCGACTTGAATGTTACTCCCTGCGGGGTAGAGAAGATTACCTTTTCGGGGTTGAAGCTTTTATCTATCAACTCTATTTTAGCTTTCACCACATCGCTTTCGCCTGCCGGAAGCAGTTTCCACGGCACATGGTAAGGCTTCTTATTCCCGCCGTTCAGGTGTTCATACACCTTTTTACTGTCAATAATGCTGACGCTTTGGTAATAGTCCTGCCAGGTGTCGAAGGCATAGTTTCCGCCGCCTTTTTCAAAGCTTACAATGGCGGTGTTGTAGGCTACATTGTTATTGTCTAATTCCGGCAGCACTTCGCCCTGCTTACCCAAATAAGTAGCGGTCAATGGTTGATTGCTGTCTGCTATGCTTGGGCTTTCAGCTCCCCCTCCTTCGGAGGAGGGTGGAGGGAGGTTTTCTACTTTATAAAGATTTCCCTCCTTATCCTTTACTGTTACAGGAAAAACAGTTTTCCCGTCATTTTTCGGCATTTGCACAGCCTGCGGTTCACCACCGTCCGTGCTGAATACCATTAACTCATTTGTTTGCGGATTGTACTCAAATACCGGATTTTCGGGTATAACAAAATCCAAAGTCAGTTCAGGCATCACAATCCCGTTCCGGGTATTTTCCACCACACCGCCCTCGGTAAAGGCATCAAGGTCGCCCACCATAGCCTTCTTTGTGTTATACATAATGCTTGCCCTGCCGCCAATCTGCTCGTAGTCGGTATTTACAAGCAAGTTTACAAACTCGACTGCAAACTCCGCATTCAAAACCCAGCGCAAAGGCATAACACCCTCGCCGGTGAATACACCGTTGCCGCCCGACACCCTTGTTACCGTCAGCGGAAAGCCCCCGCCAACCCTTACCACATCGCCTATGCGCAATTCGGGCAATAACTCCCGGTTGCTTACATCCGCTTTATATTCAAGACCGCAGTTGCTTAAATCCCTTTCGCCGGTAGCCGCTTCGTACACAGCCGTGTAAACAGGCTGTTTGCTGTCGCCGCAAATGACACCCACGCGGTACTCGTAAGCCGTAGCGTATTGCAGCGATTTCAGGGTCGCTTTGGGAGTGCCGGCAGTAATCGTTTTCCATTCTCCGGAAACAGATGTTTTCGGGCGGTACTGTACGGCATAATCCGTACTTTGCCCATTCGCAGCCCAGGTCAGTTCAATGCTGTTGTCCCTGACCGTTGCCGCACAATTCATCGGCGAAAGGCAGTTTGTCTGCGTTTTGAAAAACCATATTTCGCTGAATCCGCCGTTTTCAAACAGGTTGATTTCGTCAGCACCGTCTTTGGCAATAGCCCGCACCCGCCAGCCGTAAGTCTTGTCGGGGTCGAGCAAAGGCATCATCGGCGTGTACATCAGGCTGGTATAAAGCAGCCTTTCCTGATGGATGACGGGAGAATAGAGGAAAGCCGACTGCGCAGAAGCATCGTTATCGGGCAACTCGCGGAGTTCAAACTCGTATTCTACCTGTGAAATGTTTTTATGTTGCGGTGTCCACTGAAAACGCAGGTTCATCGGCTCGCTGAAACCTGTCATCTCGCCGTTCGAGGGCAGGCTCAACAGGGGCGGTTTCTGTGTTGTCAGCCACACGCGGGCGGTAGCGGGCAGCGAAACAGCTTTGCGGGTATATTTTTCAATCGCCTGAAAGGTAAACTCCACCATACCGTCGGGCAACTTGCCCTGATTCATATAACCTTGCCGGTTAATGTTCTGCGCTTGCAGGTAAGGCGCAAGGTCATCCTGCGTAAGCCGCGTCATTACACCCTGTGTCAGACTGATAGTGGGATAATAAACGCCCAGCCTGTTTTGCAGCTTCAAGCCGCTCGAAGAAGAAATGGTCATTTGCAGTTCCACATCCAGCGTAGGGCGGTTCTGGTCGCGGTTCAACAGAGATACAACCAACTTTTCGCGAGAGGTAGTGTAATAATCGCTTAACTGATTGCTGTAAGGGGCAAGGGCGTGAACATTGACCTGTACGGGATAGGTTTGAGAAAGTCCCCCTGTCCCCCAAAGGGGGAATAAAAGAAGAAAAGTAAATAATAGTCCTTTATATTTTTTTATTGAGTTTATCATATCTGTTTTTTTACTTGGCATTTATATGCTCTTACCTTTATCTTGTAAATCCTAAAAATCAGGGTTCAGACGATTTACTTTATAAAATTCCTGTACTCAAAGTTTGCCTTTGTTCCCTTTACATCGCCCGGCATTACATATTGCAGGTCGATGCGGTACTGTTCTGCCGAAATGAACGGAAAAGTTGCCTTTGCAAACTTTTGGTAGGCTTCGCCGCCCTGACTTAACCAGCTATTGATTACCTGACTTTGCAAGTCCATAAAATCAGCCTTGTAATAGCGCGGTAAATCATAAGTATAAGGGAACAGGTAGCCGGTAATACCTGTAAAGTCGCTGTTTTCTACCTTGCTCAGATAGGTAGAAATAACGGGTAAGGCTTTCACCGGCGGAACGCCGATTTCTTCCACATCATTACGGCTGACGGTAAAGCGCGCATCAACCGGATAATCCTTATAGAGCAGCGGATATATCTTTTCGCGGTAATAATAATCGGTCAGGCTTGCCCTTGCGTCAATCAGCGGCTTGTTTTCCGTGCGGTTTGTACCGACCAGCTCACTAAGGTCAAAGGCTTCCATATTTTCCGTTTCGTAACGGAATGCCAGCACATCGGACGAGAGTTTCACAACAACGGCTTCTTTGGGCTTAATGGCGTTTATCTTTTCGCTGAAAGTATTGTAGGCGCTTGTCGCAAATCCGTAAGACAAAAGCGTTTTACCCACATCTGTCCTTGTCTCGGCAGCAGCTTGCCGGCTATTAATGTCGATAGTACCCAAATCGCGGTCTGCCAAAATGCTGCTGGTAGTTGTCGTGCCTGCCGCAGACGAAGCTGCGTTGCTCAACGAAACAACTCGTAAAGTATAAGCAGCCTTGTTGTTTACCGCGGGCACCGTGTAGTCAATGCGTTTTAATGCCTCGTTGTATTTGAAGTCGATAAACTGCCTGTTGCCGCGCTCATCTTCATACACCACCTGATTTTTCAAGTCCGCGGGGAACAGGTAACTTTGTCCGTACTGCAACTGTATGTAGCCTTTGTCTGTTTCATTTTTCAAGTAATGCCGCTGGTCTATCACCGGATAAGCATACAGCACATTTTCTGCCGGAATATCTTTCGGAGCATCGGAAGTATTGAAGGTAACCGTTTTTATCTCCCGTGCTTCCTCGCCGCTGGTATAAACGGGATTCCAGCGACCGTTTTTCCATTCTTCAAACACAACGGTTACCGTAGCGGTAATTTCCTTTTGCGGAGTCAGTATTTCATGCGAGTAGAAGGAAACGGCATCCTTTGCGCGGTTCCATTTCAATTCGCCCTTCACATTGCTTCCGTCATTCAGTACAAAATCTTTAAGCCTGATGCGGAATGTTTTTTCACCCTCATCATCCTGTACGCTGAATGCTTTTTCGACGGCTATGTTAAAAGTTGCCTGCGGTGCGGTAAATACATTTACCTCACTTGTCCCGTCGTTTGGCGAAAGGTCGTTTATCATTGCCATATCCAGGGGACTGCTGCCGGGCAGCAACAGTTCGCAGGCTTCGCCTACTTCCAGCTTAAACCGGCAATCTACATTGACTAAGCCGCCCAACAGGCTGGCTCGTGCTGCCAGATAGGCTTTGAACGAGGATGGATTAGGAAGCATCGCCTGCATCAGGGTGGCGACATCTGCCGTAATAATCGGCAGCCTGCCTTTGATAAACCAGAGGTTTACCTTCACGCCCAGTTCGCCGTGCATATAGGCGTATGACTGCCCGTTGGCATACCAGCCGTCCAAGCCGATAGCGCCCGAACGACCTTTGCACTGTGCCTCGCCGTAGTCTTTGAGCATCACATCAAATCCCATTCCCATGGCATAGTTGGCATAAAGTATCAGGAAGGTTAAATCACCCGTGGAGATGCTTAAATTTGCCCCGAAGGCAAAGCCTTTGCCTGCACCGAGCGAGTTGAGTCCGCTCATATAGTCGAGGTTAGCCGGTACTTCGCCCAGCATACTTGCTACCTGCGGCGGCAAGCCGGGTGCCGAAGGTATGTTGGTGCCGACCATCAGGTAGGAGCCTGTTTCTATGCTGACGCTGCCGATACCTATTTTCAGACCGATGCGGTCGGTAGGCGTTCCCATGTGTACATACCACTCGCGCGGGTCTATGTGCAGCACGGCATAGCCGGCGCGGTTGTTCTGTCCTACACCCTGCATAAAACCGCCCAGCATACTTACATAGAGTTCAAAGGTAGAATGAAAGGAGCTTTCAGAAAAGTTGAACTGCATACCTACGGATGCCATAATGCCGCTTTGTCCCTGTACCTTACTTTGGTCGGTGGCATTACCGGCAGCTTCGTTCGGGCTGTACTGCTTCATTTGTTTCAGTTTTTCAACCATTTCGGGATTGCCTTTGGTAAACTCCTGCTCTTTTTTCAAAATGGCACTGTACTTATCGCCTACTACTTGCTGGAAGTTTTCCGTACCCGGAATTTCACCTGCAAATTTGGCATATCCGTAGAATCCCGCGTAGGATAATCCGCCTTTGTTGTTAAACGCCAGCTCAAAGGTGGCTTCGCCCTGCACGACTTCTTTTTTTACAAAGGCAAACATGGCGGAGGCTTTGATGCCTAATGTGGTGCCGGCATCCGGTATATAGGTGATGGAGGTGGACGAAATCGCACCGCCGCTGCCAGACCGGCTTAAATCGGGCTTCATCTTATAGCTTACGCCGCCGCCGAAGCCGGTAAGAAAAAGAGAGGGAAAAACGGCAATGCCCGTTCCGGGAAGCTGTGCCAAGCCGTCCACAAACCAGTAGCGGAAATCGGTGCGTCCGAACATACCGCGTACCTGCACTTTCAAGCCGGTCAGTACTTTGTCAAAGCCCATTTCTATGTTGCCGCTAAAACCGTCGCCATACACAGGGTCATCGCGCAAAATGTCCAAGCCGCCTTTCAGATAAAATGTTTCGGCTATTTGGGCATCCAACTGTATGCGGCTAATGTCCACATGGTCGTATTTCCAGCGGTGCAACTCTCCGTTATCAAGATTCCCGACTATTTCCAGACGGGTTTTTCCTGTGAAAACATCTCCTATGGACAGTTGGGCATTAAAGCCAATGGCTGCTTGCCGGTCGTTGGCGGTGAGGGCTATATCATTAATGGATAGTGGAAAGTTCATCAGCTTGACTTCGCCTTTGTAGCCGAAATATTCTACGGCTAAATAGGGGCTTTCTGTTTTCAGATGCAGGCTGCGGAACTCAATTCCGTCCAATTGGGCAACTTCTTTCCTGTCTTCGGGCTTCATTTTAATGCCGATACCCATTCGTCCGTGCAGCATCGCTTCGGGCTTGAAGCGTTTGTTTTCGACTTTAAATGCTACAAATGAATTGGGGTCTAATTCTGCCGTCGCTCCCAGAAAGTCTAACGACAGGCTATCCACGGGCTGTACTTTCAACATATATTGATTGTCGGCGCCAATCAATCCGTCATAACGAAGGGTCGTTTTTTCGGATACGGGCAAGCCGACCTGTCCGGCAAACTCTGCTCCTTCGAGGTTATTTGCCAAAAGGCTTAGGGCAAAGCGTTCTACCGAGAATGACCAGCCGCCGGCATTGCCTTCGTTAAGAGAGAGCAGTTCGGCGTTTACGCCGAATGTCCCGGTAACACCGTTGTCGTCAATAAGCATATTTTGAGCATCGAAACTTGTTCGCTTATCGCCTGTTTTTGAGAATGGAGGGGGCAGGGTTAGGGCTAATTCTTTGATATGTACGCCCCGCCAAAGGTTTTCCTGTCCGGGTATGAGGTATGGGTGGTAGGCTTCGGGAAAAATACCTTGCGGCGTTTGCAGGTCGCTGTAATCAAATACGGCATCTTTCACCGTCCAGATGAAGTCGTCCAAGCCGTTTATCATAAAGGGAGGAAAGGATACTTGCGCTATGATGTCGTTCCAGTTCTTTACCTGTGTTTTAAAGTTTCCGCTTACTTTCTTTTCGGGGATGGGCTGACCCTTATCATCGACTGCAATGCACAGGGATTTGTCGAGTTCAACTTCCGCACTGATGCCTATTTCCTTTAATCCGGTGCAATCTATGCCGGCGTATGTCAAATCGCCGGACTGTCCTGTCTCTTCGTTAAAATTTCCCTTTAAGCGCAACAAAATATTTCCGTTGCTCACGGGTAGCTCCAAATCGCCAAGTAATACGACTTTGGCATCTCCGACAATATCGCCTGCGTGTGTGAGCTTAATGTCTTTGCCTGCAAAAAACAGGGTTTGTTGTTTTTCGGGTATTTTGATGCGCAGGTAAATGCCGAGTGAGGTATAGTCGGGCGAAATAATGTCGGCGCTGTAAACTGCCAGCGTAACATCCATATTATTGACGGTCTTTTTCAAGCCGGCGGGAAGGTAATTCAAGTCTAATTGATTGAGGCTTTCGCCGAAATTGCTGCCCTCGTCTAATTGAGCAAAACATTCCTGAACATTTTTTAGTATTTCGGGCGAAGCAGTTTGCGCCTGCGTGGGAGCGAAGGATAGCGAAAAAATAAGGTAGAGCAGTATGCCGAGTAGCGGTCTATTCATAAACAAAACGATTTTCATTCGGGGCACAAAAATAGGCTATTTTTTTAACAATATGACAATACATATTATCTATTTTTCAATTATGTTTAGATAAATGCTCATTTGTATATGAATGCTATCTAAACTGATTTGATTTTTTAGCATTAATTATTCTTGCTGTTTTTATTCTTTCATTGTTTCCTTTCATAAACATTCCCTTCGCTTTTATTAGCTCAACCTACGCATTGCCCGGTCATTTTTTTGTTCGTGGGCAAAGGTGCTTACGGGTTCTTAACGCGCTGTCAAGTTCAAGCCTCCGGTTTTTCAAAAAATCTTCCTCTTTCCCTTCGGGCGAGCGTATTTTTTGAAAAAAACTTGACAGCCCTAAACCCTACACCATTTAGCCCCCGAAACAAAAAAACGACCGATGCGATGGATGAGGCATAAGTAAAAAAAAATGTCATTGATTATGGTAAACAACAAAAAAATAAAGAAAACAAAAAACTCCCTCCGCTCAGGAATCAACATTAGTATTGGGTTTTGTTTGGTGCTTCTGACAGCGTTTTTCGGGCTAAAAGGGGGCGTTGGTGCGACTTTGACGGTGGTGGAGGTTGTTGTTTCGGTTACGGGATTTTAAGGCTGTTTTTGCGAGTTTTGGGCTTGTTTTTCTCCCTTTTCTTCTCCGTTGTTTCGGTTGTGATTTTGATTGTAGTTATCTCATTATTAATATTTTAATTCTATTTATTATGGCACAGGTACATTTATTGGGTGCGAACGCAAGTTACGACACCAACAAACAGGCAGTAAGAGAAAATCAAATGGTGGTTTATTGTGGTATGGGTGGCAGTGTAACACGCTTTGTCGTGTATAAGATGGAGCATCGGAATGATAGCTATATCTATCATTTAATCAATGCAGAAACGAGGGCGTTCAGACAGGTAGATTTAATCCGCCCCTTGTCGCAAAAATTCGGAATAGGTTTTTACTACAACGACACAACACCCGAATTTATGGACGCTTTCGAGGTTTTGATGTTGCATAGCGAAGCGGAATATAAAGCGAGAGCGGAGCAGGAAGCACAGCAAAAGGAACAGGAACGCATAGAGCAACTGAAAGCTATCGGACGCGAGCGTTTGGAAAAACTCATTCCTGCGAATACAAAAGGCGTAATCATTGCCGAGTGGCACGAAAACGACAGCGATATGATGACAGATTATTTTGGTTACCATACCACAAGAACAGTCATTTTAGGATTTTCCACACACACGAAAGATATTTTTTCTGAAATGCGCAAGTATGCCGTCAATTTTGAGGAAACGGCACATTTGGGAAAAGAATGCGAGGAGTACGAACACCGGGAAAAATACACCGGTGGAGCAGGTTATTATTTGGGAAAAAGTATTTATAGCGGTTGGGTTGTACGAAAATCAAAACACTATAAAGACCGTGAAAGCATTATCAACGCCTTTGCTCTCACGGCAGGGGAAGAAAGCAATGTTTGTGTACAGACACAGGCAAAAGCACAAACCGCGCCAACGATAACAGGCGATTTCCTAATCGTGGATTATTCTCAAAAAGCATTGGCGGTCTTTGGCGATACTCGCCCGATAAAAGAGCAGTTGAGCAAATTGGGCGGTCGCTTTAATGCGAGATTAACACACGGGAAAACTAAAAAAGCAGGTTGGATTTTCTCAAAGTCCAAAGAACAGGAAATAAGGGAGTTATTAACAATCAAATAATTGCAGGTATGAACACGACAGAAACCATATTTCAATGCTACAAACGCGAATTTATCAAAGGCGAAAAAGCAGGCGAATGGAGCAGGATAAAACCGATTATGGAATTGGAGATAATGCCACCACCGCTATGCTGATAGACGGTTCGGGGTATTATATCAATGACCCCGAAAATAACAGACAGTATTTTGTAGATATGAAACAAGTAAGCGAAACAAATTTACAGGAGATAAAATTATGAAAACAACAGAAAATTCAATCAATCACAACGGTTGTTCCGTATGCAAAAAAGGACAGGAAAAATATGTAAAGTGCGTATTGGGCGCATTTATGGGTAGAACTTACTACCAATACGACTACCGCCACACAGACGGCGAATTGTTTTCAACACTCAAACCGACTTTGGAGCAGTGCCGGGAAGAAAAGGACAAGTGGCTACAATTAAAAAATCAGAAGCGACTTTACAGCACAATTCTTAAAAAAATAGAAGAAAACAAACGGCTGACTAAAAGCGAAATGGCGTATCAAATCACAGCCGTCAATCCGCATCACAGCGTAGCGATTAGTTGGGACTTCTTTTCAAGAGAAGAAGTTGTAACAACATTCAATCAAATTTTTGGAACAGAAATTCAATAAAAGTAGCGATATGGAAACGAAAAGACAAAGCGTGTTTATGCAAATGCACAACGGAACACGCACAGGCGAAGGCTCTTTCAATGTAGGATTGCAAAAATTATTCTACTTGGCAGACAACTCAAACAGAAGAAAATTAGTAAAAGCGTTTCCTGAATTTTTCGGAAACGAAGTGCCGGAATTTGGTATAACATTTTAAAAAAGAAAATATTATGAAAAAGTTAGTAAAAGAAATTACGGCATACCGGTATAGTGAATTGGCGGAACAAGCAAGGGAACAGGCAAAGAGAAATTATTGTGAAGAAAACTGTTTGCCCGAATTATTTTCAGAGGACTTAGTTGAAACCTTAAAAGACAAATTCGGGTTGCACAATCTGAAAACCTATTTTTCTTTGTCGAATTGTCAAGGCGATGGCTTGTGTCTTTGCGGACACATAAGCCCTTCGGAACTTTTTGAAAATAACAAATTCAAAAGGATAGCTTTCAAAGGTATTCATTACAAGCAAATTCAATCTATCGAAGACGAATTGCAAGGTATTGATTTTAGACACAAAGGAAGAGATTGTCACGCCAACTCGGTAAGCATTGACAGTTGCGAGGATAATCCGACAGACAGGCAGGAAAGTATAATAGAAAAGATTATCCAAAATGTGAAATCGTGGTATTTCTCTTTTTGCGACGAATGGGAAGAAATCGGTTATGATTATTTCTACGAAATAGCCGACAATTGTATGCAGGAAGTATGCGATGCGAATGACTATCTATTTACAGAGAAAGGGCAACTTATCAATCAAGACGAATACGCAGAATTATAACATAAACCTCTAATATTTAATATTATGAACTCAACAAATCATTTCAAACAGACAATCCAAAACCATTTGGAAGAACGCGCATTGAACGATGAACTATTTGCCGTTTCGTTCAGAAAGCCGAATAAAAGTATTGACGATTGTATTACCTACATTCTGAATACCGTACAGGCAAGCGGTTGTAACGGATTTACCGATGATGAGGTTTACTCAATGGCAGTGCATTATTACGATGAAGACGATATTGATGCAGGCAAAGCGATTAACTGCAAAATAGTAGTCAATCATACCGTAGAACTGACCGCCGAAGAAAAGGAACAGGCGCGTAAAGAGGCAATGCAACGAGCCGAAAACGAGGCGTACAGCAGAATAACGCAACCGAAAAAGAAATCTGTTGCTACCAAACAAACCGAAGTTATTAACCAACCAACACTTTTTTAGCTATGAAACCGAGAAATAAATTCCAACAGCAAGTTTTTGAACTAAGTAAAAAACTGTCGCCCATAAGCAAAAAGCAAAAGGAGTGGGCATTTCAGAACTGTATTGAACACTTTGGTAAAAGGAATGCAAAAGGCGTTATCACTTGCACCGAGTGCGGACACTCTTGGCAAGGCGACAACGAACTTGGCGATGTACTTTTGGGGGCGGAATGTCCCCACTGTGCTACCAAACTCGAAATAGTAAATACCCGGAAAATGATTTTCAAGCAATCCGCTTATTTTTCCATTGTTACGAGAAAAGAAAATTTTCAAGTATTGCGTTTTTTCTTAGTCAAATACTACGCAAAAGCAGGTCACAAGGCGCATTATTTCATTTCGGAAGTGGTGCAACGGTGGATTGCTCCTAATGGAAGATACGAAACCATTGCCCGGATGCGACCGATGAGTTACTACAACGATGTGTGGATTTTTTACAGCAAACTCGAAATCCGCCCCGAAAAAGACCACCATTATATTAACCCTGCCTGCGTGTATCCGAAACAACGGCTTATTCCCGAACTCAAACGAAGCGGGTACAAGGGCGATAATATCAGGCTTTCGCACCTTACATTGTTTCGTACTTTGTTGGCAGACAGCCGAGCGGAAACGCTTCTGAAAGCAGGGCAAATAAATGTGTTACAATATTTTGCAGGTAAAAATTTCCATTACATTAATGATTATTGGAGTGCGATAAAAATCTGTTTACGGAACAATTACCCAATCAGCGATGTAGGTATTTGGCGGGATTATATAGACTTGTTGCGTTTTTTCGGAAAAGATTTACACAATGCTAAATATGTCTGTCCTGCCGATTTAACCGCCGAACACGACTTTTATGTAAAGAAAAAACGCGATTTACAGGAGCGCGAGGATAGAGAGAAAAAACGCCAAAAAGCGTTGGAGGATGAAAAGCTATTTCTCGAACTGAAATCCCGATTTTTCGGCATTGCATTCACAGACGGAACAATACAAATCCGAATGCTCGAAAGCTCGAACTGAAATCCCGATTTTTCGGCATTGCATTCACAGACGGAACAATACAAATCCGAATGCTCGAAAGTGTAAAGGAAGTGATGCACGAGGGCGATGCTCTGCACCATTGCGTATTTACAAACAGTTATCATTTGAAACCCGACAGCCTTATTTTGTCCGCTTGCGTAAACGGTAATCCAATGGAAACAATCGAGTTTTCGCTTTCACAAATGAAAGTGGTGCAGTGCAGAGGGCTACAAAACAAGAACTCCGAATACCACGACCGGATTATTGAATTGGTACAGAAAAACAAAAGACTGATAA
>QMCD01000561.1_pt1 | contig 25706 bp, 24 predicted proteins | sample 1821841 | NCBI WGS metagenome assembly QMCD01 (sample SAMN01991225, study PRJNA193472) | Termite gut metagenome, whole genome shotgun sequencing project. | isolation source: worker | host: Macrotermes natalensis | reverse complement strand
ATGCGACCGGCAACATAGGTTCCCCCTGGAAAAACGAGTTAGGCGTGCGGCAAATCACCCAAACGTATCTTCACGCGCTGTACGAAAACAGGATTTAACAAAATATGTAACAAAGATACATTGGGTTGCCAATGTAATGTACAAGCGGTATATGTCGCGGTCAACCTATCCAAGCAAAAAAACGGTGTAACATTTTTCGAGTGTCTCTTATTAATCACTTTGTCATCAATTGGCGACTAATAACACGCCATCAGGAAGCTTTGAATAAGGGCTGCTAAGCGTTGAACCCGTTATCCCGCTTTTTGTGCCCTTTCTGTTTTTGAAACCGCTTTTGCGTCAAGCGTCATTCCGGCATGCTCTATTTTCGGCAAAGTCGGCTTATAGAATACGGCCTCGCAAACCACAATATTTACGCCGTTTTTATGCAAACCGCCGCTCTCTTGTGGCGAAACGTGTAAAATTTACACCTTACATCTTTGATTCTGATTCATTTCACCCATGTTTAACTATTCAACGCCCCTTGCCGACAGCGATGCCGAAGTCTGGTCGGCCATCACCCAAGAAAATCAGCGCCAGGAAGCACACATCGAACTGATCGCTTCGGAAAACTACGCCAGCCCCGCGGTCATGGCGGCGCAAGGATCGCAACTGACCAATAAATACGCCGAAGGCTATCCGGGCAAGCGCTATTACGGCGGCTGCGAATACGTCGATATCGTCGAACAGCTTGCCATCGACCGCGCCAAAAAGTTGTTTGGCGCCGAAGCCGCCAATGTGCAGCCGCATTCGGGCGCGCAAGCCAATCAGGCGGTATTTTTTGCCACATTAAAGCCGGGAGACACCATTCTCGGCATGAGCCTGCCGCACGGCGGGCATTTGACGCACGGCTCGCCGGTGAATATGTCCGGCAAATGGTTTAACGTCGTGCCCTATGGGCTTGGCGAAGATGAATTGATCGACTATGCCGCTATGGCAAAGCTTGCCGAACAGCATAAGCCCAAGCTGATCATCGCGGGTGCGTCCGCTTATTCGCGCGTGATTGATTGGAAGCGTTTCCGCGCCGTCGCCGATCAGGTTGGCGCTATTTTCATGGTCGATATGGCGCATTACGCCGGTTTGATCGCCGCAAAGCTCTACCCCAACCCGGTACCGTTCGCCGATTATGTTTCGACAACCACGCATAAAACGTTGCGCGGCCCGCGCGGCGGTATGGTGCTGACCCGCGCCGACAACGAGAAAGCCATTAACTCCGCGGTATTCCCCGGTTTGCAGGGTGGCCCGCTGATGCATGTGATCGCGGCAAAAGCCGTCGCGCTGGGCGAAGCGCTCGATAAGCGCTTCATCAAGTATCAAACGCAGGTTTTGGAGAACGCGCGCGTACTGGCAAAAGTTTTAAGCGAGCGCGGTTTGCGCATCGTGTCGGGCGGCACGGATTCGCATGTGTTCCTTGTTGACCTGCGCGCCAAAAAAATCACCGGAAAGCAAGCGGAAGAAGCGCTTGGCCGCGTCGGCATCACCGTCAACAAAAACGCCATCCCCAACGATCCGGAAAAACCGTTCGTCACGTCGGGTATCCGTATCGGCAGCCCGGCAATTACAACGCGCGGTTTTTGCGTCCTGGAAAGCGAATGGCTTGGCCACCTGATCGCCGATGTGCTCGACGCGCCGGAGGATGAAGCCAAATTGGCGCTCGTTAAAGAAAAGGTCGCAAAACTGACGGCCAAATTTCCGGTGTATCGGAATCAGCCGTTATGAAGTGCCCCTTTTGCCACAGCGGCGACACGCAAGTCATCGATTCACGCGTTTCGGAAGCAGGCGATTCCATTCGGAGGCGGCGGCGCTGCCAGGCGTGCCAGAAACGTTTTACGACTTATGAAACGGTTGAATTGCGCCTGCCGCAGATCGTCAAAAACGACGGCGGTCGCGCCGAATTCGACGAAAACAAATTGCGCATCGGTTTTCATCGCGCGTTGCACAAGCGTCCGGTAGAAACCCACGCCGTCGATCAGGCAATCTCCAGCATCATCCAGCAGCTGTTGTCGCTTGGCGAACGCGAAGTGCCTTCGCGCACAGTCGGCGAAATGGTGATGGAAGAATTATATAAACTCGACCAAATCGCCTACATCCGCTTTGCTTCGGTTTACCGTTCATTCAACGATTTAACGGATTTTCATAACGTGTTAAAGGCCATGGAATCGCCCGTGCCGAAAAAAACGGACAAACCACAGTAATCATTAATATGTGGCGCGACACTGATTTTGACCACATGCGCCATGCCTTGTCGTTGGCCGAGCGCGGGCTTTATACCACCACGCCGAATCCCCGCGTCGGCTGCGTCATCGTCAAAGATCATCAGGTGATCGGCGAAGGCTGGCACCGAAAAGCCGGCGAAAACCATGCCGAGGTTGCGGCGCTTGCCGATGCCCGGGCGCGCGGTTTCGATCCGGGTAACGCAACCATGTATGTCACGCTGGCGCCGTGCAACCATCAAGGGCGCGTTCCGCCCTGCACCGACGCGATTATCGCTGCGAAAATCGCACATGTTATCGCCGCTTGTGCCGACCCGAACCCGCTCGTCGCGCACGGCAGCAAAATCCTGGCGGACGCCGGTATCCGTTTTGAAACCGGTCTTTTGGAAAAAGAGGCGCAGGAAATCAATCGCGGCTTCATTTCCCGCATGCAACGCAAACGCCCGTGGTTGCGCAGTAAAATCGCCGCCAGTTTTGACGGCGGCACGGCATTGTCAGATGGGCGCAGCCAATGGATTACCAGCAACGCCGCCCGTCATGACGGCCATCACTATCGCGCCTGCGCTTGTGCGGTTCTTACCGGCATCGGTACGGTACGCACAGATAATCCGTCGCTCAACGTTCGCGCCGTGGATACGGCGCGGCAGCCTTTGCGCCTGGTGCTCGATACGCAGGCGCAAATACCGCCAACCAGCAAGCTCTTGCAAGATGGCGGCGACACCATGATCGTCACGGCAAAGCCGCGTCCCGAAACATGGCCCCAACATGTCCGCCATCTGCATTTATCGGCGCATGGCATGGGCGGGCATTACAACGCGAACGATCTCCATATGCTGATGCTCATGCTGGCGGATATGGAACTCAACGAAATCCATGTCGAAGCCGGCGCGGCGCTCAACGGCGCTTTTCTCGAAGCCGACCTGATCGATGAAATTTTGTGTTATTTCTCGCCGCGCATTCTCGGCAACCGTTCGTTGAGAATGTTTCAACTGAATCACCCGATGGAAACGCTGGACGCGTTTTGGCGCTTTTCCTTTTTTCAAATGAAACAGCTCGACGACGATTTGCGCATCGAATTGCGTCGTCGGCCACACCATCAATAGAAAGGCATGACCACCATGTTTACGGGAATCATCGGCGCCATCGGCACCATTCAATCATCAATCCCCAAAGCGGGCGGCGTGACTGTTGTCGTTGACGCAGGCGCGCTTGATCTCGACGATATTCGTTTGGGCGACAGCGTTGCGTTAAGCGGTTGTTGCCTGACCGTCGTTAAACGCCAAGACGATACGCTGATGTTTGATGTCTCGCCGGAAACGCTCGCGCATACCTGCGGTTTTCCTGAAGGCGGACGCGTCAATATGGAAAAAGCCATGCGCTTATCGGACCGGCTTGGCGGGCATCTGGTCAGCGGCCATGTCGACGGCATCGGAAAAATAACCAAACTGGCGCCGATCGCAACATCCAACGTTACGGACGAACATAATTACCTGCTGATCATTGAGATCCCGGAAAAGCTGCGCCGCTTTATCGCGCCCAAAGGTTCGCTTACGGTCAACGGCGTCAGCCTCACGATCAACGCCGCCGAAAATGGCACGGCAAGCATCAACCTGATTCCGCATACTTTCGCCAACACCACATTTTCATCGTTGCAGGAAGGCGACCCGGTGAACCTGGAAGTGGATCTGATTGCACGCTACATTGCGCAGTTGCTGCCCGGCAAATAAGCGTCACCGACAAAGAAACGTTTTCTTTTTGACCCGCCTTTGCTTCATCTGCTATTGTCTGTTCCTTCAAATTTTAATCGTTACCGACATGAAAGCCATAGTCACCGTTATCGGGCAAGACCGCGTCGGCATCATTGCCGGCGTCAGCCAGGAACTGGCGCGCCTTAATATCAACATTCTCGACGTTTCGCAAACCATCATGGACAATTATTTCACCATGATGATGATGTGCGACATCAGCCAGGCCCGCGACGAATTCAACGCAATTCAGGATTGCCTGAATAAAACAGGTGAGACATTAGGCGTCAAAATCACGGTTCAGCGCGAAGATATTTTTACCGCCATGCACAAACTCTGAGGCCGGCATGGATAAATCGCAAATTCTTGAAACGCTTTCGATGATCGAAGAGGAAAAGCTCGACATCCGTACCATCACGCTCGGCATTTCCCTTTTCGATTGCGCCGACGAAGACGGCAATAAGGCGCGCCGGAAAATTTACGACAAAATTACCCGTGTTGCCGACAAGCTGGTCGCCACCGGCAATGCCATCGAAAGGGAGTTCGGCATTCCCATCGTCAATAAACGCGTTTCAATCACGCCGATGGCGATGATCGCCGGCGCCAGTCGCGACACCGATTACGGCGCTTTTGCGCAGACGCTCGACCAAGCGGCAAAGACTGTCGGCGTTGATTTTATCGGCGGTTTTTCGGCACTGGTGCAAAAAGGTTATACCCGCGGCGACGAACGTTTGATTGCGTCGATTCCGCAAGCGCTTGCCGAGACCGATATCGTCTGCGCGTCGGTCAATATCGCCTCGACCCGTGCCGGCATCAACATGGATGCCGTGCGCCAGATGGGCGTCGTCATCAAGCAAACGGCCGAACGTACCGCTGCGCGGCACGGATTCGGCTGCGCCAAGCTCGTGGTGTTTGCCAACGCCGTCGAAGACAATCCGTTCATGGCGGGCGCGTTCCACGGCGTCGGCGAAGCGGACTGCGTGGTTAACGTCGGCGTCAGCGGTCCCGGCGTTGTCCAACGCGCCATCGAAAAGCTGCCCGATGCGCCGTTCGATGTGATCGCCGAAACCATTAAAAAAACCGCATTCAAAATCACGCGCATGGGGCAACTCGTCGGCAAAGAAGCTTCCGAACGCCTGGGCGTGCCGTTCGGCATTGTCGATCTGTCGCTCGCGCCGACTCCCGCCGTAGATGATTCTGTCGCGCATATTCTCGAAGCGCTGGGCTTGAAAACGGTCGGCACGCACGGCACCACCGCAGCACTCGCGCTGCTCAACGACGCCGTCAAAAAAGGTGGGGTCATGGCGTGCGGCCATGTTGGCGGCTTATCCGGCGCCTTTATTCCCGTTTCCGAAGATGCGGGCATGATCGACGCCGTCAACGCTGGCGTATTGAGTCTTGCCAAGCTCGAAGCAATGACCGCGATCTGCTCGGTCGGCCTCGACATGATCGCCGTCCCCGGCGATACCAGCGCCGATACCATCGCCGCAATCATTGCCGACGAAGCCGCAATCGGCGTCATCAACGGCAAGACCACGGCCGTGCGCATCATTCCCGCGCCCGGGTTGAATGTAGGCGATACGGTAGCGTTCGGCGGCCTGCTCGGCAACGCGCCCGTAATGGCGGTTGAACCGGCATCGCCCACGCAATTCATCGCGCGCGGCGGGCACATCCCGGCGCCGATTCATTCGTTCAGAAATTGAATTTGAATTCGCTGCGGCTTATCCCGCCTGTTGCACGGCAACCGAACCTTTCCGTAAAAAGAAAAACAAGCCTCGCCTGAAAACGAGGCCGTCCCTTTCTCAGTCTTCCTCTACCGTGTAACGATACAATTCCCGCTTCAGCAGCAATCGTTTCGGTACACGCTCGCCCAATTTGCCGAACCATTCCTTGTGCGCCTCGAATTCGGTTTGCCAATCGCTCCTGTCCAACCGGATCAGCGCTTCGAACGCTTCTTTGCCGATATCGCTGCCGGTCCAATCCATATCGTCGTAAAACGGCAGCCAGCCAAGAAACGTTTCTTTTGCGCCAACCTTGCCCTTGATCCGATCGAGAACCCATTTCAACACGCGCATATTTTCGCCAAAGCCCGGCCACATAAATTCGCCTTGTTCGTTTTTGCGAAACCAGTTCACACAGAAAAACTTCGGCAAGTGATCCACCGCGTGCCGCATTTGCAACCAGTGCCTGAAATAATCGGCCATGTGGTAGCCGCAAAACGGCAACATCGCAAACGGGTCGCGGCGCACCACGCCCTGCACGCCAAATGCCGCCGCCGTCGTTTCCGAACCGAGCGTTGCCGCAAGATAGACGCCGTTGCTCCAGTTAAACGCCTGATAGACGAGCGGCACGGTTGTCGCCCGCCGCCCGCCAAAAACAAACGCGGAAATCGGCACGCCTTCGGGATTTTCCCATTCGGGATCAATCGACGGACACTGGCGCGCCGGCGCGGTGAAGCGCGCGTTCGGATGCGCCCCCTTGCGCCCGGTTTCCCGAGCGATCTCCGGCGTCCAGTCTTTGCCCTGCCAATCGATCAGGTGTGCGGGCGCATCATCGGTCATGCCCTCCCACCATACGTCGCCATCGTCGGTTAACGCCACGTTGGTAAATATTGCGTTTTCCCGCAACGTCGCCATTGCGTTGCAATTGCTTTTTTCCGAAGTGCCCGGCGCAACGCCGAAAATACCGGCTTCCGGATTGATGGCGCAGAATTTGCCGTTCTTGCCCGGCTTGATCCAGGCAATATCGTCGCCCACCATCGTGATCTTCCAACCGCACATGCTTTTCGGCGGTATCAACATTGCAAAATTGGTTTTACCGCACGCCGAAGGAAACGCCGCCGCCACATACGATTTTTCCCCTTCGGGCGATTCGGCGCCGAGAATCAGCATGTGCTCCGCCAACCAGCCCTCATCACGCGCCATTTTCGACGCAATGCGTAACGCCAGGCACTTCTTGCCCAGTAACGCATTGCCGCCATAGCCCGAACCATACGACCAGATTTCGCGCGTCTCCGGAAAATGCACGATGTATCTCGCATCGGGGTTGCACGGCCACGGGCTGTCCGGCTCATGACGCCCCAACGGCACGCCTACCGAATGTACGCAAGGCACAAAATCGCCGCGCGCGCCAAGCACGTCAAACACCTGACGCCCCATTCGCGTCATGATCCGCATGTTGACGACCACGTAGGGGCTGTCGGTAATCTCAATGCCGATACGCGCAATCGGGCTGCCCAGCGGCCCCATCGAAAACGGCACAACATACATCGTTCGCCCGTGCATGCAGCCTTGGAACAAGTGGCGCAACGTCTCGCGCATAATCGCCGGGTCTTCCCAGTGATTGGTGGGCCCTGCGTCGCTCTCCTTTTCCGAACAGATAAAAGTGCGGTCTTCAACGCGCGCGACATCGGAAGGATCCGAACGGGCAAGAAAAGAATTCGGGCGCTTGTCCGGGTTCAGACGAATCAACATACCGGCTTGGACCATTTCCGTACACAGCCGATCGTATTCTTCCTGCGCGCCGTCACACCAGACAACCCGGTCCGGCTCGGCCAAGCGAACAATTTCCGCCACCCATTTTTTAATGCCTTCGTGCGCGACATAATCGGGTGCAGCGGCAACGGCAATATCGTAAGAGCGCTGATTCATTGAAAACTCCGGTCATTTTTGATGGAAAAATGATACCTTGTTTTTTGAACGGCCTATGAAAGATAAAGGCGTCAATACCGACGATGTGTCCGGCAAACCGTAACGAATTGCCGTACGCATATTCTCATGAGGCAACAAAAACCGCATACCAATGACTGCGTAATTAAGCGGTGCCCCACACTGTTTAAAAGCCGCGATGATGAAAAAAATGCCTTCTACCGCTACTTTCCTGCGTCCTTTTGCTTCGTGTTTTCAAACAACGCACACAAGATTTTTTTGACTTTACCGACTGGTAAAGAATACGTTTCCGATGTACATTCGATAGCAATGCAGTCTTTGGGGACTTTGTTTTTTGATTCGAAAACGGGAGCACTTATGACGCAATACACCACAGAAAATATCCGCACCATTGCCCTTGTCGGTCACGGAGGCGCCGGAAAAACAACATTGGCGGAAGCCATTCTCTTGCAAGCCGGCGCGATTCAAGCCGTCGGCTCCGTCGAAAAAGGTACGACCGTTTCGGATTACGACCCATTGGAAAAAAGCTACCAGCATTCGCTTCATTCCTCCCTTCTCCACGTTGACAATAACAATACACGGCTTCATATCGTCGACACCCCCGGCTATCCCGATTTTATCGGTCAGGCAATCGGCGCGCTTGACGCGGTTGAAACAGCCGCCGTCGTCATTAACGCCTCTGCCGGAATTGAAATGATCACTTCCCGAATGATGAACTGGACGAAAAAGCGCCAACTGTGCCGCATCATCGTGATCAATAAAATCGATTCGGAAAACATCGACTTGCCCATCCTCGTCGAAGCGATTCGCGAAACATTCGGTAAAGAATGCCTGCCGATCAATCTGCCTGCCGACAACGGCACGAGAGTCGTCGATTGCTTTTTCAACCCATCCGGCGAATCGGATTTCATGTCGGTAGAAGAGGCGCATCAGGCGCTGATTGACCAAGTGGTCGAAGTCGATGAAAACCTGATGGCACAATATCTGGAGCAAGGCGAAGAAATTGCGCCGGAACAATTGCACGAGCCTTTCGAGCGCGCGCTGCGCGAAGGGCACCTCATTCCGATCTGCTTTACCTCGGCGAAAAACAATATTGGTATTAAAGAACTCCTCAACATCGCCGAAAAACTGCTGCCGAATCCGACCGAAGGCAATCCGGCGCCATGCTATCGCGGCGAAGGCGAAAACACCGAAACGTTCTACCCCAACCAGGATCCGGCCGCGCACGCGCTCGCGCACGTTTTCAAAATCCAGATCGACCCATTCGTGGGTAAAGTCAGCGTATTCCGCGTCCATCAGGGTACGATCAAAAAGGACTCCCAGCTTTATATCGGCGAAGGGCGCAAAGCTTTCAAGGCGGGGCACCTGTTTTTGATGCAAGGCGCGAAATTCGTTGAAGTCGACAGTGTTGTTCCCGGCGATATCGCCGCCGTCTCCAAAATCGACGAAATCGAATTCGACAGCGTGTTGCACGATTCGCACGACGAAGACCGTATTCACATGAAACCGTTGGAATTTCCGGCGCCGATGCACGGCGTTGCCATTGCGCCGACCAAACGCGGCGACGAGCAACGCCTTTCCGAAGTGCTCCATAAAATGGTTGCCGAAGACCCGACGCTCTCCCTTGAGCACGACGCCACCTTGAATGAAACCGTCTTGCGCGGTTTGGGCGAGTTGCACTTGCGCTCCGTTCTTGAGCGCATGAGCAGCGTTTACAAGCTTGATGTTGAAACGCGGCCGCCGCGCATTCCGTTCCGTGAAACCGTTGCGGCAAAAGCCGAAGGCCATCACCGCCATAAGAAACAGAGCGGCGGCGCCGGACAATTCGGCGAAGTGTTCCTGCGCATTGAACCGTTGCCGCGCGGCGCCGGTTTTGAATTTGTCGATGAAGTCAAAGGCGGCACGATTCCGACGCAATTCATCCCCGCCGTCAAAAAAGGCATTGAGCAAGTGCTCGAAGCGGGGCCTACTGCGGGTTTCCCGCTTCAGGATGTGCGCGTAATTGTTTACGACGGCAAACACCATGCCGTCGATTCCAAGGAAATTGCGTTCGTCACCGCCGGACGCAAGGCTTTCCTCGACGCTATCGGCAAGGCCAAACCAACCGTATTGGAACCGATCGTCAAACTGCAAATCAACAGCCCCTCGGAAAATATGGGCGATATCACCGGCGATCTATCGGGACGCCGTGGTCAGGTCACCGGCACGCAAACCATGCGTTCCGGCGCGTTGGTGATCGAGGGCATCGCGCCGCTCACCGAATTGGAGGGCTACGCGGCACGCGTCAAGGCAATCACTTCCGGACATGGCGCCTGGACAATGACGCTCTCGCATTACGAACCGGCGCCGCATCAGCTGCAACAAAAACTCTCCGAAGAGTTCCAGAAAAACAGGAAGCAGGAAGAAGACTGATTCCGCTCAGGAAAAGCAAAGCGCAAAACCGGCGTACCCGGTTTTGCGCTTTTTTTGAATGCCATAAATTGTTGGCAACCTCTTCCCCGGCAAACCGCCAACACCCAGCGCCGCATTTATTCTTCAACCACGCAGTCAATAAAATAACGTTTCTTGCCGCCAACCATTTCCATCACCAAACCGTGAATATCGGTTTCAAATCCTGGAAAACGGTGGTTGAGCTCCCGGGCAAATTGCAGATAGCGCACGATTTCCTTGTTGAAACGTTCCCCAGGAATCAACAGCGGAATCCCCGGCGGATAAGGTGTTACCAGCATTGCGGTAACGCGCCCTTCCAGATCGTTGATCATCACCCGCTCAACTTTCCGATGCGCCATCTTTGCCCACGCCTGATCGGGACGCATGGCCGGCTCCATGGGCGATAAATACATTTCAGTCGTCAGCCGCGCAACATCATATTCCTTATAAAAATCGTGAAGCTGCTGACAAAGGTCGCGCAGCCCCATTTTTTCGTAAAGCGGATGCTTTGCCACGAACTCGGGCATGATGCGCCACAGCGGATAGTTACTGTCGTAAGCATCTTTAAACTGCTGCAATTCGGTCACCATCGTATTCCATCGGCCTTTGGTAATACCGATGGTGAACATGATAAACAAGGAATAAAGCCCTGTTTTTTCAACAATGATTCCATGTTCGGCCAAATATTTGTTCAAAACGCCTGCCGGAATCCCCCAATCGGAAAATGAACCGTCAACGTCTAACCCGGGCGTAATCAACGTGGCCTTGATCGGATCGAGCATATTGAAATTCGGCGCCAGATCGCCAAAGCCGTGCCAACGTTCGTCGGCGTGCAGCATCCAGTCGCTCGGTTCGCCGACGCCGCCTTCGGGCAGATGTTCCGGCCCCCACACTTTGAACCACCAGTCATTTTGGGTCGCCGCCCACTCCTTGCCGACCTTGCGCATCGCCCGGCGAAATTCCATCGCCTCCTGCAATGATTCTTCCAAAAGCGCGGTACCGCCCGGCGGCTCCATCATCGCTGCCGCCACATCGCACGACGCGATAATCGCGTATTGTGGGCTGGTCGATGTGTGCATCAGATACGCTTCGTTGAAGCGATGCAAATCCAATTTTCGCGTCTGCGCGTTCTGCACCAGGATCTGCGACGCCTGCGATAAGCCGGCGAGTAATTTGTGCGTCGATTGCGTTGAGAAAACCATCGATTTATGGCAACGCGTACGCCCTTCGCCGATTGCGTGATAGTCGCCGTAAAAATCATGAAATGCCGCATGCGGCAGCCACGCTTCGTCAAAATGCAATACGTCTATCTTCCCGTCCAGCGCGCTTTTGATTTCTTCGACGTTATATAAAATACCGTCGTAAGTGCTTTGTGTGATCGTCAATACGCGCGGCCGCGCGTCTTTATTCGTTGCAAACGGGTGCGCGTCGATTTTTTTCTTGATATTCGCCCATGAAAATTCTTCTTTGGGAATGGGGCCGATAATGCCGTAATGGTTGCGTGTCGGCATCAAAAACACCGGTACCGCGCCGGTCATAATGATCGCGTGCAGAATCGATTTATGGCAATTGCGGTCAACCACGACGATATCGCCGGGCGCCACGGTAGAGTGCCAGACGATCTTGTTCGACGTTGATGTGCCGTTGGTGACGAAAAATATATTGTCGCAATGGAAAATCCGCGCTGCGTTGCGCTCGGATTCGGCCACCGGCCCGGTGTGGTCGAGCAATTGCCCCAGTTCATCGACCGCGTTGCAAACGTCGGCGCGCAACATGTTCTCCCCGAAAAATTGGTGGAACATGCGTCCGACCGGGCTTTTGAGGAATGCCACACCGCCCGAATGCCCCGGGCAATGCCATGAATACGAACCGTCCGCGGCGTATTGCGTCAGCGCCCGAAAAAACGGCGGCGCCAGCGACTTCACATAATTGCGCGCCTCGCGCACGACATGGCGGGCGATAAATTCCGGCGTATCTTCAAACATATGAATAAAACCGTGCAATTCGCGCAGAATATCATTGGGCAAGTTGGAAGCCGTCTGGGTTTCGCCGGTAATGAAAATCGGGATTTCCGAATTGCGGCGGCGGATTTCCGTGACAAAAGCACGCAATCCGGTAATCGTCGTTTCGGCAAAATCGTCGACCAATTCCTCGTCGTCAATGGAAAGAATAAACGCCGAAGCAAGGCTTTGCTGCTGAGCGAATACCGATAAATCGCCATAACTGGTCATGCCGACCACCTGAAAACCCTCGGCTTCGATCGCATCGGCCAATGCCCGTACGCCCAAGCCGCTGGAGTTTTCGGAACGGTAATCCTCGTCGATGATGATGATGGGAAAACGAAATTTCATGGCGTTTTTCTCCAAAAAGTGCCTGGCAAATATTATATTTCAGACATCTTGCGCGTTAAATCTTGGGCAGCGTCACGCCGCTTTGCCCCTGATACTTACCGCCGCGATCCTTGTATGAAGTCTCGCATTCTTCGTCGGATTCAAAGAAAATCACTTGCGCAACGCCTTCGTTCGCATAAATTTTTGCCGGCAACGGTGTGGTATTGGAAAATTCCAGGGTCACATACCCTTCCCACTCCGGCTCAAACGGCGTCACGTTCACAATGATACCGCAGCGCGCGTAAGTCGATTTACCGAGGCAAATCGTCAGCACTTTGCGCGGAATGCGGAAATACTCAACGGTACGCGCCAGCGCGAATGAATTCGGCGGGATAATGCAGACATTGCCGGCAAAATCGACAAACGATTTTTCGTCGAACAATTTGGGATCAACGATTGTTGAGTTGATGTTGGTAAAAATTTTGAATTCGTTCGAGCAGCGAATATCGTAACCGTAGCTCGACGTGCCGTACGAAACGATTTTTCCGCCATTGACTTCCCGCACTTGTCCCGGCTCGAACGGCTCAATCATGCCGTACTCTTTCGCCATTCTGCGAATCCATTTATCCGATTTAATCATTGCCGATTCCCTTGTCCTGGTTCAAAAATCACCGCGATTGTATCAGGATGGCGATCGGGACAGCAGTTCGCGATGCCGTACCATGGCCTGATATTGCGGTCGAAACGCCGCCGCCAATTTCTCGACGAGATACACCGAGCGATGTTGCCCGCCGGTACAGCCAACGGCAACGGTGAGGTAACTGCGCCCGTCGCGCATGTACTCCGGCAGCCAGCGGGCAACAAAATCATGAATATCGCGATACATGAGCAACGCTTCGGGTGCCCGCTCCAGAAAAGCAGACACCGCTTCGTCACGTCCGCTAAGCGACCTTAATCCGGTTTCGTAATAAGGATTGGGCAAACAACGCGCGTCGAACACGATATCCGCGTCAAGCGGCACGCCGTGTTTGAAACCGAACGATTCAAACAGAAGAAGGAGCTTTACGGCATCAATGCCGCCGAACTCTTTGATCCAGCCGCGCAACGCCGACGCCGCCAGATCACTGGTATCGACGATAAAGCAACGCTCGCGCAGCAATGCCATGGCATTGCGTTCTTCGATAATGGCTTCCGGCAATGTTCGTTTTTCGTCAGAGAACGGGTGGCGCCGTCGCGTCTCGGAAAAACGTTTGACCAGCGTATCGTCTTTGGCGTCAAGAAAGACCAGCCGCACGCGCCAGCCGTTTTTCTTGAGCGCCGCCAGCATCGCGTCCAGCCCGGAAATATCCGTGGATGTTTTGGCGCTCAAGCCGATGGCAATCGCCCGCTGCCCGGCAGCGGCCAACGTATTGACCGTTTCCGCGATCAGCGGCAGTGGCAAATTCCCCACGGTGTAATAACCGGCATCCTCAAGCGCCGCCAGCGCAACGCTTTTACCCGAACCGGAAACGCCGCCGATAATGATGAGATCGCTCATGGTATGTCAGGATTGCTCTCGCATCATTTGCCGCTGGCGGTCGATAAACTGCTGTGTGCTGTCAATGCCGCGCTGGGTCAGCACGAAGCTGCGTACCGCCGCCTCCACCAATACCGCGAGGTTGCGCCCGGCCGCCACAGGAATCGTCACCTTGCACACCGGCACATCAAGAATCGTTTCATACGACGCTTCGGCAGGCATACGATCAATCTTGGCAATGGATTCGTGATGATGATCTTCAAGATGAACGATCAGCCGCAAAAGTTTGTGTGGACGCACGGCCATTTCCCCGAAAATCGATCGAATGTTAAGCACGCCGATACCGCGCACCTCCAGAAAATCGCGGAGCATTTCCGGGCAACGCCCTTCCAGAATATCGGGCGAAATGCGGTGTAATTCAACGACATCGTCCGCAACCAACCCGTTGCCGCGCGTAATCAGCTCAAGCGCCAGTTCGCTTTTGCCGATTGCCGACGAGCCGGTAATAAGTACGCCCATTTCCAGCACATCAAGAAAAACACCGTGTACCGTAATGTATTCGGCAAGCGACCGCAACAGGTAAAGCCGCAAAACATCCACCACATAAGGCGAATGGCGCGAAGAGAAAAGCAGCGGGATATTATACTTATCGCAATACGGCACCAGATACGCAAGAATTTCCTTGCTGTGCGCTACGACGATCATCGACAAGCCATCGGTGGAAAAAATTCGCTCGAGCGCGGCATTGCGCTGCGCCTCGGGAAAGTTAAGCAAATAATTGCTTTCTGCCATGCCCAGCACCTGCACCCGGAAATTGTGCGCCAGATTCATATGCCCGACCATGCTGTCGGTCGGCCGCATCAGGTCGCTGGTTTTCAGTTCCCGCTGCGCTCCGTTTTGCCCGGCAACCCATTCCAGTTGCAGACGCGACGACTTGTTATCTTCAAATAATTTTTGGATGGTAATGGAATTGGTCATGGTCATGGGTACGGTCTTCCATATGCGGCACACCGCCTAAAATCAAATGGCGTCTGCCTGTCGATGCAATAATTCGCACACAGCGGCCGCATTCGGCGCGGTGCGTAGCGCTTCGCGGAATTTTCGGCTGCCGGTCATTTGCGCCAGCTCCGCCAGCAATTGCAAATGCCGTTCCGTCGCTTGCGCCGGCACCAGCAAAATAAAAAACAGGCTGACTTTCTTGCCGTCCGGCGCGTTAAACGCAACGGGCTGCGCCGGACGAATGAACGCCGCCCGCGCTTCGGGCAACCCCTTGATCCGGCCGTGCGGAATGGCAATGCCTTGTCCGAGCGCCGTTGAACCGAGCGCCTCGCGCGTTTTCAGTGCCTGCACAATTTCCTGGGCGCTGAGCGCCTCGCCAGCAAACATCGTGCCTACCGCCTGAAAAAGCGCATCGCGCGAATCAATATCGGCATCGACCCGAATGTAGTCAGGCGTCAACAACGCAATGACAGAAGAAGAAACCAAAGCATGCCTTTCTTGAATATCTTAAATAAAACCGGCGGAACGTCGCCGGTTTTATCCTGTTTTTACATGATTATAGTACGTCGCTTATTCTGAAGCGGACATCTTCCGAATGGTTTCCCCCTGAGTGCGTTTATCCAAACGCATTTCCTTTTGCTTGATGACAAGACGATCAAGCTTATCGGTCATGGCATCAATCGCCGCGTACATATCGGTATCGATACTTTCGGCATGGAGGTCTTTACCGCGCAGGTGCAATGTTGCTTCCGCTTTATGTTGCAGTTTGTTGGCCGAAAGGATCACACTGGCGTCGATGGCATCGTCGAAATGGCGGGTAACCCGATCCAGCTTGGCGGTAACGTATTCGCGGATCGGCGGCGTAATTTCAAGATGGTGTCCGGTTAATTGCAGGTTCATAAGACGCTCCTTAATTAAAAAATAAATCCGCCGGAATCCGGCAAGAAGACGGCAGTGTTTCCATTGTTTGTTAAAACCGGCTTTTTCGCTGATGCGCTGGCGGAATCGCCATACTCTCCCGATATTTTGCCACTGTCCGCCTTGCTACCATGATACCTTCTTTGGCAAGCATTTCACTAATCTGTTGGTCAGAAAACGGTGATTTTTCCGACTCTTCGTTCACAATTTGTTTGATTAACGCACGAATGGCTGTGGACGATGCGATACCGCCCGCTGTCGTCGTAACGTGACTGCCGAAAAAATATTTTAATTCAAAAACACCTTGCGGCGTCAACATGTATTTTTGCGTTGTCACTCGGGAAATCGTCGATTCATGCAATTCCAGCTGCTCGGCAACATCGCGCAAAACCATCGGTTGCATAGCGATTTGCCCATGGTCAAAAAAACGTTGTTGACGGGCAACAATCACCTGCGATACGCGAAGAATTGTGTCAAACCGTTGCCGAATGTTGCGAATCAGCCAGCGCGCCTCCTGAAGCTGCGACGAATATTGGCCATTGGTTTCGCTCTTGCCGGACAGCCATTGGCTGTAAAACGCATTGATGCGGATTTTGGGAATCACCGCCTCATTCAACCGTACCTGCCATTGCCCGCCCTCCTTATAAACAATGGTATCCGCTACAATATGATCGGCCTGTTCGCTGTCAAAAAAAGCGCATGGATACGGATTCAAGCTGCGAACCACCTGGATTGCGGCCAATACCGTATCAAGATCAACACCAAGCGCTTTGCGAATTGCAGGCAGCGCCTGCTTCGCCAGCGCGTCAAGATGATGGGTAACGATGGCCTCGGCAATTTTCCTGATTTCCGCCGGAACCTCGGCTTCGGAAAGCGCACAAATCTGTAATGCCAAACATTCGGAAAGGCTGCGTGCCCCGACACCGGACGGATCAAACGATTGCAAAATCGCCAACCCGCGATTAAAGAGTGTCGGATCATCTGCCCATTCGCGGCCAACTCCTTGATAAAACGACTCTTGGTCGGTCATCAGGCGCCCGTCATCGTTCAATTCATCAATCAGCGCCTGCACCACCAACCGCTCTTCGGGTAATGCCGCTGTTAATGCCAACTGATTCAGCAAATGCTCGCGCAGCGTTTCGCCGGACGTATATTGCACCGTGTGATCTTCATCGTCCGCGCTCATTCCGCCTTCATCGCTGGAAATAATAAAATCTTCGTCTTGCAATGAGCTGGCGGCCTCAAAAACATCACGAATATCGTTTTCTTCATTGGCTTCGGCAGTCATCGTCGGCAACGGCTCGTCTCCGGGCGTCGATATTTCGGCGGATACGCTTTCTTCCGCACCGCTGCTGCTTTCCTCTTTTTCCAGTAACGGGTTTTCTTCGAGAATACGCTCAATCTCCTCGTTCAATTCCAGCGTCGACAACTGCAACAGGCGAATCGCCTGCTGCAATTGCGGCGACAGCGTTAATTGCTGCGATTGCTTGAGATTCAGCGTTTGTTTCATGGTTCCTAAAGCCGGAAATGCTCTCCCAGATAAACCTTGCGCACCGCTTCGTCGTGCACAATCTCCGATGGCACGCCGGACGCCAGCACACTGCCCTCGTTGATGATATAAGCACGGTCGCAAATTCCCAGCGTTTCGCGCACGTTGTGATCGGTAATCAGCACACCGATATCGCGCTCTTTCAAGAAACGAATGATCCGCTGCAAATCAAGCACGGCAATCGGATCAACGCCGGCGAAAGGTTCGTCCAACAAAATAAAATGCGGACGCGATGCCAGCGCGCGCGCTATTTCGCAGCGGCGGCGTTCGCCGCCCGAAAGCGAAATGGCCGGGGCATCGGCAAGATGGCCGATCGATAAATCTTCAAGCAGCGCATCCAGCCGGTTCGACAGCGCATCTTCGCCAAGGTCCTGCAATTCAAGTATGGCGCGCACATTTTCGGCAACCGTCAGTTTGCGAAAAATTGATGCCTCCTGCGGCAAATAAGAAAGTCCGCGCCGCGCCCGCTGGTGAATCGGCAACCGCGACAAATCCTCACCGTCGAGCTCGATACTGCCGCCATCGGCGGCAATCAGTCCGACGATCATATAAAAGCAGGTGGTTTTACCCGCGCCGTTCGGCCCCAGCAGGCCAACCACTTCACCGCGCGCGACGGTCAAGGAAACGTCGTGCACAACCGTGCGCGACCGATAACGTTTTTGCAAATGATGCGCTGTCAGCGAACTCATCGTTTATCCAACTCCGCATCTGTTTGCAGTTCCGCGCCCGGCTTCGGCGCTAAACGTTTACGATCTTCTTCCTGCACCTTGAATTGCCCGCTGACACGGGTATCGTGCGCCGTCTGCTCACTTTCCGGGCGCGTTGAATTAAAGCGCCCCTCCGCGCGGAAAATTTCCGTGCCGGTATTGTACGAAATATAGTTGCTGCGAATTTCGTCGTCTTCGCGCTTTAGCAACGCCTGGTCGAACAATTCAAGCAATTCCTTTTGCCCGTCGTACTCCGCACGCAATGCATAGCCTTCGACAAATTCGTCAACATCGTCGCGCTTTTGGCGAAACGATACCGGTTTGCCGTATGCCGTAGCCGACAGCGAATTATCGGGATTTTGGCGAAACTTGACGCGATCGGCGCGAATCATCATAGTGCCTTGCGTAATAATCACATTGCCCGACAATGTCGCTTCCTTGGTTTCATAATTAACCGCTTCGCTGGTATCTGCCGAAAAAACAATCGGTTTTTCGCGATCCGCACGCTCGGCATGCGCAGCAATACTGTTGAGCAACGTGCCAAACAGCAATATCAATAAATATTTGTTTTTTGCCATAATATCCCGCATCATCTTTTTACCGGCTCAAACGAGCCTTTAATGTTTGAGCGCAATTTGACTTCTTTCGTATGATCATCCAGCGTCATCCCGACAGATTCGGTACGCCCGCTCGACGATGACAGCACGACATGCTGATCCGTTTCCATTTTGTTTTCATTGGGCAACAAATGCAAAAACTCGGTTTCCATCGTGAAGCTTTCATTGGAAGCCCCTTTCCGGGCACCTTTTTTGCCCGCTTCGCGCACCAGCACCACATTTTTTTTCAGATAAACATGATCGCGGTCGCCGCTCACCTCCGCTTGCTGTGCCGTGACCGTTAAGCGCGGCTCATCCGGATTTTGAATCGTCAACTCCGGCTTGGTCAGCATAATCGTTTCATCGTCCATAAAATGCTCGGCATAGTCGGCGACCAGCCGCTGTTTGGGAAAGCCGTTTTCATCAAAAGTCACGGCATGAAATTCCTTGATGAAAAGATCCGATGTATGCGTTTTTTCTCTGCCCGCGCCACTCATGATCTGTACTTGCGAACCAAGCCAATACGTTAATGCCGCCAGCGCGGCAAGAAACAACAACGGCGACCAGGAAACCAAGCGGTAAATACGTTCGCGAACAGAATGCATGGCCTTTTTTAAATGGATTTTTGCATCGTGGCGTCAAAACGGACGTTTTGTGCTGCCAGAATCAGATCGCACAGTTCGCGCACCGCGCCTTGCCCACCCGGCACCTCGGTCACATAATGCGCGGCTTTTTTCAGCGCTTCCGGCGCATGCGGCACGGTAATGCCCAAACCGCACGCGCTGATTAACGGCAAATCGGGAAAATCATCGCCGATATGCGCGCACGCCTCTATCGGAAAATTCAATTTTTCACGCAATGCCTGCCACGATGTTATTTTGTCGAAAACATCGCGAATCACATGCCCGACACCAAGCATACGCGCGCGATGTTCAATCGCCATCGCTTTGCTGCCGGTAATCCAGACAATCTGAATCCCGGCGCGCAATAACAACTTGATTCCCAAGCCATCGCTGGCGTGAAATGCCCGGGTTTCGATACCTTCATCGTTAAAGTAAATACGCCCGTCGGTAAGTACGCCATCCACATCACAGGTCAAAAGCCGGATATTTTTTGCCCGTGCGCGCAAGGCTTCAAATTCCGCTGCGGCAAATTTTCCCCCAATATCCATCACAGGATCCTTGCACGGAAAAGATCATGCAGATGCAGCGCGCCAACCAAATGCTGGTCATCGTCAACAACCAGCAGCTGGGAAATTTTCGGTGGCGCTTCCATCAGCGCCACCGCATCAACGGCGAGCCGCTCGCGGGCAATCGTGCGCGGCGAACGCTTCATCAACGTATGAATCGGCGTATCCAGCGCGGCATTTTTTTCCAGGCAGCGACGCAAATCGCCATCGGTAAAAATTCCAGAAAGCTTTTGTTGCGCATCGAGAATCGCCGTCATGCCCATACCTTTGCCGCTGATTTCCACCAGCGCATCGCGCAACAGTGCCTGCTCGTGGATCACCGGCAAAGCGTCGCCGGTACGCATGATGTCGGAAACCCGGGTCAATAAACGCCGCCCCAGCGAACCGCCCGGATGCGAGCGAGCAAAGTCTTCCGCCGAAAAACCGCGTGCTTCCAGAAGCGCGACAGCCAATGCGTCACCCAATGCCAAAGCAACCGTCGTGCTCGTGGTCGGCGCCAAACCAAGCGGACAGGCTTCAGACACAACATGAGCATCAAGCGCAATATCCGCCGCGCGCGCCAACGCGGATTGCCGGTTGCCCGTGAGCAGGATCAGCGACACGGCTTCTCGTTTAAGATGCGGCACCAGTGCGATCAGCTCGTCCGTTTCCCCTGAATATGAGAAAGCGACAACGACATCACGGGGCTGAATCATACCCAGGTCGCCGTGGCTGGCTTCCGAAGGATGGACAAAAAAAGCAGGAGTGCCGGTAGAAGCCAATGTTGCCGCAAACTTGCGGGCAATGTGTCCCGATTTGCCAATGCCCGTGGCCACAACGCGCCCGCGACAATTCAGAATACAGGCCACCGCATCGACAAACGTCTGATCGATCCTGTCCGCCAGATCCGTGATGGCGTTGGCTTCCAGCACCAACACCCGCTTGGCGAGTATTAACGTGTGCGCGGCGCTTATTTGCGATGTTTCGGGATGTCTTTCCATAGAGTCGAGTATAACTCGACTCTGGCATGATTTTTGTCGTAATTCGAGAAACAGGATCCGCTATTTGAAGCCGGAAATTTTTACGGCATTTTGTGCGCTCGGCTTACCCTGAAATCCTGCTCCCGCTCTTTCGATTATTGCTTAACCGAATCCGAAGCACGCACCCGAATATGCAGATCGCGCAACTGCTGCTCCGTAACCGGCGTCGGCGCCTCAACCAGCAGATCCTGGCCGCGTTGCGTTTTCGGAAACGCAATCACATCGCGGATCGATTCCGAACCGGTCATCAGCGTCAGAATGCGGTCCAGCCCGAACGCGATCCCACCGTGCGGCGGCGTTCCGTATTGCAGCGCCTTAAGCAAAAAGCCGAACTTACGTTGCTGGTCTTCCGGCGAAATTTTCATCGCATCAAATACCTTGGCCTGCACATCCTGACGGTGGATACGCACCGAGCCACCGCCGATTTCCCAGCCATTTAACACCACGTCGTAGGCTTTGGCCAACGCTTTTTCGGGATCGGTGGCAAACAAATCCTCATGTCCGTTTTTCGGCGCGGTAAACGGGTGATGGCGCGCCGACCATGTTTTGCTCTCTTCGTTGAATTCAAACATCGGAAAATCAACCACCCATAGCGGTCTCCAGCCTTTTTCGGCAAGCCCAAGCTGGTGGCCGACCTTGGCGCGCAATGCCCCAATGGCGTCGTTGACGATATTTTCGTGATCGGCGCCAAAGAAAATCAGGTCGCCGTTTTGTGCGCCGGTACGTTGTAGAATTTCGCGCAGAACATTTTCCGGCAAGAATTTCACGACCGGCGATTGCAACCCCTTTTCATTCGGCTGCGCCGCGTCGTTGACCTTGATGTACGCCAAGCCTTTCGCGCCATAAATGGCGACAAATGACGTGTAATCGTCGATCTCTTTGCGCGACAATTTACCGCCTTCGGGAACGCGCAACGCCACCACGCGACCGTATTTCATATCGGCGGCAGAACGGAAAACTTTGAAATCCACCGTTTTCATCAGGTCGGTCAGTTCGGTGAATTTGAGCGGCACGCGCAGGTCGGGCTTATCCGAACCGTAATCGCGCATCACTTCCGCATAGGAATACACTGGGAAAGGATCGGGCAGTTCGACCCCCGGCCCGTCGCGGAACATACGCCGCACCAACCCTTCCATGATGTCGCGGATTTCCTGTTCATCAAGAAACGACGTTTCGATATCGATCTGGGTAAATTCCGGCTGCCGGTCGGCACGCAAATCTTCGTCGCGGAAACATTTGACGATCTGGTAGTAGCGGTCAAAACCCGCCATCATCAACATCTGCTTGAATAATTGCGGCGATTGCGGCAACGCATAGAACTGGCCATGGTGAATCCGTGACGGCACCAGAAATTCGCGCGCGCCTTCCGGGGTTGATTTGTAAAGCATCGGCGTTTCGATATCGACAAAACCGTGTTCGTCAAGATAGCGACGCGCGGACATGGCCACCTTGTGGCGCAACATCAGGTTATGCTGCATCTGCGGTCGACGCAAATCGAGAATACGGTTTTCCAGACGCACCGTTTCCGAAATATTGTCGTCATCGAGTTGAAACGGCGGCGGTAACGAAGGATTTAAAAGCTCGATTTCGCGCGCCAGTATCTCGATTTTTCCGGACGTTAAATTCGGGTTGCTTGTCCCTTCCGGGCGGTTACGCACCAACCCGGTCACGCAAACGACGTATTCGTTGCGCAGCTTTTCCGCAGTACCAAATGTCTCGGGATTATCCGGGTCGAACACAATTTGCAACAGGCCGGCGCGGTCGCGCAAATCGATAAAAATCACGCCACCATGATCACGACGACGATGCACCCAGCCCGTTACCGTAATGGTTTTGCCTAAAAAACTTTCGTTGATCAACCCGCAATAGTCGGTACGCTTCAAAATATTTCTCCGTTGGGAAAACAAAAACCCGCAAAAAAACCATCAAAAGCCCCGCCAGCAGCGCACTTGAAAAGCATAAAGCCAAGCATATGGCGGGGTTATCTATTTTAGAACGAGACGTCTCGAAAAAACAGGGCGTCGAAGAAAAAATGGCTGATATCAGCGCGCCTGTCGCCGGCGAACGCATTCAAAAAGAATGACCGCCGCCGCTGCCGCAACGTTGAGCGATTCCATCGCCCCCGGCATCGGAATGGTCAGCCGCCAGTCCGCCTTGGCCAGTAACGCCCGGCCAAGCCCGCCGCCTTCATTGCCTACGGCCAATGCCAGCGGCGACTTCGCAAAGTCCGCCCGATAAAGATCAACACCATCGCGAGGTACCGCCGCCGCGATCTTGCCGCCTTGCGCCTGAAATCGCTCCGCCCACACCGCGACGTCCGCGTCCTCGATAATTTCCAGCAAAAAATGCGCCCCTTGCGCCGCTCGCAGCACTTTGGGCGACCACGCCGACACGCTGTTTTTACTGAGCACAATATTGCCCACGCCCGCCGCTGCAGCGGTACGCATCATTGCGCCCACATTGCCCGGATCCTGCACGTCGTCCAGCATAAGGTGAAATGTGCCGGAGTTTACGGAGGTTGAGGATACCGGCTCCGGTATCGGCACCACCGCCAACATACCGACCGCAGGCGGTAGCGTCGCCGTTTCCGAAAAAAGCGCATCGTCAACGATATATACATCGGCAGCGTTCCGGCAACGAACGACCAGCGGATGCCGGCAAAACGCTTCGGTAGCAATCAGCGTGCGCGGCGTGCCATGCCGCGTCGCATACATTTCAATCAGATGTTCGCCCTCAAGCACGCACAGCCTGCTTTTACGGCGCTCGTGCGCCGAACGCAGCAAACGCGCCGCCTCCTTAAGACGGGGATTATTGGCCGACGTAACAGACCGAACACTCATGGAGCGGGAACGGTTTTTTCGTTTCTCGTTTTATACGGCGGATAAGAGCCGGGGCGAAACTGAAAATAAATTTCATTTTTTTTCACCATACCCAAATCCGTGCGCGCCCGCTCCTCAACGGCCTCTAACCCGGATTTCAAGTCGACCACTTCGGCGGCCAGCGCATCGTTGCGCGACCTTAACAATGCATTGCTTACCCGCTGCGTGTCCAGCTCCTGCCGCAACGCGTGCGCCTGCAACCATCCGCCTTTCCCCAACCAAATCGGATACTGCAATGTCAGTATCAGCGCAAAGAAAATCAGGGAAAGAACGCGCATTGTTTCTTAATGCGACAGGTTATAGAACGCATCGCGACCGGCGTAACGCGCGGCATCGCCCAAATCCTCTTCGATGCGCAATAACTGATTGTATTTGGCCATACGATCCGAGCGCGACAGCGAACCGGTTTTAATCTGCCCGGCATTGGTGCCGACGGCAATATCGGCAATCATACTGTCTTCGGTTTCGCCGGAACGATGCGACACCACGGCCGTATAGCGCGCCCGCTGCGCCATTGAAATCGCCGCAAATGTTTCAGACAATGTGCCAATCTGATTGATTTTGATCAGAATCGAATTGGCAATGTTCTGCACGATACCTTCTTTAAGAATACGCGTATTGGTCACAAACAGATCGTCGCCGACCAATTGCACTTTTTTACCGAGTCTCTCCGTCAATAAACGCCAGCCGGTCCAATCGTGTTCGGACATTCCATCCTCAATGCTGATAATTGGATATTTCTCGCACCAACCCGCCAGCAATTCGACCATCTGCGCCGATGTAAAGCTGCGCCCTTCGCCTTCCAACCGATAAGCACCTTCCTGATAATATTCGCTGGCAGCGCAATCGAGCGCGATCGCAATGTCGGTGCCGGGCGTATAGCCGGCAGCGCTGATCGCTTCAATCAACAATGCCAGCGCTGTTTCATTGGACGGCAAATTCGGCGCAAAACCGCCTTCGTCACCCACTGTTGTCGGCATGCCGCGGTCGTTCAGTATTTTTTTCAACGTATGAAACACTTCCGCGCCATAGCGCAACGCTTCGCGAAAATTACCGGCGCCGAGCGGCACCAGCATGAATTCCTGCAGGTCGATTTTATTGTTGGCGTGCGCGCCGCCATTAATTACATTCATCATCGGTACCGGCAACGTCATCTCGCCCGCACCGCCAAGATAACGATAAAGCGGCAAGCCCGATTCTTCCGCCGCAGCTTTGGCAATCGCGCAAGAAACGGCGAGAATCGCGTTTGCACCCAATCGCGATTTATTTTCGGTGCCGTCAAGCTCAACCATCGTGCGATCAACCAATGCCTGCTCGCTGGCGTCAAGACCGATCAGGCTCTCACAAATCTCGGTATTCACGTGGTTCACCGCATTCAAAACGCCTTTTCCGAGATAACGGTTTTTATCGCCGTCGCGCAATTCGACCGCTTCTCTTGATCCGGTCGAAGCGCCGGACGGCACGGCGGCGCGACCGGAAACGCCGGACTCCAACACCACGTCGGCCTCAACAGTCGGATTGCCGCGCGAATCAAGAATTTCACGGGCGATAATATCAACGATAGTGCTCATAACCTGTTTCCTAAAATAATATAAAAATCTACGACTCAACGAAAACTATTGGCGTTCGATGTGAAACAGCAAACAATGGCGAGAACGGCAACCATGATCCATAACCATTTCATAGAGAAGCTTCCTCAAACCCTTCTTTTTTCACAATGAAATCCAGTTGCTTTAAAGTTTCAAGCAAAGACTTCATTTTGCTCAACGGCCACATATTCGGTCCGTCGGAAAGCGCGTGCTCAGGATCGGAATGCGTTTCCATGAACAATCCCGCAATGCCCACAGCCATTGCCGCCCGCGCCAATACCGGCACAAACTCGCGCTGCCCGCCGCTGGCGGTCCCCTGCCCG
>QMCD01000560.1_pt1 | contig 25708 bp, 25 predicted proteins | sample 1821841 | NCBI WGS metagenome assembly QMCD01 (sample SAMN01991225, study PRJNA193472) | Termite gut metagenome, whole genome shotgun sequencing project. | isolation source: worker | host: Macrotermes natalensis | reverse complement strand
ATTTTTTCTCTCCTCCCTTAGCTGTCTCTCAACTGCGGATTGAATACCTGGTCTAATCCTGTGTTCATTAGGTTCAGCGAGAACGAGATGAATGCGATGGAGAGAATAACCGGCAGGAACGCCCACCACGCACCAACTTGCCAAGCCGAGAATTTTTGAGACCAGTTCATCATTAGACCCAGCGTAGCAACCTCTGTTGTTGACGGGCCAAGGCCGAGCATTGAGAGCTGTGCCTCTGCAAGGATTCCCGAGGAAATCTGGAGAATCAGAGCCATTACAACATATGAAGCCACATAGGGAAGAATGTCGCGCAAAATAATCTTCGGCATGCTGTGGCCGGAAAGCTTCGAAAGATTGACGTGGTCACGGTTTCGGAGCGAAATAACCTGCGAGCGCACCGAACGGCACGTCCACGGCCAGGCTGTGAATCCGATAACCATGGCAACAACCTCGACGCCTCTAGCACTCGAGCTGATTGAGTTGGAGATGAGAATCAACAGAACAAAGCTCGGAATAACCGTGAAAAGGTTCGTAATGAATGTAATCAGGTTGTCAACAAGACCGCCGACATAACCTGCAAGAAGCCCGAGCGCAAGGCCGATAGCCGTCGCTATGAGACCGGCAATCAAGCCGACTCTAAGTGACGTCAGAATCGCCGATGTGAGCTCTGTGAGAACATCACGTCCGAAGTTATCGGCACCAAGCGGGAATGTGAAGGTGTTGGCGACGTCGTTTACATTGATGAATCTTTTATAATCAATAGTTCCGGTCACTTCCAAACCGTCTTCGCCCTGCTCGGCAATTGTCACACCTGTTACCGAGAGAACCGATTTAACTCTTATGTCAATTCTTTTATACTCTTCTCTTGCTGATGTTAACATGCCCTGAACAACCAACGTCGGGTCATATGTTGAGTTCCATGTATTGATAAGTGTCTCAATATCGTCTGCTGAAAGCTCCCCTGCGGCGACGCCGCCGTTATCTTCCAGCCATGTAATCATCTTCTGCTTTTCATCCGCTGTGAGAGCATCCTCAATTCTGTTCTCTACAATCGGCAATTCAAGCGTCAGCTGTCCGCCGGTATCCCTTACGGCATCCTCGATATTTACATATGTGCCCGGCGCCGTAAACGGAGCCTTGGAAATAGACTGCATCGGGCCGACGGAAGAAATTAGCGGATAAAATATAGCCATCAGCAGTATAATCATGAAAATGATAAAGCCTACAATGAATTTCGGTGAACGAAATACTTGTTTTATTTGGTGCAGCATAGCTTACCTCCTAATTTATAATAATCAATAATAGTAGAACGCCTCATATCACGAATCCTGCTGTGCCGCTTTAACACGCGGGTCAATGACGCCGTAAAGTATCTCAATAACGAGATTTGCGACAAGCACCATCAAGGTTATAATGAGCGTACTACCGGAAATAAGCGGATAATCGCCACCTGTGATACCGGCGAGCAATGTCGTTCCTATTCCGGGATAACTGAATATCGTTTCAGCAACGATATTGCCGCCTATCATCGTGCCAAGAGACAGTGCAAGGCCTGTGACCTGCGGGAGCATCGCATTACGGAAAACGTAACCGATTATCTTTCTGTCCTTGATGCCGAGGAAACGACTGTACTTAACGTAGTCAGCGTTAAGCTCATAAATTGACATTGACCTCATGCCGATTGCCTGTCCGCCGATTGTGATGAGAATAATCGAGAAGAACGGCAAAGCGTAGTGAGAAATCAATGACACAATAAACTCCGGTGTGAAGGAAGGCAAGAGGTCGTAACCATACCCTCCTGACAACGGCGCGATTTTTAAAGTTACGGCAAATACCCAAACCATGATAATTGCCATTCCGAAAGCCGGCATGTTGCTCAGGAACATAAACAAGGGCATAACCGCCTTATCGAAGCCTTTTCGCAGATAGGCCGCGACGGCGCCCAAAATATTTCCTATAAACCACCCGACCAAAATTGCCGGAATCTGCAGTGCGAGCGTCCAAATTACAGACTCACCTATAACATCCGTAACAGGCCTCGGATACTGAGTGAACGAAGTACCCAAATCGCCCTTAAAAAGATTGCCGACATAGGTTAAAAACTGCTCCGGCAAAGATTTATCCAATCCAAATCTCTCATAGTATTGTTGCTCAATTTGCTGAATAGCCGATGCATTTGTCATGCCAGTGGTTGCTTCGTTGACAATTGCCCTGACAGGGTCACCGGGCATCATGCGCGGAAGAAAGAAGTTAAGAGCAACGGCTATAATCAGAGTTAGAACGTACCAAGCAACCTTCTGACCATAGTATTTTACATATCCTTTCAACACCATCACCTCATAGTCTAATTTTTGCGCTACCCCTCATAGATTGTAGATAGCTTTAGAATAGCAAATAGTAAGGAAGCGGCCGTGATTTATTAACTTAATCACGGCCGCCTGCCTTTCTACTTTAAGAATTCAAGCTGAATTCAGTTTTTAATAATTAGCCAACAAGATGGAGATTGTACAGAGCAGCATATCCATAGCCGTCAGAAACGAGCTGCGGAGGAATGTCTGTTCCGTCGCCATCAAACTGGAAGCCTGTCCAGACTGTCTCGTTTGCAGTGTGGAACAACGAGGGTCTGTACATGAGAGCAACGATGGGCTTCTGCTCAAGAAGGAATCTTGAAATTTCCGTATAAGTTTCCTTAAGAACAGCCTCATCTGTCTCAAGAGCTGCCTCAGCGATCATTGTGTTAATCTCATCGTTCTGCATTCTGTGATAACCCCAGAACACACGCTCAGCTGTAGGATCTGTTACATTTAGAGCGTTGTATGCACGGCCCCAAGGAGCAGTGATGGAGTTAGAAATCATGCCGTTCATGATGATTGTGAAATCGCCTGTCTGAAGAGCATCTGTCCAAACAGCAGCTTCAACAAAGTTTGTTCTGATGTCAAGACCGATATTTGCTCCGGCAGCGGCAACGATTTCAAGTGAAGCTTCCCAGTCAGACCAGCCCTTCGGGCACATAGCCGTGAACTCAAGCTTCGTTCCGTTATACTCACGGAAACCGTCGCTATCGCTGTCAACTATGCCTGCGTCATCAAGAATCTGATTTGAACGCTCATAGTCCATGCTTCCCCACTGGAGGTCAGCAAGTGCAGCGTTATCGATGTACTTCTGCTCGCCTTCAAGCGGAACAGCGATTGAACGGGGAGCATCTGCGAATGTCGGTGAATAGCCGTACATGGCGCTCTCGTTGATCTGATCATAGTCTATCGCGTAAGCAATGGCTTCACGGACTGCGAGCTGATCAAGGCCGGGAGCTGTTGTATTGAACCAAATTGAAGGAATCGACGCACTCTGATAGCAAAGCGGTGCGGGGAGGTATGTTGAAACAGGGAGACCTTCCTCTTCCCACATTGCGGGAACGCCTGACATGAACTGCTGAGCAATGTCAACTTCGCCGAGGCGGAAGGCTGACGCGCCGCTGTCGTTGTCCTTAAAGATGTTGTGAGCTATGAACTTCGGCTCAGCGAGCTTGCCCCAAACGCCGTCTGCCTGTGCACCCCAGTAGCTGTCATTTCTCTGGAGAACAAGCTTCTGTGACGAATAGAACAGCGGGCCGTAAGCGCCTGAATATACGAGGTCAAACATCTGGTCATTCTTGAAGCCTTCGAAGTCGTCGCCATATGTGGCGAGCTTGCCGTCGATATAAGCCTTCTGCAGGACATAGACCTTCGGGAGATATTCAAGCATCTTCAGCGGGTTATGGTTTTCTGTATTAGCTACGAATGTGACAGTGCTAGCATCAACAACATTTACAGCCGAGATATACTGGCCATAGTCTGTTCCTGTGCCTGACGCCGATGCCACGTGAGCGTCAAACGTCGCCTTGACGTCATCAGCTGTAACAGCTGTGCCGTCGCTCCATTTTGCCGCAGGATTCATCTTAACCGTAAGCTCTGTTCTGTCGGCATTCCACTCGGGCTGGTCAACAGCGAGAAGCGGATGAAGGCCACCTGTGCTCTGGTTGTACATGTACAATGTCTCATAAACGAGTTCGCGGGCAAGGTCAGACTGTCCGACGACCATACCGTTGTTTGAGTTTGATGAGAACGGGTTGTTGTTTATCGGAGAACCCCACTGAATACCATTGTAATACAATGTTTCATTTCTGGGAGTTTCTACTGATGTACCGAAAACAACTTCTTCCGGCTCGCCCTCAGACTCAACGGGCTCTTCCGGGACACTCTCCGGCTCTGATTCGACCGGCTCTTCGGGTGTGCTCTCGACGATTGCTGGTGTAGACTCAGCCGCCGGTGTGCTGCTTGCAGGAGCAGGGTCGCCGCAAGCAACTAAAGCAAATGACATGACAAGTACCAATGCAAGTGCTAAAAGTTTGCGCCAATTTTTCATAATTGACATCCTCCTTAAAATAAGTGTGGATTGCTCCACAGTTTATACGGGGAACTCGTTTTTGTGCTTATTCACCAAAAGCAAAAAAATGATGATTTCCCTCTTCGGGAGAATGATACCACCAATTACTGTAAAAAGCAAGCTTTTTCATTTATTTTTCGGTCATAATTTGGTTACAAATATGTTACAACGCCACAGTTTTAGAGGCGCCTCTCAAAATTTATATGTGGATAATGACAGCATATCTGTTTTTCCAGTGAAATCCAAAAGTTTTGAATGCAAAAACTGCATTTGCCGGCACGGCTTTGTATATTATCTACAAAAGCATTAAAAAGCGCCGGAGTCCCCTCTTTCCGGAAAAGTTCGGCGCTATACTATTTATAATATGACTCGGAGGAGGTTAAAATATCACCGAACGCGCCTCTGTGTTCTCCGGCTTTCCGGCGTCTAAAATGAAATCCTCGCCGTTTATGAAGCCCGCCTTGATTAGCGTTTCAAATGAGGCATTGAGCGCAATTTGGCGCGTGTTGTTCTCCCTGCTGAGGTGTGCCAGGAAAAAGCGCGTCGTGCCGCCTTCGGCGAGCTTCGGCAGAAGCCCCGCACAGGCATCGTTTGAAAGATGCCCGCGCTCGGAGAGGATTCGCTGCTTTAGATAATACGGGTATCCCCCGGTTTTCAGCATATTTATATCATGGTTGGATTCGATCACGGCGAAATCTGCGCCTAGCAGGTTTTCCTCAACCTCCTCGGAAATATATCCGAGGTCTGTCGCGATGGTCAGCGTTTTGCCGTCCGCCGTCTTGATTCTATAGCCGCTGCCCTCCGCGCAGTCGTGAGAGGTGCGGAAGGAGTTAATCGTCATATCTCCAAGCTGTAAATCTTCTTCCATATCATAGAGGCTCACTTCGCCGTTTGTCTGATTTTTCAGCTCCCTGAGCGTGCCCTTTGAGGCGAAGACCGGTATGCTGTGCTTCTTTGCGAAGACGCGCAGGCCGCTTGTGTGGTCTGTATGCTCATGCGTGACGAGTATCCCCTGCACCGCCGAGGTTTCGATTCCGCAAGCCTTCAGCATATTGTCAAGCTGACGCGCGGTACGGCCTGCGTCCACCAGCACACCCGACGTCTTTGAGCCTATATAATAGCTGTTGCCGGAGCTTCCGCTGAACAGCGGACAAAATCTTGCCATGGAAAAAACCTCTTGCTTTCAAAGAAAAATGCCCCGATAAGGGCAATTGACAATTGATAGTGAGCGTAGCGACGCACGAAGTGTATAATTGACAAATAAGGGCATTAAGGGCTCATGTAGGGAGCGACGACTCGGCGCTCCGATAAAGGCAGTTGAGAATTGATAGTAAGGGTAACTGAGAATTACACCTAAAATTGTAGCGCGAAGCGCAAACAATAACTATCGATTATCAACTATCCACTTTCAACTGCCTTTCAACTTATTCTCTCAATCGCTGAGACTTCGGGCTTTTGGCTTCTGAAGATATCTGCGCCGACGCGCACAAGCTTTTCAGCCATGTTCTCGTACCCGCGCTCTATATAATGTATCTGCTCTATCTGCGTTGTGCCCTTGCTCATCAGCCCCGCAATAACCATCGCCGCGCCGGCACGTAAATCCATGGCTCTGACGGGAGCGGCCTTCAGGAACTCAACGCCGTCTATCGTGGCGACCTTGCCGCTGACGGAAATCTGCGCGCCCATTCTTCTGAGCTCATCGACGTATTTGAACCTGTTGCCCTCCCAAACGCTCTCGTTGAGCAGGCTTGTTCCCTTTGCCACGGCGAGAAGCACGGCAATCTGCGGCTGCATATCAGTCGGGAAGCCCGGGTGCGGCATCGTTTTGACATTGCATTTGCGCAGCGGGGCATCACGTATAACACGCACGGAGTCATCGCCCTCTTCAATCTGCGCACCCATTTCTTCAAGCTTAGCCGAGATGGATTCCAAGTGCTTCGGCGTGACGTTCTTTATAAGGACATCTCCGCCCGTTGCGGCAACCGCCGCCATATATGTTCCGGCCTCAATCTGGTCGGGAATTATCGAATAAGATGTGCCGCGCAGGCTGCTCACGCCATGGATTCTTATTGTATCCGTGCCCGCGCCGCGTATATCAGCGCCCATTGAGTTGAGAAAGTTTGCGAGGTCAACTATATGCGGCTCTCTGGCGGCGTTTTCAATCGTCGTTAAGCCTTTTGCCTTTACAGCGGCCAGAATGATGTTCATCGTAGCGCCGACAGTAACGACATCGAGATAGACGCTTGCGCCTTTGAGCTCCTGCGCTTCGAGGGAAATCATGCCGTCATGAAGGCTGTGAGTTCCGCCGAGAGCCGTGAAGCCCTTGAGGTGCATGTCAATCGGCCGAACGCCGAAATTGCACCCGCCCGGCAACGGCGCCACTGCCTTATTGCTTCTACCGAGCAGCGCGCCGAGGAAATAGTATGAGGCCCTTATGCTTTTGCCGAATTCATACGGAACGGTGTCTGTATCGACGGTGCGCGGGTCTATCTCAACCGTATTGCGGTCAAGATAGCGCACGCCGGCGCCCATTTCCGAAAGAATATGCGTCATTGTTTTGACATCGGAGATGTCCGGAATATTCTCGATTATACAGGGAGAATCTGCCAGAATCGTGGCAGGAATAATCGCGAGGGCGGCGTTCTTTGCCCCGCTGATATTGATTTCTCCGTAAAGCTTGTTTCCGCCCTTGATGATGTATTTATCCAAATTAACACTTCCCAACAGGTTTTTAACGAGCATATAGAGTAACAAAATAGTTACAAAATATAGTATCATGTTTTGTATGAAAAGTCAAATCTGACAGTTGATAATTGACAATAATCACAGCGCCGCACGTAGCACATATTTGAAAACAAACGGGCGGGCATGGAAAGCGCCCCCGTTGGGCAACTCCTACAAGAATAAAACACCCGTCGCTTCGCGCCACCCCGCTGGGCAACGCCTCTTTACAAAAGAGGGCAAAAGACCTTTGCCCTTAATGCCCTTAATTGTCAATTATACACTTCGTGCGTCGCTACGCTCACTATCAATTGTCAATTGCCCTTATAGGCTACAAGCGGTTTTTCTTCGCCCTTGAGCAGGCGCTTGATATTGGGGATATGCACGCACAGAATAAACACCGACATGATAAGCGAGCAGACCGTGACGGCGATGACATAGCCGAGCGTCTTTTCTCCCGCGAACGAAAGCGGGCTGAGCGCGCAGTCAAATAAGAAGGTGACGGCGAAGGTGAGAATCGGGTAGCAGATAAATGCCCAAATCGAGCCGAGTGACACGATTTTTCTGAGCTTATAAACTATGATGAAAACCGCGAGGGCGGGAATAAACACGCGCCAGTCCAAGAGAAGAATCAGCGCGCAGCAGGTGACGACGCCCTTTCCGCCGCGGAAGCCGAAATAGAGCGGAAACAGGTGCCCGATAAGGCAGCCCAGCCCCCCGATATATTTTCCGAAGAAAACGTAATCCAGCGATAATCCCTCGCTTTCGCAGGCAAAGCGAAAGACAAGGTAGCCGATTAAAACGGCGACCACGCATTTCACGAAATCCAGCGCGAATGTGATGATTCCCTCTTTTTTGCCGATGACGCGCATGACGTTCGTCATGCCGGCGTTACCGCTGCCGTATTCGCGTATATCTCCCTTTCCGTAAAGCCGCGCGAGTATGATTGAAAAGCTCACGCTTCCGAGAAGATAACCCGCCGCAATACTGATTAACCCGGGAATCCACAGTTTTTCTATAAGTTCCAGCATAATAACCCCCGATAAGTGCAATTGATAATAAGCGCAGCGACGAGCAACGCGCATAATTGATAATGAGCGTAGCGACGCACGAAGTGGACAGTTAAAGGCATTAAGGGCAATTGATAATAAGCGCAGCGAAGCGCAACGCGCATAATTGATAATGAGCGTAGCGACGCACGAAGTGGACAATTAAAGGCAAAGGACAATCAAGGGCACGAAGCAGTTAATTCTTGTCTTTTTCATTTCTTTCGCGAACTATCATTCTTATCGGCGTGCCTTCGAGGCCGAAGGTCTCCCTTATGCGGTTCTCAATATAACGCCGGTAAGAGAAGTGGTAAAGCTCGGCGTTATTTACGAAGCTCACGAAGGTCGGCGGCTTCGTTGAGGCCTGCGTCATGTAATAGATTTTCAGGCGCCTGCCCTTATCTGTGGGCGGCTGCACCCTTGCCATTGCCAGCGAGAGAACATCATTGAGCATTCCAGTCGTGACGCGAAGCGCATTGCTTGACGCAACCTTATTTATAAGCTCAAACAGCTGATTCAGCCTCTGACCCGTCAGTGCCGAGATGAACACAAACGGCGCGTATGACATGAACGAAAAATCGGTTTGCAGCTTTTCGAGATACTCGTTCATCGTTTTATCGTTTTTCTCGATGGCGTCCCACTTATTGACGGCGATTATACAGCCTTTACCGGCTTCGTGCGCAATGCCCGCCACCTTGGAATCCTGCTCGGTGAAGCCCACCTCAGCGTCTATCATTATCACGCAGACATCCGCCCTGTCCACCGCCATTTGCGCGCGCAGGTTGCTGTAATGCTCAATGGCATCATCCACTCTGCTTTTTCTGCGAAGCCCAGCAGTGTCTATGAACAGATAGCTGCCGTGCTCATTCTCGACGAGCGTGTCAATCGCGTCTCTCGTCGTGCCCGGGATATTTGAGACTATGCTTCTGTTTTGCCCCGAAACCTTGTTGACGAGCGAGGATTTCCCGACGTTCGGCTTGCCGATTACCGCCACCTTGATAATGCTGCCCTCGTCGTCATCCTCTTCCGTGAAATTGAGATGCTCGAAAACCCTGTCAAGCAAATCACCCGTGCCGTGACCGTGTACTGAAGAAACCAGGACTGGGTCGCCGAGTCCGAGATTATAGAAATCATAGAATTCCGGCGGCGGCTCTCCGATGCTATCGCCCTTGTTCACGCAGAGGACAACCGGAATCCCGCTTTTTTGCAGCATTTCGGCAATCTCCTGGTCTGATGACGTGATGCCTGACTGTAAATCGACGACGAAGATAATCGCATCGGCGGAGTCGATCGCTATTTGCGCCTGCTCTCGCATTTGCGAAAGGATTATATCCTTTGAATCCGGCTCAATCCCGCCGGTATCAATGAGCGAAAACGTATGCCCCGTCCACTCGGCGTCAGCGAAGATTCTGTCCCGCGTCACGCCGGGCGTGTCTTCCACTATTGAAAGGCGCTGCCCTATGAGCTTGTTGAAAAGTGTGCTTTTGCCCACGTTCGGCCGCCCCACTATCGCTACTATCGGTTTCGACATTTTACTCCTCTTTGTTCCCATTTCTATCTTGCTGACTCTTAAAGAATATCGCTTTTACCGCAGGAAATCAATCATAAATATCTCTGCGGTGCCCTATGCTCAAAACGAGAATGACTATCCGGCTATCTTCAATTTGCGCTATCAGCCTATAGTCTCCAACACGATACCTCCACTGGCCGCTGCGATTTGAAGTTAATCCCCTGCCATGCAGGCGGGGGTCGAGGCATCCGTCAAGGTTCTTTCGCATCCAGCCGATAATTAGTGCAGCAGTGGACTTATCCATTTTTTTCAACTGCTTTTTTGCCTGTTCTGTCAGTTCAACGCGATATTTCACTGCAAACCAAGCTCCTTTTCAACTTCGTCTAAAGAAAAAGTTGTAGGGTTTGCCTGATACTCTCTCATCGCTTTTTCATATGCTTTGAGGTCATATTCATCTTCAATTCGCTCAAGGACAGACTGCCGAATAAGCTCGGAAACACTGACGCCCTTCATTTCAGCATACTTTTTGAAAAGTACGGAGTCTTTCTCATTCAGCCTTAGAGAGATTGTCATTGTATCGCCCCCTTTTCTGTAATACATTGTATTGCGGAAAGGCGAAAAAGTCAAGTCAACAAAAAGAAATAACGGAAGATGCTTCGCTCAATAGAGCATCAATCTTCCGTAACTATATTGGCTACCTGCTGTCTTAAATAAAATGGCGGGCATGGAAAGCACCACCGTTGGGCAACGCCTACGTATTCTTGTTCTTTGTTCTTAATTGTCCATTGCCCTTATCAGGCTTCCTTCGCGATTACGCTTCTGCCGTTGTAATATCCGCAGTTATCGCAGATTCTGTGCGGAGCTTTATACTCGCCGCAGTTTGAGCAACGCGAAAGAGCGGGAGCTTTGAGCTTCCATACGTTTGAACGCCTCTTATTCTGCCTTGCGCTTGACAGTTTATTCTTCGGTGCTATCGCCATTTAAGACACCCCCTATTTATTCTTTATTTCAATTTAGTTAAGAAGCTGTTTGAGCGCCTCAAAACGTGAATCAACTATTGTTTCGCAGTCACAATCTTCAAAATTGAGATTCTTCCCGCATGTGGGGCACAGACCCTTGCAGTCTTCCTTGCAGAGAAATTTCATCGGAAGATTCAAAACTATATCGGAGTGAACGAGCTCGTCCAGATTGAAATCTTCGCTTTCGATGAGGAAATAAACTCCGTCATCGTCCTCCTTGTCGCCGAGCTCCGTGACGAGAATGTGGCTCAGTTTGAGCCTTTCGTCTTGCTCTGCCGGTTCGGCACAACGGTCACACGGCATTTGAAGCTTGAAGCTGAGGTCAAGGTCAATCAGCACCGAGGTGCTCGCAAAGCTTTTTATCTCTGCCTTCACCTTCACGGGCTCGATAAACGGGTTAACACCGTTTATTTCGATATCCTCAAGCTTCATTTCATAATCGAGCTTTTCGGCCAGATTATCGGAAGAAAGGAATCTTTTGAGATTGATAATCATCTTGGTTACCTCGTTCGCAACACGTAATGCGGCGCATCCCGCGCTGCGTGACGTGCCTTATTATTATATTGATTCGGCACGGCGTTGTCAAGCTTTTTCTTGGCGCTTAAAGCTTCAAAGCCTCATTTCCTCCGCGCGTTTATCCTGCAGCCTCCCCCATTCTTCTATTCCGATGCTTCTGAGCAGCTCGTTGTCTTCTTTCAGCGTGGGGTGGCTGCCGAGGAAATCGGTCAGCTTGCCGCAGGGGTAGCTTTCGCAGAATGCGCACATGCTCACGCCTTTCTCCTTGGCACAGATTCTGATTTCACATGCCGGGTTGCCGCTTCCTGCGCGGCAGGATTCGCACGCGCCGTTCTCCGCCATCTCCTTGAGGAAACTCCAGAAATTGCTGCCGTCAGGCAAAAACGGCAGAACCTCTTCAAAGCCTGCGTTTTTCATCTCGTCGTGCAGAAGCCGCGCCGCGGGATTAACCCTTGCGCGCACGGCGCAGCTCTCACAGTAAAGCCCGCAATAGCAGGTATATTTCTCATTCATGGCTTGCCTCCCGAAAATGTGCGAGCGGCATACCCCGTAAGGCAATGCCCACAGGATAACGCCGCCCTCATTATGCTTCATTATGCTTAAGCTTTCGCAAATTCCTTAACCCCTGCCGGGATTTCGCTTTCATCGGCGGAAACCGAGATGACGATGTTCACGTCGCTCAGTTCAGCCACCTTTTTGAATTCGTTTACCAGAATTTCAATGTTCTCCACGCCGGAACGCATGATTTTCAGCGTGCCGTCGATGAAAACATCAGTCACATCGTAATTCGCGGAGCATATTCCGCACACGAAGCCGTAGAGCGACGCCACGCTTTCGATGTGATATTCCTCCGCGTCAATGAGCCTGGCCTTGTGGGATATGTCATAAGTAAGCTTCTTGCCTTTTTCAATCACGATGACGTGACCCTTTGAGGTTTCGAGAGCGTTCTTTGCCTGTTCGATGAGCCTTTTGGTCTTTCCCGAGCCTTTTGTTCCAACTAAAAGAGTAATCATTTTAGTCTCCTATTCTTTATTTATTTCATACATGCTATGCGCTGCAGAATGCGTTGCAGAATGCAGTGCAGAATGCGTTGCAGAATGCAGTGCAGAATGCAATGATACAAAGCATGTATGTTATTTCCGAAAATGAATTATTTCCCCAGGCGCTTTTCAAGCTCCGCCTTCGCCGCTTCAAACCCGGGCTTGCCGAGCAGAGCGAACATGTTTTTCTTGTAGCTCTCTACGCCGGGCTGGTCAAACGGGTTTACGCCGAGCATATAGCCGGAAACCGCACAGGCCTTCTCGAAGAAGTAAATGAGATACCCGAGTGTCTCCTCGGAGAAATCAGCCGCGTCGAGGATTATGTTCGGCACGCCGCCGTCATTATGCGCCAGAATGGTTCCCTCGTATGCACGGTCATTCACGAAGCCCATCGTTTTGCCTTCAAGGTAATTGAGGCCGTCGATGTCTTCAGCGTCTTTGCCGAGCGTGATTTCATGCTTCGGCTTATTGAAGTGGACAATCGTCTCGAATAGATGGCGTCTGCCGTCCTGCATGTATTGCCCCATTGAGTGGAGGTCTGTGGAATAAATCACCGACGCCGGGAAGAGGCCCTTTTGGTCCTTGCCCTCGCTCTCGCCGTACAGCTGCTTCCACCACTCGTTCATCATCGTATAGCATGGCTCATAGCTCACCATAACCTCTACGCTCTTGCCTTTATTATAGAGGATATTTCTGATTGCCGCGTATCTGTAGCAATCGTTTTCGTCAATTGAAGCTGTCGTGTATTTCTCCGAGGCCTCCGCCGCGCCCTTCATGAGCGCGTCAATGTCACAGCCCGCAACGGCTATCGGCAGAAGCCCTACCGCCGTAAGCACCGAGAAGCGCCCGCCGACGTCATCCGGCACAACGAACGTCTCAAAGCCCTCTTTATCCGCAAGGCTTTTCAGCGTTCCTTTGGCCTTATCTGTCGTGCAGTAAATGCGTTTTTTCGCCTCATCTTTGCCGTATTTCTTCTCAAGAAGCTCTCTGAAAACGCGGAAAGCTATGGCCGGCTCAGTCGTGGTGCCGGATTTGGAAATCATGTTGATTGAAACATCCTTGCCCTCGCAGATTGAAACAAGCTCCGCAAGCGCAGACGAGCTTATGCTGTTGCCCGTGAAATAGATGTTCGGTGTGTCTTTTTTGAGGTCGTTATACTTATCGGATTTCAAGAATTCAATTGCGGCTCTCGCGCCGAGATATGAACCGCCTATGCCTATGACGATAAAAATATCGGAGCTGCCTTTAATCCTCTCGGCCGCAGCCTTGATTCGCGCAAACTCCTCTTTGTCATAGTCTTTCGGCAGATTGAGCCAGCCGAGGAAATCATTCCCCATTCCTGTGCCCGCGTGCAGGCTCTCATGTGCGGCCTTAAGCTGCGGCGCAATCGCCTCATATTCATGTTTGGAAATAAAATCGCCGAGATATTTGTCATTAAGTTTCAGCGGCATTTCGTTCTCCCCCTCTTTTCCTTTGTGGTCGTCCCTCTTGCTTACATTTTACAATATTTCAGGTGTTTTTGCAAGAAGATTTGAGGGAAAATAAAGACAGCTTTCCTTCGCTTCACAGCTTGACTCTCAAATAAGAGCCCTCCGGTATTTCGGCGCCTGTTTTAAGGTAAACCGTCATTTCCGCATGAGGGGCGGAGTCTATCTGGTTCATGTATTCATCGTAGATTTCATCGAGGCGCACTTCAAATGGCTCACCTTTAGGCGGGAGAACATCGGCGACGGCGCCCTTCAGGAACTTATTGCGCTGCTTGAGTTTTATCATGTTAAGGTGTGTGCCTTCACACACTGCAATCACAGTGTATTCGCGGATATAGCCGCCGTCGGCAGTGGTCTGACCGGGCTCATCTCCGAAATAGAAGCCTGTGGAATACTCTCTGTGGCTGATTTTTTCCACTTCACTCACGATACTTTCCGGCAGCTTTTCATCCGAGTGTGTGGCGAAGAAATCTATCGCACGGCGATACGCCGAGGTGGCGGAGGCCACATAATAAGCCGATTTCGCCCTGCCCTCGATTTTCAGGCTCGAAACGCCCGCCGAGACCAGCGCGGGGATATGCTCAATCAGGCACATGTCGCGGGAGTTGAAGATGAATGTGCCGCTGTCTGTCGACTCAATCTGGAAATGCTCAGTTGGGCGCTTGCGCTCAGTGATGAAGTATTCCCAGCGGCACGGCTGAGAGCATTCGCCGCGGTTTGCGTCGCGATTGGTGAGATAGTTCGACAACAGGCATCTGCCCGAAAACGACATGCACATCGCGCCATGCACGAAGGCCTCAATTTCAAGCTCCTGCGGCGTGTTTTCCCGAATTCCTTTGATTTCCTCAAGGCTCAGCTCACGCGCCAGCACAACGCGCTTCGCGCCGAGGTCACAGAGGGCGTTAGCGCCGAGGAAATTGACCACACCGGTTTGCGTCGAAATGTGCAAATCAAGACCGGGGGCATGCTTCTTCGCCAGAGCCAGCACGCCTAAGTCGGCGATAATCAGGGCGTCGGCCCCCGCACGCTCGCATTCCTCGAGAAACGCGGGCAAAGAGGCAAGCTCGTCATTTCTCGGCAAGGTGTTGCAGGTTACATAGACCTTCACGCCGTTTTTATGGCAGAAATCCACGGCAGATTTCAGCTCGTCTTCCGTGAAATTCGGCGGCGCCGCCCTCATACCGAAGCTCTGCCCTGCCATATATACCGCGTCTGCGCCGAAAGCAACCGCCGCCTTGAGGCACTCCGCGCTGCCCGCCGGAGAGAGAAGCTCCGGCTTTTTGAATTTTTGATTCATAGTTTGCTCCATAAAGATGATTTAAACAATAATGCGCACTCAAAGAGTGCGCATTATCACTGGATACTAAATGCACCCGTCCCATCACAAGCCTTGCCGCCCGCTCGTGGTTTATATTACACTCTGCGCATTATTATGCCCCAATGAAAAAACACCCGTCCCATCACAAGTTACACATGTGATGGTCCACCCTCTTTACAAAAGAGGGCTAAAAGCTGCTTAAATTTGTGAATTTAAATGTTTTTGGATTCTTTCACATACCTCTCCAAAATGCGCATCTATCTCTTTATTCATGAATCTCATAACACTTAAACCCAGACTTTTCATTGTCTCCGTACGTATTTTATCATATGCCAATCCATATTCTGTGTAGTGCTGATACCCATCAACTTCAATTATCAATTTTCTTGAATGACAATAGAAATCCACTATATAATTGTCAATTGACTTTTGCCTTGTATAACGATACTCATGATTCCGCAAAAAATCATGCCACAGCTTATTCTCCTGCGGGGTCGCATTTTTTCTCATTTCCTGCGCTCTGCTCTTCAAATTCCGATTATACAGTAGCATTTAATTACCCCTTGTCCTTAGCCCTCTTTTGTAAAGAGGGTGGCGGCGAAAGCCGTCGGGTGTTTTCCCTACGCCAGCCCGGCGAGAATGAGGTTCTGCTCGTGGTCATACTCGTTTGTGGCATAGTATGCGTTGCCATCGGCGTCATGGCAGAAGTAGAGCCACTCACTGCCCTCGGCGTCCGGATTTAGCGCCGCACGGATTGCGCTTAGGCCCGGGTTACAGATTGCACCGGCAGGCAGACCCTGAATTTCGTAAGTGTCATAGCGGCTGGGGTAGCCTGCCATGTCAGAGGGAACATCCGCCTGCGTTTTGTATGGGTAGAAGATTGTGGAGTCACAGCCGAGTGTGTAAATGCTGTATTCCCCGCCCCATTCAAGGCGATTATGCAGCACCGCACTGACCTTCGACATATCCTCAATGTTCGCAGCCTCACGCTGAATTATCGAAGCGATGTTCACGATTTGGTCGAGCGAGTAAGAGGAATTCGCTATCTGGCTCTCCACATCTGCCAGGCGTGTCGAGAAGTTATCAAGCATCTTGGCGAGCACAGTCTCGGGCTTATCGTTCTTATAGAATTTATACGTATCGGGGAAGACATAGCCCTCGATGAGGTAGTATCTCTCCGCTTTGTTGGGCAATTCCGTGATGAAGGAATAGTCCGCATAGAGGCTTTCGTCGTTCATGGCGGCAAGGATTTCCTCAGAAGAGCAAACCTCATTTTCTTCAAGAAGCTTGGCGATGTCGAGCGCGTTGAGACCCTCGGGAAACGTTACCTCAACCTCCTCCATCGTGTTCGGGCCGGCCTCAAACGTGTTAATCAGATATTCGTAATCCATGTTGGCCGCAAGCTGATATGTGCCCGGAACCACATACTCCGCATCGGAGGTGTAGCCGAAATAGATGCTGAAGAATTCCGGCTTGTTGATGAGCTTGTTTTCATACAAAAGCTCAGTGAGGCCGTCATTTGTGATGCCCTCGGGGATTGTCAGCTCGACCGTGCCTTCTGCGCGCCCCACTGCAAGCACATCGTTTGCGCCGCTGATGAGGTAAGAGGCGACCGTCAGCGAAATCAGTGTCACCATGATAATCCAGACAAACGAGAAAACGCGTTTGTTTTTTCCTGCCTTGAGCTTGTTTCTCTTCTTGTGCTCTTTTTCCTCTTTTTTGCGCTCTTTTTCGGTGAAGTACACCTTTTTATAGGACGAATTATCTTGCGCAGGCCTTCTTTTCGGCACATTGAGCGTGCCCGTCGCCATGTCTTCTTCGGCTATGTTAAGGCGGAATTTCTCCGGGTCACCCGATACCTTGGGCGTTCCCGGCGCTGTTCCTCTCCTTGGATTCTCATTCATGTTATCACCTCCGGCAGTTTTGCCGCAATCACTTTACATAACTTATCATATCATATATCGCATAAAAAGTAAAATCGGCTCAACTGCGCCGATAAACCGCCTTTTCCGTCACGATAAGCTTCAGTCTTTCATCATGGCTTTCCGCGGGGAGCTCATCATACAGCAGCATTTCATAGCAAAGGCCGCACGAAATGACATCATTATTCGCGAGGAATTTATCATAGTATCCGCCGCCGAAACCCAGACGAAAGAAGCGTCTGTCACACGCTATGGCGGGGGTTATGCACAGAGCATGCTTTGTTTCCGCGATTTTTCCCGCTTCATTGGTATCAGGCTCGAGAATGCCGAACTTACCTATTGCAAGCTCTTCAATAGAAGGCATGCTGTAAAATTCCATCTCGTCTTCTTTCACAGCGGGCGCGAAAACTCTTTTCCCGCTTCGCAGGGCATGGTTGATAATTGCAACGGTTGAGACTTCATCGGCACGGCTTATATAAGTGAGAATTTCTCCCGCCTCGCAGTATTCCGGCAGGGCAATCAGATTTTTGATGATTGCCTCGTCAATTGCCGCACGGCTCGGCAGCTCTGCTTTAAGCTTTTGAAGCCGCGAGCGCAGCTCTGCTTTCACTTCGGCTATTTCTCCCACTGCACCTGCTCCCTGATTTCCGCCGCTTTTTCGGTGCCTCTGAGGATTTCAATCAGCTTGAAGCCGAACTGAAGCGACACGCCCATGCCGCGGCCGGTGAGGATTTGTCCGTCCTGCACGACATATTCTTCGGAGAGCCTTGCGCCGATAAGCTCTTTTTGGTAGCTCGGGAAGGCCGTGGCCTCTTTGCCGCCGAGCAAGCCCATATGCCCTAAGATGGACGGTGCGGCGCAAATCGCGGCGATTAAGATGCCGTTTGACGCGCAGAAATCTATCATTTCACGCACGAACGCGGAAGCCTCAAGATTCTCTGTGCCCACTCCCCCGCCCGGCAGGAAAATGGCTTCTATGCCGGCTTTCTCCACCCTTTCGGGGAGAATGTCCGCCTCGATTTTTATATCATGATTTCCCGTGACCGTTTTGCCTGTTATGCCGACGGTCTTTACGTCAATTCCGGCTCGGCGCATGACGTCTACCGGGGCTAGCGCCTCGATTTCTTCCAATCCGTCTGCTAAAAATGCGTATACCATTTTTACCTCTGTTCATTATGGGGAGCTAGATAGTTCCTAATGCCTCTGCCCCCGTTAATCTATTAAAACACCCGTCTGTCATCACAAACTCCGTTTGAGATGACAGCCACCCTCTTTGCAAAAGAGGGTAACGGGATATTTCGCCCTTATGCCCTTAATCATCCATTCTTCATTGTTCATTGTCAATTGTCAATTGTCCATTGTCAATTGTCAATTGCCCTTATGATATCTGCGTGAATGTCTTCTATACTGCGCGGCGAGCCGCTTTCGGCACACGAGATAATCTTCCAGCCCTGCTTTTTCGCGCTGAACAATGCGCTTTTATAGCTCCTTTTAAGGAAGGCGACGTCGGCCTCATGAATATCCTTTTTGCTTTCGTCGCCGGCGTATCTTTCGGATAAAAGCCGCTGTGACACATCTATCGGCATATCGAGGAAAAGAATTAAATCCGGCTTCGGGAGCATGAGCTTGCCGTATTCAAAATCCTCCACCCACGCGATATATTCCTCCCAGCGCTCTTCCGGCAGCTTGCCGAGCTGATAGATGAGGTTGGCGGTGGTGTATCTGTCCGCGATGATGAGCTTGCCGCTTTCGTAATCCTTTTTCCAGTGCATTTCGTAGCTTGCGTATCTGTCCACGGCGTAAAACGTTCCGACGGCATAAGCGTTGCCCGCTGCCGCCGCGTCGCCGAACTCGCCCGCAAGATACATCTTTACCAATGCTGAGCTAGGCGAGTTATAGTCTGGGAATTTCACGTGTGTGAAAGCCTCCCCCATGCTTCCGAGCTTTTCTTCAAGAAGCTTGGTCTGGGTGCTTTTCCCGCCGCCGTCCAGCCCTTCAATTACGATAAGCTTGCCCATTATGCGCTCCTTCTATTTCAAATTCAAAAAGAATTCTCTTACCTCTTTAGCCTTGCCGCAGGTCATGGTGTTTTGGTCACATGCGCCGCAAAAGCATGGTGGGCCTGATTTTGCGAAGAGATTCGGCGCCACCTCACGCACCAGGCGAAGCATTTCCGTGGCGACCGCTCTGATTTCCCACTGCGCGCGGTTGCAGCAGCGCAGGGAGAAGAAATTGCGCAGAGAGCGGGCGTTGAAGCTGCAAATCATCTTGGTGGCGCAGGCGTTGGGAAGCACGAAGCGGGCGTCTTCAATAGCCTTTTTTTCGGCCTTGCGTGCAGCCGTTTTTTCGTCGTCGCCCTCAGCCGTGAATGCCTTGAAGTGCTTCTCCTTGAGCAGCGCCGCAAGCTTCACATAATGCTCCATATCTTCCTCCATAGCCTTGATGTATTCCTCTTTGGCTTCGGGAATCGCCTCAATCTCAGGCGGGAGAATGTATGTGAAGTTGTTTTCGCGGACATAGCGCTGGCTCTGCACGCTGTAAGACGCGATTCTGTGCCGTGTCATCTCGGCGAGAAAAGAGCGCGAAACGCCCTCGATGCCGAACGTGAAGCTCGCGTGCTCAATCGGACTGTCATGCCCCATATCGGCAAGCATTTGCAAAAACGACGCCACCTTTTCATCGGTGAGGCCGTCCATGACTGTGTCGATGTCCGCCGCCGCGTAACAGAGCTTCGCCGCGCACGCGACGGTTTTTTCCGGGTCCGGCGTATGTGCAATAAGCTTTACTTTCATTTTAAGCCCTTTCATTACGTGTTCTGTTTCGGCAAAATACCCGTTCAAACTTTGTGGGGTCTGAGTATTGCTTCGCAATCCTCCCCGACCCCGTTCAAACTTCGTTTGAACTACCATAATTTCCCATCTTCCTCAAACGCCGCTATCCAGTAATCGTCAAGGGTTTTCAGAAGCTCGTCGGCGGTCACTTTTTCCTTGAGGAAGTCGGCGTAGAGCTTATTTGCCATGTCGGCGAAGCCGTCATAGGCCTCATACATTCTCGGCTGCGTGGCGTATTTGAACGCATTTGTGCGCTTGCCCATTGAAGTGAATGCCCAGAATTTGGAATCGTTGAAATATGCGTCGAGCTCAATAGCGTCTGAATGCACGGGAATAAAGCTTAATTCTCTCGCGAGGTAGGTGTTGTTGTCGGAATTGCACAGATAGCGCAGGAAATGCGCCATAACATCGCTGTTTGAGCTGTTCCATGTGATGCCCCACGCCCTGAAGTCGTCTCTTACCGCCGAGCCGCCTTTCTCGACGGGATAAGGAACGACGTCCCATTCACCATCGGCCATGCCCTCTTCGCACAGCTTGATGCCCTGAGGCCCGGCAATCAGAAAATTCGCCTCGCCGTTTATGAAGGCCTCTATCGCGGCTGTTTCTCCCTTGCCCTCGAATTTATCAATTATCAGCCTTTCATTGAGGTCTTTATAGTAGCCGAGGGCTTCTTTGGCGTCCGGCGTAGAGAAAATCGTCTTACCGTATTCCTCGCCGAGCTCACGGTTGGCATACATATAATAGGCCGCCGCGCCGCTGTCTATCCTGTCGAAGCCGATTTTGCTCCAGTAAATTGTGTCGATGAAGTTATAATCCGTTGCGTTGTCCGAGAGTGCGATGTCGATTTCGGCGGCATTTGAGGGCAGGGCCCTCATCGCCTCGGCCATCGTGAGCAAGGTGTTCCAGTGGCGGGGCGCGGTGATGCCGTTGTAATCCGTTTCGATGGCCTCCGGGTTTTGCGGGTCTATTTCGAGCTCCGAGAGACGGTCTGCGCGGTAATAGAGCGCGTCATAGTAAATCCCGTACGGTATCACATAAGGCACGGCGATTTTATTGCCCTTGTCGTCAAACTCGATGATAGATTTCAGCACGGTTTTCGCCGCGGTGGAAAGCGTATAGCCCTCGTCCCACGAAGCGATGTATTCTGAAAGATTCATGAGCCAGTTCTTTTTCACATAGCTGCGAAGCCTGTCTTCACCGCGCACCTCGACGGCGTCATATTGTGCGCCCGCCTGCAATATCGCTTGAATATCGTCCTCCGACGTGAAATATTCGTATTCTATCTTCACGTTCGGGAAATCATAGCTGTATTTCTCCGCGATTTTTCCGAGGATTTCCCTGGCACCCTCTCCCTCAATGAGAGAAGCAATCTTCAGCGTGACCTCGCCGTATTCAGCCGGGTCGATAACAAGCAGCTCCTTCGCCGCGCTCTCGGTCTTTTCATCGGCGCACGAAGCAAGGCTGAACAGCATTAACAGAGAAAGCACAAGCGCAATTACTCTCTTCATTTCATCCTCCCTTTACCGCAAAGAATCTATCATGTTATTTTACCTCATACTATATGTTGTGTCAAACAGATGCGCTCTTATATTCAGTTTTTTGTCAGTCTTGCGAAATTGGCAAAGAGCTTCTTAGTACCCACCTTATCGAAGGCGATTTCAAGCAAGGTGTCATTTGCCATCGGCGCGGCGGTGAGAATCAAGCCTGTGCCGAAGGTTTTGTGCTCCACGGTGTCGCCGGCCTTGAATGTGCCTGCCGGCGCGGGGACAGAGGGCTTGGGCTTGTATATATTGTTTTGGTAATTCTCATGCTCCGAGGAACTGAAATCCGGCATTACGCCCTTGCGGATGTTATACTCACGGCTGCGGGTTCTTTCAAGCAGCTCTTCTGGGATTTCATCTATGAAGCGCGAGGCGCGGTTGCGGGCGGTAGAGCCGAAAATCATGCGAGATTCCGCACCGGATACGAAAAGCTCCTTCATCGCGCGCGTGATTGCCACATATGCGAGGCGGCGCTCTTCCTCAACCTCGGCGGGGTTGTAAATCACGGCTGTTCCGGGGAAGACCCCCTCCTCCCAGCCGGGGAGAAAGACGACGGGGAACTCCAACCCCTTGGCCGAGTGGACGGTCATCAGCACGACGGTATCCGCGCCTTCATCATAATTATCAATATCCGTGAAGAGGGCGATTTCCTCAAGGAAACCGGAGAGCGTTGCGCCCTCGTTCTCCTCATAGCGCTGAATGTTCGAGGAAAGCTCCTCGACGTTCTCGGTTCTGTCCTGCGCGCGTTCGGGGTCGTCGGCTTGCAGGAATTCGATATAATCCGTTTCATCGATTATCTCCTGATAGAGCTCATTCATTGTGAAATCGTCGCTCTCGTTCATTCTTATGAAGCGGCTTATCATCTCGCCGAAGGCTTTGAGCTTTGCGGCGGCGCGTGAAAGCGCGGGGAAATCCTCCGCGTGGCTTATGACCTCCATGAACGTCTCCCCGACCTGCTCGGCAATCTGAAATGCCGTGTCAACGCTTTTATCACCGAGGCCGCGCTTGGGGCGGTTGATTATGCGCCTCATGCGGATTTCATCCGCCGGATTATTCACAACGCTCAGATAGGCAATCATGTCGCGAATTTCCTGCCGTTCATAGAAGCGCGTGCCGCCGATGATTCTGTGCGGAATGCCCTGCTTTGCAAACATGCGCTCAAAATTCTGAGACTGCGCGTTCATGCGGTAAAGCACGGCATAATCAGAGAATTTCGCGCCGCCTCCGACGCCGTCCAGAATAATCCGCGAGATTTTATCCGCCTCGTCCACCTCGTTCTCTGCAAGGTGATAGCTTATCATCTTGCCCTCGCCGTTGCCTGTCCATAGGCTCTTACCCTTGCGCTCTGTGTTATTGCTGATGACGGCGTTCGCGGCGTCGAGAATATTCTGCGTGGAGCGATAGTTTTGCTCGAGGCGAATGACCTGCGCGCCGGGATAATCATGCTCAAAGTTCATAATGTTTTCAATCGTTGCGCCGCGGAACTTATATATGCTCTGGTCGTCGTCGCCCACAACGCAGAGATTTTTCTTTTTGGCCGCCAGAAGGTTGACGAATTCATACTGCGCGTGGTTCGTGTCTTGATATTCGTCCACCATTATATAATTGAACCTGTCTTGATAATATTCTAGAATATCCGGGCAGGCTTTGAAGAGCTTCACGGTGTTTGCGATGAGGTCGTCGAAATCCATCGCGTCGCTCTCCTCAAGCTTGCGCTGATAGGCACGGTACGCGCGGGCAATCATCTTCAGGCGGAAATCCTCTGCCGCTTCGCTTTCATATATGTCCGGCGTGCGCAGGCTGTCCTTGGCGCGCGAAATCTCCGAAAGCACCGCACGCGGCGGCATGGTTTTCTCGGAGATGTCTAAATCCCTGAGCACTGCCTTCATCACTCTGCGCTGGTCATCGGCGTCATATATTGTGAAATGAGGTGTGTATCCGAGGCGCTCGGCATCGCGGCGGAGAATGCGCGCGCAGCTTGAGTGAAACGTTGAGGCCCAAATCTGCTCCCCCTCCTCGCCCAGCATATTTATGAGCCTGTCTTTAAGCTCGCCCGCGGCCTTGTTCGTAAACGTGATGGCCATGACCTTCCACGCGGGCGAGGGATAGTCCGCAAGCAGAAAGCGTACGGAATCGGAAAGCTCTTCGCCTTCGATGAAGCGCTTGCAGTCTTCTATATCGGCGTCCGTGAGGTTTGCGTTAATGAAATCGCTGTCATATGCCCTGCCGTATCTGATGATATTCGCTATGCGGTTTACGAGAACCGTCGTCTTGCCCGAGCCTGCCCCCGCAAGCACCAGAAGCGGCCCCTCCGTCGCGAAAACCGCCTGCCTCTGCATATCGTTCATGCGGCTGAAATCCTTCTCCATCACCAGCCTGCGAAGCTTTTTAATCTCATTTTTATCTATGCTCTGCATGATGTTCCCTTTCGGCTTTGATGATATACATTCTACAATATATAACCCCTTACCGCAAGACAAACAAAAAATCCCTCTCCGCTCCCTCTCCGCTTTGCAGAGGGGGATTTTCGGGAAATATGGCGATTATCACGGGAAAAGTATCACGCAATAATTTTTGCCCGACACATTATAACATGGAAAGCCGCCCATGCTCACCCCGTTATTGATGGGTCCTTGGCTCTGGCGCGTGGTGAAGCTTTTTCCGTTGATTGTGAGGCCAAAGCTGCTGCCAAGGCTGCTGTTTGAATCCTGACACACGATGCCGCAGAAATAATTCATACCCTCTCCAGTGCCGGTGATGATATGCGGCCCGTAATTTACGGGCGGTGCGGCATTCATGAAGATAATTACCACACTGGGCGCGAAGGGCAAGGTGTGCCTGCGGCTCTCGCTTCCGTCGCCTGTATATCTGTAAACCTGCGGCTTCTTGCCCAATGCGGCAATCTGCTCGGCCGTCATATGAATGCTTGCATCCTCTGCGTGAGCGCCGATTTTTTCCTCCGCAGCCGCGGCCGCACCCTCAAGGGTGTTCATCCTTTCTGTCAGTGCCTCTGTAACGTGCAGAGAGGAATTCTCGCTATGCTCCGTAATAGCGGCCTCAAGCCTGATGTTATCTTCATTGAAGTCTTGACGCTTGGGCTTATCATCCGCCTCCCACAGGTTCAGCATCAGCTTTTCCGTTTTGTTCGTACTGCTCATGTCTTGCCTCCTCTATTCCAAAGTTTCAATTTCATTCCACGTGTATTCACCTGTCTCAAGCTCGCCAAAGGTTTTTGCCGTGCTTTCAATCCATCTCCATGTTACGAGCGCGGCGTCAAGCGTGAAGGGCAAGTGCGCGGGCAGCAGACCTTCGAGCTCGGAGACTATCTGAGGCAGATTCATGCCGTGCCGCCTGCATATGTCAACACGCAAGCCTCCGTTTTCCGAAAGCCTGCCCTCAATACCCGCCCCGATGAGGGCTTGCTCAAGCTTATCACGCGTGAAATCATGCTCGCGCGTGGAATATCTGGTCTTGAGCATCTTTCTGCGCGCTTCGGTATCCGCCTGCGCCTTCAGCGGCCTGAAGAGCAGCTCGCGGTATTCGAGGCCTGCATCTGAAGCCGTGCCGATGAAAATATCACGCAGAAGGCTTTCAAATTCGTCTTCAAATATCGAAAAGCCCTCGTCATATGCTTTCAGTTCATGCGAGATGAAGCTGCAGTCTGTTACATCATATACGCCGGTTTGCACCAAAACGCGCTTCATGCTCTCAAGGAATTTACTCATGGCATCACCATTATATTCAGCGTGCCGAGGGTATGGATTCTCTGCGGCTCGCCGTGGAAATCGCTCATGTTGGCGGCGAGGGTGTAGTTATCGACGGCATCAAGGTTGATGAGCAGCGCGCCGATCTTATTGCGGAGCGTGGAATCCCCGATTTTCTTCAGCGCGAAATGCTTCTTCACGGCCTCCTCGGCGATGACCTTAGCCTGCTCAAACGTGCTGCCGTGAGCCGGCTTTATATACACGCTGACGTTAATGTCGCGCCTTGCCGCTGCCTTGACAATGACTCTGACGTTGATCTCCCTGATTGAATTGAGCTTATCGCTCACCTTCCCGATAAGCTCGGCAGTCGGCTCGCCCTCGCTCGCCGAGCCACCGCTCCAGATGTATACGCCGACTGTTCCGTCGCCCTCCTCGCGCGGCACAACGGCGGCGCTCGTAACGCCCTCCACCCCAAGCGCGGCGGTGCGGTAAAACTCGGCATTCGTGCCGTTGGAAAGCGTGGAATACGAACGCAGAAGCCTGTTTCGGAGGCTTTCATCGCTCTCGCTGTCCTGCCCGCCTGTGAACGGTGCTGCGTTCGTGACCGTCTCAATACCCACCGGCGGTGTGA
>QMCD01000559.1_pt1 | contig 25742 bp, 23 predicted proteins | sample 1821841 | NCBI WGS metagenome assembly QMCD01 (sample SAMN01991225, study PRJNA193472) | Termite gut metagenome, whole genome shotgun sequencing project. | isolation source: worker | host: Macrotermes natalensis | reverse complement strand
GATTTTCTTTCCACAATCCCATAATAAAATCAAAAAGTTGTCCCCATATGAACAACTCCTTAAAAAGACAAAACCCTCCCAGCTATCAGCCGAAAGGGTTTCCTCATTTCTATTCTCTTTTCTCCAACTTCGCCAGTCTCTCCTCGAGTGCATCAATGCGGCTTTTCATCGCCTCATCTCCTCGCTCATCAAAGACGACGGCCATAAGCTCGGAATAAGTCTTCCCGCCGAGTTGCGTGCGACCGTCTCCCCGGATGCGACCGTTGGCGACAGCTGCCTCAATCTCAGGCAGCCAGCTCGGCTCTTTGCGCTTGACATCGTCAAGGTCGTAAAACAAATCAGGATTGCGGTTTGTTGTCGCTGTCGGGGTGTCAAAGAGCACGTAATCAAGGCATATCCAGCCTTTATCAGTCTTGCCCCAGTTGCCGGCTTTCTGCGTGATAGCCACCGCCGAGCCAAGCGGGTATGAACCCATCGCCCCAAAAGTCGTACCGGCGCCTGTACGGATATTCAGCCCGTCCTCGGCCGTGGTCTTGCCTTTGAGATTGACCGTCTCGACTACCTCTTCAGCATATGCCGGCTTGAAATAGCCGCGAATATGACTAAAATTGCGGGGATAATCAACATAGATGATTTTATTTGGGTTATTCCCGTTATTGCCTTCAACGCAATAAATCCGACTTGGTGTGACCTTGATGACATAGCCGACGTGGTCGGAATCATTAGGAATATCATCATAATCCTCGAACTCCACATAATCGCCCTGTTCCGGGTCATCTGAATCCGACCAGCGCAACTTGCTCTTTGCCCATCGTTCCACCGCAGTGCAGCTTGAGGATGTCGGTATAACTGTTTCGGGGATTCCGGCTCTGCGAGCGAAGACTGACATAGTCATCATGCAGTTCGCTGTTGCAGTACTCCACGAACCATCACAAACGATAAGCCAAGATGCTTTACGTATGTGATGGTTTTAATTTTGTAAAGGCCTCTCGGAAGCTATGCTTCATGCCTCTTCTGTACTCAGCACAAAGCGAAACCCCGGAATCACAAGATTCCGGGGTTTCTTAGCTTGAGGGGTATTATTGAGGAGGGTAGAACATGTAACTCAAAAATTGGTGCGGTCCAATTTCTCATTGAGTACGATTATATTATAGCTCAAATCTCTTTTCAGTTGTTAAATACCTATGAATAAAGGGTTAATATACATGGCGTGTTGTGTGAAGGTTTTGTGATTATATAAGTCGCCAGCAGAAGGAAATATTCTTTTAAGCAAACAAATGTTTGCATTTTCATTTTATCTGTGCTACAATATATTAAATCTTAATCTGCGTTCACGAATTTGACTAAAGGAGGGGCTGTCTTATGGGACGCCAGCTTACCGAAAGCCAAAAAAAAGTATATGATTTTCTGAAGCACCAAACTGTGACGGGTGTGCCGCCCACTGTGCGGGAAATCTGCCAGGCAACCGGGCTCCACTCCACGTCCACCGTCCACGCGCATCTCAAAACGCTGGAGAAGCTGGGCTACATCAACCGCGGTGCTGGGCTTAATCGCTCGATTCGCATTGAGGGCAGCGAGGCCGCCATGCAGGTGCCGATTATCGGGCGCGTCACGGCGGGCGTGCCGATTTTAGCCGTGGAAGAGACTACGGGCTATATTCCCTTCCCGGATAAAAGCGCTTCGGGGAAAGACCTCTTCGCCTTGACTGTATCCGGCCTCAGCATGAGAGACGCCGGCATTCTCGACGGGGATTTCGTGATCTGTGAGCAAACTCCGGTTGCACAAAACGGCGAGATTGTTGTCGCCCTGATTGAAGACGAGGCCACCGTAAAGACCTTCTACAAAGAAGCAAGGCGTATCCGCCTGCAGCCTGAAAACCCCGATTTTGAGCCGATTTATTGTGACAATGTGCAGATTCTCGGCAAGGTTATCGCAGTAATCAGATATTACGTATAATTGTGAAATATTCTATTGAGCAAATCCATGAAATGATGAGCGACAAGCGCTTTCCACTCTCGCTCAAATATGACCCTGACTGGATTCTTGCGAATTCCATGGGTTCGCATGTACTTTGGCTTCAGGAGGCCTTGATGCGGCACATGAGCTTTAGGCCGGAGATGCGCGTGCTTGATTTGGGCTGCGGAAAGGGCATCGGCTCTGTTTTTCTCGCGCGGGAATTCGGACCTCAGGTTTGGGCGGCCGATTTATGGATTGACCCAACAGAGAACTTAAAGCTCATCAATGAAATGGGCTGTGGAGACAGAGTTTTCCCTATTAGAGCGGACGCCACTTCACTGCCCTTTGCCGATGATTTCTTTGATTCAATGATTAGCATCAATTCGCTGTTTTTCTACGCCACCGAAGAGGGCTTCTTAAATGAACACATCTTCAGGCATGTTAAGCCTGGCGGTGAGATTGGAATTGTTGTGCCCGGCTTTCTGCATGAGTATTCAAACGGCCTGCCTGAAGAGTATCTGCCTTACGCGGGCTTTGGCTTGGATAAATATCACACCGCCGATTGGTGGAGAGAGCATCTAATGAAGTGCGGAATGGTTGATGTCCTTCTGTGCGATTCATTTGAGCCGGATAATGACGGCAACGCGCTTTTCCGCAAATCTCTCGAGATAGTCAACGCGCATGAAGAGCCTTATCATATCCTCGCGTGGGATGACTTGACTTTCACCAGAATTGTTGCAAGGCGAAAATAAGCGCCATATTTAAAGCCTCGGTTTCCCGAGGCTTTTTTCTTGCCTTTATCCCAGCTTCTTTTTAATGAAGCGCAGGAATTCCTCCGCCGTTCCCGTGGTGAACGAGTCCTTATCGAGAATATAGGCATTGTCGGAGCCATAATAAAGATAGATGTAATTCTCAAACGTGCGCACCTCGGTTATCTGAAAATAAGGGTAGAGCTTGGGCACGAATACACCCGAGGCGCTGAATTCATCACTATGGAAGGAATATATCGCTGCGGCGCGGCTGCCTCTCGTGTAGATTCCGCGCTGCACCTTTTCGGTGCTCATCGACGACATGATGAGCTTGTAAATGAAATAGCCGACTATCCCTATGACAATCAAAATCATCCACCACTCAACCTGGTAAATAATCGTCAGAAGAATCATCGCCAGGCTGAGAACCACGCCGAGGATTATCTGGGGCAGGTTTTTTATATAGGAATGATACACAGCGAAACGTTTAATCATTGCGAAGGTCACTTCTGTTGAGTTGACGAATCTCGCTTCGCCTGTAGCTTCTGTGCGTCCGGCGCTTGATTTCCTGTACGCGCTGAGCTTCTCGGCTATCTCGCCTTTAAGGCGCTTATCTTTCTTCCATTTTATAATCATGTATATTACGGTGACTATCACCATCGCCGCAATTACAGCGAAAATGATGATTGGCGGAATCAATTCCTGAAAGGCTTTCTCTCTGGCTTCCTCCTTTGAAATCAGGTTTTTTATATGGAAGGATTCAACCATGTCTTCGATAATATTGATAGTCTCCTGCGGCACGACCTCGCCCTCGACAAAGGTGTCGAAGACGACTGTATAGCCGTTCATAATTGTGCCGTAGAGACACTCTGAAAGCACTTTATCGCCGCTTACGCCACGGATTTTTATCCAAAAAAACGGCATTTCACTCTGCTCTGTCCAGCCACTCTCCACAGTGACATTCTCATCGCTGGTCAGCGTCATATCCGCGAGAACATTGACCCTCTCGGCCTCCGTCGCCTCGCTCATGTTAAAAATATCCCGCGAAGCTTCAGAGCCCTTTTGCATCACGGTAATATTCACATCGCCGCCCTCACTCACGAAATTCGCCACCGCGCTCATCGCTTGGTATGTTTCCAGCGTACCCGCAGGGTCGCCGATTCCCGCGAGCAACCAGTTGGGGTCGTCTGAAGGTGTGGTCGGGGTCAGAAGCAGCAAATCCTCCGGCACTGTGAATTCATAATCCTCGCCATCCCAAGTTGCGGCAAAAGCCGGTGAAACAGCCGAGCAAATCATGATTATGGCAAAGATTACTGCAAGAATTTTTCTCGTCTTCATTGTTTTCTCCTTATTTATAAATCCAAACAGTGGATTTGTCCGCCTTTTCAAAAGCCTCCTTGAAGTCAAAACCCAGCGCCGTGTACGCATGGAAGAGGTCGCACAACGGAACAAGCACAAAAGCGCGCTCCATTATCCCCCTATGCGGAATAGTCAGCTGCTCGGTGGCGCAAGTCACGCCCTCATACAGAAGAATGTCAATATCCATCGTGCGCGCGCCGTGATACTCCTTTCGCTCACGCAAGAGAGCGTCTTCTATTTTATGGCATTCGTCCAGCAGCTCGGGCGGCTCTAAGTCTGTTTCAATCAGCACGCAGCAGTTGAGATAATTCTTCTGTTTAGAAATGACGTCGAACGGCTCGCTTTCATACACACTCGAAATGCTCAGTATTTCAGCCTTTTCAAGGTTTTCCAGCATTTCAAAAGCTCCCGTGAGGTTTGCCTCTCTGTCGCCGAGATTTGAGCCTATCCCCAAAACGGCCTTCATCTTTCCACCTCAATTTCTACCGCGACATAATCAAAAGCCGCGCTCATCGGAGCCTCAGGCTTTTTAAGGCACACGGCGATTTTTTGTACTAGAGCAAAGTCCGCAAGCACCGCGTCGCAAAGCACCCTTGCGGCTTTCTCGATTAAATCAAACTTCTCACTTAAAAAGGCTCTCTCCACCGTCTTCCTGACTGCCGCGTAATTCACGGTGTCAGCTAAATTATCGCTCCCCTTCGCCTTAGATAAATCCGCAAAAAGAGTAATATCAAGCAGGAATTTCTGCCCTTTCTCCTTTTCCTCCGGATTTACCCCGTGATACGCGAAAATCTCAAGCCCGGAAATGACTATTTTATCCATCACTTCTCCTCTGCCTCATTACTGCATCCGCAAGAGCCGCAGCCTGCCTTGCCTTCTTAACATTGTGTACTCTCAAAATATCTGCTCCGAAAATCTGTGAAACCGTGTGCGCACCGATTGTTCCTGCGTCTCTCTCAAAGGCTTCGGTGTCCGTTTTTACTCCCTCTGAAATCGCCTGCCTGACAACTCTTTTTCTTGAAGCGCCAATCAGCAAGGTACTGTCCGAAATTTTGTACATCTCCGGATTCGCAAGCAAAATCAAATTCTCCTCATACGTTTTCCCGAAGCCTATTCCCGGGTCAAAGCAAAGCCTTTCAGGGGCAATTCCGAATCTTTCTGCGGCATTTTTGCGTTCAAAAAAGAAATTTCGCGCCCTTTTGACAATATCTCCGTGTTCGCCGGTTTCTCCGCCGAAGGGGTACATAATCACACAGCCCGCGCCGCTTGCCGATGCAACCTCAAGCATTTCATTACCGAATCCGCTCACGTCATTTATTATGTGAGCGCCCGCTTTAAGCGCTTTCTCAGCGACCGAGGGATAAAAGGTGTCAACTGAAATTACAGCTTTGGTCTCTGCCGAAATCAAGCTCAATGCTTCGGAAATTCGCTCCCATTCCTCTCCCGCGGAAATCCGCGAAAACCCCGGGCGCGTGGACTGCCCGCCAATATCAATGATGTCTGCACCGTCAGCCAGCATTTGTCTGGCGGCCTCAAGCGCGTGTGAAGCATTTGCGAATTTCCCGCCATCAGAAAAGGAATCGGGCGTGAGATTCAAAATACCCATTATATTGGTGCGATTCAGCGGCATTTTTACATCGCGCGCACAGAAAAATCTCTCATCCCTCATCTTCATTCCCTCGAAAGCAACGCCATCACTTCCGCTCTGGTGCGTGGGTCTGAGCGCATTGAGCCGCGAATTGCCGAGGTCTCGGTCTTCGCGCCGGCGGCACGCGCTCCTCGCATCGTCATGCAGAGATGCTCAGCCTCAATGAAAACAGCAACACCCTTCGGGTTCAAATTCTCATATAGGAAATCCGCGATTTCTCCCGTAAGCCGTTCCTGCACTTGAGGTTTTCTTGCAAAAGAATCCACAATTCTTGCCACCTTTGAAAGCCCGATAATCCGCTCATTTCGAGGTATATACGCGACATGTGCTCTTCCTATAAACGGCAAAAGATGATGCTCGCACACGGAATACATTGGTATGTCTTTAATCAATACAAGCTCCTCGTGTTCACCGCCCTCGTCAAAGATTTTCAAATGCTCGCGTGGGTCTGCATTGAGGCCGGAGAAGATTTCCTCCAGCATATCGGCCACGCGCCTCGGCGTTTCGAGAAGCCCGGGCCTTGATACATCCTCGCCGACTGCCTCGAGAATTTCCTTGACTGCTTTCATGATTTTCTCTCTGTCCAAAATTTTACCCTCCGAGTAAATCCTTAATTATCTCTCCTGCCATAATCATGCCCATAACAGGCGGCACATATGATATACTCCCCGGCGCCGGACGCCCTGAAAAACGATTCTCATCAAATGTCTCTATTTGATTGGCCTTTTCCTTAGAATACACCACTTTCACACCTGTTATTCCCAGCTTTCTCAGCTCCTGCCTCATAACACGCGCAAGAGGGTCTTCTCTTGTTTCAGCTATGTCTGAAACGATGAATCCAGTTGCGTCAAGCTTATTCCCGGCGCCCATTGCACAAACAACTTTTTTGTTCGCTTGTTTCGCTCTTTTAATGATTTCCAGCTTGCTCGAAACAGTATCTATAGCGTCTGCTATATAATCAAAACGAGAAAAATCCATATCGCTTTCCCTTGTGAAAAATTCAGAAATCGCATGAACCTTCGCTTCAGGATTGATATCCGAAATTCTGGACATCATCACCTCCGCCTTCTTTTCACCAATAGTGCTTTCAAGAGCAATTATCTGCCTGTTTATGTTGCTTCTGGCAACCGTATCTCCGTCAATAATTGTAAGCTCACCGATGCCCGCCCTGCACAAAGCTTCAATCAGATGCCCACCGACACCGCCGATGCCGAAAACTGCTACATGGCTGCTTTGCAGCTTTCTCAGCCCCTCTTCACCAATCAGCATTTTCTCCCTGACAAATCTTTCACTCATCATGCTCACTCCGCTTTGCGCTTGCAACGCAAAGCCCTCTGACTTCGCTTGCTCCCGCATTCTTAAGTGCTTTCGCGCATTCGCAGATAGTCGCGCCGGTTGTTACCAGATCATCTATAAGAAGAATTGTCTTCCCCGCAATGTCTCCGCTAACAGTGAATACTCCGCGGACGTTCAGTTTTCTTTCCTCCGCCTTAAGCTTTGACTGCTGGTGATTATCGCTTACCTTTGAAAGTTCCTTTTCACATGGAACTCCCATCGCTTTCGCGATATTCTTCGCTAGAAGTTCACTTTGGTTATAGCCTCTTTTGCGCTCTTTTTCAGGCATCATCGGGACAAATGCAATAATGTCAGGTCGGAATTCGCCGTTGATTTCCAGCATTAAAGCAGCCATCTGAATCCCCAATGCATACTTGCCCTCAAACTTAAATTTGTGGAAGCTGCGCCTGAAACCCCCTGTATATTCCAGCGGCGCAAAGCAAGAAAAATCCTCACCGTCTATTTCAAAGGCTCTCTCTATTCTTCGTACCTTTCCCCTGCACGCCTCGCAAACCGGCGCGCTGACTGCCTTCCCGCATATCAGGCATCTGGAAGGAAACAGAATTGCCATAGCCTTGCTAAATAAACTCACTGAAGCCTCACCTCGATTTTAGGCTCGGTATTCCTCAGAAGAATCCCCAAATCCGTCTCCATTGTGCTTGCCCCGCTCACATCTTTCACGGAATCTATCCCGCAAAGGCGCACATCCGGCGTTCCACCGCTGAATTCAATGGTAATTCTGTTTCCGGCTCGCTTGGCCTTCATTGAGATACACTCAGCGCCGTTTCTGCCATAAACCGTGTAGCTCGCCTCCTTGCCGTCCTTCAATGCATATAGGCGCATTTCCAAGCCATCGACATAATCATAATCGGCGAGCACATCGTTTGCCCCGAACGGAACGATGCTGTTCTCGCGTGCAAAAAGCGGCAGACTGAGATAGTCATATTTCTCCTTATACCATGAGGCACCTTCCCTGATTTCTCCGGAAAGCAGATGCGTCCATGTCCCTCTTGGAAGATAAAACTCCGCCACACTATCTTCGCGGAAAACAGGCGCAACGAGTATGCTCCGGCCCAGCATATACTGTGTATCTATGTCGAGGCAGGTTCGGTCTTCCTCAAATTCCAGTAGCATCGCCCTCATCGACGGAACCCCTGTTTTGCTTGTCTCGCACGCGGCTGAATAAATATACGGCATGAGTCTGCACTTCAAATTCGTAAACTTTCTGACTACATCCACCGCCTCATCACCAAACAGCCACGGCACTCTATATGAGCTGCTTCCGTGAAGTCTGCTATGCGTGGAAAGCAGCCCGAATGCCGCCCAGCGCTTGTATAAATCCGGAGTAGCGGTGTTCTCAAACCCGCCTATATCGTGGCTCCAGAAGCCAAAGCCCGAGAGCGTGAGCGAAAGCCCACCGCGCAGGCTCTCCGCCATTGAGGGGTAGGTTGAGTCACAGTCGCCGCCCCAATGCACCGGGAATTTCTGCCCGCCCGCCGTGGCACTTCTCGCAAAAACCACCGCGTCTCCTTCTCCGCGCTCCTTCACGAGCAAATCAAATACCGCTTTATTGTATAAATATGAATAATAATTGTGCATGCCTCGCGTATCTGAATTATCATAATATTTCACATTTTCAAACGGGATTCTCTCGCCGAAATCCGTCTTGAAGCAATCCACCCCCTGGTCAAGCAGTGCCTTGAGCTTGCTCAGATACCATGCCTTTGCCTGCGGGTTCGTGAAATCCACAACACCCATCGCCGCCTGCCATTTATCCCACTGCCAAACGCTTCCGTCTGCCTTTTTAATTAGATAGCCGTTCTCCATGGCCTCCTTAAAAAGCGGAGATTTCTGCCCTATATAAGGATTTATCCATACGCAAATCTTTAATCCCCGGCTCTTTAAGCGCCGCAGCATTGCATCCACATCAGGGAACATCGCGTCATCCCACGTGAAATTGCACCACTCATATTCCCTCATCCAGAAGCAATCATAATGGAAGACGTGCAGAGGGCAATTGCGTTCTGCCATGCCGTCAATGAAGCTCGTTACGGTGCGCTCGTCGTAGTCTGTCGTGAAAGAAGTTGTGAGCCACAGCCCGAAGCTCCATGCCGGAGGAAGTGCGGGGCGGCCTGTCAATCCCGTATATTTATTCAGTATCTCCTTGCGGGTGTTTCCCCCGATTATCACATACCTCAGCTTCTCACCGGGCACACTGAACTGCACTCTTGACACCACCTCAGAGGCCAGTTCAAACGAAACCCTCTCGGTGTGGTTCACAAATACGCCGTAATTATTGCTCGAAAGGTAGAACGGCACATTTTTATAGCTCTGCTCCGAGGCTGTGCCTCCGTCCTCGTTCCAGATATCCACCACCTGCCCGTTTTTCACAAAAGGCGTGAACCTCTCGCCGAGCCCGTATATCTTCTCGGCAACGCCGAGGTCGAGCTGCTCAAGCATGAAATTCCCCTCGGGCGTTTGCGCGTATCCTGTGCGGCGCATGCCCGTCGAGGTCAAATACCTGCCGTCATAGGAATAAGCAATCGCGAATTCGTCCAGCGAAACCCGTGCCTCTGTCTTCCCGCTTGCTATAATCAGCGCGTTTTCTTCCTCGCGCACGTCGAGCTTCAGCTTAGCATCATTGATTTCAAACCGCGGTGCATTGTTAAGGCCGCCCTCAAAATGTGTGATTTCAAGCGCCAAGATTTCTTTCGCTGGCGATGTGAATTTCAGGTTGAGCAGGGGGCCGTCGAGCGTCATGCCTCTGTGCGCAACCTTAAACGGCGGGCAGTAAAGCGTCACTGCGTCCTCCGAGATGTCATAAGACCTCACCTCGGCTATGTTATGCACCGTTACGCCCTCTCTTTTTAGCCAGTGACCGTTAGAAAATTTCATATTCTCTCACTATCCTTTCGCTCTGAAATCAGCAAGCCGCACCTTATAGGCTTCCTCCACTTCACTTTCAAGTGCAACATGCGGGCGCAGCCCCATTCTTTGAAGCAGATTTTTGGTGAAATCCGGGTTCATTATCAGCAGCGGCCCGACAAGATATGTGCCGAAGAAATTGTTCCTCACAATCCCCTCTACTTTGCTTTTGCAGTTCATGCCAACACCCTTAATCACCTTGGCAAAGCCCTCGGTTTCCGCCAGCTTTCCGACCGGATAACTCATTGAGAACTGCGTCTTGAAGCCTATGATTTTCTCGCCCTCAAACTCGCCTCTGAAATTGCTGTTATGCCTGTGCCACATATCCCGCCTTGCGTAATACGGCAAAATATTGAGGCCCATGATTCTCCTGCCGCCATCTTCAATATGCTCAAACAGCACCTCCATCGCGTTGCCGGTGAACAAAAAAGCCACTCCTTTTTCGATTAGCTCCTGAATTCTCTCCCTGTGCGGCAAGAGCTTTTCAATTATCCTCTCCTGCGCGCGCTCCGTTGTGGGTCCCATATAGATTAAGTCTATATCCTCGCTTACAAACCTTGGCTCTTCAGTGAGCGTAGTCGAAATGAACTCCGCCTCGGGCAGGCATCTCTTGAGGTAAGCCATATTCGCAAGGTCACCGAAGAGGTTGCAAAATTCCGGGAAAAGTATCTCAATTCTCATCTGTCTTCTCCCCGCTTATCCTTGTAATAATTTCGTCTTTTATCACATCGGCCAGTTCTACCGTATAGACATCATAGAGCACAAATACGCTCTCCACATCATCAATGTCAAGCATTTTCGCCGCATTGTTTTCATTCTTTATATGCACAATTCTCTCCTCCGGCACTCCGGCCATCAAGAGGCGCACATAGACGTCCCAGTGGCGGGCACCGGCCGTGACTATCCGCGATATATCCGGGCTGTTCAGAAACTCAAAGTCTGTGTCGTAATACCACGCGATATTCTCAACGGATTTCTTCGCGTCGAGATAATCGTCAAGCAGGAGAATAACCGCCTTCTTCCCGGGGTAATTTCTCACATTTTCAAAGCTGCGAGAGCAGGCCACAGGATTCTGCCCCTTTGCGAGGTGGAGGATAATCTTTTTCCCGTTCGCCTCTGTCTCGTTATATCTCGTCTCGTTTATGGAAAGAGCCGCCATTTTTTCGGCGATTTCATCCTCCGATATGCCGAATTCCCTCAAGAAAGTGATTGCCGAGAGCGAATTGTATATATTTATGAGGCTGCTGTTGAGAAGCGGATAAACATACTCCTTCTCCGCGCTTTTTACAGTTATCTCTTTTCTCTCCTCGTCAATATTCTCAACCGTATAATCCAGTTCCGGTGATGTGAATCCGCAGCCTTCGCAGTATGCCCTGCCTATGTGGTGGTATCTGATAAATTCCCATGAAAGCTCTTTGCCGCATACCGGGCATGCGGTTATATCCATGACAATGTTTTTCCGCTCAGCGGTCTCGCCGTCCCTGCGCGGAATTCCGAACAGCACACGCTCATTGTGTGGCTTAACCGAGCTGCAAAGCAAATCGTCGCCATTCAGAATCAGCCTTGTTGTATCGGGGATATATTCATTCAGTATATCCAAGATGAATTCCGTGTGTGCGTTTCGTTTATATGAATCGCGGAAAATATTCGTCACAAGAAGCATGTCCGGCTTGATATACGGCAGAATTCGCGGCGAGCTTCTCTCATCCAGCTCAAAGATGGCCAAATCCCTCTTAGGCTTGCCCCAGAAACGGGATTCGGCTATAAGCGACGATGCCACGCCCGTGTGGACGTTCGTCCCCTCACGGTTGCAGACAAAGGAGTATCCCAAATCCTCTAAAACGTCTTCTATGATGTTTGAGACGGTCGTCTTGCCGTTTGTGCCCGTAATGCCCAGAATCGTCTTCGGCTTCGGTATTCTTTCGAGAAAATCCGGGCAGAGAATTATCGCCCACGAGCCCGGCATAGACGTTCCCTTGCGCCCGATGAGCTTCAAGACCAGGGCCGTGCAGCGCGCGAAAAATATGGCAAAATAGAATCTCAGCTGTCCAAACATTCCATATCCTCATTCCGATAAATTCCCGCAAAATCAAATTCAGCGTGGAGATAATAATACCATTTTTTGCCCCGTTTTTCAAGTTCTGCCGCATATTGACCTTTCATGCTTTTTGATGTATCATATCATATAAATATTGCTTAGCAATGAATTCCTTGTTACCGGCTAAGTGTGTGTAATGATTCAGCTTTATGTAAAACTTCCGGTAGGTGGTGTATGGATTGAGGGTTGCAGTTTTTCAGTTTGCCAGTTGCGATGACATTGACTCCAATTTTGCTAAAATCAGAAAAGCTGTAGCTGAAGCTTCGGAGAAAAAAGTCCGGCTTCTTGTTTTCCATGAATGTGCCGCCTGCGGTTATCCTCCGATTGAGCTATCTGACGTTGATAGTATTGATTTCCTGCTCCTTGAAACACGCGTCAGGGAAGTGCAGGAACTGGCCAAAACACATGGCATGCATATAGTTTTAGGGATTATCAAAAAAGAACATAACATGAGATATAATTCATTACTGATAATAAGCCCTGACGGAGAAGTTATCGGCAGCTACGATAAACGGGCGTTATGGGGCTGGGATACAGATAATTTTTCTAGGGGCAGCTCATTGGGTGTTGTCGAAATTGACGATTTAGTAATTGGCTTTCGGATATGCTTTGAAGTACGTTTTCCCGAGTATTTCAGGGAGTTGTTCGTTCGGAAAGCCGATTTGTGCTTTGTCAGTTTTTCGGATGTTTCCGAAAATGAGTTGCCTGAGCGTTACGAATTGATAAAGGCACATCTCAGAACGAGGGCTGTTGAAAATGTAATGACAGTCATATCGGTAAACAGTCTCTCTGATTATCAAGCGGCCCCTACCGCTGTATTTGACATAAACGGGAATATAGTTTCAGAAGCGCCGAAAAACGAGGAATATCTTTTAGTCTTTGATTATTCAAAACCGGAAATTGAATTCGGAGCAAAAGGAAGAATTCAAAACTCATATGAGGCAATGCACCTTGTCAACTGAACCATCTGCCAGAAGCATTTGGGTTTGTGCAAGGTTAAATTTAATTATCAAATCATAGAAAATTTTGGAGGTTGAAATGAAAACTTTACCTGTTGCAGTTCAAGTTTATTCGGTGCGCGGAGACGCGGAGCGCGATTTCAAGGGTTCGATTCAGAAGATTAAGGACATCGGCTATGACGCCGTTGAGCTGGCCGGCCTTTACGGCATGAGCGGCGCGGAGGTCAAGGCAATTCTCGATGAGGTCGGCATTTCCGCCATCTCGGCGCATGTGCCTTTCAAGGAGCTTCTCAACGATATGGACGGCACGATAGACCAGTATGCCACCATCGGCGTGAAGTATATTGCCATTCCTTATCTTGAGGAGGATGACCGCCCCGGCACGCCGAAGTTCGAAGACAATGTGAAGGAGTTCGAGGAAATCGGCAAAGCCTGCAAAGCGAAGGGCATTCAGACGCTCTATCACAACCATGATTTCGAGTTTGCCAAGATGCCCGACGGACGCTACGCGCTCGACTATATCTACGATACAATCCCCGCGGATATTCTGCAAACTGAAATCGACACCTGCTGGGTGAACGTCGCAGGGGAGAACCCCGCCGACTACGTCCGCAAATACACAGGCCGTTCTCCTGTTGTTCATCTCAAGGACTTCCACAAGGAGGGCAGGCCCGCCAATATGTATGAACTGATTGGCACCGACGTAAAGAAGGATGAAGAGAGCGCCGGAAAGTTTGAGTTCCGCCCTGTGGGCTATGGTATGCAGGATTTCCCGTCAATCCTCGAGGCTTCCATTGACGCCGGAGCACAATGGGTCGTCGTGGAGCAGGATCAAGCCTATGAGCGCACTCCGTTTGAGGCCATCACGCTCTCAAGAGAGTATCTTAAATCGCTCGGCTGGTAAAAACCGCATTACTAAAGGCTGCTGAAAAGCAGCCTTTTTTATATGTATTTTTGCATGATGTATGCGTCTGTATATTCCCCGTTTATCTTGAAAAAGGCTTTGTGCGTCGCCATAATTTTAAAGCCGAGGTGTTTATAAAGGCCGATTCCCCTGGTGTTATCCACCTTCACCTCAAGCTCGATAATCTCCGCGCCTATACCCCTTGCAAAGGCAATCAGCTCTTCTATCACTGCCTTTGCGATGCCCTGCCCCCAGAAGGCTTTCTTCGCGGTGATTCCGAAGCTCGCGCGATGTCTGCCTCTGGGTCTTGTCGTAACTATGTGTATATCACCCATCGCCGCAAGCTCTCCGTCGCATTTTGCGATGAGCATCAGCGCCGATTCATTATTCTCCTGCGCCCTGAGGAAATTTCTTTCTCCTTCGAGAGTGAAGCTCTTTGTGCCTTCTTCGACGAAAAGATTGTCAGATTCCGCTCCCACTATATCCATATAAGCAAGAATTTCCTCCGCGTCATTCGCGGTTGCCTCGGATATATTTATTCCGCGTCCGTCCTTAATCTTAAGCACTCTTTCAGCATATTTCATCACTTTCACTCCATATTCTCACTTCTGAAGGCCATCGGCAACAGTTCCCCGAGCATCAAGCCTTTGGGTTGACCGTTCTTTTGTATAATCACGCTGAAGCTGTCTTTGCAGAATTCCGCCATGACCTGTCTGCATACGCCGCATGGCGTGCAGTCGCCTGACGGCTCCTCATCTGCCTTGCCGCCCGCGATTGCAATCGCCTCAAACTCAATTTCCCCCTCGCTGACTGCTTTGAAAAACGCGGTACGTTCCGCGCAATTAGTTGCGGAAAACGCGGCATTCTCTATGTTTGTGCCGGTGAAGATTTTACCATTCCCGCACAGCAGCGCCGCGCCGACGGCATAGCCCGAATATGGGCTGTATGAGCTTTTTCTCGCCTCCGCAGCCTTTTCCCACAGGGTTTCAATATTCATACCTCAGCAGAATCCTCTCTTTATTATTTCTTCAAGCCCGGCTCTTGTCGGCAGACCCTCGTTATCGCTCACATGCGTTATCTGAATAGCCCCGATAGCAAGCCCGCGCCTCGTCGCTTCCTTGAGGCTCAAGCCCTCTGCCAAGGCGCTTATCACGCCGGCGGCAAAGCCGTCTCCGGCGCCGACTGTGTCAACTATATTCCTCACTGTGAAAGCAGGCAAATGCCCGTTTTCGCCACCCTTTTCCGAGAAAAACGCGCCCTTGTCCCCAAGCTTCACGGCAACCATTCTCGCCCCCCGGTCATGGTAGAACGCGGCAATGCCTTGCTCATCTTCTTTGCCCGTCAGGGTTCCCCCCTCGCTTATCCCCGGGAGGATTAAATCGGCGCTCTGCGCGATTCTGTTCAGCGTTTCAATCATAATTGCTTCGCTTTGCCAAAGCTGGCGCCTCAGGTTCGGGTCAAACGAGATGAACATTTTTTCACCCTTCGCCCGCTCTATCAATCTCTCCACCGCCCCCAAAGCCGAAGCCGAGACAGCCGGCGTTATCCCGGTGACGTGCAGCCACTCGCAGCCCGATAAATCAAGCGTATCAACATCTTCAGCGCTCATTTTAGATGCCGCTGAGCCTCGCCTGTAATAAGCGATTTCCGGGTCGCCCGCCTCGGTTTTCCCCTTGAGCATAAGCCCTGTGATCTCCTCTGAATCAGTCAAAACGAAGTCATCAAGAATTCCGTTTGCCTTGATGGCGTTCCTGATTTTCACGCCCAGTGGGTCGCCCCCTAACTTCGTGAAATACAGCGCCTCATGCCCCAGGCGCGAAAGCCCCGTCGCAACGTTGAATTCCGCCCCTGCTACAGAGCACGAAAAGCTGTCTGCATCCGAGAGCGCGCTTACTTTATTGGAAATAAAAAGCCCCATCGGCTCACCCATCATTATTATTCTCATAGCTTCCTCAAACAGTCGTTTTTATTAGCTCCGCCTTGCCGCTTATCTTGATTTTCCCCGCATCGGCGGGAATAAAAAAGCTTTCTCCCGAAGAAAACTCCACCTCATTTTCCGTGCCGGTTATCCTTCCGTTCCCGCTGACGGAAATCAGCGAAACAAAGCTATCGGCACCGACGATTATTTCCTCCGCACCATCTATGCAAAGCTTTTCGGCCGTGAAATATTCGCATTTTGCAAGAAGCTTTTCCTCGTTATTTTGACTATCCTCTATTTCAGACGGCGCCAGCATGGACACCTCCAGTGCCTTCTCTACATGCAGCTCGCGAAGCTTGCCGTCATCGCCGCGCCTGCCGTAATCATATACTCTGTATGTGGTGTTGGAGTTCTGCTGAACCTCACAGACTAAAATCCCCGCGCCGATGGCGTGAACCGTGCCCGCTTCGATGAAAAACACGTCGCCCTTATGCACCTCCACCTTTCTGAGTATTTCGGTGAGTGTGTTATCCTTCACGCGTCTTGCAAATTCCTCCTTGCTCACCTCTCTGTTCACGCCGAAGAAAAGCGATGCGCCTGCGTCACAATCCACGACATACCACATTTCGGTTTTGCCGTATTCTCCCTCAACCCGCAAAGCGTATTCGTCCGTGGGATGCACCTGAACGGAAAGCGGCTCCTTTGCGTCGATAAATTTGATAAGAACAGGGAAATTATCAAATGTTTCGCAATCTTTGCCGAGAATTCCTTTCCCGTTTTTTTCTATATATTCGCTTAACGTCAGCCCGTCAAATTCTCCCCCGGAAATCCTGCTCTCGCCCGCAGGGTGAGCGGAGAGCTCCCAGCTTTCGGCAAGCCGCGGCAAATCACTCTCTTTGCCGTATTTATCGCGAAGCTTCGTGCCTCCCCATAGATAGTCCTTAAATGCGGGGCTCAGTTTTTCAATTTTCATAGCTCCTCCTAAACATTCGCGTTAACCGCGCCGATTATCGCTGCCGCAGCATTTCCCGCCGTATCTATGCCGCCTTCGCCCTCCTCCACCATTATAACGAACGCGTAAGGCGTCTCGGGGTTCGCCGAGAACCCGACAAACCAGCAGGTCGGCTTCTTGCCGTCAAGCTCCGCAGTGCCGCTTTTCGCGCAGATTTGCATGCCGTCAGGGAACAGCCAGTCGCCGTAATACTCCTCCACGTTGTTGCGCAGCATAGCCTTTAGCTCCGAGGCCTCGGAGGCCGTTGTCAGGCGCTTATCGGTGGAGTCAAGCGCGCCGAATAAGTCAAGAGAATCGGTCAGCCGCGGCTCGACGTATGTTCCGCCATTGGCGATTGCCCCCATCAACGCAAGCATGTGGTATGGGTTCGCCAGCGTCGTATACTGCCCGACGCCCGCCCAGCCGAGCTGATTCGCGCCCGCCGCCGAAAGGTCGATGAAGCTCGGCTCACACTTAATATCGCCGAAGCTCAGGCTCTCACCGAAGCCCATTTCCTCAGCCTTTTTCTGAAGCCTCTCCGCGCCGATTTCATTTGCCAGCAGCGCATAATACACATTGCAGGAATTCCCAAAGGCTTGATACGCGTTTTGCGCGCCATGCGTGCCGAGGCAGGTTATCCTTGAACCGCCTATCTCAACAGAGCCCTCGCAGTTATACTCCTTGCTCTGCCAGGTATCGGGCCACAGCTCCATCGCGGCAGCCTCGGTGACTATCTTGAAAATCGAGCCCGGCACAAACCTCTGTGAAAGCACCTTATCCAGAAAAACCCCTTTATAGGCTTCGCTCGTCTGCAAGTCCTCGGGGATATTCATCGGGTCATAAGCAGGCTTGCTGACCTTGCTTATTACATCCCCATTCGTGTAATCATATACAATCACCGCGCCGTTCCTGTCACCGAGCGCATTATATGCCGCCTCGTTCACCGCCGAGCTGATTGTCAGCTTCAGATTGCCTCCCAGCGAATTCAGCACGGTGTTATTTACGCCGGTGATGAAATTATAGCCCGTGAGGTTCGCGCGCATCGTCGCCTGAACGCTCGTGCTTATCATCCCGTCTGTGTCCCCCACGGTGTGCAGCAATGAGCGCCGAACGGTTTCGTTCTCGCTGTAAACCCGCACATCGCCCTCGGTTTTAGCTAAGATATTCCCGTCTCTGTCGGTTATCTCGCCGAGGTTTGAGGTGCCGAGGTGATAATTATACGGCTGCATTGCCCATTTCCCGCCGTTCATGAGCAGGCTGATCACAAGCCAAACCGCACCCGCGATGAACAGGCAGAGCAAAATATATAAAACTATCGAGCGTTTTCCTACTGTTCTCATTATTACCTCTCGGCTCTCGCCTGACGTCTTCTCTGCTTTTGCCTCTCTCTTTCGCGTTCTCTCATCGCCGTTTCGCGCTCATATCTGAGCTTTTCCTCGTTCATGTGCGCTTTTTCCTCTTTTCTCGACATACGCTTCGCCGCGTATGTCCGCTCATCCGAGGCCTTCAGAAATGACATAATCCCCCAGCAGGCCATCACGCTTGAGCCGCCCGAGCTGATAAACGGCAGCGTCACACCCGTGAGGGGAATGATATCCGCCGAGCCGAACACATTCAGGCAGGTTTGGAATATCAACAGCCCCGCCGCCGCACAAGAGGCGATTGAATAAAACGTGGAGCGGCTTCTCGTAACGTCGGCTCGCGCGTAGAGTATAAACAACGCTATCGCGAAGAGAATCACCAAGCCCAGCAGCAAGCCGTTTTCCTCACATATCAGGCCGAAGACCAAATCGCTGTCAAACGCTGGTATCCCGACGAAGCCCGTGTTGCCCACGCCCACGCCTAAAAGCCCGCCGCTCGCCATATATGTGAGCATTCTCGTCTGCTGATAACCCGTGTCGTTGATGTCCTCCCAAATATGCCCCCAGTTGAGGAAGCGCTCCATTACATACGGGCGGAAGTAAAGAATCAACACCACCCCTGCCACGGCTGCTGCTATCACAAGCGCAATCGTCCTCACGCTGCCTGAGCGCATGAAGGCTATAATCAGAAACGCCGCGAAGAAAATCAGCGCGGTTCCGAAGTCTCTCATATAGAAGAGGAACGCGAGGCAAACGCCCGCAAAAATGAGGAACATCGTGATGTTCTTCTTCGTTTGCAGTTTATAGAGCGAGCCCGCACCGAACGCGATGAAGGCTATCTTAATCAGCTCTGACGGCTGAAAGCTTACCGGCCCGATATATATCCAGTTCTTTGCGCCCCCCATGACCGTTCCGAAAACCACATTGATTAAAAACAGCGCGATTGCCGCACCCGCGATATATATCTGATATTTCTCCACCCTGTCTATATTTGCCATAAACCATGTCAAGACGCAGAAAATCACGATGCCGATAAGCATCGCGGCAAGCTGCGTGTATACGCCGTCCATGTCATGCCCGGCAAGTGTCATCACGCCTATTCCGCTGAGCATATATGCCACGGTTTCTATCTCAAAGCTTACGCGCTTGAGAGCGAGCGTCGAATAGGCGAAGAGTGCCCAGCCCAACACGAACACAATGCCGAACGGGATAAACGCGTCAAACTTGATTTCGCCTGTGCCGATGAAAAGCTGAACCGCCAGCAGCAGAATTACCATCGTGGCTGTGAACATCAGCCTGAACGGAGACGCCGCCTTACTTGAAAAGCCTCGGAAAATCCGCTTCTTTTCCGGTGCGGAATCCGCCTTGGCGAGCATGAGCTTGGTATGCCCGAACCTCATCTCGTCGCCTATGCCTATAACCTTCTGCTCACTGATTTTCTTGCCGTTCACGAAAACCCCGCCCGCAGATTCGGTATCGCAGATTATCCAGCCCTCTTCCCTGCGCATGAGAACAGCATGGTCACGCGAGACAGTGGTGTCCGGCAAAACTATGTCACAGCTTTTGCTGCGGCCGATTGAATTCTCCCAGTGAAGCACGGCATATTTCGTCTTTGAGGCATGGTTCGCCAGCATGACGACGGGCTCTCGCCTCCTCAGGCCTTTCTTAAAAGAGGTATAGCTCCGCCACACGACATAAAGCGCCATAACTGCCACCATAAGCCGCACGACTATCAATGCAATCGGCAGCACGCCCGTTTGCATGAATTCAGTTATACTCTGTATGATACCATCCATAATTATACCTTCGGCAAAAGTTGATTTGAAACGCTTTCCACCTTGCCGTTTCTGAGATAAACCCTCGGCACGCGCTTCCCTATATCACAAATCACCTCGTAGCTTATGCTGCCCTGATGCTGCGCAATCTCCTCGGCGGTGATTTCCTCGCTGCCGTCTCTTCCGATGAGCGTCACCTCGTCACTAATTCTCACGTCTTCTATTCCGCTCACGTCGGCGACGAGCTGGTCCATGCACACACGCCCGAGAATCCTGCAGCGCTTGCCCTTAATCAGCACATCGGCGCCGCGTTCGCCGAGAATCCACGGATAGCCGTCAGCATAGCCTATCGGCACGGTGGCCGCTTTAATATCCGTCTCGGCGGCAAAGGTTCTGCCATAGCTCACGAAGCCGCCGGCCTTTATCGTTTTCACGTGCGAAACTACGGATTTCAACGCAAGTGCCGGCTTAAGCCCGATTTTATTCCTCACCTTGCCCGACGGATAAAGCCCATAGCATATGATACCCGCACGCACCATGCCCATGTGAATCAGCGGGTAGTCCAGCACCGCGCCGCTGTTCGCGCAGTGGCAGATGTCGAAGAAAATGCCCTCCATGCCGAGCGCTTCAATCAGCTCTTTGAAGCAGCCGTATTGATTCATCGTGAAGTTCAGCCCGTTCTCGCCCTCATCTGACGAAGCAAAATGCGTAAATATGCCCTCGAAAATCAGATTCGGCAGCTTGCAGACCTCCACGATTTCCTTCACGACGTCCGCTTCGCCATCTATATTTTCAAACACGAACCCAAGACGATTCATGCCTGTATCTATCTTTATATGCACCTTGATATCCACCTTGCGTTTCTTTGCCGCTCCCGATAGTCCTCTTGCGTAATCCATGGAATATATGCACTGCGTTATGTCATTCTCCGCCAGCCGCCCCACCTCTGAGGACGGAGTGTAGCCCATGATTAGAATCGGCGTTTTTATGCCGATATTCCTTATCTGCAGCGCCTCTTCAAGATTCGATACGCCGAAATAATCCGCGCCAAGGCTTTCAAACTCCTTGGCCACGCGCTCCGCGCCGTGACCGTAGGCATCCGCCTTAATCACGCAGCAAAGCTTGGCGTTTTCGTTCGTCGCCTCACGCACATGCCTGTAATTCTCATCCAGTATATCTAAGTCTATCTCCGCCCAAGTTCTTTTCAGAATATCCATATGTCTCCGTTAATTATAAGAAGTATTTCACTCCGCTTTCGAAAATCCGCTGATCCTTCTCTCCCGGAACATTCTTATACAGGTGCTTGCCAGCTCTTTCCGAATGCCCCATCTTGCCGAGGATTCTGCCGTCCGGGCTTGTTATTCCCTCCACGGCGAGAACAGAGCCGTTCGGGTTCCATTCAATCCCGCTTCGCACATCGCCCGCCAAATTGCAGTATTGCGTGGCAATCTGCCCGTTTTTGATGAGTTTTTCCATCGCACCCTCGTCCGCAACAAATCTTCCTTCGCCGTGTGAAATCGGGACAGCGTGCACATCTCCGGTATTTGCCAAGGCAAGCCACGGGGATTTAACGCTCACGACCTTTGTGTAGGCCATTTTTGATATGTGCCTACCGAGGCTGTTGAACGTCAGAGTCGGGTCCTTTTCATTTATATCCGTGATTTTACCGTGCGGCAGAAGCCCGAGCTTAATCAGCGCCTGAAAACCGTTGCATATTCCGAGCATAAGCCCGTCTCGCCGCTCAAGCAGTTCCGTAATCGCCTCGGCGATTCTCGGGTTCCTGAAGGCAGTTGCGATGAATTTGCCCGAGCCCTCCGGCTCGTCTCCGGCAGAGAAGCCGCCGGGAAGCATGACTATCTGTGCCTCGCGGATTTTCGTTTCTAGTCTGTCTATCGTATATTCTATGTCGCCTGCCGAAAGATTGCGCACGACCAAAATCTCCGCCTTCGCCCCGGCTCTTTCAAACGCGCGGGCGGAGTCTACCTCACAGTTGGTGCCCGGGAAGGCGGGTATCAGCACTCTGGGCTTCGCGGTTCTGACAGACGGCGCACCGCCGGTTCTCTGTGTGAAGAAAGGAATATCGTCCACAGGGTTTTCCGGCGCTTTTGTCGGGAAGGTTTTCTCCAGCGTGCCGCTCCACGCGGAAAGCGCGTCTTCAAGCCGAAGCACCTCTCCGCCGATTTCAATCTCCTCCTCGGCGCGCACAACGCCGACATATTTCGGCGAAAGCACGCTGTTCTCGTCTATCGCCACCTCGCTTGAAAGCTCGGCGACAATCGCGCCGCTCCTCGGTGAGAATAAATCCTCGCGCGTGAGATTATCATTAAACTTAAAGCCCAGCTTATTACCGAAGCACATCTTCGCGACAGCCGCCGCAGCTCCGCCCTCTTTGACGACGGACGCGGAAATAATCTCCTTTGCTTCAATGCGAAGCAGAATTTCTTTATAGTATTCCCTCAGCTTTTCCCAGTCCGGCATTCCGTCTTTATCAGCGGGGACAGGGAAAAGAACCACTCTTGAGCCGACCTTTTTCATCGCGGCCGAGATAACCTTCTTCGTCTTCGTCATCGTCACGGCAAAGCTCACGAGCGTCGGCGGCACATCCAAGCTCTCAAACGAGCCGGACATGCTGTCTTTCCCGCCGATTGACGGGATTTTCAAGCCAAGCTGAGCCGTCAGCGCGCCCAGAAGCGCAGCAGCTGGCTTGCCCCATCTTTTCGGCTCTTTATGCAGCCTTTCGAAATATTCCTGAAACGTCAGCCGCGCTTTCAGCGGGTTCGCGCCGACAGCCGAGAGCTTGGAGAGGCTCTCCACAACCGAATAGGCCGCTCCCATAAACGGGCTGTACTTCATGATTCCGGGAATATATCCGTAAGACATCGCCGTGGCATCGGTGGTCTCTCCCTTTTCAAGCGGGATTCTCGCCACCATCGCTTCCTCCGGCGTGAGCTGGAATTCTCCCGCATACGGCATCAAGACCGTGCCCGCGCCGATGCTGGAATCAAAGCGCTCTACAAGCCCCTTTTGTGAGCAAACCTCCAGGCGCGCCAGGTTTTTAAGGAAAGCCTGCGGCAGAGCCTCATCTTTAAGGCAGCTCGGCACGCTGTCTCTATAGCTTTCGCCAACGGGCGCGGTGATATACGCGTCTGCGTTCTGTGTCACGCCGTTTGTATCAAGGAACTCGCGGCTGAGGTCAACTATCATATCCTCGCGCCACGTCATTCTGAGCCTCGGCTTTTCCGTCACAACCGCGACCGCGCAAGCGTCCAGATTCTCTTCCATCGCCATAAGCTGGAATTTTTCCACGTCGGCCTTGTCAAGAACAACGGCCATTCTCTCCTGAGATTCCGATATGGCAAGCTCTGTGCCGTCAAGGCCCTCATATTTCTTTGGAACGGCGTTCAAGTCTATTTTCAAGCCCGCCGCAAGCTCGCCGATTGCAACACAAACTCCCCCCGCGCCGAAATCGTTACAGCGCTTTATGAGCTGCGCAGCCTCGGGGTTTCTGAAAAGCCGCTGAAGCTTTCTCTCTGTCGGCGGATTTCCCTTTTGCACCTCCGCGCCGCAATCTTCAACTGAATCCTCGGTGTGCGCCTTGCTTGAGCCCGTCGCACCGCCGATGCCGTCTCTGCCCGTCGCGCCGCCCAAAAGCACGATAACATCACCCGCCGCCGGCGCTTCACGCCTCACATTTGCCTTGGGTGAAGCCCCGACGACCGCGCCGATTTCCATTCTCTTCGCGGCATATCCCGCGTCATACAGCTCTGTGACCTGCCCCGTGGCAAGCCCGATTTGATTGCCGTAGGAGGAATATCCCGCCGCGGCGCCCGTCGTGATTTTGCGCGTCGGCAGCTTGCCCGGCAGCGTCTCTGAAAACGGGAGGTTCGGGTCACCGCTTCCTGTCACTCTCATCGCCTGATATACATATGCCCTTCCGGAAAGAGGGTCTCTAATCGCGCCGCCGAGGCACGTCGCAGCCCCGCCGAACGGCTCTATTTCCGTCGGGTGATTGTGCGTTTCATTCTTAAACTGCACGAGCCATTCCTGCGGCTCGTCGTCCACCTTGACCGTCACATTGATCGAACAGGCGTTTATCTCCTCGCTTATGTCCAAATCCGGCACATAATCGTCTTTATAAAGGCTCTTCGCGCCTATCACTGCCATATCCATCAAAGACACATCTTTGCGCTTATCCCCGTACAGCTCCGCGCGCACTTGCATATATTGCTCTAGCGCCGCTTTAACGGCCTCGGAGAGAGCGCCTTCTTCCACCTCAATTTTATTCAATTTCGTCAGGAATGTCGTGTGGCGGCAATGGTCGCTCCAGTAGGTGTCAATTACGCGCAGCTCCGTCACGGTGGGCTCGCGCTTTTCTTCGTCACGGAAATAGTCACGGCAGAAATTCAAATCCTCCTGCGTCATCGCGAAGCCCATGGAATTGTAATACTCCTCCATCTCCGCGTCTGTCCAGCCGAGGAAGCCCGCAACCCGTTTCACATCTTCGGGATAATCTATTTTCATCTCAAGGCTCTGCGGCTTTTCAAAAGACGCAACCCTCGCCTCGACGGGGTTCACCATATATGCCTTAATTTTTGCAAGCTGCTCCTCTGTGATTGTCCCCTTTAAAGCTATTGTCTTTGCCGTCTGGATTCTCGGGCGCTCCTTTTGCGTCAGAAGCTGTGCGCACTGCGCCGCGGAATCCGCTCGCTGATCAAACTGCCCGGGGAGAAATTCAATCGAAAAGCTTTTATATTCATCTGGAAGCACATAATTCTCATCATATATATAGTCAACGTTCGGCTCCGCGAATATCGTCTTTGACGCGGCGGCAAACTCCCCTTCTGTAAGGCCCTCAACGTCATAGCGGTTCAGAAGCCGCACCTCCTCTATCTCGGAGATGCCGAGGTTTTCGCGCAAATCAGCGAGAATATGCCGCGCCTCGACGTCAAAGCCTTTTTTCTTTTCAACGAAGATTCTCCTAACCATAATTCCTCCCAAAGAAATTATCTTTCAGCAAAGTCTTTTAACCAAGATAGTATACCACATCTTGTGGAAAAATGGAAATGAAAAGCTTCTTCTGCGTATCCGCATTTTTATCTTGATTTTTCAAATGAAATCAAGTAAAATAGTGAAGCGACATGCGCGCGGTTAGCTCAGCTGGCTAGAGCACCTGCTTGACGTGCAGGGGGTCAGCGGTTCAAGTCCGTTACCGCGCACCAAAAGCACAGGCATTCCTTTAGGGATGACTGTGCTTTTTATGAATTTGAATGGACTTGAACCGAAGGCGTGACGACAGCGAAGCCGTCGGCGAAGCTGGCGTTAGAAGCAAGAAATCGCAGATTTCGGCTTTTCAAGTCCGTTACAGCACACCACCAAAAAGCCCAGTATCCATGCGGATTACTGGGCTTTTGCTATGCCTTGATTATGTAAACTAATGTGGGGCAATATGGGGTTAAATTGGTTCATGCGGTCGTAAAAAAGTCGTAAAAATCCCTTTTCATTGAAAATCATTTAGATTTTGCCCTCAAAACCAAATATCTCGAAATTACACAGTAGAAAGGTCCCACTCCTCGTGAATCTTGGGGACGTCGCTGATGAGGCGCTTCGTGTAGGCCGCCTGCGGCGTGATTATCACGCTCTCTGCCGAGCCCGATTCCACGAACTTCCCGTGCTCCATGATGTATACCGTGTCTGATACATAATATGCCAGACCGATGTCATGCGTGATGAAGATAATCGTCATGTCTATCTCGTCTCTCAGCTT
>QMCD01000558.1_pt1 | contig 25748 bp, 14 predicted proteins | sample 1821841 | NCBI WGS metagenome assembly QMCD01 (sample SAMN01991225, study PRJNA193472) | Termite gut metagenome, whole genome shotgun sequencing project. | isolation source: worker | host: Macrotermes natalensis | reverse complement strand
CCCCTGTCTTCGGCCAGGCTGTGACGGCCAGGGTCGCCGAAATCACCGGCGGCAAGCTGACCATAGATTACTACCCACAAGGCGCTCAGGGCAACGATCAGGAGCTGCTCAGCTTGATGCTGGCGGGCGATATGGACTTCGTCATCTGCCAGACGGCCCAAACGGTCAACTTTGTGCCTGAAGCCGCTATCTTCGACCTGCCGATGGTCTTTGCCAAGTATGACGCCGCCGCAATCGATAAAGCCCTCAACAACAGCGCTTTCACCGAAGCCATCAACGCTGCCCACATCGCGAAAAATATTTACTGCATGCACTTCCTGCAAGGCGGTACTTTCCGCGAGACGACGTCCAACAAGCCCGTCAATGCAATTGGCGACTTCGCGGGCCTTAAAATCCGCACGATGGAAAACGCCAACCACATGGCTTTCTGGACGGCCATGGGCGCAAGCCCCACGCCGCTTGCGTGGAGCGAAGTGTATCTTTCCCTCCAACAGGGCCTGATCGAGGCGCACGAGAACGCCACCGATACCTGTGTGGGCGCGAAGATTAATGAAGTACAGGATTATCTGATCCTCACCCACCACATTCTCTATTGCAACCAGTTCCTCATCAATAACGAGAAGTACAACTCCCTCGATCCCGCCTATCAGGCAGCGCTGATGCAGGCCGTCAAGGAATGCGCCGCCGAGGTGGAGGCAGATCTGGTTACCGTCAACGCCGACAGCATCGCCGCTCTTCAGGAAGGCGGCATGGAAGTCATCGAGTTCGAGCCCTCCTTCATCGACGAGGTGCTCGCCACGGCGCAAGGCGTATACACAAGCGTCGGCGAGCAAGTGGGCGCGGATCTTGTCCAGCTGCTTCAAGACGAGCTGAACGCCGCCTAACCCGAATAAAACAAAACACTGGCATAACTAAAAGCAGAGGCGCTTGTATCGTTGCAAGCGTCTCTGTTTTTCAGACAATACGAATCTTTTTTATTTATGTTATAATCGCTTAATGTTATATAAGAAATAATAATGGATTGTTTTGCAATAAAATCAACTTCTCCGGCATTATTACTTTGAGGAGATAAAAGCTTGCTTTTGTTATATATAGCGCCCGAAGCGGGCAAAAAGCCGGACGAGTTGTACGAGTCCTGCATATTGAAAATTGCCGAAGGGGATAAAGACGCTCTTCGCACGCTGTATGAGCATACTAAAAGCGCCGTTTATGGCTTTGCGCTTTCTATCGCGCAAAACATGCAGGACGCCGAGGACATTATGCAAGACACATTTGTGAGTATCAATGTCTCGGCGCACGGTTACAAGCAAATGGGCAAGCCGCTTAACTGGATGTTGACCATAACCCGGAATCTCGCGCTTATGAAGATTCGGGCAAGGCGACGGCTTGCCGATCTTGCGGAGGACGATTGGGGCCTGTTCATCGCAGACGCCGCGTCCGTACCGAGCGAGGATAAACTCGTGCTGGCGGCGGCGCTGAACAGCGTCACGCCGGAAGAAAGCCAGATCGTGATACTGCACGCAATAACCGGCTTAAAGCACCGGGAGATAGCGGAGATTCTAAACTTGCCGCTATCGACGGTTTTGTCAAAGCATTCGAGGGCGCTCAAGAAGTTGAGATCCGTTTTGGAAAAAGGTGAGTATTATGCGCAATAGCGATATAGAAAAAAGCATAAAGGGCGCAATGGAGCGCCTTACGCCCGACGTATTCGATGGCGTTCTGGCGAAATGCGGCAACAAAAACGATAATGTGTTTTTGATACAAGCCAAAAAGCCGAAGCGGTCTGCCGTCATGCGCGCGGCTGGCGCTCTCGCGGCGGCGCTGGTAATGACGTTCGGCGGTTTGTTCGCTTACAGCCAAATCGAGGGTAATAGGGTCGATTCTTTGGTCATGCTCGACGTAAATCCGAGCCTCGAAATCCGCCTCAATAGAAATGACAGAGTAATCGACGTCGAAGCCAAGAACGAGGACGCCGTGCGTGTCATCGACAACATGGATTTGAAAAACACCCCTATTGACGTTGCGATAAACGCCTTAATCGGCTCAATGCTAAAGTTCGGCTATATCCACGAAAACGCTAATTCCATCCTGCTCTCCGTCGAGGGGGCGGATCACGAAAAAAGCGTGCTACTGCAACGAAACTTGGCGCAGTCCATCAGCCAGCAGTTAAACGTGGCAAACGGTGCGGTTATAAGCCAAGCTTTAGCCGACGACGAGACGCTGCGAGGCTTAGCGCAAGCAAATCAAATCTCTTTCGGCAAGGCGGCGCTCGTTCAAAAGATATTAGACGAGAATAGCCATTTGACGTTTGATGAGCTGGCCCAGCTCTCCGTAAACGAGCTTAACCTGCTGGTCAGCTCGAAACAAATAGAAGCTCAGGGCTTGGAGGCCCAAGGAACCGCGAGCGACGCCGAATATATCGGCTACGAAAGGGCGATTCAAGTTGCGCTTACACACGCTGACATATCGAACCAAGACATAACGCCCCAAGTCGAGATGGATTTCGACGACGGCGAGATGGTCTATGACATAGAGTTCCTTGTTGATGGCCGAGAGTACGAATACGAAATCAACGCGCGAGACGGCGTCATCATCGATTATAGCCAAGAGCGCGCGGACGACGGCTACGAGCGCCAAGAGCCTAAGTCCGCTCCCATTCCCGCCAATCCAACTAGTCCGCCCCAGACCGAAACCGGCTTTATCGGCGAAGACGCGGCGAGAGAAATCGCGGCCGCCCATATTGGCATAGCGCCGCATGCCGAAATGCAGGTCGATATGGATAAGGACGACGGCTTGTACGTCTACGAAGTCGAATTCCATCTTGACGGCATGGAATTCAGCTATGAGATCGACGCCTCTACCGGCGATATTCTATCCTGGGAGGAGGACGACTAAATCTTGTAGGGGCGCGCATTGCGCGTCCGTGAAATAGCATGGGCGCGGTTGCTGCGGACGGCCAAAGGCCGCCCCTACAGTTATTCATAAGACTTTATTACGACGCCTGTTCGAACTGGCTGTTGTAGAGCTCGGCGTAGAAGCCGTTTTTGCCCAAGAGCTCTATATGGCTTCCGCTCTCGACGATATCGCCGTCCTTCATAACGAGGATGATATCTGCATTCTTGATGGTGGAGAGCCTGTGCGCAATGACGAAGGACGTCCGTCCGCGCGTGAGCTTATCCATCGCTGCTTGCACCTGACGCTCCGTGCGCGTATCGACGGAGCTTGTCGCTTCGTCCAAGATCAAGAGCGGCGCGTTCTGAATCATGGCGCGGGCGATGGTGACGAGCTGCTTTTGCCCCGCCGATAGGCTCGCCTTGTCGTCCAGGATCGTATCGTAGCCGTCCGGCAGCGTGCGTATGAAATGGTGCAGCCCGACGGCTTTACAGGCCGCTTTTACCTCGCCGTCCGAAACGCCCGGCTTGCAGTATACGATATTTTCCTTGATCGTGCCTTCGAAGAGCCATGTGTCCTGTAATACCATACAAAACTGTTCGTGTACGCTCTCGCGTGGAACCTTATTCGTCGGCACGCCATCCAGGAGAATTTCGCCGCCGTCAAGCTCATAGAAGCGCATCAATAGATTGACCATCGTCGTCTTGCCCGCGCCGGTAGGCCCGACGATTGCGATCTTCTGTCCGGCCTTCACAGAGGCCGAGAAGTTATGGATGATCGTGTTGTCTTTCTCATAGCCAAAGCGTACGTTCCTGAACTCGACATCGCCTTTGATATCATCTAATTTTACGGCTTTAGAGCTTTCATCTTCCAACTCTTCTTCGCCGAGGAATTCGAAGACGCGCTCGCTCGCTGCGGCCGTGCGCTGCAATAGCTGCATGGATTGCGCGATTTGCTGCAGCGGCTGCGTAAAGAAGCGGATATAGATCATGAAGGCGACGACGACGCCGAAGGAGATCGTTCCGTTCATAGCAAGCGCCGCGCCAACCACGCAGACCGCTACGTAGCCGAAGTTCCCGATGAAGCCCATGAGCGGCATCATGAGCCCGGACATGAACTGGGATTTCCAGCCGCTTTCGAAGAGCCCTTCGTTTATGCCGTCAAACGTCTTCTTCGCGTTCTTGCCGCCGTTATAAGCCTTCACGACGTTATGCCCCGAATAGATTTCCTCTATATGGCCGTTGATATCGCCGAGCCCCTTTTGCTGCGCGACGAAATACTTTTGCGATTTTGCCATGATCAGCCGCATGAATACGAAGCCGATAAACGTCGTACAGACAGCGACAAGCGCTAAGATCCAGCTATTATAGAACATCATTATTAGCGAGCCGACGAACAATGTCACTGCGCGTACGAGAGTATCGAGGCTTTGGTTCATCGTATGCCCGATGGCGTCGACGTCATTGGTAACGCGGCTAATCACGTCGCCTATGCTCGTCTTATCGAAGTATTTTAGCGGCAAAGCGTTGATCTTTTTTGAGACGCCGCTGCGCATGTTTTGTGATATCCGCGTCGTCACCGTCGCCATGATGTAGTTTTCGATGAAGCTGAGAACGCCCGCTCCGGCGTAAAAGCCTACTAACAATAGCCCGATGCGCGTTACCGCGCCGAAGTCGATGCCTCCATCGGGTGCAAGCCCGGCGAGGATGACGTTCGTGAGGTTCTTGAGTTGATTGGGGCCTATGATCTGGCATACAGTCCCGATGGCAGCGATGATAAGCGCCGTGTATATGGCGGGCATATACTTCTTGCAATAGAGTATTAGCTTGCGGAACGTACCCTTGAAGTCCTTCGCTTTTTCGGTTGGCATGCCGGGCCCGTGTCCAGGGCCATGCCGGGGCCCCACGCCGCCGCTTCTTCTTTCCCTTGATTCACTCATGACGCCAACTCCTCCTCGCTCAACTGCGACATCGCGATTTCCCTGTAGACGGCGCAGCTTTGCAGCAATTCCTTGTGCGTTCCTTTGCCGGAAATTTTCCCCTCGTCCAAGACGATGATCTGATCCGCGTCCATGATCGTACCGATCCTCTGCGCGACTATTAGGCTCGTAACTCCGGCGGTCTCCTTTTTTAGAACGCTGCGCAGTAAGCGGTCGGTTTTATAGTCGAGCGCCGAAAAGCTGTCGTCGAAGATATAGATTTCCGGCTTGCGGCATACCGCGCGGGCGATGGCGAGACGCTGCTTCTGTCCGCCCGAGAGGTTCGAGCCGCTTTGGGAGATTTCGGCTTTATACTGTGACTCCATTTGCTCTACAAAGTCCGCGCCTTGAGCGATTTTTACCGCGCGCTTTACTTCTTCTTCGTCGAAGATAGCGCCGCCGTTTTCGCCGTAGGCGACGTTCGACTCCACCGTTCCTTTGAAAAGTACAGCCCTCTGGGGTACGTAGCCGATCTTATTCAACAGCGATTCCAGCTTGTAGTCCTTCACGTTTACGCCGTCCACGAGTATCGCGCCCTCAGTTGCGTCGAAGAAGCGGGGAATAAGATTGATAAGCGTAGATTTTCCACTGCCCGTCGAACCGATGAAGGCGACGGTTTCGCCCTTTTTCGCCGTGAAGCTGATATCCTCCAAAACGGCTTCCGCCGCGTCAGGATACCGGAAGCCGACGTGGCTGAATACGACCTCGCCCGTGACGCCCGGCTTGCCTGCTGTTAGAGCACCGTCTTTTATGGCGGATTCTGTGTTGAGCACTTCATTGATGCGCTTCGCGGAAACGCCGGCGCGCGGAAGCATGATAAACATCATAGTCAGCATCATAAACGACATGATTACCTGCACGGCATACTGCGAAAAGACTACCATGTTCGAAAATATGTCGAGCCTTGCTCCATTTGCGGCCGCGCCTATCAGATATGCCCCGATCCAATAGATCGAGAGCGATAAAGCGCTCATCATGATCGTCATGACCGGCTGCATTATGACCATAGCGCGGCTGGTGAAGAGCTGGGTCTTGGTCAGGTCGCCGTTGGCCGCCTCGAACTTCTCTTCTTGATAGTCCTCCGCGTTGTATGCCCGCACGACGCGAAGGCCCGTTAAGTTTTCACGCGTTACGCGCGTGATATTGTCCGTGAGCGTCTGCATTCTCCGGAATTTTGGTATCACGAATACCATCAGCAGCGAAACGGTGATTAGAATGATCAATACGCCAATACCTGTGGCCAGCGTCCACTCGAAGCCCTTGCCCGCGATTTTGGTTATCGCCCATACTGCCATGATCGGCGCTTTGACTATCAATTGCAGCGCTATCGTGATGAACATTTGAATCTGCGTAACGTCGTTGGTAGAGCGCGTGATAAGGCTCGCGGTGGAAAAGCGGTTGATCTCTTCCATAGAGAACGATTCAACTTTGCTAAATAGCATTGTGCGCAGCCGTTGCGAGAATGAAGCGGCGACGCGCGCCGCGAAGAAGCCGACGATGATCGCTGCAACAAGGCTCCCAAGCGCACAGAGCAGCATCAAACCGCCGTTGAGCCATATGGCGCTCATATCTTCGCCCGGCGATTGGACGAGCTTTGTAATAGCCTCCATATAGTCCGGCAGCAATAGATCGAGCCAGACCTGGGCGACGATGAAGATCAGGCTGAAGAACATCTGCCGCCATTCCTTTGGTTCCAGATACTTTAAGATTCTAAGCATACGGTTCCTTTCTTAATCGTCATTGCATTGCGCCAAGCTTGCCATCTTACGCGTTATGCGGACGTATTCCTTCGCGTCATCCTCGCCCAAGAGCCGGAGCATCTTCTCGACTGTCTCCGTCAGCTTACGTCGGCAAGCGTGTTCTTGCTCTCGGCCTTTCTCTGTAAGCGTGACCAATATCCGCCGCCTGTCGCTCGTATCTATCTGGCGGATGATATAGCATTTGTTCTCCAAGCTGTTCAGCGTGGCCGCGATGCGCGCGCCGCTGATGCCCATAGCTTCACTGATCTCGCTTGGAATTACCGGATTGCCGCTAGTGGCGATATGGTGCAGCACGAAAGCTTCGCCGTGCATGGATTCGTTGATGCTCTTTTGCGGCTTAAACCTGCGGAACGCGCGCATTTCCCGCAGGAAATCTTCAGCCAGCTTTGTGTAGTCCATTAAAGCGCCTTCTTTCGTTTATAGTTAACATCATTAATAGTATACTATGTTCTTAATTAACTTCAAGAACTTTAGTGTGTCAATGATGGAATCAAAATGACATATTGTGTCATTGATGTGTCGCCGTAAGTAGCATACGCGAGAGATCACACATATTATTTAATGTGGCTAGCCCCGCTTAAACATAGTCCGCGAAGCACGAATAAAGCTTTGTAACAAAGCGGCAGCCACGCCGTTTTTTATGTATTGGATAACTAATAGTTAGAACTATCATTAACTTGGAGAGAAAACATATGGCGACAATATCGGGACGACTGGTATACGACAGCAATAGAACCTTTGATGGAAACGGCGCGGGGATGGCGGGCGTCCCGATTGTTTTGCAAAGCCCCTCCGGCGGCAAAGCCGTCGCCGTCAATACCGACGGCAACGGAAACTACGCCTTCACTGACGTTCCCGACGGTAATTACCAAGTGGTTGAAAAGGCCGACCTGACCCCAAAGCCGTCGGCGACCGGCAGTGCGAGCTGGGGTTCGGCCACAACGCAGTCTACGATCACCACCGGCGGCGTAACGCCGCTTATCAACGCGGATACGAATCAGCCGAACAGGGCTGTGTGGAACTCCGGAATAAAGTCCGGCTCAAACGCCATAGACGGCGTAGGCGCGACCACCCTGAATATCTCCGTTTCCGGCGACAACGTAAGCAATCAAACGACGAACGACTCAAGGAATATCATCAGCAACGGCCCCGTCATCTATACGCCGCTTTCCATTGGCGACTCCGCGAACTATACGCAAAACTTATTAACCTCGCTCGGCGAAAACGGCAGCTTCGGCACATATCCGCAAGGCACGCCGGCTTCAAAAAACGAAAAAAGCGATCCGTTTCCGATCAACGACGAATCCAACCCGGCGGTCAGGTATACAAAATATGACAGGACTGTCGCCGAAGGCTACTATGCCGTCCAAAACGCGAGAGTCGCGGCCGCGAGCATGTGGAATATGTCGGGCCATACCACGGGCAACGAAATGGACCGCTTCGTCCTCGTGAACAACGAAAACGCGGGCCGTCCAATCCTCTCGAAAACTGTGACGGAGGGCGTAGCCCCGAACACCAGATACTTGCTCAGCGGCTGGTTCGCGAACGTTACGAAAACCCCCAGAATGTCTACGCCTCCGAAATTCAGGATGACGGCGATCAGCAATAACAATGACGGCAGTACCACGGAGTTGTTTAACAGCGACGCGCCGACGATGACCATGCGCACAGATATGCCCGAATGGAGGCAATTCGGCGACTTTATTCAAACGGGGCCCAATACGCAGTCCGTAACGATTAAGCTTGTCAGCACGAGCTCGGAGTGGTACGGAAACGATTTCACCATCGACGATATAGGGCTATGGAGCGTGCCGAACGCAAAAGCGGACGTCAGGACGGAAAAGACCTCCGATAAGGCGAATTATTCGCCGGGCGACCCTATTACCTATACGATAACCGTGATTAACGACGGCCCCTCGGCGGCAAAAGCGCCGATTGTTACAGATGCTGTCCCGGCGGGCGTAGAAAACGCGCAGTATAGCATAGACGGCGGCCCAAGCGCGCCTTGGCCCGGCAGCACGACGCTTGCCGACATCCCAAATGGGCAGCGCAAAGTCATTACCATCACAGGCAAGATTGCGGCGAACGCAACGGGGAGCCTATCCAATACGGCGACCACTCGGACGCCAACGCCCAATAAAAACGGCGGCGAGAACGTTTCTTCCGCTACTGCCGACGCCGCAATCAAGGTTTCGACGGATTTTACTATCACCAAGACCTCGAATAAGCTGGAGTACTTACGCGGCGAGGATATTACCTTCACCATAACGGCAACCAATACGGGCAAGGTGCAAGCCCAAGCCGTAAGCATTTGGGACGACATCCCATCCTACATCCTGAACCCGAAATACACCACTAATAAAGACGCGACCCAAAAAGACTGGACGGGGAGGGTAGACTTCGGCAATCTTGACCCCGGACAGAGCGTAACAGCCACGATCACGGGCAAGGTCGGCCCAACGGCTCCGGGAATACTCCGCAACAATGGCGCAGTTACCAGCTCTACGCCGAATCAGGAGGGCAAGCAAACCTATGTCGTTACGGATACCAGCAAGCAGCCCGGCGGCGACCCCAAGGTCATCGATACGGCGAACCTTGTCATAGCAAAAACGTCCAGTGCGACAACGGTGAGAAACGGCGAATCGTTTACCTATACGATAACTGTCAACAACAACGGCCCTTCGGCGGCAAAAGCGCCGGTGGTAGCAGATTCCGTCCCGCAAGCGGTTGAGAATCCCAGGTATAGCCTGGATAACGGCGTGACATGGAGCGCATGGCCGGGCAGCGTCGCTCTTCCGGATATGCCAAACGGCACTGTGGCGACCATACTGATCCGGGGGAACATCGCGGCCGGCGCGACGGGAAGCTTTAATAATACCGCAACCGTAAACAGCCCGACTTTGAACCCAAATCCGGGCACTACAACGGCCAAAACACCCGATACGGCGATACTTCCGCCGCCGCCTCCTCCAGCCGTGGCAAAGCTGACGCTCACAAAGAAAGCGGATAAAGTAACAGCTTTGCCTGGCGAGACGGTTACGTTTGTTATCAGCGCGATAAACGGCGGCCCGGCGGTAGTCAAAACACCCACTATCACCGATTCCGTACCGGCGGTGGTGGAACAAACGCAATATAGCGTTGATAACGGCGCGACATGGGCAGCGTGGCCCGGTTCTCTCGTCCTCCCCGATCTGGCGGTGAACTCGACGGCCATGATAATGATAAAGGGTCAGATACGGCCGGGCGCGACGGGCAGCATTATCAACAGCGCGGCAGTCGCCACCCCGACGCAGACTACTCCCGACAGCGTGCCTAACGGAACCGCAAAGATAGATATTATCGATACGGCGGACGTGAAGACGGAAAAGACCGCCGATAAAGCGGCCTACCTCCCAGGCGACCCGATCACCTACACGGTCACCGTCACAAACAACGGCCCCGCCGCGGCAAAGACACCGACGGTCAGCGATACACTGCCCAGCAGTGTACAGAGCGCGCAGTTCAGCGTGGACGGCGGCGCGCCCGCCCCGTGGAGCGGTAGTACGACATTGGCCAATATTCCAGCCGGAGCGAAGCGGGTCGTCACCATCAGCGGCAGAGTCAGCGCGACATCTACGGGTAACCTGAACAACACCGTTACCGTAAGGACGCAAACGCCCAACAAGACCGGGGGCGAGAATGTGACCACCGCCACCACTACGCCCAACGTCAGCGACACGGCGGACGTCAAAACGGAAAAGACCTCCGACAAGACGAGCTCCCTTCCCGGCGAGCCAATCACGTATACGATCACCATAACCAACAACGGCCCCGCCGCGGCAAAGACACCGACGGTCAGCGATACACTGCCCAGCAGTGTACAGAGCGCGCAGTTCAGCGTGGACGGCGGCGCGGCGCAGCCGTGGAGCGGCAGCACGACGCTGGCCGATATTCCAGCCGGAGCGAAGAGAGTCGTCACCATCACCGGCAAGGTCAGCGCGACATCTACGGGGAACCTGAATAACACTGTGACCGTCAGGACGCAAACGCCCAACAAGACCGGGGGAGAGAACGTTACCACCGCCACCACTACGCCCAGCGTCAGCGACACGGCGGACGTCAAAACGGAAAAGACCTCCGACAAGACGAGCTATCTCCCCGGCGAGCCAATCACATATACGATCACCATAACCAACAACGGCCCCGCGGCAGCAAAGACACCGACCGTTAGCGATACACTGCCCAGCAGTGTACAGAGCGCGCAGTTCAGCGTGGACGGCGGCGCGCCCGCCATATGGTTCGGCAGTACGACATTGCCCGACATCCCTGTCGGGCAAAAGAAGGTTATCGTCATCACCGGCAAGGTTAGCGCGAACGCGACGGGGAGCCTGACTAACACGGCGACTACAAAAACCCCGACACCCAATAAAACTGGCGGCGATAACACAACCACGGCCACCACCGCTCCGAGGGTGATCGATACGGCGGACGTCAGGATGGAAAAAACCTCCGACAAGCCCGTTGCTAAGCCGGGCGAAGTCATCACATACATTATCAATATTATTAACGCCGGGCCCGCAGCGGCAAAGACTCCCACACTAACCGACCAGATATCGGAAAAGATCGACCATCCGCAGTTCAGCACCGACGGCGGCGCGACATGGTCGCCGTGGATCGGTAGCGCGACATTGGCCGACATCCCCGCCGGACAAAAAAGTGTTATTGCCATAACCGGTAGGGTGAACGCGAACGCGACGGGCAGCCTCCTAAACACGGCGACCACGAGGACGCCTACGCCCAACAAGACCGGCGGCGAGAATATTACCACCGCCACCACCGACCCGAGTGTGATCGACATGGCGGACGTCAGGACGGAAAAGACCTCCGACAAAACGAGCTATCTGCCCGGCGATCCTATTACCTATACCATTACCGTGACCAACAACGGCCCTGCGTCGGCAAAAGCCCCGACGGTTAGCGATACGCTGCCCTCCAACGTTCAAGGCGCACAGTTCAGCGTTGACGGCGGAGCGCCCGCTCCGTGGCCCGGCAATACGACATTGGCGGATATTCCCGCCGGACATGGAAAGGTTATCACCATCACAGGTAGGGTAAACGCGGACGCGTCGGGCAGCCTACGCAATACCGCGACCACGCGGACGGCGACGCCGAATAGAACTGGCGGCGAAAACGTGACCACCGCCACCACCGATCCGAGGGTAATCGACACAGCGGAAGTGAAGATAGAGAAAACCTCCGATAAATCCATTGTCAAGCCGGGCGAGCAGCTCACCTACATCATCAATGTCATTAACGGCGGGCGCCCCACGGCAAGGACGCCCACCGTAACCGATCAGATACCGGCTTTGATCGAAAGCCCGCAATTTAGCGTAAACAGAGGCGCGACATGGATGCCCTGGACCGGAAGCGTCGCGATGCCCGACCTCGCTGCCCAAAGCTCGACCTTCTTGATAATCAAAGGCGCTCTCAGCAAAACCGCGACGGGCAGCATCACCAACACGGCTGCCGTAACCACCCTAACGGTGGGCAAGAACGGCCTCGACACGCCTAAAACCTCAACGCCCGTCATCACCGATATTACGCCGACCTCGGATCTTTCGACGGCTGTAACGCCGAGTAATCCTAACCCCAAGCCGGGCGATACCCTAATCTATACGGTGACGGTGAGGAACAACGGCCCGTCCGCATCCCCGCCGCCGACGATTAGCTACACACCTTCGTCACAGTTAACCAAGGTAGAGGCGTCAAAGGACGGCGGCGAAACGTGGACGCCGTGGACTGGTACGGCTACGCTAAGCGATATGCCCGGCGGCGGTTCTGTCACGGCTCTGATCCGGGGCGTAATCGCCCCGGATATTACCGGCAGCATTACGGCCACGATGACCGTAACAGGTACAAATGATGATCCCGTCCCGGCAAATAACCAAGCCACCGCCGTCACGCCTATTATGGATGTGGCGCTCGTGAGCTCCACCAAGGCCGCCGACAAGCTCGACGCCAAGCCGGGCGAGCCGCTCGCCTATACTATCACCGTTATAAACGCAGGCCCCGCGACTGCAAAAACGCCCACCGTCAAAGACTCTCTGCACAACGCCATTGAAAACCCTGAGTTTAGCTTAAACGGCGGCGCGACATGGCAACCCTGGACAGGAAGCGCGTCGCTGCCCGATCTCGCGGCTCATAGCAAGGCGGTTTTGATGGTGAGAGGCGTCATCAGCGCGAGCACGCCGCCGGGAGCGCTTAACAACACGGCCACCATTACTACCCCGACGCCGGGTATAGACGGCAAAAACACGCCGGTTATCTCCACGCCCGCCGTCACCAACATCATCCCGCTCGCCAATCTCGTCACAACAATGACGCCGGACAGGGACAGGCCAAAGCCGGGCGACGAACTCATCTATACGATTACAGTCAAAAACAACGGGCCCGCAACGGCGCAAACGCCCAACATTGCCCTACCGCCGCCGCGCGGGCTAACCGATTTGCAGGTTTCGAAGGACGGCGGCAAAACCTGGACGCCGTGGACGGGAAACACCACCATCCCCGATCTCCCTATCAACGAAACGATAGGGCTTTTGATCAAGGGCAAGGTGACCGGCGAAACGGCGCTCATTAGCGGCAACGTGACCACCACCAGCGTGACCGATCCCAACACCGGTAGGGTTGGAAGGGATACGGCCGTCGCGGACACGGCGGATATCACTGTCGCCAAGACGCCCGATAAGGCCTCGGCAAGGCCGGGCGAAACCGTAACCTACACCCTCATCGTGACCAACAACGGCCCGGCGACGGCCATAACCCCAACAGTGACAGACGCCATACCGGCGGCCCTTACAAGCGTGCAGTTCAGCGGCGACAATGGTGCGACCTGGCAGGCGTGGGCCGGAAGCCAGTCTCTGCCCGATATCCCAGCGCGCTCAAATGTAAGGCTGTTAATTAGAGGAACCTTGATCCCAAGCGCCGCGGGCAGCGTAGTTAACACGGCCGTCGTCAGAACCACGACGCCGTGGCTCGACGGTACCAACCCGCCTTTTTCCGCGACGTCCACACCTACCAACGTCATTCCCGTCGCCGATCTGGCGATTAGCGCGACCGTGAACAACGGCAATCCCAGGCCGGGCGAAACCGTGACGTATACGGTTATCGTCAAAAACAACGGGCCTTCAACTTCGGCTGCCCCGATAGTTAGCTACGCCCCGCCGCCGCAGCTTACAAGCGCGGAGGTTTCCAAAGATGGAGGTGGGACGTGGGCGCCCTGGACGGGCGCGTCGGCGCTGAACGATATCCCCGATAGCGGAACGGGGCAAATGCTCATAAGAGGCAGGATCGACCCGCGTACTACGGGCGGCGTCTCCTCCTCGTTCACCGTGAGCAGCCGAACCGAGGATCCGCTCCAAACCAACAACGCCGTCTCAATCGTTACGCCGGTGATGGACGTCGCGAACCTCAGCCCGGTAAAGGCCGTCGATAAAGCCGACGCGCTGCCGGGCGAAGCGCTTATCTATACGATCACCGTTACCAATAGCGGCCCCGCGGCGGCAAAAGCGCCCACCATAACCGATCAGATGCCGGCCATGCTCGAAAGCCCAGAGGTCAGCGGCGATAACGGCGCGACCTGGCAAGCCTGGACCGGTAGCCGCGCGCTTTCTGATATCCCGTCCGGCTCAAGCGCAAAGCTTTTGATCAGGGGAACCCTATCCAAAAGCGCGGCGGGCAGCGTGGTAAACACGGCCTCGGCCGCCACAACGACGCCGAGGCCCGACGGAACGAATACCCCCGTAACAACGCCGCCGGTTATTACCAGCATTACGCCGACGGCCGACCTTATGACGGCGATAACGGTAGATAATCAAGCGCCAAGGCATGGGGACATGGTTACCTATACCGTAACGGTAACAAACAACGGCCCTTCTACGGCAGCCACTCCCACGGTTAGCTATCGGCCTGAGCGCGGCCTTTCCGACGTGCTGTATTCGATAGACGGCGGCAAGACGTGGAAAATCTGGACGGGGATCGCCGCAATCCCCGATATTCTCAACGGCGGCTTTCAGCAAATCCATATTAGAGGCAAAATCGACGGCGCGGCGACAGGGAGCATCTTCGCCTTCGCGTCAGCCGCCAGCCGTACCAACGATCCAAACCCCGCGAACAATACCGCGGCAGTACAAATCAGCGCTTCTCCGAGGCCAATTTGTACCGTGCGGTTCTGTATCGATAACTGTATGGTGGAGCGCAAAAGCGTGCCGTGCGACACGCCGGTTCAGGCTCCCGCGCCGCCTTGCCGCCCCGGCTGTACCTTTGGAGGCTGGTACACCGATCTATACTACTCGTGTATGTGGCGTTTCAATGAGCCTGTCGCCGGCGATATGGCGTTGCACGCAAAATTTATCCCGGATTAATCGTTGCGTCGGCGTCCATACACGGATCCTTGGAGTTTCATATGCTTGACAAAGCGGAGCGATATATGATCTAATAATTAATAAAATGAATTAATGCATTTCGGGAGTTACGGCGAATCCTCTATCATCTACTATTATGTAAATAAGCAGCGAGTGATTAACTAGTTGTACAAGGAGGAACAGAAGATGGAAAATATGACGTTCGAATGTTCAAAATACTTGTCCGAGGATTTCGTATTGCCCCCAAGGATAAAACGGATGCGCGAACAGTTTTTCGCTACAGATCTGTCGATTTGTTCGGACAGGGCGGTTTTGTGGACGCAATCACATAAAGCGACGGAAGGTCAGCCGATTATCGCACGGCGGGCGAAAGCTCTCGATCATGTTTTGTCAAATATGAAACTGTTTATTAAAGATGGCGATCTTTTAGCGGGCAACCTTGCGTCAGTGCCCCGGGCGGCCCCGATTTTTCCCGAGTTTTCTGTGAATTGGATCGAGAACGAGCTCAATGGCGATCCATACGCGTTTTCTGAGCGTCCGGGCGACGCCTACAAAATTTCGGACGAAGTCAAAAATACGCTGCTCTTAGATGTAATTCCATACTGGAAGAATAAAACGCACGAGGATATGGTGCTTTCTCTCCTTCCCAAAGAAACCTTCGCGGCGGTAAAGGAGGTGCGCGGCAACGATGAAGACTGGCCGATGATGGGCGGCGACGGACACACGATACCGGATTATATAAAAGTCCTTCGCATAGGGCTCAACGGGATTATTCAGGAGATTGAAGAGAAAATTTCATCGCTCGACCTTATGGATCCGAATCAATTGGAGCAGCTGCCTTTTCTTGAATCGGCGCTCATTACGCAAAAAGCTGTCATCAAATACGCCAATCGCTATGCAGATTTATTGATGCGTATGGCCCACGACGAAAAAAGCGGCGCGCGCAGAAAGGAATTGGCGGCGCTTGCCGGGATATGCCGCCGCGTTCCCGCGGAACCGGCTCAAACGTTTTATGAAGCGATTCAATCCATGCTGTTCATAAACATCCCGATCCAGCTTGAAAGCAACGGTCATTCCATTTCATTCGGGCGCGTCGACCAGTTTTTGTATCCGTATTTTAAGCAAGATATAAGCGATGGCCGCTTGGATATCAAAACGGCGTTTGAAATCATGAGCTGCCTCTGGATCAAAATAACGGAATTCTCCAAGCTGCGCGATTGGGCGGGAACCATGGTTTCTGTCGGCAATCCGTTATTCCAAAATCTCACGATCGGCGGTCAGGACGCCTTTGGTCAGGACGCCGTAAACGAACTTTCCTATCTTTCGTTGGCTTGTACGAAGAATTTGCAGATGATACAGCCGTCCTTGACCGTACGCTGGTTTAAAGGCACCTCCGATGCGTTCATGAAAGAGGCCGTCAAGGTCGTTCGCAAGGTAGGCAGCATACCCGCGTTTTTCAATGATGAAGTCATAATTCCCGCCATGCTCAATATCGGCATCACCTACGAAGATGCATGCTACTACGGAATAGTCGGCTGCGTAGAGCCCGCTCCTCACGGAACGATCGGGGGGCGGTACGGCGCCGGACAGCCTAATTTCGCGAAATGGGCGGAGCTCGCGATGCACGGCGGAAAGGATCCGCGCTCAGGACTCACGCTCTCGCCCCAGGAAAAGGATCTTACGACGTTCGAATCGTTCGATGAGGTTATGGACGCGTTTTACCAGCAAATGGATTTATTTCTAAAGCACCATATCATCACCGGCAACTGCGTGGATAGATCCTGGGAAGCGCTTACGCCGAACGCGTTCCTTAGCTCTTTGATTTCGGATTGTATACAAAGAGGGCGCGAAATTAAAAAAGGCGGCGCAAAATACGACTATACCGGCGGGGAGTCCGTTGGCGTTATCGCGGCGGCCAATTCTCTCGCTACAGTAAAAAAGGTGGTCTTTGACGATAAGCTGCTGACCGCCGCGCAAGTTAAACACGCGCTCGAAACGAATTATGAGGATATGACCAGCGACCCGACCGGCGAAGAAATCCGCCTAATCCTCCTAAACGCCAATAGTAAATTCGGCAACGATAACGACGAACCGGACAGAATCGCCGCCGAGATCATGCGGGAATTCTCGATTAAGGAATTCAAATGCAAGAACACGCGCTATGGAAAAGGGCCGATCGGAGGGTTTTCGATTCCCTCCACGGCGACGACTTCCGCGCATGTCGCGTTGGGACAAGTGGTCGGCGCTACTCCGGACGGCCGAAAAGCCGGTACGCCCACGACTGAGGGCAGTTCAGCATTCCGCGGTACCGAGAAAAAAGGGCCGACAGCCCTGTTGAATTCGTATGCCAAGCTGCCAAACGTTTTGATGCCCGGAGGACAGCTGTTTAATTTAAAAATCACGCCGACCGCCGTGGCTACGGAGCAAGGCGTCGATAATTGGGTGTCGTTGATCAAAGCGGCTTTTGAAAAGAAAGCGATGGAGCTGCAGTTCAATATCGTGTCCGCCCAAACTCTATTGGACGCAAAGGAGAACCCGAAGGATTACGCGGATCTGATCGTGCGCGTAGCGGGCTACAGCGGGTATTTCGTGGATTTGCGCCCGGAAGTGCAGGACGATATTATCTCAAGAACGGAACACGCGCTATAATAACACGAAAAGGAAGCGGGCGCATATGGAGGCCAGCGGCGCAACGCATGGCATGATATTTGATATTCAGCGTTTCTGTACGCACGACGGCCCGGGGATCAGAACCGTCGTTTTTCTGAAGGGCTGCGGTATGCGCTGCCAATGGTGCTGCAATCCGGAATCCCAAACGCAAGCAGTAAGCATATTCTTTCAGGAGGATATATGCATCGGCTGCAAACGGTGCGTAAAAGCTTGCAGGCAAAATATCGCCGTGGGGAAACAGGGCGTCGACGAGGCCTGCTGCTTGTGCGGCGGCTGCGTACGGGCTTGCCCCTCTCAGGCGTTGACGGCAAAGGGCGAGCTAATAAGCGTAGATGAGGTTCTAAAAGAAGTCTCGCGGGATGAGGCGTTCTATTCCGCTTCCGGCGGAGGCGTAACGATCTCGGGCGGCGAGCCGCTCGACCAGCCCGAGTTTGTGCGCGCGCTTATCGGCGCGTTTAAGGCGCGAGGCTATCATGTCGCCTTGGAAACGACAGGAAGCGCTCCTTGGGAGAATGCGAAAGATATCTTTGAGCGGGCGGATTTGCTGCTATATGACGTAAAGCATATGGATTCGGGATTACACCGGCAATACACGGGTATTCCAAACGAACAGATTCTGGAGAATTTGCAGCGCTGCGCCGAGCGAGGCTTGCCGGTTACGTTACGCCTCCCGCTGATCAAGGGCGTGAATACTTCGGAGGAAAATATCACGCGGCTGGCAGATATGGCGGTGCGATTGAATATTTCGCAAATCAATTTGCTCCCATACCATACATACGCGGACATCAAGTACAAAAAGCTTCGCCGCGGCTTTTCGTTTTCCGGATGCGCTCCGGAGCGTGCAGAACTCGAAGAAATCCAAAAACTTTTTGAGCTCAGAGGGCTGAGCGTATCAATCGGAGGGTAAATGTGCAAGGAAACAATCTAACCTCCATTCAGGAGATGAATCGTTCCTTGGTGCTGCGGCTGCTGAAAAAAAACGCCGTAAGCACGCGCGTAGGTATCGCGAAGCAAACGGGGCTGCAGCAAGCCACTATTACCAATATAATCAACGACTTTATGAACTGGGGCATAGTAAAAGAAACCGGGGCGATGGAAAGCGAACGCGGGCGCCGCTCTATAGGCATCGCATTAAATCACGACGACTACTACGTTTTAGGGCTGCGCCTTACGCGAAGATACTTCTTTATTGGGATATTCAACTTAACGGGGAAAGCCATCGAAGTAAAAAAGGTGCTGTTCGACTCCTCCGACGGGCCGCGTTCCGTAATCCGCAGGATTAAAAAAGCCTCCGCGGAGATGATGGCGCGCCATAATGACAAGAGAATACTTACCGCGGGCATGGCGCTTCCCGGGCCCTATTATCCCGAAAGCGGCGCGCTGAGCGCAATAACCGATTTTCCCGGCTGGGAAAATGTCTCTATCAAACGCGAGCTGTGCGAATTCTTTGATATTCCGCTCATCATCGATCACGATGCGAATGCCGGCGCTCTCGCGGAGTGGTGGCTCGCACCGAATTCGATTAGCCGCGGCACGATGGTCTATATCGCGGCAGGCCAAGGCGTTGGCGCGGGTATCATACACGACGGCAAGGTGTTTAGAGGCGCGCTTGGAACCGCCGGCGAAATCGGACATATGACTGTGGATATTAGCGGCCCAAAATGCGTATGCGGCAATCGGGGCTGCTTGACGAACTATGCGTCGTCAACGGCGCTGATCAATGAAATTTACGCCATCAACAGCCAAAACCGCGACGCGGCGCGCGGCGAAAAGCTTACAATCGAGCAAGCGGCGATGCTGATAGAGCAACAAGATCCTTGCGCCTGCAAGGCGCTCCAAAGAATTGTTGCATACCTCTGCGCTGGTATCAATACCTGCATATGCTCATATGCGCCGGATGAAATCATCATTGGCGACGAGCTTAGCATAATAGGCCCGCCATTGGCCGCAGAGATCGTGAAGGCGCTCGATTCCAGCAGTACCCGCAGCTTATCCGAGCATGTCACAATCAAGCTTTCTTCCTTTGACAGCGACCCGGCGTTTATCGGAGCGGCAGCGCTCGCCATCGATTACGCCTTAGAGCATACGCGAATCTTTGCCGATACACGGCTAGCGAGGGGATAATCCATATGGAATATTTGCTTGGAATCGATATCGGAACCTCCAGCGCCAAGGCGACGATATTTTCGTCAGACGGCAAGGCGCTTTCCACGGCGGGCTGTGGATATAACTTCGATGTGCCGCAAATTGGCTTTGCCGAACAGGATCCTGACGTTTGGTGGCGCGCGACGGTGGATTCCATCTCAAAAGCTCTTCACGAAGCTTGCGTCAAACCGGAGGAAATACGGGGCATTGGATTATCCGGGCAGATGCACGGCATGGTGGCGCTCGATAAGAATATGCGCCCCGTACGCAAGGCGATTTTGCACTGCGACGTGCGGTCGAAAAAACAGGCGGAAGAGATTCGGGAAATCTTCGGGCCGAGATTCTTTGATATAACGTGCAATCCGGTATTTCCGGGCTTTCAGCTGCTCTCGCTGCTATGGATGCGCGAAAACGAGCCGTATCTTTTTGAAGCGGCGGAAACGGTCGTCTGCCCAAAGGATTATGTCCGTTACCGGCTCACGGGCAACATTGCCGCAGAAGCGACGGATGCGTCCGGCACGCTCGCGTACGACATGAAACGGCAGGCGTGGTCAGATGAAATCTTGGAGCGTTTAGGAGTCGATAAAGGGCTCTTGCCCGACCCCAACCACCTCCCGTATGAAATCGCGGGGACTCTCAGCGCTCTTGCCGCGGCGGATACCGGTCTTGCGGCTGGGACTCCCGTGGTTTACGGCGGCGGAGATCAATCGATGCAATCGCTTGGGAACGGCGTCTGCCATAAGGGGATTATGACCGCGACGATCGGTACGAGCGGCCAGGTATTATGCATTGAGGACAATCTTGCCTATAACCCAAAAATGAATACACATACCATGCGGCACGTCGAACGCGATTCGTGGTTTGCTATGGGCGCGGTTCTAAGCGCCGGCTTGGCGCTTAACTGGTTTCGCCGGACTTTGGCGCCCGAGGCAAGCTACGAAGAGCTCGGCCAAGAAGCGCAGCTCGTTACGCCCTGCTGCGAAGGGCTGGCGTTCTTCCCATGTATGATGGGCGAAAGGACGCCGTATATGGACGCGGCTACGCGAGGGATGTTTTTCGGCCTGACCTTCAAGCATACCCGCGGCCATATTGTGCGCTCCATTATGGAAGGCGTTACTTTTGCGATGCTGGAATGTATAAATCTTCTCGGAGAGCTTTGCGATGGCTCAAAGAAGATCATCTGCGCGGGCGGCGGGGCGAGAAGCGCGCTTTGGCTGCAAATCCAGGCGGATATCTACGGCAGAGAGGTATACGTTTCAAATACGCCCGAGCAGGCCTGCGCCGGAGCGGCGATTGCGGCGGGCGTAGGATGCGGGCTATACGGCAATCTCAGGCAAGGCTGTGAAGCGCTCGTAAGCATTCGGGAAAAGCCCGTGGAGCCTATTCCCGAAAACACAAAGCGCTATCGGGACTTTTATAAAGAAGTCTACGGGCGGCTTTATGACCAAACCCACACGCTATTCCCGGCTTTATCCCATTATTAACAACTCGGGATGATTTTTCACATAGTATACTATCATATGCGTAATGATCATATGAACGTCTTCGATCTGTTCATAGCTTTTCAGCGGTACAATAAAATTCACATCGGCAAGCGTCTTCAGCTTCCCTCCGTCAAAGCCCGTTAGCGCCGCTATGGAAGCCTTTTGCGTCTTGGCATATTCGCACGCGCGAATCAAATTTGGCGAATTCCCGCTGGCGCTGATGGCCACCAGCACATCGCCCTCCCGCATCAGGTTTTTCAGCTGTTGGCTGAAAATTTGAGAAAAGTCAAAGTCATTGCCCAGCGCCGTTAGCTTTTCTACATTGTCGCTCAAGGAAATCATGCGAAAGCGGCGGTGATCGCCGGCAACGGCATTTTTCCCAAAGTCGCATACGAAGTGGTTTGCTGTAGCGGCGCTGCCGCCGTTCCCCATAACAAAAATCTGGCGGTCATCCATATAGGCGCTTCGCAGCATCTCGACAAACGCCCGGAAGTTATCGGATGTAATGCTGTCCATAGCGTCGCAGATAGTATTTTTATATTCATGTAGATAGTCGTTCAAAGCGCAAGCTCCTTTCGTTTCATATTCTCCTAATCGATGGGTTCCGGCTGGACTTCGGAAAAAAAAGGCGAAAACGGGTCGGACGACAGCATTTTAAAGTAGCCCCACTTCGGTATCCGGTTTGCTTCGCGAATAGCCTTTTGCAGCTTTTCGCGCGTCATATCTCGAAACGTGCGCGGCGATACGCCAAACTCGCGCTGAAACGTCCTCTCAAAATGCTCATAGTTGTTATAGCCCGCCATTTCACTGATCTTGTATACCGGCAGATCAAAATTCGCCAGGTACGAGATCGAATACCGCATACGCACGTTTCTCAGATAGTCGCGGAAAGTACAACCCACATTCTCACGAAAGTACGCGCTGAAGTAGTTGGGAGACATGTTCGCCTTCGCAGCGATTTCCTGCAATGATATGGGCCGCCCGTAGTTTTTTTGGATATAGGCGAGGCTTTCCCTAATGATGTTCACGTGACTGCCGAGATTCGACTCGCCGGCCTCCTGCGACTGCGCCTTGGACGCGAGCCGCTCCAAGCTTATAACGATCTTCTCTACTAGCAGCTTCATCACATGTTCGCGAAAGAGACTGTCTCCAATAAATTCTTCATACAATTGTTCGAAGTCCCTGGCGATGCTCTGGTATTCCCGCTCGTTCAGAAGCACCTGCCGCTGCCGGATATTACCAAGCACTTCCTGAAAGATGGCAGGCTCGATAAACGTCTCGGAAAACTTTACGCTATAGAGCTGGGGCAAGTCGCTTTCGTCTACCAGCACCTCATGAAAGTCCGTCGGCAGCTGCAAAAACAGCGAACCTCGCCGAAATGGGACGACTTGGTTGTTGAATTTATGCACGCCGCCGCCGGCTATCACCAATTCGAGCTCGCAGAACTCATGCCAGTGCATATAAACCGACGCGTCCAATGTCTTTCGCTCAATATCGATCACTCGCAGCTTGTCCAAGTATTCGCTGAACATAACCTGATAAGGCTGGCGGTAATCATTCTTTCGCGCTCCGTTTTTCGGCATAATCCCGTCCTCTTCGTACAGCTCTGTCCGCGCTTAGTGAATATCGGCGTCCATGGGCCCTGCAAGCCGCTTTTCAAAAAACAGGCGGCCCGGCATGGTGGGCATGTAGCTCGACGCGATCCACCTGGTAGGACCGTGGCGCAGCGTTACCCATAGCGATACGCCCTGTAGGGAAGCCCCGCGGTCAAATACTCCGTCGCATCCTCCGATTATATAGTCGCTTTTCAAAAACAGGCCGGGTCCGATAGTATTGGCGCGGCAAGGCACAGCGGTAAAGTTGCTCTTAAAGCTATATATCGCGTTTTGCTCCACAGTCAGCGGATGCAGCTGCGCCCCTATGCGGTGGGTCGCCTTGCTCCAAGCCTCGTCAGTCTCGTAGTCCGCGCCAAAATGCGGCTCCCAAAAAGCGATATGGAACGCCCTCCCGATGCCGAATACCGTTATCAGCTTGGCGCCCTTTGCTTTCAGCGCAGCGATTTTTTCTTCGTATTGCGGCAGATTTTCCTTTGTGGCAAAATTACGCTGCGCCGCGGGTACGGTATGGCTGCCCAGTGGCTCGTAAAAAAGCTCCAGCATGGCGTCCTCAAAGCTGCCGGGTTCGCCGCGGGGCAAGGTGTTGCCCGAAGCGTCGCTCCATTCGTCCATATTGAAGCAGTGTATGTGGTCGCAGTCCACACGCCATTCATTCAAAAAGTAAACGGCCCATTCATAGATCCCCGTGGGGCCCACCGGCAGTATAACGGCGAGCTCCTGCCCTTTGCTCCGGGCAATGGCGATTTGCAAAGCTATCTCATGCCCCATCATCATATTAAAATGTGGCAAGCTTTCACACAGTACCGGCGCGAATCCGTCGTGCCAGAAAGGCTGCCGCTCGAATATCTCCTCGGGAGCATGGCCGCAGCAGCTTTGGATTTTTTCAAGATCCCAGCCCTTTGGATAAAAATTCTCCAAAAGCGAGCCTTGAATAGTAGCAAGCATATCCATGATAAACTCCATTCCATATTTATAGCCGACGGGAGCCGGCTTAATGGGTTAGTCTCCAAATACCAGCCGTTCCACCGCAATAGCCACGCCGTCGTCGTCGTTGCTGGCGGTAATGGCGTCCGCGCGGGCTTTTACAGCGGCGCAGGCATTGTCAACAGCCACACAAAATCCGGCCTTTTCAAACATGGGCAAGTCGTTCTCGCTATCGCCAAACGCGATTACATCTTCAGCGCGAAGGTTCAGCTTCTCTAAAACGTATACAAGGCCAACGCCTTTATCCGCTCCAAACGGCATTATTTCGAGGGAATGCCCGTATGAAGCCGCCAGAGAAAGGCCAGGTATATCGTCTACCGCCCGGCGCGCCCGCTCTATTACGGCGGCGCTGGGCGAAATCGCAAAGAATTTTTCCGCCGCCAGCTGCCCTGTTTGTAAATTTTCGCAAAGCTGCGCATCGATCTTTAGAGCTTCCAGCGTCATCGCCAGATCGTCGGGCGCTAAAGAGCACCGTTCGAGCATAGGGCGGTTTTGCGAAGAAGTATACAGCCATTCGCCCTGGTATATCTGAAAAAACAGCTCGCTTTCCAGCGAAAAGCGCTTCGCCGCTTCGGCGGCGCCGGCCTTCGGGATGCAAAGCTTATAAAGCGGGCGGCGCATTTCGTTGTCATACGCCTGAACGCCTGTAAGCACTACCATGTAGCGGCCCGCAAGCGCTCCTGCGGCGCTGTAGCGCACCTCGCGCACCGAACGCCCGGTACAGACGATGATTTCGATCCCAAGCCGCTTTGCCCGCTTAAAAACCTCCGCCGTGTTTAAAGAAATGGAACAATCGCTGCGCAATACAGTCATATCCAGGTCGATCGCGATAGCTTTGAACATAACCGTCCTTCGATATAATTATTGTTGCAAGCAAAAGGTTTATGGCCCTTTGCTTGCAACCTTCAGATCTGCCTAATTCTCTTTGTGTCGCTTACGCGTATTGGTCGATGTTCTCCGGGCTGATAAGCACGCTGTCGATATTGATGCTCTGCGCTTCTTCGCCCCTTAGAAGCTTCGCGATGATTTCCAGCGCTTCCACGGCGTAGCCTACGGTATCCTGCTGCACCGTGACAACCATCGAGCCGTTCTTTACGGCATCGATGCCAGCGTCAGTGCCGTCGATTGAGAAGATCTTGACTTGATCCTGCAAACCGGCCATCTGGATGGCTTCGAATGCGCCCAGCCCCATATCGTCGCAGGAGGCCATGATGACGTCCAGATCCGGATGGGATACGAGCCAGTTCTGAGTAACGGTCATGCCCTTATCCTTGGACCATTCGCAGTCTTCGACGGCCACGACTTCACAGCTCGCAACCTGGCCCAGGTATTCTTCGAACGCTTTCATGCGCTCGTCGGCGTGGAAGTTGCCAAAGGGCCCGCGCAAAACGGCGACCTTCGCGCCTTCGATGAATCCGTTGTCGATAGCGTATTTCACAGCCGCCTCGCCCTGTTGGTAGGGATCGGCGTCCACGAACCAGCTTGCGCCGTTATCTTCGATATGGCCGGTGGTAACGCAGACAAATACGCCGGCGTCAAGGGCGGCTTTAACGACCGCTACCGGAGCTTCGGCGTCTATCTGCTGGAAGATGATAGCGTCAAAGCCGTTGGCTACGCACGTCTCTATCAGGTTGTTGTGCTTGGTGGCGTCCATTTCGCCGTCAAAGTATTCGATGGTGAATTGATCGGCATAGTTGCCTGCAACCGCCTCGACCTCTTCCATAACGGACAGGCAGAACGTATCGGAGTAGCCCTTGCAAATGAACGCGACCTTCTTGACGCCGCCTGCATCCTGTGCCGGGGCAGCTGGAGCCGCG
>QMCD01000556.1_pt1 | contig 25776 bp, 19 predicted proteins | sample 1821841 | NCBI WGS metagenome assembly QMCD01 (sample SAMN01991225, study PRJNA193472) | Termite gut metagenome, whole genome shotgun sequencing project. | isolation source: worker | host: Macrotermes natalensis | reverse complement strand
TGGCCGAGGGATTCCTTGACCGAGGCGGCGGTGGCGTAGCCTTCGGCGATGACGATGGCCGGGGCTTTGCGGAGAGCGTCCATACCGCCGACCGGGTTGAAGCAGCCTTCCCGGCGGCTGTCCTTGGCGAAGCGCTTCACGCCGTCGGGCTGGACGTATTGCATGGAGCGCACCTTGCCCTGGGCGTTGTAAGTGGGGACGTAGGCAATTCATTCAATGTGATCGCATTCATCCGGAAAAACCAAAATCTCCCAGTTTTATATTGACAAAAATATTTTCCGAATTTATACCACGTCATTAATACGGTAAAAGTTGAAGCCTCATGATGCTAATGACGGGAAAATCATGGCTAAAAAAATACACTTCAGCAATAATGGGCGGCCAGCATCCAGAACGTTCCTGAATCCCATGCTGTTGATCGGTTTGGCTGCTATGGCTCTGGTGACCATCATTTGGTTGCTCGCCGACACCCTTGCTCCCGCTCAAAAGAGCATTCTCCCAGCGGATCTCATGGAGTTCATGCAGGCCACAGGCTCCTACAATGACCCAAAGCCGCCGCCCTCAAAACAGCCACAAGCAACTGATGAGTGGAGAATTACGCCCATTTCCCATGCCACCAGCATGACCAGCATGGATGCAATCCTCCCGCAAAAGAATGTCGCAAATTTTTCTCCACCCCCTTTAGATGGACATGGTTCGGGACGGGAAGGATTGCAGCTTCCACAGGCAAAGCGAGATTTGCTCGCGGCGCGTCCCTCTGCCGCTCTTTCTCAAAAGGGCCGGCCGACAGAAAACCCAAGGCGGGCAACTATTCCCCCCGTCAAGGATTATGGTTCTGTATCCAAAACCGCGTCTGAAGAGAAAAGCGATCTTAACCTATTCGCCGGCGATTTTGCCGCCGCCAATCTACAGCCACCTCATATTGCTTTGGTGATTGCGAGAGCAGGAATTGACACTCAACCCGCCATATCCACTGTCGCCAACGAACCGGAAGACCGCAATCGTCATAGGCGGAATATACAATCGATCCGCCCAAAACGCAGCACGGAGGGGGCTTTTGCATCCGAGACCGCTTTAGCCAATGCTTCCGGTGTTCCCGAACCCACTCTCGACGATCTTTTCACCCTCAAACTTCATGGAGAATACGGTACCAGTAAGGCAAATCTTGAAGGCGGCGGTTCCTTCCAAGATCGCTTTCTTGTCCTCGGCGGGAAGAAGCGTTTCGATTTTGCGGGAATGGATCAAGTGGATCTGAAAGTTGATGGAGTCATTACCACGGGGGGTCACTGGAATACTTCGACCGTAGATCAGAAGCTCTCTGGCATCGCCCTGAACATTGGCCCAGAGATTAAATTTCCCGAATTGCCAGTGAAGCTTGATCTCAATGTCGGTGCCGCGTGGTTGAAGCGCGAAGCCACGCTTACTCGCAACGATCCGCACCTTGGCCTTGCGAATTCGCGAGCAGACATCGACTCAATGGTTTATGGCGGTGGTGCCGCTTTGCGGAACGATTGGCAGTGGAGGATGTTCACCGTTACTGGTCTCGCGGGCATTCAGTACGCCGCAGCCACCGATAAAAGTCACGCTTATAGCGATCCGGCTACGAGCTTGCCCACAGGTGCTGAAGTTAAAAAGCAGACACAAAGTTCTTGGGATATACCATTGCAAGTTCGTATTGGCGGTGAATATAAACTCCTGAATGCTCTCTCTGTCCTCCCTTCGCTTTGGGGTGGGTATACCTACAACATAACAGGGAAAAACGGAGCCTTCCACAATGGACATATCGCTGGCGCCGAGGCAACGTGGCGGCGGCACGGCATGACGTGGAATCGCAGTTCATATCATTTTGGAGGGGAACTGCGGATTCGGGTTGTTGATCGTTTTGAAATGTGGCTGTCGCATCAGAAAGAATGGGCCGGCAATGACTCGGGCAGTTATACGGGTGGTGGTTTGCAAATTGCGTTTTAAGGGTGCCATTACCTGTCTATCCTGCTTGCTTCGTATTGCGATGATGGGCGTGGTAGCTCTTGCTGCGGTAGCAGGCTGTGGCGGTGGCTGGGTTATTCCCGAACCGCAAGATCCGGCAATCGTGCGCGAGCGTCGAACTGCGGCTCGACAACCTCTCCCTCCACCGGAGGGTGATGATATAGGAACTATCAGTCCCTTTGCGCAAAGCCAGTCTCTCTCACCCGTCGCGCGGCTTCTTGCGCACGATGTTCGGGTTCGTTTGGATGCACGTACTCTTGGTTACCCCGGATCGCCTGGCTTTGACCTTATTGAAGTCTATATCGCCGCTCTTGACGCCGACGAATACGCCGCCGCCCGCGAACAATATGCCTCTCCTGAAGCCGCTGCCGCCCTCTTCCAACCCGACACCGGCGCGAATCGCGACCGCTTCCACCGCCAAGCGATGGGGAGCGCCGAAACATTGCACTTCCAGCCGAACAGCTCATCCAGCCTACAGATTGGCAGAACAAGCCGCTTCTGGAGCGCTGCGGCGGAAAAGAATGCGGTCGGTCTACTCCTTGTTGCAAACCTTCCTGATGGTGGAAATCCAATACGATTGTTATCTTTGGAGCGGGGAGCGTGGCCGGGGCGTCGTGTGGACTTGTCCCTTGCTAATACCGGATGGATTATTCTGTCTTCACCCCGACGGACACGATGATGAAGCCTATATTTGAATACGATTCCAGCCTTTCCTCGTCGTGTGAGTCTTTTTTTGCCGAACTGTGCTCGCTCAGATTGGAATCCCCTCCCCCCACTGCATCCTTCGCCTCCGAACGTGTAGTTTCCGCACTTGACTTTGCCGCGCAGAAAACCAAGCATAACCCTGATAGAGAGCATGCTTTTAGATGTATCAGGCATGACCTTATTTTTTTTGCTGATTATTCGTTGTCCCGGACGATCCCCGGATGGCGTTCTCTTGCGGAGAAACAGCTAGGCATTGGGACGGGTGAGGAACTGTTTTGCCACGATCTTGAGGCTGTTATTGAGGACGAGCGTATTGAAGAGGCGAAAATTTTCCGAATGTGTGTGGGGCTAGGATTTTCCGGTTCGGAGGCGGTGGGAGAGGCGCGTTGGCGGAGATTAATGGAGGCGTTGTTTCGACTTGTACCAGCCTCTCGACCGGAAGGGTTAGAAGCAGCCAATCCTGCACCGGCTCCATCCCGCAACGGCCCGGTGAGGAGAACGCCTTGGCTGGCGATGTTCTTCCTGACACTGGCGGTAGCGCTAGCGGCACTGGCAATTTGGCAAATTGTTCAGGCACCGGGTGCTTACCGTGAACGCATGATGCTATTGAAGGCGGCTGCAACTGCGTCTTCTGATTCTGGCAGTCTTTCATCTGATTCTAAAAGTCTCCCCTCTGGCGCCAGAACCGTCCCCGGAACCAGAAATATTTCATTTGTTCCCCACGATATCTCTTTTGCACCTTCTACTCTTGGCAATACCTCCTTTGGTATTATCCAGATGGCACAATGAGGTCAACTATGGCGGCAGGTTCACCCTCTGCAACCCCAGGAAACTGGAACGAACTTCTACGAACCGCGGCTGAAGACGGTTTGTCGCCAACCTTGCTCCCTGCGTATTTACTAATTGGTGCGGATGCAGAGGACCTCCAAACTCTTGCATTGGCGCTCTCACCCTCCGCACACTGCGTCGGAACCGCTGCGAATGGTATGGCTTTTCTTGTCGCCACGGACTCCATGTTCGTCACTGTGCCGCTATGCGCCACGGGTGACAGGGAGGCGTGCCTTCCCTCCCCGCGCTGGCTTTCAACGCGACCGGATGCGCCCTTAAACGGCATCATCTGGCTTTTTTCTGCTGCCGACGCTTGGGCAGGAAAAGCCAGGGCGGAAACAGCCTCCCCGTATTGGAAGATTTCTCTTGCCGCCTGCCGCCGCTGCGGCGTCGATTTGCCCCTGTACGCTATTGCTCTGGGTGGTGATGGCATTCCCGGCTTCACTGAATTCGCAGCATCTCTTCGAGAGGAAGAAGCCTTGGACGGTATCGTCGGCTGGGCTGCGGATGCGGGATCTGGAGCGGGTAGCGCTTGGGACGATCCGACGTCGGGTGTAGAGGCAATGGAGACTTGTCTCCAGCATTGGCGCGACTATCGGCTATCAAAAACGACTGTCCTGGCAGCGGATTTTGATAGAAATGCCGCCTTTTTGTTGCCTTGGCGCGCGGGGCGAACAGTTGCCCGCTTGACGGAAATCATTGCTGATGCCGCTCCGTCACGAAACGACATGCCGAGCATCACCCTGCGAGGAGTATATTTGGCGGCGTTTCCGCAGAGAGGCAGGCCCGATGTTCTCCCGCTTGAACATGCCGCTGAAGCTGATGACAACTTCGATACTCTTGCGCATCCCTCCCGCGATAACAGTGTGCTGGAATGTCCTGCTTTTTTGCGGGGAGCCTTCCGGGAACGTATTCTACCTGAGCGCTGGCTGGCATCTGAACCGGCTGAACGAGCCCGACGACGTTCGCTCTGGACGAAACGCCTTGCTCTTTTGACCGCTCTGCTTTTGGCTGTGGCTGTGGCGGTACGATTGACGATTACGTGGGGATTGCACTCAATGACGGATGCTCCCACAGCAGTTCTCGCCGACGTAAATAACTATCGACGCTGGTTGCAGGGTGGCGCGCGGGGTGAGGCACCAATTCTGGCCGGTATAGATCCGCCGCAGCCAATAGCGTTTGGTTCCTCGTCGCCAGTACTCCCGGAATTGCCGATGCTCTATAGGCAAATGCTCGATCCCTGTCTACCGATTTTGAAGAATCCAGCGTGGCCTTGGCGGTTGCTATTCCGTATCGGGCCGCGTGAAGCGTCAGATGGTGTCGGATTGGCGTCGTGGTTGGGGGGAGTGCCAGTCTTGGCGCTGGCGGAAGAACAGATTGCGGTTCCTCTGGCGGGCGCGCTTGCTCATCTGAGAGCGCAGTCTGGAGGGAGATATCCCGTTATTTTGACGCCAGAGGAATTCAATCGTCGGCATAGTTCGAAGGATGCCCCTATCGACTGGCAGCTTGTTAAAGCTGGAACGGCTAAGATAGGCGAAAGCGCCCTTTTCCTTGACGCTGAAGCGTGGCGGGAGAACACCCGTGCTCTCGGAGTGTGGGTGAACGAACGCATTGGGCTGCTGTCCGGTGGAAATGAATTTCCGGAACTTCCCGACCGTTTCGCGCGAAGGCGACTGCTTGCCTCCTATCGCTGGACTTCAGGCGTTGCCGATACCCTCTACCGGTCTTGGCCGACGAACCCGGCTCTTGCTGAGTACTTTGCATCCAACCCAGCGGTTGATGCAGAAACGCTATGGCGTGGCATGTTGTCGAGCGGAATAGAAGGGGCTGGTAACTGGAGACGGGAAGAATTGGCGCTCATCGCAGAATGGTTGGAGCATCCACCGCAGGCGGCAACCCCTGCGGCTCTCATTGCCGATTGGCAGCGCATGGCGGAGGTCTGGCGCGACAGCCCAAATTCCCCCCTGTTCGCGACCGCGCGAATTATTTGGCGGCGTGCGGTGATAGAACGGCTTATTAATTGGCTGGCTCACCTCCCTGTGAACGGCGATGACTTCCGCGAAGCGGCGGGTGGTCTTTCCCTTCCTCCTATTCCCTTGCCGCGCATTCCTCTCTGTGCGCTTTCGCAAGCGAGTTTCGATCCCATGAGGGAATACCGCCCGGAAATCTGGCGCGATGGAGCAATTGCTCGCGCTGTGGCATCCTTGGGTGATGCCCCAAAAATATTCGCCGAACTGGAAGCCGTCGGCCTCCTCAGCCGCGACACGGCGGCTCACCTGTCATGGCTGTATCTTGAGCCGGCTCGTGCCGCGCTTCTCGCCCATGCGCGTGCCTATTGCGACTACTGGATAACTGATATCGCCATGCTCGCGAACCCAGCACACTGGATTGTCGGTGATGGCTTTGAGCAGGACGCATTCTGGGCGGACGACGAGGAGAACATTGATGCGGCGGAGAGAGCAGGGTATTCTGTAGCCAGCATGAATTGGGCTGATTTTCAGGCGGCGTCCGCCCGGATCGATCCTCGCGATCTCACCCGTCGTATGCTTGCCGATCTGACGCAACGGCGCATTGAGGCACTGTTTGCCATCGCGGGTGTCACCACGGTTTTGGAAGGCGGTGATGACGGATTGAAAATGCGTGTTGACTATGCGCTTGCTGCTATGGCCGAAGATGCCAAGCTGTTTTCCACACCTGAATACTGGCAGACGACAGTTTCAACGTGGCGCGCTTGGAGGGGATTAGGTAACGATGCTGGGAGCACACTCGCTCGTATGCGGCGCAGTCTTGCTATTCCTAGATCGGATAAACCCGGCCTGATGGAAACCTTCTTTCCCCTACTAGCGGCAAACTATTATGCCCCGGAAACTGGCGAGCCGGTGCGATTGGGCTACTGGCACGGCTTTGTGCGGACAGCGGTGGAATTGCTTCAAGCCGAGACGCGGCGGGAGCGCCGTCAGGCGCAAAGGAACATCCTGTTGAAGGCGGACGGTTTTCCTTGGCGGCGGGACGCCTCCGGAGGCGGGGTGCCGGCGACAAAAGAGGAAATGCGTACGCTTCTGGAACAAATCGGCTTTGCCCGAAGCGCCGCCGGGGATGCCGCTGAGCTGCCTCCCGCCGAACTCCCCGACGATCCGGAACTTCAGTCCGCCATCCGGGAATTGATGGGGGGATTGGGCTTGGGAGCGGATTGGCTGCCTCCTCTGAACCGTGCCTTGACCGAACGCTTGATGCGGATCTTATCCGCTTTGGATCTATTGGAGGAATGGGAAGACGAGGGCGGGGTGCCGCTGATCGTGCTGCCGGGGCGGTTGCAGCCGGATCCGCGCCATCGTTTTTTACGGGCGTTTTCGATGCGGCAGGATACGCGACAGGAACGGGCGACGCCGGGTCGTTTCGCTCCCCGCGAATGGGAGCGCGCGTATGAAGCGGCGCAGGCGCGCTGGGCGTGGAGGATACCAGAGCAAGCGCAGATGCGACTTAGCCTGCGGGGAGCGGCGGTCTTCGACTTCTACAACCAGACGGTTCCCGTGCCGGAAGCTCGCATTGGACAGGCTCGGCTGGGGGATGAGGTCTGGCCGATTCTGGGTCTCCTTTTGGGCAGGGAGACGGAGGCGAAGCCTTGTCCCGAGGCCAGAGTGGAAGGAGCGGAAGATGGTGTGCGTGTTTGGATGGCTCGTCTCCCGGTAAGGGGGATGGAGAAAGGTCAGCCGATTTGGTGGGAATTTGGATTTGCATTGCCTACTGTTTTTGGCCCGGAAACCCCAGGCGGTGCAACGCTCTTGGATGAGTGGCCCACGTTAGGGGAATGGCGAGAGGCTGTTGCGGAATGGAATGAGTTTGTGAATAACGACCGTGCACTCCGCATTTCAGTGGCAGGAGCAAAGTGGGTGGTGCGACACGATCCATCGGCATCGGCGATTTTTCAATCGGGTGAACCCGAAGCGGACTGCACTCTTCCCGAAGTATTGTACTATGAAGAGCCTAGCCAATGAGAGTACACATATCTCTGACATATTCATGTTAATAATGTTAATGAATATTTTCATTTAGAAGCACTCAGCTTGCACATTTTCCCTTGCCAAGCTATGACTATGTGATATATGTATTTATATGACTACGATAATTGATGAAAGTCTTCCTCAGTCTTTCGATCCGCTTGCGCTTCTTCGACCGCTACCCGGATCGAATGGAGTGGCGGGAGCGTCTCCTGACAGCGAAAGCGCTCCAAAGGTGAGTGGTGGCAATGTTTTCATCTGGCTTTCCTCGGCGCGCGAAAAAGCCATTGCACTTGAAGAAATCGAAGCTGGACTTAGGGGGGATAATGAGCGACCACCTGATGCCGAGCCTCCTGCGCGGTTGTGGGAGAGAATTTTCAATGTCACACACCGGTATTTACGGGAATATGGAAAAGACATACGCATAGCTCTTTATTGTCTCGAAGCGTGGATCCGCCGGGATGGGTTGACAGGGCTGGGAGCAGGCTTGGAGCTAGTGCGTGGGCTTGTGGCGGCATATTGGGAGACGTTGCATCCGCTTCCCTTTGGTGATTCGGGCGAAGATCGCCGTATAGATTGCCTTCTCGAATATTACGCCAGTCGCGACGACGTAGCCTTGGAGTATTCCCCCCTGTTTTTCGCGATGGATCATCACATTCCTGTGGCGACGAGCGGCAAAGCCGTTTGGTATCTGCATGACGTCATTGAAAAAGGGGGGGGGAGTCCAAATCTCGGGAGAATTTCTGATAATCTCAGAGACGCTGCCGCCGTTACGCCGCCGGAAATTGCGCGCTCTTGGCTGTACGCCTGCCGCCATGCGATAGAAAGTTGCGTTGCTCTGGAAAGACTGGCTATCGCTCCAGAGTTTATAAGCGACGGGATTCCTTTCCCGACGCCTGGAAAGTTACGCAGGCGTCTGGAAGAAATCGAGGCGCTTCTCAGCGCCCTTTATCCGTACAGAACCGGGGTATTGGCGCAGTCAGGAAAGGAAGAGAATGAGGCGTTTGAGCCGGGAAAGGAGAAGCCTGACTCCGGCAGTATTTTAGATATGGGGCATTTGGAATCGCAAATTATAGCCAATCGCCGCACGGACAATCTGCGGATTTTGCGAGTTCTCGGGCAGCGTTTTCAGGCCACCGAACCACACAGCCCTGTCGGCTACGCCATTGTTCATTGGACTGACATGGCTGAATTACCGTTACCTAAACTGCTGGATGCGATGGGGATTATGGGGAATGGAGAGCGGATGAATCTCCAGATTTTTGCCGGTGTGCGTGCGCCGGAAAATAATAAATAATCTATGGGAGCACTGCTATGGCCGATTCATCACAAGAAAAGGTGGGACGCAATCAACCGCCCAGAGTGCATCTGTCGTACAAAGTGGAGACGGAAGGTGCGCTTCAAGAAAAGGAACTGCCGTTCGTGGTGGGAGTGGTTGGTGACTTTGCGGGTAATAATCCCGGTGAAAAGCAGCCGCCTCTCGCCAAACGGGCTTTCACCGAAGTGGATGCATTCAATTACGACGAGGTCATGGCAAAGCTGAACGCGGGCCTGACGATGAACGTCGATAATCTCCTAGCCAATGACGACAGTCAGTTCAAGGTGGATTTGAAGATTAAATCGCTGGCGGATTTCCATCCGGAGAATGTGGCGAAACAGGTGGGACCGGTTCGCGAGCTTCTTGAGATCCGCCAGAAGCTGAAAGAACTTCTCCTGTCTGTCCAAGGCGACGATAGTGTGAAGGCCGAGCTAGGAAAATTGATTCGTGACATGGACAAATCTATGTCGCCTACTGGCGATATCCCTTCCGGTTCCAGCCCGGAGCAGGGTGGCGACACGCCTCCCGCCGGTAGCAAGAAAAAGAAATAAACGCCTGCCCGCCATGTCTTGAGCCTTCTTTATATGGGAGATAAAACAATGACAGCTTCCGCCGCGACGGACAATCAAGCCGCAACCGTATCTGACGATGTGCTGCAAGCCGTTTTCGACAAGCCGACCGTGGATCGGAATAAGGTGGGCGACTATTCTGAGGCTGTGAAAGACATCCTTTCCCGCATATCTGACGCATCCTCGGAACGTTTACATTTTAATAAAAATGCTGAACTCACCATTTTGGATCGCATCGCGGAAATCGACCGCGCCATCTCCAAACAACTCTCCGCCGTCATGCGTCATCCTGAATTCCAAAAAGCCGAAGCAGCTTGGCGCGGCCTTGACTATCTGGTAAAGCGCTCGGAAACCGGCCCGATGCTTAAAATCAAATTCATGCAATTCTCCAAGGAGGAATTGGCTGACGATGTGGTTAATGCCACCCGTTTCGATCAAAGCCAGCTTTTCCGCAAACTGTATGAGGAGGAATTCGGGACGGCCGGAGGCAAGCCGTTCGGTATTCTTGTGGGCGACTATCAGTTTGGCCCGAAGCCGCAGGACGTCCTCCTGCTCGGAAAAATCGCCGAAGCCTGTGCCTCCGCTATGTGTCCTTTCATCGCGTCGGCCGATCCGGAAATGCTCAAGGTGAAAGATTTCACCGAACTCGGGAAATGGCCCATTCTCTCCCAAGTATTCGAGAGTCCCGAATTTGTGGACTGGAACAACCTCCGCGATCATCCTGACTCCCGGTATGTCGTTCTGACTCTTCCCCGTGTAATGTCGCGCCTTCCCTACGGCCCCAACACAGTGCCGGTGAAAACATTCGATTTTCGCGAGATGGAGGTGGATGAAAAGGGGCGGAACAGCGATTTGTCTCACGATTCGTTCGCCTGGATGAGTTCCGCCTTTGCCCACGCCGCCTGCGTCACCCGAGCCTTCTCCAAATACAACTGGTGTGGCGCGATTCGCGGCGTCGAAGGGGGCGGCAAGGTCGAGGGGCTGCCCACGTATGTGTATGTCGATGAAAAGGGCGGTCTGGTGCAGAAATGCCCGAGCGAAATCTCCATAACCGACCGCAGAGAAAAGGAATTGTCCGACCTTGGTTTTATCGCTCTCTGCCATTACAAGCAGGAGAATTACTCTGCCTTCTTCGGCGGGCAGTCCATCCAGCGCCCCGCTTTATATTCGACGGATGTAGCGACCGCAAACGCACGCTTGGCGGCGCGCATTCCATACATGCTGGCTGTGTCCCGTGTCGGTCATTATTTGAAAGCTATTGCTCGTGACCGCATTGGCTCCTACCGAGAGGCGTCGGATTTGGAGCGCGAACTGAAGCAATGGATAAGCAAATACGTCTGCCTGAAGGGTTCTCCCACCCACGAGGACAAAGCGCGTCAGCCGTTCAAGGCAGCGGAGGTCAGGGTGGAGGAGGACAAACGCAATCCCGGCAGTTACCGTGCCAGCCTGCATGTTGTGCCGTGGTTCCAATTTGAGGACGTTTCGGTGGAGTTGAGTGCGGTCGTGCGCATCCCTCCGCCACAGAAGTGAGGATAAATGAGTTACTTTTTGTTTATTGATGAAAGCGGCACGGATGGCGCTCCTCACTATGAGGTGCTGGCGGGACTTGCTATTGAAGATACCGAAATCTGGAACCTGATTCTGGCAGTCCATGCGCTTGAAGAAAGCATCTTTGGCAGGAGGATGAGTTTAGGATCGCTGGAATTGAAAGGCAAAAAACTCCTCAAGGCTAAAACCTTCAAGCATGCCTCGCAAATGGAGGAAATTTCTCAAGACCGCCGACGTGAATTAACTCTTTCATGCTTACAGAAAGGCATCAATAAGGAACAACCCACAAGAGAAGAATTGACTGCCTTGGGTCAGGCGAAAATTGCCTTTGTGAGCGAAATTCTTGCGACCTGTGCTCGTTTCCATACAAGAGCGTTTGCCTGCATTGTTGATAAAGATGCCTTGCGTCCTGATTCCAAAGACGTGCTGTGGAAGAATTATTCCTATCTCTTTGAGAGATATTTCAACTTTTTGGAAGATGCCGGTTCAATGGGGACGATCATTTTTGACGAATTGGAACGTTCCCAATGTCATTTACTTATTGAACAAATGGAAAAGTATTTTTTGCACACATCCAAGGGCAAAATGCGTGCATCACGAATTATTCCGGAACCTTTTTTTGTTCATAGCGATTTGACAACAGCGATTCAGCTTGTAGATATAGTTGCATATATCATTTCTTGGGGACTGCGGATACCGAAAAAAATGACGAGACCCGCAAGAGGAGAACTCAAGATTTTTGCTGAGTCTGTCAATGATTTGCGGTATTCTTCAGTTCGGGATGATCACCGTCAATGGAGCTTTGCGTATCTGAACAGCCTGTTACCTAGTGATGATGCCTAATTGCAATAAAAAAAGGCAGTGCCGCCTTTCGGCAACAAAGCCTCCATAACTAACTTTACGTTCCATAGTGACATTTGTCAAGGCATTTTTTATAACTTCCAAAAGCAGGGACGCCCATCATGAATGCCGTCCTTTTGGAATCACTCATAACCGGTCTTGGCCCTGATTGCTCCGCAGCCGTCTTCAAGCTGTTGCGGGAAGGCGCTGTCGAGGATTTGCCTCTCTGGCTATCGGGGCAAATTGCCGGCATTGACCGCGCCCTTTCCAGGCAAATGGATGCGATTCTTCATCATCCTGAATTTCAAGCGCTGGAATCCGCTTGGCGAGGTTTGTCATATCTTCTTGCTGAGACTCAGGCACATCTTCTTCCCGTCGCTCATACTCCGGGGAGGATCCGATTCACTCCTGACAGGCCAGGACTGCGGGTGCGTATCCTGACGGCTCGGCGGGAGGAATGGGAGGATGATTTTGAACAGGCGGCGCGTTTTGACAGGACACACTTCTGGTCAGAGGTGTTTGCCCGAGAATTTGATACTGCAGGCGGAGAACCGTTTGGCCTTGTGTTGTGTGATTATTTGATTGACGGCAAGGAATCTCTGCGGTTGATGGCGGATTTTGCCAAAGCCGCGATGGGCGGATTCTGCCCTGTTTTATTTCGGGCTGCTCCAGAACTTTTTGGAACAGTGGATTTCTCCCGAATGTGCAGAAAGCCACCTGTGTGGCGTCCTGATCTAGCTGCTGACATGGAAGGGTTTCGTGTCCAGCCGGAGGCATCTTTCGTCGCGCTTCTCATTCCAGATATGCGGCTTCGAGAACCATATCATCTGGATGGTGCGGTCGCATGGCCGTACCGGGAACACCTAAACGCAGCAGGAAGACAAACCGCATTATGGGGACATGCGGGCTGGTCATACCTCGTCTCTGTGATGCTTACCTTCACCGAAACGGGTTGGGTGTATTCGCTGGACAGTCGCATGGACGGCACCGCACCTGCTCCACTGGCCGATGACGGCTCACGCTCTATGGCTGCGGAAGTCTACATAGGCACAACTGCAGCAGCGAGACTGTCTGAATTGGGGTGTTGTGCCGCCTATGCGGAACGCACAGGTGAGAGTCTTGATTTCGCCCGTCCTACCACGCTGTTTCGTATACCACAAACAATCTGTAAGCTAAATCCGGATTGGTTGCCGAGCGGCGATTCCCTTCCGGCCGTTCTCGCCGTATCCCGTATCGCGCATTTTCTCAAATCCGCTGCGCGAGAGCGGGTCGGAACGTTCTCCGCTACAACAACTGTAATCCAGCAAACGTTCAGTGGTTGGCTTAAAGATTATGTCAGCGACCGCGATGGTGATGCCGCCCGCCCCTTGGTCAAGCAGGACGTTAAGGTGACCGAATCCGAGGATGGCCGTCCTGGACGGTTTAGGGTGTATGTCAAATTATGGCTCAAGCCAGTATGGGGTCGGAAACGTGAAAGCGATTTTTCCTTTCCACTCTCCGTTGGCGGAGGCTGATTGTAATGGACGCTCTTTCCTTTCGTAAGCCCAGCCTGCTGGATCGCCTCCTTGACGATTTTCCCGAGGAGCAGAATCCGCGCGACCCAGACATTGCTATGGAAGAACGCCGTCGCAAGATATGGGAATCTTGGCGGGAAAGCCTGCGCCGGGATTTATCCATGCTTTTGTCTACCCGTTCATCGGCATGGGTGACAGATGCGGTTCATCCATACGTGGCAGAATCGGTCGCTGGCTACGGCATCGCCTCTACTCCTTCAGGTTATAGCCGGGCTTCTGCTCCGGCGGCGATCTTGAAGGCGATCTCAACTTTCGAACCGCGTTTCCACGACCCGCAGCCGTTACCGGGAGATTTCAAAGATGAACCATCCTTAATTTGCGCGCTGACCGGCTGGGTGGAATGGGGCGGATACAGGAGGAATGTTGTCGCCAAGATATTTTCCGAAGGAGATAGCTGGAAAGTGGAACTCTATGAATGACCGGCTGGGGGCGTATTACGAGCGCGAACTGGAGCGTATCTATTCTGAGGCGGAAGATTTCGCCCGGCGGCGTGGAAAGATTGCAGCGCGGTTGGAATTGGGAGAACGTGGCAGTTCCGACCCGCATGTGGAACGTCTCCTGCAAGGATTCGCTTTCGTGGCTGCGGGTATACGCCAGCGCCTCGACGAGGATTTTCCTCTGCTGGCGGAAACCCTGCTGTCTTCGCTTTATCCACATCTTCTGCGGCCGAGACCGGCTATGGCGATTATGAAACTGCGGGGGACGCAGACGGTGGCTGCAATACCGGGTGGATATGTGGTGCCATCTGGAAGCTCCATTTCTGCGATTGCCACAGATGGTTCTGAGCGCGCTTTCCGTACCTGTCGGGAAACGCGGTTGTTTCCAGTGGAAGTGACGGAGGCGGCGCTCCTCCCGCTCCAACCCGGACTTCCCGAAACGGTCAGGATACGGATTCCCTCGGAAGCAGCGTATGTGCTCCGCCTGCGCTTGGCAGTCATCGCGCCCGGCGTCAATATGGGAATGTTAAACATGCAGTCTTTGCGGTTGCATCTCCGCGCACCTGAACATGCGATGCCACACATATACGCGCTTCTGCGGGGTTCTTTCGGGGCGCATGTCTACGGCCGGGGCAGGGATGGCGGTGAAACGCTCCTTGGCGACGCCCGAGTGTCGCCGGTTGGATTCGACCCCGAGGACGGGATGGTTCCTTACACTCCTCCTACGCCTTGGGGATACCGCATGGCCGCAGATTATTTTTCCTTCCCGGAAAAATTTCATTTCTTCGATCTTGACGGTCTGCCTTTGCCCGACGGGGCGGGTGAAATGACGGTGCGCGTGTTCTGCGGCCGGCCGCCGCCCGATCTGGATGTGACGGCCGACAATTTCCTCGTCGGCTGTGTGCCAGCCGTGAACCTGTTTGACCGCGATCTGCATGTGGCGATGAACCATGAGACGCCGGAATATCGCTTGGCAGTCCCGCCGGACGCGGGAGCGGGAGCGAGGGTGTATTCGATCAATAAAGTCATGGCCGCGCCCTCCGGCGGCGAACGGCGTTTCGAGGTGGAGCCGTTTTATCCCTTTGCGTCTGCGACAGGGGGAAAGGTATTCTACTTGGAACGCCGCCGGGAGGAAGAAACATACCTGTCGTTCACCGATTTGCGCCAGGGCGAGGAGCGCTGGAAAACGGCGCAGCTGTCCGTTTCCGCGATATGCTGCCACGGGACGGACGCGGCGCCTTTGTCGGCAGGCGCCGAATTCCATCTGCGCGAGCGCCAAGCTGCGGTGGATGAGGTGTCGATTGTGTCCGGGCCGACCCGATGCGTGTTTCCGCCCGGCGGTCGCGAAGCGCACTGGCGGCTGATGTCGCATCTGGTTCTGAATCATCTTTCGTTGTCCGGCGGAACGGAAGGGGCTGCGGCATTGGGTGAAATGCTGCGGCTCTATGACTGGGGCGGCGACGGCGACAACAGTTCCCGCATAACCGCAATCAAATCGGTGGAATCGCGCCGCAGTCTTCTCCGGCCGGCCGAGGGCGGTGCGGATCTTGCTGATTGTTTTGTGGGCGGTTTGGCCGTTGAGGTGGCGTTGCGGGATGATAGGGCGAATGACGCCTTGTTCGCGGCGATTCTGGAGGCATTTGTCTCCGGATATGTCGCCCTTAACACTCCTGTCCGGGTTCTTGTCAAATCGGAACATCATGGAGGGTGCGAATGGCGGTTTCCTTTAAGAATGGGCAGACGGCGCCTGATTTAGGTGAATCGGCTGCCGAACTTCTTGCCGCCGAACCTGGGCTGTTCGATTGGCGGCAGGCCGTTCGTATCGTTGAGGATATGGAGCGGCGGCGCGGCCGTCAGTCTCCCGCGTTTGATCATCAACCCGCCGACGAATCGCCCCGCCTGGCCGCTTCGCCGGAAATGAGTCATTCCTATGCGGACGTCGCCGAATATCTGAACGAACCGGAAGGGCGTTCCATTCTTGTCCTCGCGCTCACGGATGCGTCTTCCCGTCTTACCCTGCTGGGATCGCACGGGGCATTGCCCGCTTGGTACAGCGAACTGGCATTGGATCGGGAGGAGCAGGGTGACCGCACCCTCCTCGAATTTCTCGGCATGTTTGAACATCGGTTGCTGGTGCTTGCGTATCGCGGGTGGTGGCATCATCGGTTGGAACTGCGAAGGGAGCAATTGGGCGCAGGCGAAGATCTGCCTGATATGGACGGATGGCTAGATGCGATGGCCGGCATCGGGCTGAAGGGCGCGACGGAACGACTGCGCCAAACCTCAAGTTGGCCGATCCGGCGTTTCGCGCCACTGTTTGCCAATGCCGCCCGAACCGCTTGGGGGCTTGCCGCGTTGCTTGGCGCTTACGCAGGAGTGCCGGTGCGGGTTGAGGAATTGGCTCCACGTTGGCTGGAACTCGCAGCCTCTGATTGCAACCGTCTGCCGGACAGAGAATTTTCCAACGGAGTGAACAATTGCTTGGGTAGCGGGTTGGTGCTGGGGGAAAAGGTGCGCGAGGCGCAAAGCAATTTCAATCTTGCGCTGGGGCCGATGCGATGGGAGACATTTCTGGAATTCTTACCCGACGCTCCGGAAGAGCGTCTGGCTGGATTGTGTGAATTGACTCGCTTGTATGCAGGAATGGATCGCTCGTTCGGTGTGCGTATGGAGCTGGGAGAAGGCGAAGCGCGGGGTATTTGTCTCGGGGGACACAGTGCGCGTCTCGGTTGGAGTATATGGCTGATGTCGGCAGCGGGCGACGCATCAACGGCTGATATTTTCTTTGATGACTGCGATTCATTCTGAAGGAGAAGGCGATGCCGTATCCCGATTTCCAAACTGAACTGCGTAGCCGTCTGAATCCTCTTTGCCTTGCCGCTCTCCGGGAAGCGGTTGCCTTGTGCCAGTCGCGCACATTTTACGAAGTGGACATTCCTCACGTTTTTCTATCGATGCTCGATCCCGTTCGCTCGGATCTCGAATTCATCCTGTCCGCATGCAATCTGTCACAGAGTGCGCTGCGGGAAGATATCCGACGCGGTCTGGAAAATTTCCGCACAGGTAACGGTTCCCTTCCATCAGCATCTCCCCGGCTTGCCGAATGGCTTCGTGCAGCCTGGTTGGCAGCCTCTCTGGAATTCGGAGCGTACCGCATCCGGAGCGGGCATCTGAGTCTTGCGCTTCTGGACAATCAGCGCTGGCGCGAACGCTGGTCTGAATGGGGAATGGAGCGCCTCGCCTCTCTTTCGCCCAATGCGATCCGTGCAGCATGGGTTGAAATCGCCAAAGCCAGCCGCGAAAGCGAAATGGAGCCGGCCATGGAAGCCGGCGCAGGCAACTTCACCGATGCCGCTCCAAATGTCGATGCCGGAGGATCGGCTCTGGGCCGATTCACGCTCGATCTTACCGCGCGCGCGAGAGACGGCAAGCTGGACCCCGTTCTCGGTCGCGACGCGGAGATTAGGCAGATAGTCGACATCCTCATGCGCCGCAGACAGAACAATCCCATCCTCACCGGCGAAGCGGGCGTGGGAAAGACCGCTGTCGTGGAAGGATTCGCCATCAAGGTCGCATCCGGCGACGTGCCGCCGCCCCTGCGGAATGTGCGTGTCCTGTCTCTCGATATCGGTTTGATGCAGGCGGGGGCCGGTGTGCGGGGAGAATTTGAAAACCGTCTGAAATCGCTCATTGCTGAAGCTGGCCGCGCGAACCCTCCCATCATCCTGTTTGTGGACGAAGCCCATACGCTTATCGGAGCAGGTGCGGGCGAGGGCAAGGCCGACGCGGCAAATCTCATCAAACCCGCTCTCGCGCGCGGCGAACTCCGTACCATCGCCGCCACCACGTGGGCGGAGTACAAGAAGTATTTTGAAAAGGATGCCGCTCTTGCCCGCCGGTTCCAGGTGATTCGGGTGGAGGAGCCGGATGAGGAGACCTGTCTTACGATGCTGCGGGGTATGGCCGAGCGTCTGACATTGCATCACGGCGTGCCTGTTCTTCCCGAAGCGGTCGAGGCAGGCGTTCGCCTTTCTGCCCGGTACATTTCCGGGCGGCTTCTCCCCGACAAGGCGGTCAGCCTTCTGGACACGGCCTGCGCTCGCGTGGCTATTGGCAGGGCGGCTGTGCCAGGCGCTGTGGAAGAAGCTCGATCCCGAGTCTCTGATTTGCAGACAGCCTTGGACGCATGGCATCGGGAACTGGCTGCGGGAGCTGACTGCGCCGACCGCGTATCCCGAACCAAAGCCGAACTGGAAGACGCGACCCGCCGCCTGTCTGAACTGGAAACACAATGGCGTGGCGAAAGCAATTTATCTGAAACCATCCGGACGACTCGCGAAGAATTATCGGCAATCCCCCCGGAGGGTGAAGCCCGCGCCCCTCTTAAGCAGCGCCTTGTCGAACTCCGAGAATCGCTCGCTCTCCTCCAAGGCGACTCGCCTCTGTTATCTCCCGAGGTTGACCGCCAGGCTGTGGCGGCGGTGGTGGCGGAATGGACAGGTATTCCGGCCGGCAGGGTTTCGGAAAGTGAAAAACGCGCCCTCTTGGGTCTGGAAGATGCGCTCCAAAGACGGATTGTAGGGCAGAACGCAGCGCTCCGAACAGTCGCCGACGCGGTTCGAGCCGCCCGCGCGGGTTTATCCGATCCGGCAAAACCATCTGGCGCGTTTCTGTTCCTCGGCCCGTCCGGCGTCGGCAAGACTGAGACGGCGATGGCCTTGGCCGAATCACTGTTCGGCAGCGAGCGGGCGCTCACCGTCATCAATATGAGCGAGTTCAAAGAGGAACACAAAATTTCACAATTAACCGGCAGTCCTCCCGGCTATGTCGGCTACGGCGAAGGGGGGCGTCTCACCGAGGCTGTGAGGCGTTCGCCCTACGGCGTCATCCTTCTCGACGAAATGGAAAAAGCCCATCCCGGCGTGCAGGAATTGTTCTACCAGGTATTTGACAAGGGGACTTTGCGTGACGGCGAAGGACGGGATATCGATTTCCGCCACAGCGTGATTATCGCCGCGACCAACGCCTGCGGCGAACGCTTGGCGGAACTATGCGCGCAACGTGTTTCTCCCCCGTCACCTTCCGACGCAATGGCCGAGCTCCGCCCGCATCTGCTGCGTTCTTTCAAGCCTGCATTCCTTGGTCGCCTGGTGGCTGTTCCCTACTTTCCGCTGGGGCAGGAAGAAATGCGGGCTATTGCGGCCTTGCATCTTGGCCGTCTCGGTAAACGTCTCTTGGAACGGCATGGTGTCATCCTCGAATGGTCGGACGTGGTTCTTGATACGCTCGCCGGATCAGGCGAGGCGATTGAAATAGGTGGCAGGGCGGTGGAGCAGATGTTGGCTCGGGAAGTGATCCCGCTTCTCGCAAACCATGCTCTTTCCGCTATGAAGGAAAAGACGGGAGCCATTTCATTACAGGTCGATAATACCACCTTTTCTATACGATAGAGCGATATGTAAAATTGGATGAAAGGTAGGCTATGTCGTTTGACTAAGGTGCGTTAGCGCAGTATAATACGAATGGATCTTATCCCCTTTTTCAGTGATTGTTTTTTGTAATGATATGTCGTTAAAATATATTTCGCGCATCGCGTATTGTTCGCGCAATAATCGTTTTGTTCGGCGGTTTCATCCGATTATGTGACGCCCCGCAGGGCGTAAAAGAAACGTTCTACGGCTAGTGAAGAGGAGGATCCTATGGGAGCGTTTGTCGATTTTGGCGACATCAAGGGCGAATCGTTGGATGCGGAGCATAAGGATTGGGTTTTGGTGGAGTCGGTGACTGCGCCGATCCATCGATCAATTGCACCTGGCGCAAAGGGCGTCGAGCGGAGCCGCGGGTCGACTTCTGTCGGCGACGTGGTCATTGTCAGGAAGATGGACAAGTCGTCTGTGGAATTGTGGGAAGCCTGCGCAAAAGGGAAATATTTCCCGAAGGTGGTGATCGACTTCTCCACCACCAAGGACGGCAAATCGCAGTCCTATCTGAAGAAGACGCTGACGGATGTCATCGTTTCGTCCTATTCCTTCTTCGGGTCGTCGTCCGGCGATCCGGTGCCGAACGAGGAGGTGACGCTCAACTTCGCCAAGGAGGAGATCGTCTACGTCATCCGCGACAACCAGAAGGGCGACGAAAAGGGGACAGTGAACGGGGCGTATGATCCGGAGGTGGACGGATAGGAAGCAAATCCATGCGCGACTATTTGGCAGCGACAAAATATTATGTTTGTCAAATAGTCGCGCACAGCTCTTTTGTTCAGTAATTTGGCGAGTGAAAGCTATGTGATTGCTCAACGAAAAGGAGCTGAGCATATGGTAGAATCAGAGAACCCGCCGGCTGAATCGTTGCGTGTTTCCGAAGTATTGCCGGCAAGGGATAATGTTCAGACGCAACTGGTGGGGCGAGAAGATGTTTTCAAACCGCAACGGCAGACGGAGCAAAAAGATTTGACCCTTGCCGATATAGAGTCATTGAAACCATCCTACTGGCTCCACGGCGAAATAGTGAAAAACAAAGGCGGCATCCCGAACGAAATACTATCCAATGGCTTTTCTTCTATAGCAGATAGTGCCGAGATGTCCGGGACGGATGCCGCCCTGGAGAAAATCAGACACGCGGTAGGTAATTTTCACGCAGCTGCGGCTAAGACGTCAGGCAAAGGCGCAGCTTTAGGTGTTGCGCTCATGCTATTTCAAATGGCGAACGAGAAATATCAACAGCAATTTAATAACGCTATTGTTGGAGCAACCATATTCAGCCCTAGCCATGTGAAAATTTGGGCTCGTTTCCGACCACTGGGGCGTTTTAGTTTGGAGGGTGGATGGACGGATCTGCTGTGCGTCAATGCGGGTCAAGCTTATTTTCCCGAGAAAAAAGAATGTTTTGGTATATGGGAATGCCAATCACTTGTCGACTATACGAAAGTAAGAACACCAGAAGAGGCAAGGATCAAACAGAAAAAATCTGCTCTGAGTTTATTCAACAAGCGTTCTCCTGAGGTTTCGGGCTCTAGGTATATAGGGGAGGCAACATTTGCGTTGCCAGATCCACTGGAGTACGGCCCTTTGGTTCTTGCTGTTCACCTTCGAAGTGTAGAAAATTATAGTCAATATGATGAAAGCTATTATGTTTCCTTAATGCCGGGGATTGTATTGGATGGGCAGGTGTACCTATTTCATTTTAAAAGATGATTATGTCATGAATTTTTGAAGGGAATTGCGGAAACCTCTAATAATCTCATTTGTGGTTGCGCTACAATCAAATTTAGTATCTCTCGGAGGCAAGGCATGCCAGAGACCGACAGACTGACATTAAAGATCGATTCGGCCTTCGGTGCAGATTTCCTGTTGCACGGCCTGGACGGCACAGAGGAGATGTCGAGTCTTTTCTCTTTTACCTTAAGCTGCCACTCCAAGCGGACGGATCTCAACGCAGATACAATCGTTGGCAAAGGTGTATGCTTTTCTGTTCTGCGGCAAGACAGTAGTTGGCGCGATTTTCACGGTCTCGTCGCCGCTTTTGCACCGATGGACGACGGTTCCGGTCAGCCGCTGTATCGACTCAGCATCGTACCGTGGCTTTGGTGCCTTACTCAGTCCTCCGATTTCCGCATCTATCAGGATAAGGATGTCAAAGAAATCCTGAAAGACGTTTTCCAGCGCCACGGCTTTACAGATCATGACTTCTCCGGCCTTTCCGGCTCCTACGCCAAACGCGAATACTGCGTGCAATACAACGAAACCGCCTTCAATTTTGTCTCACGCCTGATGGAGGATGAAGGCATTTTCTACTGGTTCAAGCATGAATCCTCGCGCCATGTCCTGATGCTGGGCGATTCTCCCGAAGCCTATCAGAAGGCCGGAGACGCATCGGTTGCGTTCGACAAAGACCCGCAGGCGGGCGGCGGCGACGATCTTCTGATCTCGTGGCATCACGAACAGTCGCTCACCACAGGTTTCTTTAGTGCAACCGATTATGATTACGCCAAACCGGATCTGAAACTGGAGAAGAAAAGCGACTCGGTCGGCAGCTTTGAGCATATGGACAAACTCGAAGCATACGACTATCCGGCAATGCGTATCGAACCCGGCGCTGTGCAGACTGTTGTGAAGCATGACACAGAGATGGCAGCCGCTTTGGGGGAGAGAGTGAGCGGAGGAGGATGCTGCCGAACATTCAGCCCCGGCCTGACGTTTACACTGGAGAACCATCCCGATTCCGGCGAAAGAGGGAAGTCCTTCGTTCTTACACAGGTGTCGCATGCAGCCAGCGGTAGCCGCCAGTTGGTCGGGCAGAATGCGGGAGGCTCAACATACACGAACAGCTTTTCCTGCGTTCCGAAGGAATTGATTGTCCGGCCTCCGCGCCGGACTCTTGTTCCCTTTGTGAAAGGTGTGGAAACGGCTCTTGTCACCGGTCCCAAGGGCGAGGAAATACATACCGACGAACTGGGGCGGATAAAAATCCAGTTCCATTGGGATCGTCTCGGAAAATCGAACGAGGAAAGTTCCTGTTGGGTGCGGGTGTCGCAGCCTCTGGCAGGAAACGGCTGGGGAGCGGTCGCCCTGCCGCGCATCGGGCAGGAGGTGATTGTTTCCTTCGTCAACGGCTCTCCGGATCGCCCCTTGGTCATAGGAGCCTTGTACAACGGCCTGAATGCCGCTCCTTACGGCCTGCCTGCGGAGAAGACAAAAACAGTCTTCCGCACTCGCAGCACACCCAAAGGTTCTGCGGGCAACGAACTGACGTTCGATGACAAGAAGGGAAAAGAGGTCATTTTCCTTCACGGCGAACACGACCTAATCGTCACCATCAATAACGACGCCAAAAGCACAATTGACAACGAATGGCATCTGACAGTCAAGAAGGACGCCTTCGAAACTATTCAGGGCGAATCAAAACGGACTATAGAGAAGTCGGAAGATGTCGCAGTGACAAACGATTACAAGCTGAAGGCGACAACTATATCTCTCGAAGGCAGCACGAAAATCACTCTCAAAGTCGGCGGCAGCACTCTGGAAATGACCCCGGCCGGCATCACCGTCAAGGCTCCCAAGATCGATGCCAAGGCTGATGCCTTACTGACGCTGGATGGTGGAATGGTGATGATAGGATGACTTTGATATTTTCCGGAAAAAATATCATGAGTAAAACCAATACTGAAGTTGGAAGCTTGGGCGAAAGACTGGTGAGAGACTGCCTGCTGCGCTGCCTGAAGCACACGCCGAAGCAAGACTCCGGCGATTACGCCTATGATAATCGCATTGATGAATTGAAACTTGGCGCACACGGCATCGATATCTTTGCCATCACGGAAAGAAGAGGCATAGATTTTTTTGAGGTGAAAAGCAGCAGACGCTGCGTAAAAAGATATAAGCCGACTCCAGCCAGCAAAGGACCGGGACAAGCAAATCCTGAAAATTACATCACCAGCAAAATGCATGAAGCCTGTCTATACAGCAGCATGAATTTACCGTACTTGAGCATTGACGACATCCATAGGGATTCACCCCCGACGGCCAAGCAGGATGCAATCAAGGAAGCGGAAAGATCGCATACGTACCAGAACTGGAAAAACACAAAGATTCATAGAAACAGAAATGATATAATTGGAGACTTCACCAACCAAAACATAAACAGCTTGCTGGAATATGTTGCTAAAGACGGTCGGCAATACAGGTTTTTTCTTGTTGTCGTCGATCATGTCAATGACAATTCAATTCGAGCGCAGGGGAATGAGAGAATAGAAATCAAGTTCTATAAATGGGAATCAACCACGCATTCCATAAACATCAGGAGCATGACCCCCTTGGTGACTGTCAGCGGGAAAAAATCATCCGGCTGGGTGAGGAATTTCGCCAATTCCCCAAACAAGGATGTTGCCAGCGGTTTTGTAACCGACTGGAAGATTAACTGATGGAGGAACAGGACAATGCCCCCCGCCGCCCGAGTCGGAGACATGCATGTCTGCCCTTTGCCCTATCATATAGGTGGCCCCATCATGCCGCCCTGCTGCGTCAAGGTATTGATCGGCAAGATGCCCGCCGCCCGAGTGGGCGACATGGCGACCTGTGTCGGCCCACCAGACACCATAGCCAAAGGTTCAACGAAAGTGCTTATCGGCGGCATGCCTGCCGCTCGTATGGGAGATATGACCGCCCACGGCGGCAGTATTGTTGCGGGATACCCAAAAGTAATGATTGGCGGATAGCTATCGTGGATGGTTTTGCTGCTTGAGCCATGCGAGTTTTTTTGTATACATGATTCTTGTGAATCCCTGCTGGCACGACCGCAATTCGGAGCAAACTGGAATGGCTGTGATACCTCCGCCTCTCTTCCGCGAGGGGCTTTTCCTTCGACCACATCATTTGCAGCTTGAGCAGCGTCATCGCGAAGGCATGGCGACAACTGAACGGACAATAGCGCATCCATACTCTTTTGGTGTTTTTGCATTTGATATCGACTCGGACAAATTGCGCCTGCCGCCGGGGCAGCGTTCACTTGAGTTTCGTCGCCTGTACGCAGTTCTGCCCGGCAGCGGTCGGGTGGTGATGTTCGACATCAACGGAGATGGTAACGCGGGCCTTGATCCTCTCCCACTGCCGGATTCACTTGGCGCATATAACGGTAAACTGCAAGTCTGGCTGGCCATCCCTGCTTGGTTGCCCGGTCGGCCAAACACGAGTGAAACGGCCACCCTCTCCCAAGATGACATGCGCACCTATTATCCGGTGATTGGGGATGCTAATGATGAAAACATCGGAGCCAATTCCCAGCCCATCGTATTTCGCCGCATACGCGCCATGCTGTTGTCCGGCCCTGTAGGCGAAACGCCACGAGGGCAGTTTGAATTTCTCCCTTTGGTTCGCCTAGTAGATGCGCGCGACGAAAGCAGACGCGGTGAGCTGATTCTTGACCCGGAGTATGCGCCGCCGTCCCTGACGCTGTCGGCTTATCCCGAGACCGCCCGCCAGTGGGAGCTTTTCGCTCGCCATGTGGTTGGCCAAAGACAGGTGGCGGAAAATCGGGTCAGACCGCGTTTTAGTTTGGAAGCCATGACCAATGCCGGATGGCGGCGCTTGTTCCGTCTGCAAATCCTCAATGCTCATGCTCCCAAGCTGTTGGCGATGACGATGGCTCCCGGCGTCTCGATCTGGCACGCTTGGACGGAGTTGGCGGATATGCATGGCAAGTTGGCCGGATTGTACCCGGAGCATATGGCGTGGGATGATTTGTCTTACGATCATATGGCTCCGATGGAGACGTTGTCTGGAGTCATGCGGCGCATCCGTTCCTATCTGGACGCAGAGGAAATGCCTCGATGCCAGATGCTGGATTTTCGTGCCGATCCGGATGGTTTTCTCCGATGCCGTCTGCCCGAATGGCCTGTCGAGCAAGAGGATGAACGGGAGTTTTATCTGGCTGTACGCTCTGAGGGAGATCAGGATACGCTTCTCTGTGAAGTGACGGATGGGAAGCGGTTTAAGGTTTTAGGTGTGCGGGATTTGTCGAGGCAGATTTTCGGTGTGCCGTTGCGTCATGAGGCGATACTGCCGGAGGACATTCCTGCGAGCCGCGATATGGTGCTATTCCGCTTGCAACGCGACGAAAAATCATCCGCCTTATGGGAGGCGATCCTTTCTGAAGGCGAGATGGGCATATCTGCCGTCTCGCGTCAGAATGCCGAAGCTGCGGCTGGTGGCGACGCAGGCCTACTCTTTTCACTGGTTGTCATTACCCCACCGGTTTGAGCCGTGTGACTTATACGCGGATATGGTGGGAGCGGATTTTTATATCCGCTCCCGCTCGTGTAGCTTATTCCCGCATGAACAATCACCCCGTCAGCTACACCCTTGCAAGTTCCGTGTCCTCCCGGCTCTTTTCCTGCTCCGTGCTCTGCTGCCGGTTCTCCTTCTGCCGCTCAAGCTGAAATTCGATTTCCGCGCCGAGCAGTTCCTTCACTCCCTCCTT